>Ga0209226_10000517_pt1 | contig 20660 bp, 19 predicted proteins | sample BarGraNGADG00212_2_FD_184497 | JGI IMG/M metagenome (GOLD analysis project Ga0209226, IMG submission 184497) | Arctic peat soil microbial communities from Barrow, Alaska, USA - Barrow Graham LP Ref core NGADG0011-212 (SPAdes) (version 2) | ecosystem: Environmental > Terrestrial > Soil >...
CCCCCTTAGCTATTGTTACAGGCGGAATGCTACCCTAGCTCTGCGGGTTTCACCTTGGAATCGGTATAGTTCTTGCCAGTCTCGCCGCCGGGCTTGATGCGGCCCGAGCGTTTCCCAGCCGGCGTCGCCCCACGCGTCCCGCCCGGCTTCGGACCGACCGGCCCGTCGGGCTGTACTCGCCCGCCGCCAAGGTCGGCGCGCGTGAATGCCGCGCTCAGGTTGACGCGCGCGCCTGGGTCGATCTGGAGTGGCTGGGGCGTCCGCTGGACCAGTTGGCCGTCGGGCGTGCGGACGGCCAGAAAAACGCCTCCCTGGCTGGCCGCGCCTAGCTGCTTCAGCAAGTCTGGGCCCAGGCGCAGGGCATAATAGCCGCCCTGGCCGGTGGTGACCGGCCCGACCGCGCTCAGCGGGTTGCCCGCTTTGTCCTCCAGCCTGACCACCAGCCCATCCATGCCGCGCTGGCTCTCGTTGAGCAGCCGCCCTTCGACCACAGCCTCGTCGGGCGCCGCTTGCACCGGTACGATGCTGGAGATCTCTGCCTCCTGTTCGACGTTGCTCGCCAGGGTCTGGTTCTGATCGACGCGCCGTTGCAGGTCCTGAACGCGCGGGCTGTCGGCGCCCAGGTGCTGCAAGGCCAGGAGGATGAGCGGAAGCGGCTGTCGCGTGAGCTGCACGACGAGACCGTCCAGGACTTGGTGGGGCTGGTGCAGCGCCTGGAGCTCTGCCGCAACGAGATCATCCGCGATCCGGGCGCGGCGAAGCGCCGGCTGGACGAGCTGCAAGCGCTCGCGAAGTCCGCGGTGGCCGACGTGCGCCGGATGAGCAACGATCTGCGGCCGTTGATCCTGGAAGACCTGGGGCTGCCGGTCGCGGTGCAGACGCTGGTTGAGGACCTGGGTGGGGATCTACCTGCGGCGCGGGTCGCCTGCCGGGTGGTCGGGAACGAACGCCGTCTGCCGGCGGTAGCTGAACTGACCATCTTCCGGGTGGCGCAGGAAGCGCTCAGCAACATCCGCAAGCATGCCCGCAGCGCCAACAAAGTTGACATAAGATTGGAGACCGCGTCGAGCAGGTCAGACTGGCGGTGCGTGACGACGGCCCCGGCTTCCAACCGTGCAACGCCGAGACCTGGCTGCGGGAAGGGCACCTGGGTCTGGTGGGGATGGTCGAACGGGCCAAGCTGGCCGGCGGGCTGCTAAGCGTAGAGTCGACGCCGGGAGGTGGTACAGTGACGTCCGACTATTGACAGATACCTTCAGATTGATCTCTTCGGGCGAAATGTTGGGGTAACGCTGGGCGCGCCGGCCGCGCATGGCGCCTACCACCCATTCTCGCGCGCCGCCAGCATCGCCTGCAGGCGCTCATTGGGTGAAAGCTGCCCCCGCAGGCGCATGAAGTGATGATCTACGAGATCGAACCGATACCTGCTGGTGATGATCTTCACGTCAGGTGCGGTGATGATGGATCCAGCGCCTGCGCTCCGGTCGTCGCGATGGCCGTCAAGGGTACGACGGACACGCGGTCGGCCAGGGGATAGGGTCGGTCGCCGGGGTAGATCACGGTCAGGTGGTCCAGCGCCAGGTCGTCCAGCGCAATCCGCATCGAGGACGTCAGGCGCGGCGCGTCCATGCGCTTGCACTCCACACCCAGGCGGCGGCCGTTCTTGATCAACAGCAAGTCCAACTCCGCGCCTGCGTGCGTGGCCCAGAAGTAGACCTCGTCCGGGGCGACCGCTTTGATCACCTCTTCGATCACGTAGCCCTCCCACGACGCTCCGCTCCTGGGGTGCAGCAGCAACTCCTGATCCGTGCGGATGCCCAACAGTTGGTGCAGCAAGCCCGTGTCGCGCAGGTAGATCTTGGGCGACTTGACCTGGCGCTTGCCGAGATTGGCATACCACGGCGCCAACTGGCGCACCATGAATACACCCTCGAGCAGATCGAGATAGCGCCGGGTGGTGGATTCGTTGACGACGAGCGCTCGCGCCGCCTCAGCCGCGTTCCAAACCTGGCCGTGGTAGTGCGCCAACATGCTCCAGAAACGGTAGAAGCTGGCCGCCGAGATCGCTCTGCCCAACTGCGGGAGGTCACGCTCCAAGAAGGTTTGAATGAAGTTCCTGCGCCAAGCCAGGCTGTCTTCGTCGGAGTCGGCCAGGAACGCAAGGGGAAAGCCGCCGCGCTGCCAGTGGCGCGCCTGCGCTTCAGCGCCGACCTCGGCCAGGCTGAAGCCGGCCATCGTGATAATCTCAATCCGACCGGCCAGCGACTCGGCCGACTGGCGCAACAACATAGGCGAGGCGCTGCCCAGCACCAGGAAGCGGGCGGGCAATGGGTCGCGGTCGCACAAGACGCGCAAGACGGGGAACAGCTCAGGGCGGCGCTGGATTTCGTCGATGACGACGAGGCCGGTCAGGCCGCTGAGTGCGGTCATGGGCTGCTCCAGGCGCACCAGGCTGACCGGGTCTTCCAGGTCGAAGTAGTTGGCCGAGTCAGGCGCCACGAAACACCGGGCCAACGTCGTCTTGCCGCATTGGCGCGGGCCGATGAGCGCCACGACGCGACTGCGTGCCAGCGCCTGTTGGACGGCGTGTTGGAGAGCGGCACGTTCGATCATAGTGAGGACATTATACCTTGAAAATCCCGCAGGTCAAGCGGGAATTTCAAGGCAGCCAGATTCACCATCAGCTCGCCATCAACATTGGCAAGCGGTGGTCGGCCTTCGAGCCATTGCTCTCGTCGCGCTTGCATACTGTGTGAGCGCTGTGCAGAATTAGGGGCCTCACGTCCCGTCCGGTGCGCTACTCGTAACTGGCAGTCAGAAGTTCGACTCCTGATCGGCCGAGGCGAAGACTTCATCGAAGAAGGCTTTCGGCTCTAGTTGTGCCTGCCACTGCCGGTGGCGACGCACCGAATCAAGTCTATGCTGGCGCGGCAAGGTGAGAAAGCGCACGGTTTCAACCGGGCCAAGCGCCGACATAAGAGCTTCCATGGCACGGCGGATCATTTTGTCTTCCGGCATGTAGTCTGGGGTTTTCAACGTAAGCTCTCCTGCCACATATTATACAATCATTTCGCCTAAAGAATTCGATCAGGCATTCTTGGCTGATTGGCAGAATCTCGCCTACGGCTGCTCGCTCCCGCCGAAGCGCTGCACCGGCCCGACCGGCTCTTGGTCGGCCTGCCAGCCTTCGACGAAGCGGCCGCAGGTGTATTCGCCGATGACGCGCCGCCAGAACGCCTGGGCCGGCAGGTTCGCCGCGTCCTGGTTCACCTCCCAGCGGCCGGGAAGCCGGTCGAAAAGGCGGAAGGCGGTGGTCCGGCCCACGCCCCGGCGCCGGTACTTGCGCAGCACGAAGAACTCCGCGATGGAACGGAGCGGATCCTCGCCCGTTTCCAGCGTGCGCACCAGGGCGAAGCCGGCCAACCTGCCTTCCACCTGGATCAGGAAGGCGTACCGGCCCGGCTCGCTCCAGTAGCTGTCCAGGTAGACATAACCGTAGCAGCCATCAGGGCCGATCTCGGCCTCGTCGAACTCGGAGAAGTCGTGGAGGTACAACTCCAGCAGGTTGGCCAGCACTGGCCGATCCGCTGGTCCGGCCGGGATGACCTGGACCGCCGCGTCGTCTACCGGCGCGCGCCGCTGCCCGTCGGCTTGCTGGGCCAGGTACGTCCGGATCGTTTTCTCGGTATACGGTTCGATGGGTAGACGCAACGCCTCGTCCAGGGTCGCCCAGACGTACGCCTCCGCCTCGTCGTTCAAGTGCACTTCCGTCGTATCGGTGCGACAGGCGTAGTCGAAGAAGACAAAGTGCCGGCGCCGCCAGTACGTCGGGTCGTAGATGAACTCCTGCACACCCACAAACGTGATGTCGTGGATGGTCAAGCCCGTCTCTTCCATCACCTCACGGCGCAGCGCAGCTTCCAACGTCTCGCCGAGCTCGACGTGGCCGCCGGGCACGACGTACTTGCCGGCCCATTTGTGCGACTGCATCAGGAAGAGCCAGCCGGCCGGGTCGAAGATCAGCGCGCCGACGGTGGCTTCGGGGTAGTGTTGCGTGGGCTGCATCAGTGCGTACGCTCCTTCAGAAGAGTCCTTAAAGTATTATCGTATCATAAACTGGGCGCAGGACTCGTAGGGCGGAGCTAATCCACACACCGATTTTCCGGCCACATTTGTCTCAAAGGGCTTGACACTTACCGCCATTCCTCAAAAGACAGCAATTGCATAGCTTACACTCACTGAAGCTAATGTTGGAAGGAACGCCGCGCAATGCCTATCTGATGCTGCGGCCTGACGTCTTACTCCTTCTCGTTTTCTGAACGCTTCACAATGAACTTAACTCGACTGAAAAGCTCATCGAAGGTGATAATCTCAGGGTTTACAACATTCTGACGAAACAAGTCGAACGACCCGTATTTCTCTTCATTGATGCCATTGGGCACCTGGAACTGCGCCAGATTGCCAATTACCACATAAGATTTTGGCTGGTAGAGATACACAACCTCGCCTGTCGGATCTCCGATGTCATCGAGCAGCTCAACCTTGCTCCGCAGTGAACTAAGGGCCTTCTGTACCGGTTTCTGGATCTGCGCAACACTGCCAGCGAGATCTGCAGATATCATCCAGCAGCCTGGCCTGTACTCTTTAGTGTCACGCAACAACAGCGTTTTATGCGTCTTGATCTCGACGAAGCACAGCGAGCTGATCAACCCATGCGTTCTCATTAGGGCATCAACGCGTTTGCCCGGCCGGTTGAAGTCAAAGCCCGCCACTACCTGTTCGAGTTTGCCGTCACTAGCTGGGGAACTAAATATATAGTTCAACCCATAGCCGAAGATCCAGGGATTAGTGTCAGAAGTGTTGCCATACATCTTCATCACGCTGCTTCGACCATTCGATTTTGCGGGCCTCGAAGTAGGCCGCGTCATTCAGGAGGTACTCGAATACTGCGAGTTGGGCTTTTCGATATCTGAGAGCCACGATGTCAGCTTTTGTGATGTTGTGCCGGGCAATTTCGAGAAAGAGGTCTTCGTTCTCGCGCACGTATTCTCGCCGTTCGGAGTCGTTCAGAAGCAAGTGGTTAATGACACTATCATGGACGCGTTGCTTGTCAGGCCCTTGGAAACGAAGGCGTTCGACAGCCTGGAGGAATTTGTAAAGTCTGTCAATTTCATGGCCGCCGAAGCTGAAATACACTTTGTGTGGTTTCTCGGTGCCTGGGGTAAAACTCTGAATCGTTAGACCATCCACTTGCTTGTCGTCCTCATAGACCTTAGCCACTATTTCTTGGCGTCGGCCCGGGGTCACCCGCAGTACGGTTTCCCCTCTAACAACTGCGAAACCACAACTCTCTTCCGAGTCAAAGACGTGCGATACCATGCGGAACCTGCTGGGGTTGGCATTTCCTGACGCATCAAACCAGGTCGAGGTTTCGGCAGGATCCACTATCTTGCTCACATATTGTTACGGGCCGCGCTGAATGGCGGCCAAGGGCCGGAATAAACGGCGGGATGCGCTGCCAGATTAATCGGCCTTCTTTGCCAAAATCGCTACCGAATATCGCGGCCCGTGACACTATGGAAGCAAGAATCAGTTGGAGAGTTTAGGATCGCTGCCAGCTAGATATCAGGCTGCTCTCGCATTCGCTCAAACCACTGATCGGCCATTCCTTGGCTCTTCTTTGGTTCGCCCTCTAGGAGAAACCTCACGGCCGCCAGGTAGTGTGATTGGGCTCCCTTACTGACCGAAGGGATAGGAACCATTACACGGTTCAGATCACTCGGCTCGTGTTTCACCAGCCCATCTGGATACGCTCGTCCCAACCGATGTAGCTGCTGTCTAGCCACTGACGTCAGCAGGGAGAGTGCCCAGGCTGCTTTCGCGTCTTGATCCATCTTGTATCGGAACTGGATGACGTACAGCGTGTTGGTCGCGGTTAACTCGGGCATACCTCGCAAGCTAATCCAGGGACCGTACTTGGACATTCCACTAGCGAAACCATCCGCCACGGCTGGTAACAGAGTTCGATACCAAGGCCACCGGCTGCGGATTTTGTACCGATCTTGATGGCATCCACCTTGAGATGGCATCAGCCCGAGATACGCTCTGACCGCCTTGTGATCCAACAAGTGATCTGGAGGATAAAACAGCCATATGCGTTCTCCTGAATCTCGCAGTGACTCCCATGCAGATTGCGTTAGTTCGCCTGAGGCCAAGTGGCCGGCACGAGAGACAACCGAGCGGACGCTCTCCAGCGGCAGTTCCCGCTCGCTTCTCTGGTCCTCGGACATAAGGAAGTAGTTGACGTCTCCAGTGACTCCGCCTAAGTGAACGGTCAGCACCTCGCCCAATGGGCGGGCGGTAGGCCATTGGAGGTCATGCGCCAACGCAGCGGGGTGGAATGTGGTATCGTCAACCGGGGGAACCGGGCTGTCATCGAGAAGTGCCGAGACTAGTTGCTCGCGATTGTGGTGCTCAAACCGACGTGTCTCCGCGTTGCGCTCTCCGAACCCCCAGCCGATGATCACTACGCTTCCGTCCTGAATCCCATCGAAAAGAGGCTTGCGACTTCTATGAATATGGAACCTCGAGAAGTGCTGCGGCACCGATTCGCGAAGTTGTGACGCGTAATCAGCATACTCCCACGCTGCGGGTAGGACGAAGCAGATAGCTGCTCCAGGTCGAAGCAGGTTCATGGCTGCGTACACAAAAGCGCACCAGTAGTTGGCGTTCCGGCCGAGTGGAGTTCCGGTTGGTGTCGTCAGCGCGAGAACTGGCATTAGCAACGATGCATCGAGCCTCGATAAAGCCAAATAGGGCGGGTTGGCGACAATCTTGTCGAAACGCTGATCGGTGGCCTGCGACCAACCGATAAAGTCAACTCCGTGAAACGTTGCCACTTTTGGATCGCAGGGTTCTGTAGGCTGGGCAATGTCGATGGCAGTCACCTGGGCGGCGCTCACACCCAGATTCGCGAGTTCATGCAGGAAGACTCCGCGTCCTACGCAAGGATCTAGCCACCTGTCGCTGGGTCGGTTTCCTAAAGCAGTAACCATGGCTCGGGCAAGTGGCGGCGGCGTGTAGACGTCGCAGGACGCGAGGGCTTGCGCGTTGTGTACCATTTCAATACCTAATGGCAAATAGATTGGCAGGCGGTTTTTGCGACTTCAGGGCGGTCCAAGGTGAACCGGTAAGTGTCTGCAGTTGTTCTGCCTGCCACATAAGTACATTGCGTAGCCTAACGCGCTGCACCGACTGCCACTGCACTAGATCAGCAGTTTCTTTAGCTGCATGTTCTCCCCACTTGCTCTGGAATAGCTCAGCAAGGACGAACTCGATAACAGCCATTGGGGAAACCAAGAGTCCGGGCAGACGGGGGATCGGCAACGAGTGCGGGAAAGGTGGTTCGTCGCGATCACCCAAGGCATGAACATGGAAATGGCAACCCGGCGAGGCGTCATCACCGATCTCCATGCGCCACATAGCGAGCTCTTTATCACGGCTATCAGGATCGCCCTCAAATAGACGCACCACAGTTGAAGCCTGCCCAACCAGGACAAAATGCCGACTCTGCCGGGAGCCTTGATTGTTATTACCTAATGGCATGATCTCCCAGGTGGACGTAATGGCAGCAAATACGTGATGTGCCCCTTTGTTGTCAGGCTCGTATTCGCCGTCGCTGGCAATTGTCAATAGAGGGAATGATTCGCGAATTTGCCAAGGGTAAGGTCGCCCAGTAGGAGCTTGCCGGATGCTGGCTAAGGTGGCTCTGAGCTCGTTGAGAACCCCTATCGCATTGCGCCAGATGAACGGCTTCACGACCCCAGAGATAGCAGCTATCTCTTTGTCGAAATCAGAGAAGAGAAAGTCTAGGGCAGCCATATGCACATTCCTGCAAGCCTTATGATAATCGCGGAATCATCGGACTCTGTCTCTGTCTTCGTTCACAACCAGCGAATTGAGGCTCGGCTCATCTCTAGCAAGTCCAATCGTGGTCCATGCCTGATCAGCATAAGATGGCCAGTCGTCTGGCTGGATCCGCACAGCATCATCAATGCCGACTTGTTCTGGCAGAGGGCGATAGTCGCGGTCAAGGCATACCACTGGCTGGATTTGCTCACTGAACTGCAGGCGGTTTCCGCTGAGCAGTTGAAGAGTGGAATGTAGGACTTCGAGTTCAAATGGGTTGCCCTCAGTGACACTCCAAAGCAACGCTTCAATCCCTGCCCTCCACCAGCGTGGGCCCGAGAAACCGTGCAAGATCCCTCTATAAGTACACAACTCTAGCATCTCAGTCAAGCGGGTGCTGCTAGCCAGAACTTGTGATAAGGAATCGTGAGTGACCCGCAGCCGAGCAGACACATAGTGGGTGTCCCAAAGGAAGCAAGGGTATGGCAAGATCCGTTGGATTAGCCATCGGAGAAATGACAAACCGTGACTTCTCTCGGAGATTTCATGCACAGGTGGGTGGCAATCTTGTACTCCGGCGATTGCTTCATCCGCCCACAGTGCCTCGGATGGCACTGCAAGTAACGAGGTAGCTATACTCCATCGTCCAGCCGGTTCATCAGCATTCCATGATATCGGCAGTTGCTGAACACCGGCGGCAAGCGACGCTACCTGCCCGGCTAACACAATTGACTCATCTCGGGTCTTCGCCTTTGCGAAGACCCACTCGAGATTGTGCGCCTTCGCGATGAGGTGTTGCCTCGGCTCGGCCGGTAAACCGGCCGTGAGATCAGGTAAGTGTGCGGAATGAACGGCAAAGGCGACCGCCTGGCTCTGATCCCTCTGGACGTATTCTCGGAGCACTGCCGCCAGTGCCAAACCGTTCGGCGGCCGAAGTCCAAGGCAACTTGCATTATCGCGCTCTGGCCACGTCTCGAGTCGGTAGTCCACCAGTACCAGGGACGACCGGAGGAGTTGAAATTCCGTCACGTCTTGAGGATGTTCTACCGATACCTGGATAGCTTCACCCCATACTTGATCACGTAGTCGCTCTTCGTCTGACCGATCATCAATAACCAGCACGAGTGGTCTTGAGGACATTATGGCTGCACCTCAATGTGGAAAGACGACCTGGAGCGCTGTGGCGTATCCAGGACCGGGGTTTACGAATTGGATATCCGCGCCGTACTCCGCCAGGAGGTTTCTTGTGATCGGCAGCCCGAGTCCCATTCCTTGGCCCAGTACCGGGTCAACTTCGGTTGTCGAGGACTCGAAGGGCCCAAACCATCGCTCGCCATCCAAAGGATCGACTGCCACCCCTGTGTTTTCAACTACCACTGTGATAGACCCATCCGTATTCGTCTCGGCCCTCGCACGGATTTTTCCGCCGGTTCCTGCCGCCTTAACAGCGTTGGTTAACAGATTGGAGAAAACGACGCTTAACTCCGCAGGAAACATCGGAGGCGACTTCAGCTCTCTCGGGATATCATTCTGTATCGAGATGCCGCGCTGATCGGCCAAGTGGCGGACTAGGCGGACACCGGCATCAAAGCGGTCGGACAGCGACTGACGGACCCTTCGCCGTCGCGAATCTGGGGTGACAATGTCGAGCAAATAGGACGCTTGCCGCTCGAGACTTCGTCGCAGCGTTCCCAAATCGCTTTGGAGTCGTGCGAGTTCCCGCCCAACTGTCCGTGGCAAGGAAGGGTTCTCCCGTATCCTCACCAACGAGGCATCCACTGCTTCTGCCATTCCGATCAGAGAGTTGATTTCGTGGACAAAGGCCGCCATCTGTGTCCCGACGGAGGCGAGCACGCCCAGCATTGCACGCTCTGATATTTGCTTTCCCTCAAAGCTCGAAACTATCTCAACCTGCGTAGCCGCCTCGGCTACTTTGGCCGCGGCTCCATTGATATCGCCAAGAGCAACCAGCCGCCGCGCTTCGCCAGTCAGAGCTCGGGCGCGAGTGAGAACGTCTTCAAGGGCCTCGCCTGATCCGGTTCCCGGAAAGCGCGAAGCTGCCAATCCCCCTGGTCGCCTCTCATCTCGCTCGAAGCGAGCATCTTTGGCGTATCTCGCCGAAGCCCGCACCCTCGTCGAGAGATCTATGCCCTTCCGCACAAGATCAGTCAGCGCATCGAAAGCTCGCTCTGGCACAAAACCCTCGCGATTCACAAGCGTGCGAAGAGCGGCCGCATTCGCTTGCGTTAGAAACACGGCTCCAAAATAACTATTGTTCCCGAGAATGCTTAGCGCCCAGTCCCTACCCCTGTCCTGCTCCGTGAAGTTATCATCGACCGCAACGTCTTTCAAGGAGGCTAGTGAGCTTGAACGACGTCTGTAGTCGGCGTCCAAACCAAGCCAATCGTTAGTGGGCTCTCCGTAGGGCAGGACCCGAAATCCCTCCATGAAAACACGGAGACCGCTTGCCCGTTCAGCCCATCGACTTATCTGGGGAGCAGCAGCCCCTAGCCGCACCAATATGCGGCTTTGGAAGAAGGGACCAACCTCCTTGTCTGCACGTGATATGGTGAAGGTCTTTGCCTGCGCTTCAGGGTTCTCTTGCGTAGTCTTTTTTGTTGGTGCGACTAGGTATTCAACTCGGCCCGACTTGTCCAAGGCGTCGATCTCTACTACCCAATCAGCGGATTGAGCAATGTTCTGCCAATAGTCATCACCTGGGTTGAACTCGCCCTCCAGTTCGATATGGAATCCAGGATCCTCTTGCGCGGCATCTCGCACCAACGGTTCGGTGAACAGCGACGGAGTCATGATGACACCGTCAGGTAGATGAACCAGGACTGACGGAGGGGTGAACGTCTGAGCTTCGATAAGGAATCGACCCAGTTCAGTGGATGTCCAGCGGCGTCGCAATCGTCGAAGCGCGATAACCGTTCCGTGAGCAGCGCCGTTTGGTACCACGGTGCTCTCGACGCGTATGGCTGCCGTGCCATCGAGGTCATCTAAAGTCTCGTGGCTCTCGACAACATCCCAGTCAATACTCGCATCCAGTACCTGCCTGGCTTGGCCTGCATCTGGCTGCCAAGGTACGGAATGCACAGTCATGAACCGGGCGAGCTTGTGTGCAGCCAGCCTCCCAATGCCTTTGGAGCCCGTAAAACGACGTCGATAGCGTCTAGAGACACGGGAGCCCTGATCTTTTGACCGAGAGGCGATCCGGAGGAAGCCCGCTTCGAAGGTACTTCGCGTCATGCCAATGCCGTCATCGACGACCTGTATGAACCCGCGATCTGCGTCAGCCAAGGCCTCACCATAGATCACGACCGACGAAGCGTCTGCGTCGTAGGCGTTCTTGATCAGCTCAACGAGCGCCGTCGAATCCCTCCCGACGAGCAACTCCCCAAGTTCCCTGAATAGATGGGTATCCACAGTGAACTTAGCCATCTGCTGTATTCCTGTGCGTCGCACGAAGGCACCAAAGATCAGTTCTTGGATGAGCCGTGTTGTGGTCAACACTGCGGGCCCGAAAGTGACGCATCACGACCTTATTTCGTCCGCCCATCACTTCGAGGCGCCCATCTAGCAGACAAGCGACCCCTCGAGAAGCAGCGCGAATTGGTTGCCACAGAATCAGCCAACTGGAACGATGCGTGGGGGCATGGGCCGGGCGCATGATCGAATCAGCTCCTCAAAAGAGGAATCGTACCCAGGAAGCAATCCAAGGCCAACTCGCCCAGCTCTCTGTCATGCTCTTCCGCGTCTCGAGACGTTCGTTGCCTTGGCTCTCGCCCTTGGAAAAGGATCGGGTAGCGAGACATTCTCTCCAACGCATTGTAGCATATAAGACGGCCCGCACCAACCAAAGGTGCGTGATCGGCTACCCGAATTGCGTGTCAGCAAGGACCGTGTGTTCTCGCGATCTTCGCGGGAGCAATTCGGGGGCGCACGGCCATTTCTAACCGCGAATGTCCTGCCGCCGAATGCGATCGACTGAGCAGAGTTCGCTACAGATGCCCGTCGAGATTGCTCAATACCTTGTGTTTGCGATTCGAGCCCTCAAAGGAAGCTGGGCCTCCCTTACATTTACACCGTAGGCTCGATTTACGCTGTCGGCCAATCCATTAATAGATGAAAACTCACGTATTGTGTTGTGCTTTGCACTCAATGCTAGCCCTACGGTCTCAACAATCATGCCGAGAGTAGCTGAGTCATTGAAAGTATAGCACAGATGTGTTATACTGGATGAAGAGGGAAACGATCATGGCATACGAAACTCTACTCACTGTCCGTGAACTCGCGCAATATCTGCACGTGGTGCCCATCACCGTGTACCGCATGATCGATCGTGGCGATCTGAGAGCGGTCAAAGTGGGTCGAGTGTGGCGCGTGCGACGGGAAGAGTTCGAACGATACTTGAACCGGCCGATCCCGCATGAGGTTGGCGAGAGAGGGGCTGAATCATGAAACGCGCTGTATTGTATGCGAGAGTCAGCGGCGACGACAGGAACAAGGAAGGCCGCAACCTGGCCGGCCAGATCGAAATGGGCCGCGTATATAGCCAGGAGCGCAAATACGAAGTCGCCGCCGAGCTATCCGAAGATGACCGCGGTGCCAGCGGGGCGGCCTGGGAGCTGCCGCAGCTAAGCAAAATCCTGGAGATGGCGCGCAACCATGAGTTTGCGTTCTGGTGGTGCGCGAGCTCGACCGGCTCAGCCGCAACCTAGCCAAGCAACTGGTAGTCGAAGAAGAACTAAAGCGGGCGGGCGTGCGCATTGAATACGTCCTGGGCGAGTACCCCGATAACCCGGAGGGTCGCCTGCAAAAGCACATCAAAGCAACGATCGCGGAGTACGAACGAAAGAAGATAGTCGAGCGAACGTTACGCGGGCGCCGGCGCGCCGTGGAGGCTGGATCAGTACTCCAAAATGGCCATCGGACCTTTGGCTATCGACGAGTGCAGAGGCTGCTTAACCCGACCAAGCCAAATGGCGCACATTTATGGGCCCTGAAGATCGACGAAGAAGAGGCTCATTGGGTTCGGCAAATCTTCCAGTGGTACATCTACGGCGACAAGGCAGGTCGACGAATCGGTGTGGGAACCATCGCTCTGATGCTGACTGATGCACATGTGCTGACTGTAGAGGATCGCGATCATGCTAGGGCGCCAAAACGTCATGCTGTAGGAGTTTGGCACAAGGCAACGGTACAGGGCATGATCGGCAACGAGACGTATGCTGGCGTGTGGCGTTGGGGGAAGAGTGGCAAGCCTGGGGAACAGATCAGTGTAGAAGTGCCGGCCATAGTAAGCCGCGAGACGTGGCAAGCCGCGCAAGAACGGCTCGCGGAAAATGGGCCGTCGCTGCGTCGGCAGCCAAAAAACAACTATCTGATGGGTAACGGACGGCTAACTTGTCTGACCTGCCAGAGCCGCTTGGGTACGTGCCCTGGCTATACCCGTCGCAAAGATGGCACAAAGCGTCCCAACAACTACTATCGCTGCCCGGCCAATACACAACGATATGCCGGGCATTGCGACGTGGCACCGTACATACGTTGCGAATGGGCAGATGCTGCCGTCTGGCAGTGGGTGCGAGGGTTTCTGCTCAATCCCGCTCTTCTTGACGAGGGCCTGCGCCAATACCAAGAACGCTGTGAGCGCGAGAACGTGCCCATGCAGGAGCGGTTGAAGGTTGTCAAGGGCCGAATTGAATGGCGATGAAAGGCCGGAATGAGTGGTGGGATACTCCACCAATGAATTTGGCCCGAATAGCCAAAATCGCTATCAAACATTCCGGCCCGTAACAACATATGTGAAGTCTGGCAGTTTCCCAGTATGGTAGTCATACGGATCTGGCATGTTCAGAACTCCTGCCTGAGGTTTCATGGCCGTAAATCAGAATATCGTCTTCAGACCTCGCCGTATTGATACTTTGTGCTGTCATCGATGATCCTGATCTCTTTCGGCGTCAGGTCGAATAGTATGCTAACTCGTTTGTTCAACTCCGTCTTCAGCCGAATGGTCGCCATCGTCAACTCGCCGAAACGGGCGTGCTGACCAAGTAACCCCTCGTGTCATTCGTTGCGTTCATTGACCGGGGTATCTACCTCAATGCCTTCTTGGCTCCCCGAAATGCGCCCGTTAGGGCGCATTTGCGATTGGCATCCGAGGCGGTGCAGTTCGCCACATGAGCGCAACGTCTTCCGGTGTAAGCCCATAGGCTTCGTTCACGAGATCGCTGAGCGTCTGCTCAAGCCGGCGAATTTCGCTCTCGGCCGCCCGAATCGCTGGTATGTACTGTTGATAGGCGCTGCGCAAAGCCGCGATGGCAGCCGGAGAAAAGTGACCCGCGCCACGCGGCCGCCGCGCACGCACCTGTTGGATGAAGCCCTGTTCGTCAAGCTCGCCCATGGCCTCCAACTGCTGCCCGGGCAATTCAACCCCGAACTCGAGTCGCAACCAGTCAAGCACCTCATGAAGCGCCAGGCAATTGCTGTCAGTGTGCTCCAATACTGCCGCAACCGCGGTCTCTGCTTGATCCCGTTGTTGCTCCGCAGGTGAAGCGACTGGCAGACGGACCATTAACTCGCCTGTTGGTGTCAGCGCCTCATCTTTCATATGAGGTAGGTACCGCCAGTTATGCCACCACATGAGTGGAGAATTGAGCACAGCGAGGAGGAAACGGTCGTCTCGCTTCAGCAGGAATGCTTTGTTGTTGGAAAAGCGCCCTCCAGTGTCCAGACAATACGCGGAATGGAATTGTATCTCCTGGTACATGATCTTAGGCACTTCGAAGGCTGCATAGTAGGCACATGACCTCAGTTCCCACCAGAACCGCCCATGGTCCTGCCGCGATCGGAGTCTGGCTTCGTAGGGCTTAAGGTGCTCATAGATGGAAGGGTAGGCTTGCGCAAAGACCGCTTCGGCGTTCTCTGCCTGGTTGCTCCACGGCCACTCCTGGTTTTCGCTAGACTTGAGCAAGATCATCCAGATATCCGCCCATTCCGGCGCCCAGCGTTTGATATCCTGACCGCGGAGGCAGGGCTTCAAGAGGGAGGCTGCCGCCGGATCTTGGCCTACGATGCGCTCCTTGATGGGATCTGGGATGATGAACGCCTCGTTGAGTCCCGTTATGATCCCCCTAATGGGCTCGGCTCGCAGGTACTCGCTTAAGGGTACTCCGCGGTCCCGTATTTTCCGCATCAGAGCGTCCACTTCGGGCGGTTCCAGGCTCCATGGCGCCGAACCGAAGCGCGCGGCAGGCACGCGCAGGCTGTGCCCTCGCACGTAGGCGGCGACATCTACCTGTCCAAGCACTTCACGCGGAAGCTGGCAGACCTCGGTTTCGATCGCCGTTGCCATCCCTGGCTCGGACTTGCTCAGGAGCACGATACACGGAAATGTGTCAGCATCCGCAAAGATCGGCGCATGCCCGAAGTCGACGATGCTTTCGATACGCGCGCGGCTGCCAAAGTAGCCCCGTAACTTCTCTCCATAACCGGCGCGCAGCCACTTGTTGTTAACAATGTAGGCCATCTGGCCGGCCACGCGCAGCAGCTCCAGCCCACGCTCGTAGAAATAGACGTAGAGATCGGCTGCGCCGTCGTAGACCTGGCTGTGAGCCGCGGCAAAGTAGGGCTTGTTCGCCGCCATCTGCTCCTGACGCACGTAGGGCGGGTTGCCGATCACTGCATCGAAACCGGGATTCTCAGCCCAATCGCGCCGCTGCAAATCCACAAATACTTCGGGGAACTCCAGGTCCCAATGGAAGAAGCGTTTCTCATCCAAAAGCGCCCTGGCGCGCTCGATGGCTGCCCGGTAGCGCTCGTCTACCTGCGTCTCGCCGCGCAGGGCGGGCCGCACTTCCTCGCTGTGCAGGGTCATGAATTCGACCGGTGCGCCGCCGTTTTTGCCCTCGGCGGGTGTCGCCGGGAAATACTGGCTGACCCACAGATCGAGCATGCGCATGTAGGGCGTCAGCTCGGCCTGAAAGCGAGCGTAGGCTCCGGCGCTTTGCTGCACGTCCGCCAGCGTCGCGTCTCCACGCTCGGCTACCTCGATCATCACCGCCGTCAGATCGAGCAGGCCGGCAAATGGCCCCTGGAACAGGGCGAACTGCCCGCTGTCGCTCACCGCCATCGCGCGCTCGACCGTCCGCACATCGGTGCCGATGATCGAGTTGCCCCAACGCAGGTGGTGATCAAGGAAACTGAGCGGCGCGCCGATGGTGAATGAGTGCAGCCACAGGCTGAGCTTCGCCAACTCGACCGCCATCGCGTTCAGATCCACGCCGTAGATGCAGCGTTTCATGACCAGGCGGATCAGGAGCGCGGTGTCGTCAAGCCGGGCGGCGTTGACGGCGATGTTCTGGACCGCCATTTCGGCCAGGATGTCGCCCCGCATGCGCGTGATCAACCGTTGGATCGGGTTCCAATCCCAGGGCACGTTAGGATGTGTGTCGTGGTAGCTTTGTATGCGTAGGATAACGCCGTCGGTCAGGTGATCTACGGCGTTGACCAGGAAGTGCCCGGACCCCATCGCAGGATCGCACACCTTGATTCCAAGGAAGGCTTCGCGTGCACCGCGCTCGGCTTCCTCCAGTTGCGTTCGCAGCGTAGAGTTGGCGGAGCTATCCGCCGTTTTAGCCAGCGCATTGCGCAGCTTAGCACAGCGGTCCATGGCGGTGGCGAATTGGGCGGCTCGCTCGTCAAGAATCGGATCGAGCGTCTGTTCGACGATATACTCGACAATGTAGTCGGGGGTGTAATACGAGCCGCTTAACTTGCGCTCGCCTTTGTCGTTGACTAACTCCACTTTTCCGGCGGCAGCGTCAATCACTCGCAACCGGTTTTCGAGCAAGCCTTCATAAATGGCGCCCAGGTTGCGCACGCTGATATACGCGTAGTCCACCGGCTCGCCGGCATCGCGCACCATAATGTCCACGACGCGCGCGACCGTCCGGTCACTCAGCTTGTGGCGCTCGAGAAACAGGTTATCAGGGTTGGTCGGGTTGAACAACCCACCGTCGTAATGGGGGATGCCCAGTGTCGCTTCACCCTGGTCGATGCGGTGAAAAAGGGCCAGGAGCGCATCGTAACGTGGGGTGGCAAAAGTCGCGTCACTGATTGGCTGTCCCTGGTCAATCCGCAGCGCCGCCCAGCGGGCCAACTCGGTGAGGCTTTGCTCGCGATAGCCCGTATTGGACATCGGCAGGAGATCGCGGGCCTCGGCGTATAGCACGAAGAGCAGCTTGTATAACAGGCTCAGGCAGGCCGCATAAATCTCGTGCAGGCTTTGTTCGCTTTCCGCCTGCACCCCCAACTGGCGCCGCCGGAATGCGACGATGCCAACCGCGATCTCCGGCATGACTTCTTCGAAGACCAGCTCCTTCAGTTTGTCACTGATACGTCGAGCGTAGGTGGCCGATCCTTCAAGTACCTGCTCAACGAAAGATTTGCCGGCAGACCCAGGCACGAGGGCGTCGCGCCGGAAGAAAAGCCACCAGCGCTTGAAGTTAGCCATCTGCTCGGGGCTTGGCTGTCCGTCGGTTGGCAGCACGTCGAAGATCGGTCCCAGGTCCACTTCATAGAAATCGCTCGCCACGCTGCTGGCTTCGCGGCTGTACAGGCGCCAGCTCAGCCCATTTGTCAGGATGCCCCAAGACATCCGAGTGCCGACCAGGTAACTGACCATCTGATGGCTGGGATTGCTGCCCACCTTCCAGGAGTTGCGCCCGCTCGCATCCTGTTGGCTGAGCGGACGGCCCCAGTACTTGGCCTCGGCAATTGCCACGGCGTGGATATAGAAGGCGTCGTCGTGGCCCTGATGGGGGTAGGCTGCGTCTTTGGCCGCCTGATCGGCGAATAGGGCGTAATCGGGACGCGCCACGCTGCCCTTTTTCTGGCTCTTGGTCTGCACGGCGAACTTCCAGCCCAGGACCTCCAGGGCGGGTCGGATGAACTCATCTTCCGTCTGCGCTTCATTCCAGTTCGCGCCGAACATCCTCGCCTTCAACCAGAGCGCGCGCAGCGCCTCGAACGCCGGCATGGGATCTTCGTGCCAGTCGGGGTGATCTGGTAATCGCTGCTGAAGATAGTGCTGCGAGAACAGGGATTTACCGGCAGGGGGCCTCTGCGGGGTGATGCTAACTGGACCGGTAGTCTCCGGTGGCTGTGGTGTCATAGCATCTCGATACATAGCAAAGAACAAGCCGCCTGCACGAGTCGCACGTGTATGCTGTGCGACCCTGTGCAGAATTAGGGCGAATTGTAACACTGACTGCTCTCTGCGGCAATTTGGTGAAAGTGCGGGCAGGGAGAGGCATGTGACCGCAGATGCTACGGTGGATTCTTCCTCCCCGGCGGAGAAGAAAGATAACTCGGTATTGGGGGTGATGAGGGTAACAAGTGAGCGAAGCGCGGGGGCTGATTGCTAAGGGTGGGCCAAGCCCATCTTGCCCAAGGCATGAGCGGGCCGGCATTGGTGACCGCCTTCATGCCAATCCTTCCCCCACCATCTGCTCCGACCAACGCGGCCGCATGCCGAGACCACGCGCCTGGCAGATCATCTCGGGGCGAGAGAGACCGGCAATCTCGGCTGCGTGCGAAGGATACGATCCCCCGGGTACGGCGTCAGTGCTTCTTGTGCCTTCAGTTGGGACAAGCCTTAGAGTACCAGCTCCTGTAGACTCAACCTTTACGCTTGAAGTAATAAGAAGCCGAACTTACGTGATATGCTTCCCATCCCTCATCGCCAAGGCACTGCAGAATAGTATTGCTGAAAGCTTGAGTTTCGTCGGCTTTGCCCTTCTACTCAATGCTGATTATCCCTTTTCTCGGACATGTAACTTTTTGCGATGGGAAAGCGGCAGCGAAATGCCCGACAGGAATATTCGAATGAATTGTCGTGAAGATTCCTGATGGAGTGCAGGTAAGGTATTCCCATTTGTGTATGCCTAATTCTCCTTCACAAGCATGTCAACAATGAGCGGCTTACGCCGGGCTTGTCGCCGTTCGACACGGTCAATCTCCTCCAGTACCTTGAGATTGATTTCTTCTGGTGACAGGTTGGGGTAACGTAGGGTCAGCCGGCCGCGTATGGCGCCCACCACCCATTCGCGCGCCGCCAGCATCGCTTGCAGGCGCTCTCCGGGTGAAAGCTGCCCGCGCAGGCGCATGAACTGATGATCCACGGGATCGAACCGATACTTGGTGGTGATATCCATAATCGCTGCGTTCTCCCACACGTTGGCCGTGAAGCAGACCGCTTTGCATCCGCTCATCAATGCGTGGGTAAAGTCGATCTCAGCCAGTATCGTCCTGTTCGTCGACGATCTCGCACTCGCTCGTCAGGCGGACCGCATCCCGATGCGTTGCGTAGATCGAGCAGTACTTGGTTTCCGCCAGCTCGATGGCGTGCCGGACACGCTGAGCGTCGAGACCGCGTCCCGAGAGGCGATAACGGATATGGATGCTTCTGAAGCGCCACGGCGGTTCGCCATCGCGTTCGCTCTCAGCGGTGACCTTTAGGCCCGTCACCGCCTGCCGCTGCTTCTTGAGGATGGTCATGACATCCCAGGCGGCACAGCCGATCAGGCTGAGCGGCAGCAGGTCCGCGCCATTCACGCCCATGGGCTGCGTCATCACGATGGGGAAGTCATGCTGATCCTTCAGCAGGAACTGCTGGCTGCTGACCCAGTCCACACTCACAGTCTCGATAGGCATCCTGATGTATCCTCATATTTCTACGTGCTGGGACAGTTTATTGAAACGCCCGCGAGTCCCTACTCGACCGCCGTTATCCCGCCGATATTCCGCCGATAAACGATAGCGGCGAGACTTGCGGGCCGGGTCGGCCACTTCGAGCCACCCCTCCGCCACCCAGGCGACCAGCAGATCGCGCGTCGCGCGGGGGGAGAGCCCCAAGGCACGGGACACTTCGGGGGAGGCGATGGTTTCCTGGTGTGTGAAGAGGCCCAGCGCTAGCCTCGCCCGCCGGTCGAGGCGAAGCAGCTCGGCCGGCTCGACGTTTATCGCATCCCCGGCGCGGGCGCGCATCTCAGCCGCGACGCTGCCTAACACTGCCGCCATTCCGTCCAGAAAATAGGCCAGCCAGCCTGTCAGATCAGCTTCAGCGCGACCCTCGTAATAGTTGTGGTGCGGGTGAGTTTGCAGCGCGGCGTAGTACGCCGGCAGGTCGACGGCGTAGACCTCTTCCAGGCTGTAGAAGCGGCCCAGGTCGTAGCCGTGTTTGTAGAGGATCAGCGTCGCCAGGGCCCGCGCGGTCCGGCCATTGCCATCGAAAAACGGGTGGACGGTGACGAACTGGTAATGGGCCAGCCCGGCGATCACGGGCGTGGGCAGTTCATCCCGTTCGGCCGCGGCAATCCAGGCGATCAAATCGGCCATCAGGCGGGGCACATCGGCTGCCTGGGGCGGGAGGTAGACGATGGCGCCGGTCGCGGCTTCACGGATCACGTTTTGGCCGTCGCGGTAGGGGGTGGGGCGGGCGCGTGCGCCGATGAAGACCAGGGCATGCAGCTTGCGGATCAGCTCCTCGGAAATGGCTGCGCCACTTGCGGCCCACGCTTCAACTTGCTGGAGGGCGCGGTAGTAGTTCTGCACTTCGCGCACATCGCGCTCGCGGCTCGGGAAACGCCGGCCTTGTAGCACCGCCTGTTCCGCCTCGGCCAGGGTCAGGCGGTTGCCTTCGATGCGGGTGGAATAGTGGGTCGCGCGCAGCCGCGCGTTCTGAC
>Ga0209226_10000518_pt1 | contig 20660 bp, 18 predicted proteins | sample BarGraNGADG00212_2_FD_184497 | JGI IMG/M metagenome (GOLD analysis project Ga0209226, IMG submission 184497) | Arctic peat soil microbial communities from Barrow, Alaska, USA - Barrow Graham LP Ref core NGADG0011-212 (SPAdes) (version 2) | ecosystem: Environmental > Terrestrial > Soil >...
TCATTTGGGTCGGGAGGTGATTGGCTCGTTGGTGCTCACATTAATGGAGTATTATATGGAGATACTCTATTAACAGGAATTGAAAAATTGAACGAGTTAATTCCCGAAAAGTATTCTCTATATCAAAACTATCCGAATCCTTTTAATCCGGTGACGAAAATTCGTTTTGAAATCCCGTCAGACATAAAAAGTCAGACGCAAGACGGATACTTCCCCCTTCGAAGGGGGGTAGGGGGATGACTACATTGAAGATCTTCGACATCCTTGGCAGAGAAGTGGCAACATTAGTAAACGAACAACTCGCACCGGGCACTTATGAAGTTGACTGGAACGCAAGCGAATATCCAAGCGGAATTTATTTTTATAAATTAACTGCCGGTAATTTTACAGCAGCTAAAAAACTAATTTTATTAAAATGAAAAGAATTATTTATATTCTTTTATTCTGTGTTTTTAATTTGTCATTAGCAAAAGCTCAATCCAGTTGGTTTAATGTAACACCGCCAATTAATGATTTGTTGCTAAATCGAATTCAATTTACTTCTGAAAATACAGGTTTTGCTATTGGTCCAATGATTTCTTTATCCGGTGGATACCTTTTAAAAACTACAAACGCAGGAACAAATTGGCAATCAATATTTATTGATTTTGCCTGGGTATGGTCTCTGTTTTTTATCGATAATAATACAGGTTATATTGCAGGTTCCAATAGTTCAGACGGTGTGTTGGCAAAAACTACTAACGGTGGTATTTACTGGTCATTGCAAAATACAGGTATTGGAACTGCACTACTGACAGTTTTTTTTATTGACAATAATACGGGTTTTGTTGGCGGTAAATATAATTATGTCGCTAAAACTACAAACGGAGGAAATAACTGGATTTATAAACCCGGTGCTTTAGGGCAGGAATTCAATGATATTTATTTTATTGATGCAAATACCGGCTTTATTATCGGAAACTCGAATACAATAAATAAGACTACAAACGGAGGTGATAATTGGATTCAGTTAAATTATGGATCTCCGTACAATTACACAAGTATTCATTTTTTAAATAATAGTACCGGATATATATGTACTCAAACTAGTTCTGATAGTAGTATTGTATATAAAACAACTAATAAAGGAGAGAATTGGATTTATTTAAGCAATATTCCTACGGTATTAAGTTCAATATTTTTCCCAAATCTAAATACCGGTTATACTACTGGAGGCAAAAAAATATTTACGACTTCTAATGGTGGATTAAATTGGACATCTCAAATGCCCGATTCTAATGCGAATTCTAATTGGCGAACAGTTTGTTTTATAAACGATAATACAGGATTCATTGCAGGTGCTCACGGTTTGATAATGAAAACCACAGACGGAGGAAATGTTTTTATTAACAACATATCAAATAATATCCCGAATAAATTTTATTTGTTTCAAAATTATCCGAACCCGTTTAATCCGGTGACGAAAATTCGTTTTGAAATCCCGTCAGACATAAAAAGTCAGACGCAAGACGGATACTTCCCCCTTCGAAGGGGGGTAGGGGGGATGACTACATTGAAGATCTTCGACATCCTTGGCAGAGAAGTAGCAATACTTGTAAACGAATCTTTAAATCCCGGAACTTATGAAGTAACTTTTGACGGGAGTAATATAGCGTCAGGAATTTATTTTTATCAGATGAAGAGTGGAGAATTTTCAAATACTAAAAAACTATTTTTAATAAAATAAAATTTATTAATATGATTAGCGTAGCAAAATCAAAATTTTTGACGTGGAAAACAATAATAATTGTTTTTTCTTTAATGATAATAACCACATCTAACCTTTATTCGCAGATTGGTTGGTTTTGGGTGAATCAAAATCCACAACAGAACACAATATTTAAAACTCAATTTGTTGACCAAAACACAGGCTACGCAGTAGGTAGTGCCGGAACCGTACTGAAGACAATCAATGGTGGAGGAAGTTGGTTTTCGTTATACACCGGTTATTCTGGTGTTTTCAGAGCATCATACTTTACAAATGCTTTAACGGGCTATATTTCCGAAATTGCAATTTTAAAAACAACAGATGGCGGACTTAGTTGGAATATTGTAAAACCTGCAAGTAATGGTCCGACCCTTGACATTTATTTTCCTAATTCTCAGACCGGGTTTACTGCCGGCTATAATCCAGCCGGAGCTATGAGTAAAACAACAAACGCCGGAATCAATTGGGCTAATTGTTCTCCAAACCCTGCTTTTGCTTATGAATGTGTATATTTTATTAATGATAATACCGGATATACATCCGGGTTTGATGGAGGAACGGGACTTGAGGGTTTTATTTTTAAAACAACAAACCAGGGTACAAACTGGCATAATGTCTTTACCAATAATTACAATAATTCATATTTGCATTTGCGGTATCTAAGATTTTTTGATGCAAACACCGGTATTTGCGTAGGTGATTCCGGAACAATATTAAGAACAACAAATGGTGGGGAAAACTGGAATGTTATTAATTCAAATACCGACATCCGGTTGGAAAGCGTTAATGTTGCAAATTCAAATACTGCTTATGCCTCCGGATTTAATGGATATGTTATTAAAACTACCAACACAGGTATGAACTGGTCAGTATTACCAACGAATGTATCATCTAATCTTTATACTTTAAGTTTCATTAATGAAAATACAGGTGTTATCTTTGGTGGAAACGGAATTATGTTGAGAACGAATAATGGAGGTTCGAACTGGGTAATAAATTCCCCTTTAACAAGTACTAATTTTCATTGTGCATCGTACATAAACAATAACATTGTTTTTGCTGCCGGTGATAGTGGTAAAGTTTTAAAAACTATCAATGGTGGACTTAACTGGATATCCGTAAATACTCAATTTTCCGGAAAACTATTATCGATAGATTTCATCAGCGAACAAACCGGATTTGTTGCCGGCTGGAACGGAAAAATATTTAAGACTACTAATAGCGGTAATAATTGGGTACAATTACCAAATAATTTACCCATTGAAATATACAGTATTCATTTTTTTGACTCTTTAAAAGGTGTTGCTATTGATATAGCAGGAAGAGTCTTGAAATCATGGGATGGAGGTAATAGTTGGTCTCTTGTAGCGAACGTAAATAGTGTTTTTGAAATTAATAGCGGAAGTTATGTTGATACTTCATTCATATTTTGCGCAGATTGGTTTGGAACTGTTTACAAGTCAACGAATGCAGGATATAATTGGGTAAACATTTATTTAGACCCAACTAAAAATTTATATTCCGTATTCTTCGTTAATTTTTTAACCGGATATTGTGCCGGTGAAAATGGAAAAATTATTAAAACCACAAATGGGGGTTCAAATTGGATTGACCTAAATTCAGGTACCACTACAGAGTTAAGATCTCTGTTTTTTCTTAATAAAGATACGGGATATGTATCGGGTGCGGGCGGAAAAGTATTAAAAACTATAAATGGTGGATTAAACTGGGTTAATCAATATTCATTTACCGGAAATAACCTTGATTGTATTATCTTTCCATCAAAATATATAGGATATATATTTGGGAGTTCAGGCACTATTTTAAAAACAATTACGGCGGGTGATTTAATAGAAGTAAATAACCTCTCATCTCTAATTCCATTATCATTTTCTTTATCACAGAACTATCCGAACCCATTTAATCCGATTACGAAGATAAAGTTTGAAATCCCGTCAAACATAAAAAGTCAGACGCAAGACGGATACTTCCCCCTTCGAAGGGGGGTAGGGGGGATGACTACATTGAAGATCTTCGACATCCTCGGCAAAGAAGTGGCAATATTAGTAAACGAACAACTCTCACCCGGAACATACTCAGTTGACTGGAACGCCTCCGCATTCCCGAGCGGAATTTATTTTTATCAATTGAGAAGTGGAGAATTTACAGCAACAAAAAAATTAATCTTGCTTAAATAAATATTTTAAAATGAAAAAGTTAATTTTCACATTACTCATTATTCATTGTACTTTAAACATTGCAAAAGCCCAATGGGTTTATACTAACGGACCTTATGGAGCGACAGTTCAGGCGCTTATTTCCAAAGGGGGCAATATGTTTGCCGGTACTCAGGGAGGCGGAGTTTATATTTTAACAAACAACGGGCTAAACTGGACTGCCTCGAATTCAGGCTTAAGCGCAACGAATATATATTCGTTCGCTGTCCTGGGGAATAATCTTTTTGCAGGTGCGTACGGAGGATGTTTTATTTCAACAAATAACGGAGCGAACTGGTCAACTGTAAATTCCGGCTTAACCGCTAGTGATGTTCGCGCATTTGCAGTGGTCGGTACAAATTTATTTGCAGGAACATACTCGGGAATGTTCATCTCTACAAATAACGGCTCGAACTGGACTGCAATTAATAACGGATTAACCACAACAATTGTTCAGACATTGTCGGTTATCGGGACAAACATTTTTGCAGGAACATTCGGAGGCGGAGTTTTTCTTACAACTAACAATGGCGCAAACTGGACCCAGCTTAGCGGAGGTCTCGGAAGTATTTATATATACAGCTTAGTATCGAGCGGAACAAATCTTTTTGCCGGCGGTGCAGGAGTTTTCTTTTCGTCGGATAACGGCACGAGCTGGACAACCATCATTAACGGTCTGACCAATACCAACGTGTTATCAATGGGTGTAAACAATAATTATATATTTGCAGGGACTTCCGGTTCGGGAGTTTTTGCAACCACCGATAACGGTCAGCAATGGTTCCCTGCAAATTCGGGAATGAGCGGTGCAACAGTATCGGCATTTGGAGTATCGGGTTCGAATGTTTTTGCGGGAACACAGGGCGGAGTATATATTTCTGCAAACAACGGAACTAACTGGACTTCAGTCAGCAATGGAATGCGTTACCTTCTGTGCCAGGGAATATTTTCTTTTTCAAATAATTTATATTGTGCAACCTGGGGTGACGGTGTTGCTATGTCAACCGATAATGGAACAAGCTGGTTTTATTCAAATAACGGAGTTACTAATTCTATTGCTTCTTCTTTTGCATCGATTGGGAATAATTTATTTGCCGCAACACAAGGCGGAATTTTTAAATCAACAGATAATGGTTATAACTGGACGGCTTCAAGTGCCGGATTAACAGACCCGCAGATTTTTACTCTTGGGGTTAATAATTCAAATCTTTATGTGGGAGCAGGAAGCGGTGTTTTTTATTCATCAAATTCGGGTTCATCCTGGACAAAGATAAGCACGGGACTTCCGGCATTGCCCGTATATGCTTTAGCATTTATCGGAAACAATATATATGCCGGGCTCTGGTCCGGAGGAGTATATACTTCGACAGATAACGGACAATCGTGGACATCAGCGAACAACGGGCTGACAAGCAATATTGTAATAACACTTGCCGTTAACGGAACAGACCTTTACGCAGGAACTACGGCAGGATTATTTAAAACCACAGATTCGGGACACAGCTGGAATACGGCTAACAGCGGACTTGGAGTTACCTATATATTGTATATTTATTCTTACAATTCAAATCTATTTGCAGGAACCTGGAACGGAGGCGTTTATTATTCATCTAACGGAGGTTCAAACTGGATTAACGTTAGCACAGGTCTTTTAAACTTAGATGACAGGGCTCTGACCGTTTTTAATTCTTACCTATATGTTGCCGCAGTGGGCGGTGTCTGGAAACGTCCGTTAAGTGAAATTGTTTCGGTAAAACAAAATTCGAATTTAGTACCAGCTGAATTTAAGTTACATCAGAATTATCCAAATCCGTTTAATCCGGTTACAAAAATAAAATTTGATGTTACATATCCCCCCTTTAACAAAGGGGGGCAGGGGGGTTTTGTGACCATAACGGTCATCGACATACTCGGCAAAGAAGTGTCAACACTCGTAAACGAAAAACTTAATCCCGGAACGTATGAAGTTACATTTGATGGCGGTAAATTTTCAAGCGGAATATATTTTTATCGAATGAAAACCGGAGATTTTGTTGAAACAAAAAAACTTGTTCTTTTAAAATAATATATAGATATGAAGAAAATAATTTTCACATTACTCATTATTCATTGCTCATTAATAATTGCAACTGCACAGTGGGTGCAGTGCGAAGGAATTTATGGCGGATCTATTACTTCAATTGTAAATTCCGGAAACAATTTTTTTGCCGGGACATATTCTAATGGCATTTATTATTCTACAAACTTAGGAGCAGTTTGGGCTCAAACGTCTTTAATTAATAAATTTGTTCACACTTTAGCTGTAAATTCTAATTATATTTTTGCAGGAACACAAAATTACGGTGTTTATGTTTCTTCAAATAACGGTGTAAACTGGATTCAAACTACTTTGAACAATAAAAATGTTTATTCTTTAGCTGTAAGTTCCAATAATATTTTTGCAGGTACCACTAATTCCGGTGTATATCTTTCCACAAATAATGGTGTTACCTGGACGCAAACATCATTAAACAATAGAGATGTTTATTCTTTAGTAACACTGGGCAATAATATTTTTGCAGGAACACAAAATTACGGTGTTTATGTTTCTTCAAACAACGGTGTAAACTGGACTCAAACTGCTTTGAATAATAAAAAAGTTTATTCTCTTGCAACAATAGGTAACAATATTTTTGCGGGTACTTTTGCAGACAGCGGAGTATATTTTTCTTCGAATAATGGAGTATCCTGGATACAAACTTCTTTAAATAACCAATCGGTTAATACTCTTGCCGTTAGTGGAAATAATATTTTTACCGGAACGTTAAATAATGGCATTTTTTATTCTACAAATTATGGCAGCAATTGGAGTCAAACCTCTTTAAATAATCAATCTGTTTATGCCCTTTGGCTTAGTTCAAACGATATTCTTGCGGGCTTAAATGATAATGGTATTTATTATTCAACAAATAATGGTTTAAACTGGAGTCAAATAGGAATAAGTGATATAGAGGTCAGCTCATTTGCTTTGAGTGGAAGCAATCTTTTCGCCGGTACTTTTAATAAAGGTGTTTATCTTTCTACTAATAATGGAATGAGCTGGGCACAGACTTCTTTAAATAATAAAATAGTTTATAGTATCTCAACAAATGGAAATAATATATTTGCCGCAACATGGCTTGAAGGGGTATATCGCACTACGAATAATGGCGTGAATTGGTCTCAGACAGGCCTGAATAATAACAGCGTAATCTCTCTTTCTGTTAATGGAAATAATATTTACGCGGGAACCTTAATGGGTGTATATAAATCATCTGACAATGGTACAAACTGGATTCAAACCGGATTAAGTAATTTAAATATAATGTCGATTTTTGCTTTTGATAATATTGTTTTAGCCGGGACGATAAGCTATGGCATTTATTATTCATTAAACAATGGTAATACCTGGGTCCAATCAAATTTATACAATACCGGCGTTAATTCTTTTCAAAAATCGGGAAACAAAATATACGCTGCAACTAATTACGGCATATATTATTCGACAAACAATGGTGTAACCTGGATTAGATTATCTTTAGAAAAAGCTGTGATGTCTGTAAATGTTATTGGAAATAATATTATAGCCGGTACAGAAATGGAACCTTCAGATTCAGCCGGTGTTTATATCTCAACAAATTCGGGTATCAATTGGACGAGTATAAATCAAGGATTTAATGTTATTCCGAGTGTTTATGGGATGTTAATTGTTGACAATTTTATTTTAGCCGGAACTTTTAGTCATTCAGCCTGGCGTCGTACGCTTTCTGAAATTATTGGAATACAAAATATTAGCTCTGAAGTTCCATCTAAATTTTCACTTTGTCAAAATTATCCCAATCCATTCAATCCAACAACGAAAATAAAATTTGATGTCCCGGCTAATTTAGTAGGACAGACATTCCTGTCTGTCTATGATATTCTCGGGAAAGAAGTTGCAACACTCGTTCACGAACAACTCGCACCGGGGACATATTCAGTTGATTTCGATGGCACAAATTTTCCAAGCGGAATATATTTTTATTGTTTACAGACCGAGGGATTTTTCGAAGTTAAAAAAATGAGTTTAATAAAATAATTTTAGATTATAAAATCTATGAAAAAGTTAATTTTATTTATCGTTCTTTATCTTACTCTTAATTCTTCATTATTCATTCTTAATTGCTTCAGCCAGTGGCAGGCCGATGTCAGGCTTACAAATAACGATTCTGCTTCATTTACATCTTATAATAATGCGTGGTGTGTTGCGGCAAACGAAAATGTTGTGCATGTTGTATGGCGTGACAATCGTGACGGGAACACTGAGATATACTACAAACGCTCTACAGACGCAGGCGTAAGCTGGGGAGCAGACGTGCGTATGACGAATAACACTAATAATTCATACTCTCCTTCTGTCGCAGTATCCGGATCAGCTGTGCATGTTGTATGGTATGACAGACCTGATGGGAATTGGGAGATATACTACAAACGCTCGACAGACGCAGGCGTAAGCTGGGGAACAAATACACGTCTGACAATTAACGGTGCTGATTCATACGATCCTTCTATCGCAGTATCCGGTTTGTTTGTGAATGTGGTATGGAAGGACTATCGTGAGGGGAACGATGAGATATATTACAAACGTTCTACAGACGGAGGAGTAAATTGGGGAGCAGATACACGCTTGACGAATAACATTGATAATTCGGCGGGACCTTCTGTTACAGTATCCGGTTCGGTTGTACATGTTGTATGGATGGACAATCGAGATGGGAACCTTGAGATATACTACAAACGTTCATCAGACGCAGGCGTAAGTTGGGGAACAGATACACGTCTGACAAATAACAGTTTTTATTCCTTCACTCCTTCTGCTGCAGGATCCGGCTCGGTTGTACATGTGGTATGGTGTGACTATCGTGACGGGAACCCAGAGATATATTACAAACGCTCTACAGACGCAGGCATAAGCTGGGGAATTGATACACGTCTGACAAATAACACTGCTGTGTCAAAGTATCCTTCTGTCGCAGTATCCGGCTCGGTTGTGCATGTTGTATGGCAGGACTATCGTGGCGGGAATTGCCAAATCTACTACAAACGCTCAATAGACGCAGGCGTAAGCTGGGGAGCTGATACACGTCTGACAAATAACACTACTGTGTCAGAGTATTCTTCTGTCGCAGTATCCGGCTCTGTTGTGCATGTTGTATGGATGGACGATCGTGACGGGAATGAAGAAATATATTACAAACGCGACCCAACAGGCAATGTCGGAATACAAAACATCAGCATAGAAATACCATCGGAATTTTCATTGTCCCAAAACTATCCAAATCCGTTTAATCCAACGACGAAAATAAAATTTGAGCTTCCGTCTGGATTCCCGTTAGGAGCATACGGGAATGACAAGGTTGTATTGAAAGTATTTGATATTACGGGTAGAGAAATTGCAACGCTTGTGAACGAACAACTCGCACCGGGAACATACTCCGTTGACTGGAATGCCTCCGCATTCCCGAGTGGAGTTTATTTTTATAGATTATCCGCAGGCGAATACAAGGAAACAAAACGAATGGTATTGATTAAATAAATTGAGGATTCAATATGCGTTCCCAATGAGGGCATTAGGAACGAGCGAAGTTGTAGGGAACATAATACATACCGAAACATTTTAAACCGGGTTGTAACATAATTTTATAACTACAACAGAGAACCCCTGCCATCGTGAACGCTTACAATCAAACAAGTGTTTTACATTATAAATAAACCAAAAAAATATTAATTTAAGATAATTAAAATAAACGGAATTAAAATATATTTTACACCATGAATAAAATAGTAAGTTCTTTTTTTGTCTTATTTATTTCTCTTTTTATTTTCTTTGGCATATTACAAGCCCAGATAAGTTTTGATAAATACTTCGAGCCGGCATCATTAAGGTTTGACTACGTTCACGCCGGTACGAATACAACATCGAATATTTTCTTCAGCCAGCTGAAGAAAGAACCGTACTGGGGAGGGTCACAAAAAAATCTTATGGATAAATTTGATTACGGCGAATACAGGGTAAGGGTTCTGGATGCGGCAAGCGATCAGGAAATTTACTCAAAAGGCTTTGCAACACTTTTCCAGGAATGGCAATCAACAGATGAAGCAAAACTTTTCCCGAGAAGTTTTTATGAAACCGTAACGGTTCCATATCCGAAGAAAAACGTGAAAATAATAATCGAAGGCAGGGACAAAAACAACGAATTCCAAAAACAATTTGAAATGACGGTTGACCCGAAAGACTATTTTATAAACCCTGAGGTTTTAACTTATCCGTATTCCAAGTTTGTGGATAACGGCGACCCTTCGGCAAAAATAGATGTGGTGTTCATTCCCGACGGATACCAGCAAAACGAAATAGAGAAGTTTGATGCAGATGCAAAAAAATTCTCCGATTATCTGATAAAATACGAACCATTTAAAAGCAACGCAGACGGATTTAATTTCTGGAGAGTTGACGCACCTTCGCAGGAATCGGGAACGGACATTCCCGGGGACAGGATTTATAAAAAGACGATTATTAATTCAAGTTTTTATACATTCAACTCCGAAAGGTACATAATGACCTATGATGTAAAGTCTTTGCGGGATATAGCAGGAGAAGTTCCTTACGACCTGATAGTTATACTTGCAAATTCCAAAAAATACGGTGGCGGTGCGGTTTATAATTACTACAGTCTTTTCACGGCGGATGACCCTACGGCGGAGCTCACGATGGTTCACGAATTCGGACATCTCTTCTGCGGTCTGGCAGATGAGTATGTTGAGGTTGGCGGTGCTACCGAATCCCTTTACAATCTTTCCGTTGAGCCGAACGAACCGAATATTACCACGCTTGTCAATTTCGATAAAAAATGGAAGAGCCTTGTAAGCGAAGGAGTTCCAATTCCCACACCAAACGATAAGCGATACTATAACAAGATAGGAGCGTTTGAAGGTGCGGGTTATGTACCAAAAGGAGTTTACCGTCCGATGTATGACTGCATTATGCGGTCTTTCAATACGAAAAACTTCTGCCCGGTGTGCAATAGAGCATTACTGGAAATGATAAAATCTTACACGGAATAAGTTTGTTGAAACTGAGTTTCTAACTCAAGTGCATTTCCAAATTCAATTTTGGAACGATAGAAAAAAGAAGAAGAATTTTTAACAACCCCCTTGTATTCCCCCTTTATTTAAGGGGGAATTAGTATAAAAGTATTTTATTTCGGTAAAAGTATTGAGCGGCATTTTTTGCAGTATTCGCTGCCTTTGATGTCCACTTCTTCTACGCTATTGGAAGAGTGCATAACGCAATCCCAGTCAAGACAATGTATCAACCCGAAGTTATGACCGATTTCATGTAATACTTCTTTAACGGTTCTTTCAAAGAGAAGATTGAAATCCGAAGTCCCCGAATAAAATTCTTCGTGAAGCCGGCAAACGGAAACGACAGAATGTTTACCGTCAAGCTGAGCTTCTCCGAAAAGAAAGGTAAGCACGGGAACATAAATATCAAGGTCTGTGATCATCAAGACTTTTCCGTTTATATATGAAGTCTGCTCTATGGCTTGTTCGAGGAAGCCCGTTGAATAATACTGACGCCGGTCAACGGAATAAAGTTTATGGATATCAATATCGAGAGTGAGCTGCTTTATGGGTTTATGGAAAACGCTTTCGAGATTTTTAATTAAAGTATCAAACAACTCCCTGTTAGAAAAAACAACCGGTGCTATAAATATGTCCATTGGATTCAGTTTTTCTTCAATCCGTACTTTGCAATTTTACTATAGAGGGTAGCCCGTTCAATTCCAAGTATCTCCGAACACTTTTGTATGTTCCATTTATTTAGCGCAAGAATTTTTTCGATATGCTTCTTTTCGATTTCCGCAAGCGAGGATGTACCGGTTTCCGTATCAGGTATATTCCTTGAAGAAAAAGGAAGATCTTTTAATTCCAATACACCAGTCTTTCCGACTACGACAGCCCTTTCTATTGCGTTTTCAAGTTCTCTCACATTACCGGGCCAGTCAAAATTGTTTAGGAATTCCATTGCCTCATCAGAAATTTTATCGGTGTTTTTATTCATTGCAGAGCTGTATTTCTTCAGGAAAAAATAAGCAAGCGAAGAGATATCTTTTCTCCTTTCACGCAAAGGAGGTATAAAGAGAGAGAAAACATTAAGACGGTAATACAAATCTTCACGGAATTTCCCCTGCTTCACGAGATCTTCGAGTGCTTCATTTGTTGCGGCGATTACACGGAAGTCGCTTGTTATTATATCATTACCGCCGACACGGCAGAATTTTTTTGTTTCAATTATTCTCAGAAGTTCTACCTGCATCTTAAGGGATATGGAGCCGATTTCATCGAGAAAAATTGTGCCGCCATTTGCCATTTCGAACTTTCCTTTGCGTCGGTAGTTAGCACCGGTAAACGCACCCTTCTCGTGCCCGAAAAATTCACTTTCGAGAAGTGTTTCGGCTATCGCACCGCAGTTTACTGTTACAATCGGAAAATATTTTCTTTTGCTGTTAAGGTGGATTGCCTTTGCCACAAGCTCTTTCCCTGTTCCGCTTTCACCTCTTATCATCACGGTTGTATCCGTCGGGGCAACGGAATTTATCAGTTCAAAAATTTTCAGCATCTCACTGCTATCGCCGATAAGATTATCGGGTATTATCATCTGTTCAATTTTGGTCTTGAGGATTATATTTTCATCTTTAAGTGATTTTTGTTCAAGGGCATTTTTAACGAGGTGATTCAATTCGTCCGGATCGACGGGTTTTGTTACGTAATCATATGCACCTTCCTTTAATGCCTGTATAGCCGAAGGTACAGAAGCAAACGCAGTGATAAGTATGACTATACAAACGGGATCGATTTCTTTTATTTTTACAAGAAGTTCAAGTCCGCTCATACCGGGCATTCTCATATCAAGCAATACAAGATCAAACTTCCCCTTTTCAAACATCTTCAATGCTTTTTCCCCGTCTTCTGCGGTATCAACTTCATATCCTTCATCTTCGAACCAATGGAAAAGTGATTCTCTTACTATTCTTTCGTCGTCAACAACAAATATTTTATGCTTTGATTTCATTTTCGATAACATTGTTTAGATTTAATGGCAAAATGATTTTAAATGTAGTTCCTGTGATGGATGTTTTTTCCACCTCGATGCGTCCCTTGTGAATATTTATGATACCATACACAACGGAGAGCCCCAATCCGGTTCCTTTTATGGCATCCTTGGTGGTGTAGAAAGGTTCGAAAATATAAGGAAGATCTTTTTGGGAGATGCCGGTACCTTCGTCCGAAATCCTGATGATAACTTCGTTTGCTTCGCTTTTAAATTTTATAAATATCTTTCCGCTGTCTTTTCCGCTCATAGACTCAATAGCATTAATGAGGATAGACATTACAGCCTGCTGAATCTTTTGGGGATTGCAGAAAATATAGACTACTTCGGGCGGATATTCTTTTGTTAATTTAATATTATTAATTTCAAGGTGGTGATTTATCAGAGTAACACTTTTGTCCAATATCTGTCCCAAATCCGAATTGACAAATTTTTCGGCATCCGCGTGGGAGAAAAGCAGAAGGTCTTTTACAATTTTCCCGCATCTTGCAGTCTCTTCGGAAATTAATTCGGTGAACTCGATCAGTTTTTTATAATTGTCATTATTTTCCGCCTTCAGTTTTTTTGAAATTAACTTACTGTAGGTGAGGATTCCCTCGAGGGGATTATTAAGTTCGTGTGCGACTGTTGCGGAGAGCTTTCCAAGCGAAGCGAGTTTTTCTATCTGGACAATCTGCTCATAAACGTTTTTCAACTCCCTGGTTTTTTCTTCCACTTTAGTATTCAGCTTATCAGACCAATCTTTAATTTCTTTATATGCACCGGAAAGATTTCCCGACATATTATTGAACTGTTTTGCAATAACTCCGAATTCGTTTTTATTACCGATTGAAATTTTATAATCCAGGTTTCCTTTTCCGAGTTCGTTAATTGCTTTCTGGAACTTTTTAAGGGGTTTATTTACCAAATAAAAAATAAATATTCCGCTTAAGCCGGAAATAATCAGCGTAATAAGAATTGAATTTATAAGAATATTTCTTATTGCAATAGAGATGGTTTCATCGGTGCTTTTCATAGATACCATAACATCGAGCACGCCGAGGAGTGCTTCACTTGGTTTGTGGTAATGGCACTCGGCACTATAGCAGTCGAGCTCATTTCTAATAGGATTAATCAGACCCAACACGCGTTCGTTTTCCATATTGAACGTCCGGAAATTTTCGGAAGTACTTACAGGCGGCGGTGCATTAGGATCGCTATGACAAACAATGCATGCTTCAGACCTTTTATCAACCACCTTATTTATTTCCAATGAGTCGCTCGAAAAAGCTATTTTACCGGATTTATCATAAATCCTAATTTTTTTTATTCCCGGCTCATTACCGAGGGTTTTTATCACCCTGTGAATATCCTCTTTTTCATTTATCAACATACTATAACGCATAGAACGCTTGATAACATCGCTCGTGGAATATGCACCCGAGCGGGAAATACTTGTAAGATTATCGCGGAAAAAACGGATAGTAAGGTAAGTGTGTATTGACAAAACCGCAATCAGCACAAGAGAAGTGATGATTACAAGTTTAATGCTAATTTTGTTAAAAAGCTTTGCCCTCATTGACCGAAGCGTTATAATTTATCAAAATTATTCAAGAATTAACGAAAACTCAATGCAGAACGAGAACGTACAATTAAGAATTAGAAATTAATAATTAAGAAACCAAATGGAAAACAATTATCATGCTCTTAATTTCTAAAATTTAGAATTACAACTTTAATTTAGAAATTATATATTTATTTATAATATATTTGATTCATTATGCATTTTAATTTTGATACTATAGTATTTCTCATACTTGCCGCGGGAGCGGTGTTTTCTGCAATTATGATGATAACCCGCAGGAGCCCGATCACGAGCGCTATTTTCCTGATTCTGAATTTCTGTATGGTATCGGGAATTTATCTTACATTAAAAGCGCAGTTTATCGCGATAATACAAGTGCTTGTTTATATGGGTGCGATTATGGTGCTATTTCTTTTTGTTATTATGCTTCTGAACCAGCAGGATGAAGCTAAACTAACGGAGAAATTTTCTTACAAAAAAATATCAGCAGTTCTTTTGTCGTTAATGCTTTTAGGACTTCTCAGCTTTACGGTTTATTTCGGATTTAGCGGGAAATATCCTCAGATGAGCCCCAACGCAGAAAGTATAGGGAAAGCAGAATCGCTCGGAGCTGAGATGTTCACTAATTACGGTTTATCAATTGTGCTTGCGGGTATTCTTCTGCTTGCGGCTATAGTCGGTGCCGCAGTTCTCGCAAAGAAAAAATTCGAGTAGGAATTTATTATATAACCCTCCAAATTGTAATCGGTAATTTATTTGATTAACTGATACCACAACAGAACTGTTCCGAAAGATAAAATTATTCCAAGCCCGGTAACAATTCCCACAAGTTTTGGGTTGAGGTTATAATTTGTTGCGAGAATAGCACCTGTTACCATTGGTCCCATAGCAGATTCAATTATACATATTTGAACGACACTCCCCTTTCCGCCGATTATCAATACATAGAGAACGAATATTACAAGCGGACCAAGAATAAGCTTATAAAATAAACCCCAAAAAACTTCCGTGAATTTTATTCCTTTAAAATTGAAAGACAGCTGCATACCTACAGATATCAAAGCGAGAAAAAATATTGGACTGCCGAGTTTTTGAAAAACATCTTGTAATAAAGGCGATAAAGGGATATTTAATAACCTTATCATCAACCCTATTATGAAGGAATAAAACGGAGGGAATTGAAATATTTTTTTTAAAATTATTTTTGCAGAGGGTTTGGAAGATGAATAATAAGAGGCAGTAATTATTCCGAGCGTTGTGACGGCAATAAAAGAGCCTGCCTGGTCTATGATTATTCCTGTTTTCAGTGACTCTTCCCCGAAAAGCATCGTCAGCAAAGGAAAACCGACGAACGAAGTATTTGCAAATCCGCAAGTAAGGATCAGGGTGCCGATAGTCGCGCGGTCGAACCTGAAAATCTTTCCGATAATATTAATAAAAATAAACCCCGCTATAAAAAGTATGTAAGTAACAAAAACCGGAAACAATGTCTGCGTACTGATTTCGATTTGCGGCATATAATACAAAGCTAAAGCAGGAAGACAAATATAAATAATAATATGGTTAAGCGTAACATACGCATTTTCAGGAAAGATTTTTATGCGCTGTAAAAAATAACCAAGAAAAAGACACAATAATAAAATTACGATATTATCCATTTATATTCCTCAGTATTTCGAAAATTGACTCTTCGATAGATTTTTGTTCGATTCCGTATGAGCGTAATTTATCTGTGTTGAGAGAAACATCAGGTACTTTCAGGAGACCGGGAACATCACCCATAGATATTTTTTCGATTAAAGATTTGTCAAATCCCGCAACAACACAGAGAATCTCCCCGAGTTCCACTCGTGACACCCTTTCCCTACCTCCGAAGTTTATAATTTCACCTCTCATGTCTTTTGTCAATATTTGTGCAATTAATTCCGCCGCATCAATTAAGGAAAGCGGTGTTCTGAACTGGTCACAGAACAAGCGTGAGGTTTTGCCTGCTTTGAAATTATCATACATTTTGTGAAAATTATTTACAGAGTCAGAAAGCCCGATCCCGTAAAGCAGTGATGTGCGCAGGATGACGAAATCCCTAAGATTAGCTTTGATAACTTTTTCCGCTTCAAATTTTGATTCCGCATAAAGCGATAAAGGAAATATTTCAGCATCTTCTTTTAACATACTTCCCCGGTTTCCGTCATATACTAAATCAGTAGAACTAAAAATTAAAAGACACTTGTGTTTTTCACACAGCACCGAAATACCTGCTGTGGCACCAACATTAATCCTAAACACTTCCTCGCGAGAAAGATTATCGCAGATTTCCGGTCTTGAATAAGCTCCGGTGTGAATTACCACATCGGGTAAAAATGATACAAACACTTCTTTAAGTTTTTTAGTGTTTCCGATATCGAGTTTTACGGAATTAAACCGGTCGCAATTTCCAATGTTGTTGTTGTAAACCGTAAGAATTTCGTGGCTTTGTGAAAGACGCATATTCAGATACTGTCCAAGCAACCCGCTTCCTCCGGTGATGAATACTTTCATAATGAAATTAAGTTCTTTTAAAGTGAGGCATATCAAAAGGGATTTCGAGTGATAGTTCGACCAACCCTATATATTCTCCATTTTCGTTAACAGGTACCTGATAGATTAATTTTTTTGTGCCGTTTTTCTCGATTGTATAAGCATTAGGCGTTCCACTTTTTACTATACTAAATATCTTCTTGTTTGACTCTTCGTTGTGACAATCGAGAATGTTAGTACCAATTAGTTTTTCACCGCCGTCACTTTCAAACGTCTTAAGGGCTTTTGCATTCATATAGGTGATTACAAAATCTTTATCACACAGAGTAATTGCCCCGGGAAAATTCTCCTGCCAATTTTTAATCATAGTTTTATTGTTTGAAAAATTTATTAATCCTTTGTTCAAGCACTTTTATGTATTTTTCTTTGTAATGCATTGAGAGAAAACTTTTCTGTATCAAGTCCAGCCATTTTGAAATTGAATCCTCGAAATCGTTCAACACGCCCAACAGAGATTTTGAATTCAAATTCAGAATCTTGATGCCAAAATATTCAAAGAAATCATTTTTATTAATATCTTTTTTCTTACCGTTAAGAGGCAGGGAAATTTCAGAACCGGTTTTATCATACAGAATAACCGTATTCACAAGACCATAAAACGGACTAAGCATAATTACACCGTGTCGTTTTATCAACGAATATTTTTTTAAATGTACCCCGCAGTTCCCGATAAGATAATTGAAAAGAGCGAACCTCAAAAGCTTTATTTTTTCAAGAACCGGGAAAGTGCAGTATTTATCTATGATACCGGCGACCTCCTCAAGCAAGGAATCGAATTTTTGATAACTGTATTTTCCCGAAAGCCGGGCAAAATCTTCTGCCTGATATTTAGTCTTTCCCGGACCCCTGTCGAAACGCCGGATGAAGTATGTCAAAGACTTATCGTAATTATAAATCAATCCGTGCACAGGAACTTCGATGCCGCACAATTTTGCCATTTTCATAGTAAGATCTTCATTCTCAGGAACCTCGGAATATAAGACACTTTGCGGTTTTAAAATATATTTTCCTTTTGCCGCAGATATCTCAAAAGATTTTGCTGCAAGATTTATTTTTGCAAGAAGTTTTAAAGAACTTCCGGGTAATGAAAACTCACCACTTCCCGAAAATGCTTTAAGCCGTAATTCTTCCTGTGTAAATTGTAATGGTTTAAGTTCGTCGAGTCCGGAAGACAATAATTTTAAACCCTCCAGAGAATAAAGGTTTTCACCGCATTCATTATATGTAATCGGGCACCGGTTCATTTATCAGGCTCCGCTTCAATATCACCATAGAGATTATTTCCCGAAATTATCAACTGAGACATTAAATCATATTTTTCAACTTCCCTAACCTTATTGATTCCTTCAAGCATCAATCCTTCCAAAAGAAGATTTTCAAAGAATGAGGGAAATTTATCAAACTTATAAACTTTATTTTGAACCGGCATGGTTAAAGAGATACACTCGCCGGTATAATTTTCTATATAGAGAAATTCATAACCGGTGCTGTTTTCGAGCTCAACCAGTATTCCGGCAAGAATTCTATTTTTATATATTTTTGCTTTTCTCATCAGAATTAAATTCTTTTTGTGTTAACAGCGAACTTTCGAATCGTATTTTGACATTCAAAACACTAATTATTTTCGAAACAGTTGACCATTGAACAGTTTCTTTCCCTTTTTCTAAATCAAAAATTACGGTCTTTCCTACCCCGGCTAAATCGGCAAGTTCTTTTTGAGAAAGTCCACTTTTTTTTCTGTGAAATTTTATTACTTCAGATAAACCATGCATATATTTACCGTTACAGCGGTAATGTTGTTTGTTTTTAAGAATTATGTAAACTCAATACAATATATTTTAAAATATTACCGCGATAAAAGTAAAATATAAAGAAATAATTTAACATTCAAGGACTAAATGGTTGTCATCAATTCTTGAAAGAGGTAAGTTGTCAAATAATATTTCTGATAATTAGGGTAATTTTGAAAACCATTAATTTATTAAGTATACTGCTATAGCAGTAATATTTTCGTTATTATTGATTTATTTTCTGTTTGTTACTGCTATGACGGTAATAATGGCGAGAAGATATTCCGACTATAAATTGAATAATTATTGAAAAATCACTATCAGCAGCAAATTAAAAAGTTTCCTATTCTTCCAAAGTTGTCCAAAACAAACCAGGTAAATTTCAACCACGAGATAAATCTTGTGACAATAAAAATTTAAAAAACTGACTTTAATCACAGATTAAAAAATATCCGGGTTAATTCGAAATTTTCGTTTTAGACTAACGTGCCATATACTCACAGCTGTCCAAAATAAATTGGGAACTTAAATAAAAGTGCAATTAAATTAAAATAATTAACTTTTTCGGGACAAATTTTCAACGAAACAAAAACAACCCCCTTTTGTTCCCCCTTTATTAAGGGGGAGTTTTTTACCGGAAATCAGCTTTTGCTGGTCAAAATATTTTTAATAATATTTATTTTGGACAGATGTAGCTGACTACCGAATTTGATTACACTTAATCGAATTGTTAATGATTTGACAATTTATTATATTTAAGGCTATAATTTTAATAAATTAACATAAATATAAAAGGAATTCTTATGGCAATAAAAGTTGGAGATATGGCTCCTGATTTTAAATTATACTCGAAGAACCAGACCGGCGAAGTAAAAGAATTTAGTTTAAGCTCTTTCAAGGATAAGAACGTTGTTTTATTATTTTATCCGGCTTCATTTACGGGAGTATGCACTACGGAAATGTGCACAATCTCGGGCGGATTTAACGAATATGCAAACCTAAACGCAGAAGTTTTAGGAATCAGCGTTGATTCACTTTTTTCACAGGAAGCATGGGCAAAGCAGAATAAAATTACAATTCCACTTCTCAGTGATTTTAATAAAGAAGTTTGCGGGAAATACGGAACATTATATCCTGATGGCGGTTTCGTTTTTGGTATGAATGGAGTTTCCAAACGCTCAGCTTTTATCGTTGATAAAGAGGGAAAGATTAAATATACTGAAATCTTAGAAGATGCAGGTCAACTTCCGAATTTTGATAAAATCAAGGAAGCGTTAAAATCATAATGTTAACGATTGACATTACCGCAGTAAAAATTTAGGGTCTGATGAAAGTTATAAGAGATTTCGAATCCGTAGAATATAACAAGAACAGCGTTATAACGATCGGTACGTTTGACGGGATACATTTAGGGCATCGCAAGATTATTGATTCGGTTCACGAAATCAGGAATTCTAAAAACCTGCGCAGCATAATAGTTACATTTGAACCCCACCCGCAAATTGTTCTTAAAAATAAAGCACACGATATAAAATTACTTTCAACGCTTGAAGAAAAACTTGAAATGTTTGAAAGACTCGGGATAGATATGGTCTAT
>Ga0209226_10000519_pt1 | contig 20644 bp, 17 predicted proteins | sample BarGraNGADG00212_2_FD_184497 | JGI IMG/M metagenome (GOLD analysis project Ga0209226, IMG submission 184497) | Arctic peat soil microbial communities from Barrow, Alaska, USA - Barrow Graham LP Ref core NGADG0011-212 (SPAdes) (version 2) | ecosystem: Environmental > Terrestrial > Soil >...
AAGCCGAGGCTGGCTTCGAGATCGAGCAGAGCGCTCGCGACCGGTTCGGGCAGGCCGGCGCCGCCGAAAGCCGCCAGCCAGTCCGGCAGCTCCGACGGGCGGGCCAGCCGCCTGATCTCTAACCCCGCCGCCAGGCCGGCGGCCGCGGGCCCAGCCTTGCCGGACAGAACCAGCGCCATGCCGGGCGCATCGCCCTCGTGGAACAGGCCCTGCTCCTCCAGGCGCCGGCCCAGGTCGGGCGGCTGCGTGGAAGGGCCGGTCAGCCACTGCACGGGCAGAGCGCGCGCCGCGTAACGCGCCAGCACTGCGCCCGCGCGCTCTCTGACCTTCGCGGGGGTCAGCCGGGCGCCCCAGATCAGGTTCAGTGGGGCCAGCGGCACGTTAACCATCGCCCAGGCCAGTCCCGGCTCGTGGTGCACTTCCATTTGCGGCCAGCGCGCCATGTACTCGCGCAGCGCAAACTGGTTGCCTTCAATGGCCGCGACCAGGTGGGCCTCGTCGTGCGGGAGCAGGCTCACGCCGGCCGGGCCTCGAGGCGGGGCTGAGGCCGGTCGCCGGCGGCCAGCTTGAGGCGCACGAAGGTCAGGGCGCGCCGAGGGCGCCCCACAGGCCCATCAGCGCGTAACGGATGAACTGAAAGACCAACACAGACTGGAAGCCGGCGAAGGCGGCCTTGAGGCTGTAACGCAGGGCCAGGAGCACGAGCACGCCGAGCAGGAAGCGCGGCGCCTGTTTTTGCCAGGGACCGCCTGATTCGAAGGCGGAAGTGCGGCGCTCGACGACGTAGCCCGCGCCCATGCCCATCAGCAGGGCGGCGGACGTCACGCCGGCCACGTCAGCGGTCGGGAAGACGAACAGCAGGGCCAGGGGGATGACGATGGCCGGCGTCAATTGCCAGGGCCAGGCCAGGCCGGCGAGCCACGGCTCGACCTTCGGCGCGAGCCAGAGGAAGAGCAGGAGCAGGACGGCGCCGATGACGTAGCCGCCCAACAGGTCGATCGGGAAGTGCAGCCCGAGGTACAGGCAGGAGAGCGGCGCCAGGAGCATGAGCAGCGCCGCGAGGATCCACAGCCATTTGCGCCGCAGGGCGGCGGCCAGGTAGCCCCAGATGACGACGCTGCCCTGCGTGTGGCCGCTGGGGAAGCCGTAGCCACTGACCGCGAAAAGCTGGCGCACGCGCGGGTCAAACTGGTACGGGCGCGGCAGGCTGAGGAGGACCTTGGCCCAGCAGTTGACGTAGGACGAGAACAGGAACAGGAGCGTCAAGCGGGCGCCCGTGCGGCGGCTCAGGCGCCAATAGAGCAGGGGCAGGAGGATGAGGAAAAACTCTTCCTCACCCAGGAAAGTGAGCGCGCGGAAGGGCCAGTCCAGCGCGGGGCTCAAGCGCTGGAGCCAGAGGATCAGTTGAACGCCCCAATCGAAGGTGCCCGCCATAGTTCCTCCTCAGCCGTTTCCTTCTCCGCCGGCCCTCATTTTAACACGAGCTGAACACCCTCCACAAAGTTGCGGCTGAAGACCAGGAACAGAATCAGGATGACAAAGGTGGGGGTGCGGGTGTAGCAGGCGTCACAGACCGGGAGCGGGGCGTGGGGTAGATTAGCGCGCGTTGTACAGCAGTGGCAGAGGAGCAGCTCCAGATGGCAGTCCAGACACAGGATGTCAAGTTCCCCGCGGGCAAGCGGACATTGCCGGCTTACCTGGCCCGGCCGGCCGGGCCGGGACCCTTCCCCGGCGTCGTGGTGATCCACGAGATTTTCGGGCTCAACGAGAACATCAAAGATATCGCGCGGCGGCTGGCGGGCGAGGGCTATGCCGCCCTGGCTGTGGACCTGTTCGCCGGGCAGAACCGGGCGGTTTGCATGGCGCGCTTCATGGCGGCCAACCTGAGCGGCAAGCGGCGAATCAGAATTCGCTTGGCACGGCGGCATTCACGACCTGAAGGCGGCGCTGACCTGGCTGGGCGCCCAGGCGGAGATCGACGGCAAGCGGCTGGGTGCGATCGGCTTCTGCCTGGGCCGCGGGTTCGCCATCACCTGGGCCGCGACGGATGATCGTCTGAAAGTGATCGCGCCGTTCTACGGCACGAACCCGAAGCCGATCGAGGAAGCCGCCCTGCGCCTGTGCCCGGTGGTCGGCTCATACCCGGAGGTGGACTTCACGACCCCGGCCGGGCGCAAGCTGGACGAGGTGCTCGACACCACCGGCATCCCGCACGACATCAAGCTGTACCCCAGCGCCAGGCACGGCTTCTTCAACGACCAACGGCCCGCAACCTACAACGCCGCCGCCTCGGCGGATGCCTGGGGGCGAGTACTGGAGTATTTCAGGACGTACCTGGGCGGCACGGGGTCAAACCAGTCAGGAGGCGCTTAGCGGCAACTTCTCATCCACGGAAAATGCGGCTTGCAGCGCGCCGGCTCGGTAGCCCAAGGACTTGTTCTCGAAGTAGTGTAGAAGGTCCTCGCGTTCAGGAAACAGTTCCGTCCCCGCGGCAACGTATCGGTAGATCTCTTTCCAGGTCGCCCTCAGGAAGGCTCGTCGAACCGTCTCTTGGAGATACGGTGCCACCCGGCCCACCAAATCGGGTTCCTGACGATCCAACACGAGGCTAACCAGGTGAAAGGACAAGCACGCATGCTCAGCAATCCAGCTGCCTAACAGCCAAAAGCGCATGAGTTCATAGAGGCCCGCTGTGTTGGCGATGGTCGACGGATCAGACCGAAATGCGTGGTGGAACCAACCGTTCCCTCCCGCCTCGTACGCAGGTAGTGAGTAGGGAGGATTGCTTGGGCGGGTTTCATTGAGCGCAGTCACTTTGGCCTCGATCCAGATCAGTGACTGATCGCTAACGATGATCAGGTCAGGCTCGGAGCCGCGCTGATCGCGCTCGCCAAATTCCTGCCGCGCCCGGCTGAGGGGTTCCCAAACGCCGCCACTCTGTTGATCGTAGGACCAGTAGATGACGCGAGGATTCGAGATCGGTCGGCAGAGCAACGCTGACAGGAGTCCCGCCAACGTGTCCGTTCGTTCGAAGAGCCGGAAGACGTTCCAAGTGACTGCATCTTCGCTATTGTCGCGTGCGATCCGGCTCTCGCGCTTCACCGTCTTGATGGCTTGCAACAGCGCCCGGTCATCACCGTCGCACCATAACAGGTTGTCCGTTTCCCGCTCATACTCGAACGTAGACGGAGAGATGTAGATCCCATGATGTGGACACCGGAAGCGAGCGTCACGGCGGAATGAGTGCCGCTGTCGCTCTACTGTGCACATGCAGTCCAGAACAGGACACTCAACGCTTGCCTCGGTTACCTTGATGGTCGGTTTCAGTTCACGCAATCCGTACATAAGCTATCCCCCGCTAGCCGTCTTTCCACCATGTTGCCTCAGCCTGCGCCAGGAGATCAAATGGGGTATGTATGCGCAATGATTTTCGCAGACCCTCGGCAGGTTCACTGCAGCCGTGTCAATCTCCCAACGCCTTGATCAGCGCCTCGCGCGCGTCGGCGTAGAAAAGGACGCTCAGCCTCATCGCCATTTCGTCGGACAGATCGTTCAGTTGTCGCCGGGCAGAGATGGGGATGAGCAACATCGTCGCGCCCTTCTCGACCGCCAGCTCCGCGACGCTGACGGCGTTGTGGACGGGTTCGAGGCCGCCGCCCAGGTTCAAGCCGCCGACTGCCACGAGCCCACCCTTGAGGCTCTTCCCCAGCAACGCGCCGCAGAACGCCAGCAGGATGGGCGCCCCGAGCGCGGCGCCGCTCTTACTGGGATCGAAGGCTCGCAGCTGGACCGTGAACTCGTGCTGCCGGGGATCGCGATCACCGACCAGGTCCTTGGCGCGGCTAAGCATATTCTGCTCCGCGCATTTGATACTTTCCCTGAATGGGCCGGGCGCCGGGAAATTAACCACGTGAACACCGCCACCGGGACCGACGTTGACCTCGATCCGATACAGGCCGGTACCCTCTTCCGCTCCCCCAGGGCTGATCGCCCAGACTTGGCCGGGCGGCAGTGGGTCGCCGCCGATGGATGCCTCGCTGTGCAGCTCGGGCGTCACGACGAAGGTCTCTGTTCCTGCCTCACCAATGACGTAGCTGAAGTGGGTGTTGCGAAACTCGGCGCTGCCGATACGCTTCTGCTGCTCCTTGACCCGCCGGCGGCATTCCATCGCCAGCCGCACGGCCCATTCCAGGTCCTCGTCACTGATTGGCAGGTCGCGGTCCGGGTAGAGCAGCTTGAGCAGGCCGTTGAGCGTGTGATTGACGGCGGTGGTATCCCGGCCGCTGAGCGCTGCGCCATAGCGGACCCGGCCCTGCACCAGGTTGAGCCGGTTCTCGCCGCGCAGCTGCGACCAGCTCTCGGACAGGAAATCGCTGACCAGGCCAAAGTGCCGGGTGAAGAGCGAACTATCCAGCTTGGGCACGTCCCAGCCGGGCAGGTAGGCGTGGATGCGGTCCATGAAAGCGGTGTCGTTGCGCATTTCGGGCGGCAGAGGGCCGAACAGGTGCCCCACCCGCTGCTGGTGCTCGACGTCCACGTCGAAGTTGCCCAGCATAACGATGCTGCCGCCGGCGCGGATGCTCTCGCGGCCGCGGCTGAACTCACCCGACTCCATGTAGCCCTTCATGATGTTGACGCCGTCCTTCTGATCGAAGGAGACGCCGCTGATCTCATCAAAACAGACCACGTCGTACTGGCAGACCAGGCCGCGTTGCCCGCTGGCGTTGTTGACGAACATGCGCGCCACCGTCGCCTTGCCGCCCGAGATGAGGTGGGAGTAGGGCGAGATCTGCTGGAACAGGTGCGACTTGCCGGTGCCGCGCGGACCCAGCTCGACCAGGTTGTAGTTGCGCTCGACAAAGGGCGCCATGCGCAAGAGCAGGATATCCTGGGCACGCCGGGCAAGGCGCTCGGGCTCGAAACCCACACTGCGCAGGAGGAGCTGCCGCCATTCCTCAGTCGTAAAGGCGGCCCGCCCGCGCGCCAGGTCAGCCACGACACCGCGCTTGGAGAGCTGGATTGGCCGCAGCGCCGTGATGCCGAAAGGCTTCCCGCCGCGCTCTTGCGCGCTGGCGGCATCATATTCGAGCTGCACCTCGGCGTAGAAGCCGCCGGTCAGCATGCGCTCGTGCTCGGCAACCATATCCGCACTGATGCGGACATCGGTCAGGCGCAGGCTGGGCAGCGTTGCCAGGTATGAATCGCTGTTGGTGTCGAGGCGGGCAGTGACCAGGTCAATCAGCTTGACGGCGCCCCGCTCGCGGGCACGCGATTTGAACAACTCTTCCTCGCCGCCGCGCACCGTGCGCTCGCGCATCTGTCGTTCAACGATCTCCAGGCCCTCCAGGATTTCGCTCTCGATTGTGCTCGCACAATAGCGACCCAGCAGGAACTCGCCCACGTAGGTGGGCACGGGGTACTGGCCGCGGAACTTGCGCGCGAGGTCCTTGCGCACGATATAGCCATCGAAGGCCCTGGCCGCCAGTTGGTCCAGCGCATCGAACGCAGTGAGTTCCATAGGCTCAGCCGCCCACCGTCGTCAAGGCCTGGGCGCAGGAGGCGCCGTTCTCGGCTATGACTATCACCAGCGCCGCCTCGCCCAGGCGGTCATCATCGGGTACGAGCAGGGACCCCCGGCCATCGGCGCCGACCGGCTTGATCTTATCCACGATGCTGCTGGCCGGATCGGCCGCTTTCGTGCGGATGTCCAGCGATAGGCCCGCGGCCGCGCCGGCGAGCTCGACCTGGCAGCGCAGGCCTTTCCACGACACCTGCTTGATGGCGGCAACGGGTGCGGCCGAACCACCTACCGTTACCTCAATGATCGGCACCACGCACTCTTGCGGGCTGAGGCCGCCATGGTCGTACTCCAGGCCGGCTTCGTAGCAGGCGATGCCGGGCGCAACCGCAATGCAGACGTCCGGATCCCAACGCCAGGGTACTGTTGGCTGATCGGTCTGCGCCCCGTCCTTCAACACGGCGCAACGCCCTTTGCGCTCCAGCGTCAAGTGCTGCGGCAGGTCGGCCTTGGGCAACCCGCCGGGCAGCATCAGCCAGCCGTGATCGGTGATCACCACGACGCGCTGCCAGCCGGCAGCCAGCAACTGCGCAATGCGCTCCTCCAGCGCGCGCAGCTCGCCGCGCAGATGCCAGGCGATCTTCCAGCCGTGCCCGTGGCCGTACTGGTCAATGGCGCCGATTTCGGTCCAGGCCTTGCCGGCCGGGTCGCCGCACTCGTCGCCGCTCAGGACCTCGTAGCCCGCTTCTCCCAGCAGCTTACGCAGGTTGACGGCGTTGGCAGCCGCGCCGGTGGCTTTTACGACCGCCACGAGGCCGGGACTACCGCCGGCAAACTGCGCGGCGACCGGTGAGATGGCCGGCTTGGCCGTCGGGGTGACCGGCGGCAGAGCTGCCAGGGTATGGCGAGAATGGCAGGTCAGGCCGCGCCGCTCCAGATGCGCGATCAACTGCTGCCCGACATCGAAGCGTAAGGCGTCGGAGAAGAGCAGGCAGGCGCCGGCTGCGGCGGTGAAAGCCGGTTTAGTCACATAGCAGTGAGTCGGGTCCGGCAGGATCGCCTGCTGGAACGCCAGCGCGGCCTTCTCTAACCAGGGCCGGTACAGGGGGAGGATGCCTGCCTTCAGCGCAGCCACATCCTCAGCGGATCCTACGGCTGCCAGGGCAGCCAACACCGCGGCATCTACCTGCCAGCCCCAATCAGCATAAGCATCGGCTATGGCAGTGGCGGTCGCGCCGCCGAGCGACTTTTCGCTCAACTGCGCCAGCTTCAGGAGATGGACCAGCGCTTCCGCCAGGGGCGCCGCCTCCAGTTTGGCCCACACCCAGCCGCGGCGCGGCCCATGCTTGGCCTCCAGCTCGTTGATCGCCGTCCGGGACTCGGCCGGCAATCTGTCCTTGAGCGCCAGCAGCGATTCACGTAACTCCGTCTCAGCCGATTCGATATCTTGCGGCCAATAAGGCAGTTTCTTTTCGAAGAGCGTCAATTGCGCCGGGCGTGCGCGGCGCAGCAGCTCGGGCACCTTGGGATAAGCATCCGGCGCTTCCAGGAAGCGCTGCCAGACACCCTCCCAGGCTCCCTTGGGCTGACCGAGCCGCGCCGCCGCAGCCAGCTCGCCGTCCTGTTGCGGGTGGATAGCATACTTATGCTGGCACAGGTTGCAGAAGGCGGTCCACTCGGGCTGGCCGACCCCTGCCCGGTAGCCTTTCGGATCGTTCATCCATAGCAGCAGCCGGCGAGCTTCATCGGGATTGAGCAGGCCGTCCAGAAAAGGAGCCCGTAAGGCAGCTTCCTTGCGCAGATGGCTAAGCGGCTCGCGCGCCAGGACGGGCAGGGCACGCGACAGCGCCTCGCGCGTGGCGTTATCGGCTGCGACCGGAATGCCGAGGCCACCATCGGCGCTTTGCAGGAATCCGGCGATAGTCCAATCGCGGCCGTTCTTGTGGGTCCATAACACGCCGCTATATTGCAGGCCGGCCAGGGGCTGAAGGTTGCGTGGGCACTCCTCGATGGCGCGGAGATCCTGGCGGCTGAAGCCGGGCAGGTAGATGATGGGCGTAGCGTCGTCCGGTAACCGGTCTTCAGACAGGGTCCTGCCGATCATGCAACGGATGTAGGGCGCAGGGCCGCAGCGGTCGGCGGGGCTGTAGTCTCCAAAGGTTAGCAACGGCAGTCGCGGTCGCAATTCCCGGATGAGAGCGGCCCATTGACGCTCCTTGTCGGGCCAGAGGATAGCCACCGGAGCTACCTGGTCGTCGTGGTTGTATTGCGCTGCCCGTTGCAGGGCTTCCTGCAGCGCGTCAAGCAGCGTCGTCGCGGTCTCGCTCATGGCTCAACTCACGAAATCGTCCAGGGTGAGGACACGCGGAGAACTAACGCGCTTGTCCCAGGGCCGGTCATTGGTCAGGATCGCATCGGCTCCGTGCAAGCGGGCGTGCGGATTCCGATCCGCCCAGCTACCTGAACCGCGTCAGGGGTTTTCAGCCGCGTTTCAGCGCGCACGCGGGCTGCCTCTCGCTCCCCTGCCAGCCATTGGCCGATGTCCTCGCCCTCCCAGACTTCCTTATGGAGGCCGCGTAGAGCATCGGTGAAGCTGGCCGGCCGGGCGCGCAGGAGGACGGTGTTGCCCTGCAACACGAAAAGCAGTGCATCCCCTTCCTTCACTTGCAGCGTGTCGCGGACAGCTTTCGGGATCACCACCTGGTTCTTCGGCCCCAGCCGGACTTCGATTGCGCCCACCGTCATACCTCCAACTCGAATGTCATACTTATTCTATCATGGTATGTATTCTCGCGCAATGGGAGCGTAGCGCCGAAAGTGTTCGATGAGCGGGACGTCGTCCTCACCTTCAACAACCAGAACTGGCAAACGCGGCGAGCGGTTCTCGATCTCTCTGATCCAGAGCGGCACTTCCGTCATAGCAGACGCTTCTGGACACCAGCCGTGCCCAACCTCACTTGATGCGACTCGGTGAATTGGCTCCAGATTTCTGGGACGTGTGAGGCGATGATCAGCTGGCCGTCATTCTGAGCCACCAGCTGTCTTACATGACTGACAAAGGCCGTTGCCAGCGAGACGTGTAGGTGCAGATCGGGTTCATCAATGAGAACGATGCCGCCTTTCCGTAGCCAACGCGTGATGGTTGCCAACATCAATAGGACCTGCTTCTCGCCGCTACTCAGATCTTCGACTGGATGCGTCTCACCGTGCACAGGCACAACCAGCAGTTGGCCCGTTGCACGGTCAAATCCTTCCAGGCGCTTGCCGGACAGGAAGGCGTTGACCTCACGCACGATCTCATTGTACGTCTGCTCATCTACCACCTTCAGGTTGTACAGGTAATTTTGAACGCTCCCGCGCCGGCTAGTCGTCGGCTCGTAACGGGCCAGCCAGCGGAACTCCTCGGCTTCTTGTTGGACGCTAAACCGCTCTTTGATTGGCATCAGCCTGCGCGATTCGCTTTCCAGGTACACCACGTTTGGCATGTCCCTGCCCTTACCGAGTGTGTTCTCGGTTATGCGCTGCGTTAATCGGCCGAGCCAACCGTCGAATTCCCCTTGCGGAGGCACTCGCTCAGCGTTGCCCTGCCCCGGAGGTGCGTAGTGAAGCTGCGGCGGGCGGTTACCGAGGCCCGATGGTGCAAAGAGGCCAATGCGGTGCGAGTCGGGATGTTTGCGAACGAAGGCCAAGGAGGCGTCCGGCCGCGCATAGGCGTAGAGCCAGACCGGTTGCAGGTCCAACTCCACAATCTCGATCGCTGCCAGGCCGGGCGAGAGAGCCAGGTCTCGGGCGGCGCGGGCAGACACTCCCGAGTCCTCGTGCCTCAGTGCCTGAGCAAGCCCTTGCCAGAGAGCAGCAATGGTATCTAACATCGTGCTCTTGCCGCTTCCATTTGGGCCGAGCAAAAGAAGAGCCTCAGGCACCTTGCCAGACCACGGGTCTTCAAAGGATTGCTCGAAGTTAAGAAAGCTTTTGACGTTATCAAGGACAAGAGTACGGATTTTCATGGCACGTTTCCTTTGTGCAATGCGCAACGGATGCCTTGCTTCGGAACACTACTGCCGTTGTTTCGCTCCCGCCCCAGGACGGAACCAGAAACCAGGAAGATCTAATGTCATACTTATGTTAGCACAGTACGTATTCGCGATTGTAGTTAACTACAACGCACAAGCCCATCATTGCACTTTTTGCCATAAAAGTACAATCCATTGGCTACCCTGTAATGATCCCCAGGATCTCATCGGCAACGAAGGCCTTGCCGCCGGCCGATTCGCCGACCGGCCGCAGGATGCCTGCTTCGACCAGCTTCTCAACGTTACGCTGGGCGCTATGATAGGTCACGTCCAGCTGACGTTGCGCCTGCGGAATGGTCAGTATAGGCGACGCAAACAGGCTGTCCGCGAGCTTCGGGAGGAGCGCCGAGGCCCGTCCCTGGGCCAGGCTTTCGCGCCATTTCTGTTGGAGGTCCTGTAAGCGCTTGGCGCGGGCAGCCGCATCCTGGGACTGCTCAATCACACCTTGCAGGAAGTAAAGTGTCCACTCGTGCCAGGCGCCTCGCCGGCTGACGGCCATCAGCAGGTCATAGTAACGCTGGCGATCACGCTCGAAGTAGGCGCTGAGATAGAGCAGAGGCAGGGGTAATAACGCCCAGTTGACCAGCAGCAGCGAGAGCAGTAGCCGGCCAATCCGGCCATTGCCGTCTATGAACGGGTGGATCGCCTCAAACTGATAATGGATGAAAGCCAGACGGACCAGGGCCGGATGCTCGCTGCTTTCCGCGTGCAGGTATCCTTCCAGCGCAGCCAGCGCCTCTTGCATCTCTGCTACCGGCGGAGGCACATATTCGGCCTCATTCAGGGTGCAGTTTTGGCGGCCAATCCAGTTTTGGCTCCGCCGAAACTCACCCGGGGTGGCGTGCTCGCCGCGCACGCCCCTGAGCAGGCGCTCATGTAGCTCGCGCATCAGGCGCGTGCTGACCGGCAGGGTCTCCAGCCGGCCAAGCCCATACTCCAGCGCGCGCACGTAGTTCAGCACCTCCTGCACATCCGCTGCGGGTAAAGCCGGCTCAAGACCCGGCAACGGCAACTGCCCGGCCTCATAGGCATACAGGTCGGTAATGTCGGCCTGCGTGCCCTCGATGCGCGATGAAAGCACAGCCTCACGCCGGACGAACGACCCGATAAGGAGGTGCGGGTTGGGCATCAGCCGCCCAAGCGCGGCGAGCTGGCCGAGTGCGTAGGCGGCGTCGGAGGAGACGCGCAAAAGCTGCGCGTCAAGCGGCAGCGGGGGCGGCAGTGGGTTAGGCACAAAGGCCCAGTATGCGCCTTCATCCAGCCCAGCGCGCACCAACGTTCCTGAGGGACTACTCTTGAACAGAGCGATATCCATAGCGATCTCTTACACCTGAGTCATACGTACCTGCTCTTGCTCATCCGCGGCTGAAGGCACGTGCCGCCAGCTTCTCCGCCCGCGTCAAGTGCAGATCGTTTAAACGCTCGCTCCCGTCCGGGTTCTTGCCCCGGTCCTTGTTCCAGTTGATCGTGAACTTGCTGCGCAGCGCGCCCGCCGTGACGAACGGCCGGATGTTTAGTCGCACGCCGTCGTTCAGGTCCGGGTTCCAGCCAATCGGCTGCTCGGCCGGCGGCTTCCAGCGCACGTAGATGTCGTGGGGCGGCTCGCCGTCGCGGATCAGCTCCAGCTTCTTCTTTAGCTGCAACGCGGCCACCAGCCGGCCGTCGGCCCCGGCCACGCCGAGCTCGCGCTCGGCGCGTTGCGTCTCGATCCAGTTGCCCAGGTAGGTATAGATAAGCTTGTCGAGGTTGGCCGCGTTCAGCTTGTGGTAGTTGACCAGCGCCGAAAATCCGTCCCGGCGGCCATCCCAGATGTGCCAGATGAAGGGGCGGTTGTGGAACAGGCGGCAATGCTGCTCGAAGAAGCCGTCGCGCAGCCAGTCGGCCAGGTCTCGGTCCTTGAAGCCGACGCCGGCCAGGAGCTGATGTTGCACGGATAGTGACCATTCGTCGCCATAGGCGGCGGCCAGCTGTGCGCGCAAGCTCTCGGCAGCGTCCTGCTCGCCGGCAACGGGCGGCAGACAGACGATGCCGTCAGGGTCCGCATAGGCGTCGAGGGTATCCGTCTTTTGTTGGGGGCAGTGGTAGCCAAGCAGACGGGCGACAGCCACTTGTAGTGGATTAGTAGCACCAGCCGGTTGACCTTCAAACAACCACTGGGTAGGGTCGCAAGAATGCGCTGTTGGCAAGGCTGGCAGAGATCGCGCGACATTGCGCCAATGCGCTAAATCGAAGGGCACTTCTGTGATAGACGCGTCACTAGCGTTCGTCTTCTTGAATGTGGCGCGCACGGCCGCGCTTAGGTTGCCTGAGCTCGCAAAGGCCCAGACAGCAGGCAGGTCCTCGGGATTCCCAACTACCAGTGCGGACATATTGCTATCGAAAGGGCAGCCCGTATAGAGCGCGCACCTCAGCTCGCGCATGAGGCTGACAGCTACACCTGGTTTTCCCCACGCCCCGAGACCTTGGAGCCGAGCCATATCCTTTCCGATATTTGACCAATCTATGATGCTCTCCAACCCTCCATACGGTTTCGTCTCCGTCACTGTGCTCTGGTAGAACCGCCATCGGTCCGACACGGCCGGAATCTCCCAGAAACAACGCCGCATTCTGCCGTCGTCACCTGTCTTGATGCCCTGGTAGCTGGTTGCCCACTTTCGTAGCAACGCGCCCGCCTCTAGGCGAACAAATGACACCCGAGCGCCTGGGTGGCTCAATTGGTCAAGTTGGGGAACTTCCACGGGGGCGGCACCACGCAGAATAGCTGCCTTTTCCGAGGGATTCTTCGGCAGGGCCGCATCAATGCCCGCAAAGATGTGGTCCACGCCTGGCCTGATGTCGCTGTGGATAAGAAGAATCGTGAATGCTCCAGCTGCTGCACTGCTCTCAAAGCCCTTTTCCCCGATCCAGCATAAGAAGTTCCAGGTCTTGCTCGAAAGCATCTTCCGGCGCAATTCCTGGTAACTCACAAGAAACAGCCAGTTCTGCGGCGTCACGAGTGCACAGGTGCCTTCTGTCTTGAGGAACGCCTGACAGCGTATAAGGAAAACGGTAGCCAGGTCTGCTGATGCCTCGGGACAGTAGGAATCGGCAAAGGACTTCAAATCCTCTTCGTGATCGCCTCTACCCAAGTAAGGGACATTGGTCGCCACTAACGTATAATTCCCAGCTAGCAGCCTCACAGCCCGCATGACGCCCTGCACCCCCGCGCCCACAAGTCTCGCAACCGGATCGGCATCACCTCGTTCCCTCGCCAGCGCTCGCTCAAGAAATGGACCCACCTGCTCGTACTCTGCGCTCCACATTCGCTCACCCACCGGAACGTGCGCCGGGTCAATCAGGCTCCCGAGCGTTGGAGCCTCGCGGAACAGGTTGTAAAGCCGTTCGAGCGACGTGCGCAGGCGAGAGTCGCCGTCCGCCAGCTTCAGCCAGTCGTCAAGCTGTCCCTCCACGGCGATTCCAGAGCAGGCAATGTTGGGAATTGGCAGTGAGCGATACCCACCACTCTTCCATGCAGCCATCGCCAGCGCAAAGGTCGCGATCTGCGTACAGCGCGGGTCAATTTCGAGCATGAACAGGTTGTCGCGGATCACCGCATCGCCGGCCTCAGCCGCGGATAGACCCTCCTCCTCCATGCGCATCCGCCGCAGCATGTCGAACTCCGCGACCACAAAATGACCTGAGCCGCCGCAGGGGTCCATCGCGGTAATCAGGGCCGCGCGATCGGGCCAACCGGGGAAAGCACCCGCGGCGGGAGTGCCGTCGTCGAGGAAGCGCAGGTACGAGAAGGTCTTGACGAGCGGGCTATCAGGGCGCCGGAACGCCCACCAGGCGCCCAGCGAGTTCTCCAGCAGGAATCGCACCATGTAATCTTCGGTGAACAGCTGCGTCAACGGTAGAGGTCGGCCCCGCCGATCTTGCGCTCGCTCTTGTTGACCTCATCCTTCTTCTTCGACTGCCAGAACTGGTAGACCCAACCCAGGGCATCGTCAGCGGTGAAGACGTCGGCCGGTGGATTCTGTACCAGTTGTGTGAGCGCGTCGCGGCCCTCGGGAGCCATCTGCACCTGCGAGGTCGGGTCGTCGGGTGCAAAGATGCCGGGCAGCATCCGGCCGGCGTAGCGCGCGGCCAGCTCCCAGGCGCCGGCCGCGCCTTCTTCACCTGCCAGCTCGGCGCAATCCTGTAGTGTCACGGCCACGCCCTGCGGGTGCATGAGCAGACCGTTCTCGGCCAGGAAGCGCGCGAACAACATGCGGTGCCAGCCCTGGTAGGCAATTTCCTCGACCAACTGAGGCATACCGCCGGCCTGGCTGCCGCCGCCGAGCTGGCGGGCCACCGCGCGCAGCGCGCGGCGGAGCACCTTTTGCTCCTCGTTCATGGTCGGGTACGCTTCTGGGCGCTCGACGGCCAGCGTGACGAGGACGGCCCTGGCGGCCGCTTCGGCTGTGTCGCGGGCAACAATGACGGCACGCTCCAAGTCGGAACGTAAATTGCTCGGCAGTGATAGCATCTTGCCTGACCTATTCTTGTCCGAGTAAGTTAGCAATGAAGTTGCACTGTCAAACGCCCGCAACCCGGCGGGCAAGCTCGAATACCCGTGTTACCACTTCTGGGACATCAACAACCTCGCCTTTTTCGGCGAGCTTCCGCCCAAAATCGGGCTTGCTCCATTTCGATGTGTCTTCATCACAACATTTCCACACGAGTCCCTTGATACCGTCCGAGAACTTCGTGCCACTGCGCAATGCCTTGATTTCGGCTGCATACCAAGAGCAACCGTCCCTCTTAGGCCAATAGGTTGACAAACAATCTGCGATAGCGTCGTCGGTAAAGGCGTCCTCGAACTCCTGACTGCCCGCGTATAGAAGACGCTCCGCAATGAACGCCCCATCAAACCCAGCCTCTTTCAGAATCTGCTCGGTCAGCCTTGCCGCCTTCTGCAATTTGGTGTCGCTGTCAACAAGCACGACTGTGAATTGTTTCCGATTGCGACTCAAAAGCTTCAGGAATTCCTTGACCGCGCCATTCCCAGAAACGTTGATGACGCGTATACCGTCTTCGAGCATGCTTCGTCCGTATAATCTCCGGTAGAGAATGGGTAGGGCATTCTCTTCGGTCTGGCCCTCAATCAGCACAAAACATCGTTCGTAAAAGATAAGCGAATTAGTGATACCTAATTCGCGAGCCATTTCGCTGAGGAAACGCTCTACCTCAGGATCACAATCGGTCTGGAGCCGGCTGACTTCCGTGTGCCCTTCATCACAAAGCTGAAATAGGCGAATGCTTTGAGCTGGAGCGCGGTCAATCATGGTTAACGAGTGCGTACATAACAAAGCTTGTATGCGCGAGTTAGGAGTGTGCACTATATCGCTGATCACTTGATACAGCGCACGCTGAGCGCCATAGTGCAAATTGGTGTCCGGTTCGTCATAGCCACGGATGATTGAAGGTAGTTTGCCGGCTGCTTTGGCCTGCGCTACCGATACGTCGCGGTCCCAGTCCAGGATGCCCATGAACATTCTGCGTCGGGTTCCAGATCCCGTTTTGACAAGTAGGTGCATGCCACGCCCGGAATTTACCTCAAAGTCACCGGTCCGGAGACTACCTGCAAAATCAAACTTCGGCTCGTAGCGGATATCGAGAATGCGTTTGTTGTACTTGACAATGTAGTCTCGGAGCTTCAGGACCTCTAGTTGAATCTGAGAAGATGCTTTCATTTCAACGCTTCGCAGCGGCTCGATCAGCCGACGTCTCGTTGTGCCATCGCTTAGCGTTTCTTCGTCGTAGATGGTTTGCTCAAAGACTTGCTTTAGAGTTTTCGTAATCATACCCTCTGGTGCAGCGTATTCCATGGCACTGTATCGTTCGAAGCGCGGCAGGAATTCGCCTAACTTGGAAACAGCCTGAACCCACTCCGCGTGTTTGGGCGCGGCAGTCCGATAGCTCTCCAACCAAGCTATCCTTTTATCACCATTGCTGATGTCATTTCCCGAAACCGATGAATCGAGCCTTTGGATCAAGTCCTTCTGCGCCTGAGGTGACATCCTTGAAAAGTCCTGTGCTAAGTTTTTATCATCGGGTGCTTCAAACCACTGAAGTAGTTCTCTTCCGCCCGCCCGCCGGAATACGTATTTGACACGTAACGAGTCACCGAGGGCGAAGGGCCGGGCATCGGTGTCGCTGGCATCCAGCGCGAAATCGAGAATCGCCTCGATTTCTGATACCGGCTCGGAATCTCCGTCCTGATAGTAGTCGCGAGGATCGGGCTGCTTCAGAGACAGGCAGATGTCTATGAGATCAAGCACAGAGCTTTTCCCGGCGTCATTCTCTCCAATCAACACCGTCAAAGGTTCCAGTTCAAGTTCGACCTGTTTTAGCGAGCGAAAGCCTTTGGCCGAAAGCTTACACAACCGCATGCCTCTGCCTCCTGGACTATAACACGACCGGGCTTCCATCCTCGATATGAGCCACGATTTCCTGCCGCAACTCAGCAAGGTAACCGTCAACGTCCGCTATCGAGTACACGGTGGTTGACTTAGGGCGTACCCGGACAGCTTTCGGCTCAAGCAACCTGGCAGCCTGTTCTCTCGCCTTTGAGATCCGTGCTGGTACAGCCACAATCCAATCTTCCCAGGTCTTGAGCGCTGTTCCATCGAGCGTCGCCAGCAGCTCTTCCTCGGTTCCCACCTTTGATCGGCTCGATCGGGCCGAGACTGTTGTCGCGAAAGATCTTATGCCATTGCTCATCGGTCAGCTTTTACCACTTTTCGGTAGACTGCAAGGCATCCAGCTCGCGATACCTGGCCTCGACCAAGCGATCACGGGCAGGCTGCTTCGCCGCGCGTGGGGCGCGGCGAAGCCTCTTTTGGTCTTCGTTCATGGTCGGGAAGGGTTCGGCACGCTCGACGTCGAGCGTGCCGAGAGCGGTGCGAGCAGCCGATTCTGCGTGATCGCGGGCCGCGATGACCGCCCTTTCGAGTTCAGCGCGCAGGTTTGCGGTAAGTGCGGGCATCTTTGCCTCGTTTGCTGGTTCATATCTTCGCGGCACGCCGGGTACGCAGCTCTGCAACGCGTATCGTCGGCGCGCCGACCGTGGAGTCACTCAAGGCGTGGCGCGCCAGGGCCTCCGCGACCCATTGGTTAAGACTCTGGCCTGCTGTCTTGGCCCGGGTGCTGATGGTTCGATGCAGGTCCGGCGCAACGCGCACGATGAACCGGCCGGTGTAGGGCTTCTCGGGTGTCACTCCCTCTTCCGCACACCAGGCGAGGTAGTCTTCCACTGAATCTTCTAACGACTGCCTGAGCTCGGACACGCAGGTCCCCTGGAAATGAATCACGTCGCGCAGGCCCACAACTGTGCCGTGAAAAGCCTCGTCGCCGTCTTCATAGCGAAACTGCCCGACGTACCCTTTGTACTCAATCGTGTTCTCCATCTGGACCCACTCCAGTAGTATCACTGAATGATATCATGGTCAAGGGCCGATCTTACAAGATGACGGGGTGGCCGGCATCGATGTGAGCCATGATCTCAGCTCGCAGCTCAGCCAGATAGCCATCCACATCTTGCGCAGTGTGCAGGGTCGTGGACTTCGCTCGCACGCGCACGGACGTGGGTTCCAGAAGCTTCGCCGCCTGCTCTCGGGCCTTGCCGATCCGTTGCGGGACGGCCAGGATCCAGTCCTCCCACGTCTTGAGAGGCTTACCATCCAATGTCGCGAGGAGCTGTTCTTCAGTGCCGACCACGAGAGGGTCAATCGTGCCCAGGCCGTTATCGCGCAGGATCTTCTGCCACTGCTCATCGGTCAGCTTTTGCCACTCTTCTGTAGACAGTAGTGCATTCAGCTCTTGCTGCCTGCCCTCGACCAGGCGATCCCGGGCGAGCTGCAGGGCCGCGCGCAGGTCGGTGCTCAGTTCCGTGATCAGTGGCTTCACGGGATCAGGCTCGGTCAGGAGGCTGCGGCTGCTCATGACGGCTTCGGCTTGCGGGCGAACCGTATGGGCTACGGGCCGGCCGCCGGCATGGACCAGGAGCCGTTGCAGGACCTGCCAGCGCGGCAAGCGCGTCTCTTTGAGAGACTTGGCCGCCTTCCAGGCGTGGTAGGAGTCGAGCAGCTTGCCCCGGGCAGCATAGACGGCGACGAATTGCTCGTTACCGGTTACCCCAAGCAAATCCTCGACCAGGCTCTTAGCCGGTATGGGAGGCAGAGGAGGGGGACCACCCGCATCATCAGCCAGGTCCGCCAGCTTTTGTAGGATCTGCGGGATGGCTGCGGCCTCTTCGTTGTTCTTGAAGGGCAAGCCCACCCCGGTCAGGAGCTGGCGCACACCGATGCGGTGCAAGGCGGTGATGACCGTGACAGTGTTGCGGAAGGCGGTCACGCCGATCTGGCCCTGCGGGATCTCCTTCGCCGTCAGCGCCTTGCCGCCCTTATCAAGGGCTTCGACCAGGCCGCCGGCCACGAGGGCCAGCAGCGCGCCATCCACCGCGTCCTGCGGCCAGCCGTAGCCGGCGCCCATGAAGCGCTTGCGCACGTCATTGCCCGGCTTACCCGCGCCGCCGATGAAGCCCTGCACCTCTTTGCAGACGGGGTGCCCGTCGGCGTTGCCGGCATAGCCCAGGGCCGAGAGCGCGTCGGCCGCGCCCTGGCCGGCGTGCCTGACCACCGTGCTCCAGCGCACGTCGTCGGCCAGGCTGAACTTGCCAAACAGCCTCACCAGCGAGGCGTTGAGCGCCCGCTCGACCGACTCCCGGAGCCCCGTCTCGGTCACTTCGTTGCCACCGCCCTGGTAGACGCGTGCGGCGTTGAGGACGTTCGCTACCAGGGTGTCCAGGGTCGAGCGCTCCAGATCGCGTCGGGTTTCCATGGCGCGGCGCGCCTGGATGCCTTCCGCCGTGGGCTGGTTCGCGGGCCGCGCATTCAATGTGTCGCTCGCCGCGGCCAGGCCGGCGAGCGCCGCGTTCAGCGTGTCGGCATCCCGGCGGGGGAGCAGCACAAAGACCACCGGGCTGTCGGTGCCGGCCGCCTGGGCGTCCTCGCGCACCGTCTTCTCCGAAACGCTCCATTCATCGCGCACCCACACCGGCACGCTATCCGTGCCGCTCGGCGGCGCCTCCAGGCCAAAGTGCAGGTCGAACTTGCGCGGCGCCTTGCTGGCCCCCTGGATCAGCTTGACGTTCTTGAGCGTATTGCCCACCGCGCGGCGGAATTCGCTCAGGCGGTCGCTCGCCAGCCGCATGGCGTCGTTGGCGATCTTCTGGTAGCGCGCTCTACGGTCGCGCTCCCATTCGGCGCTCTCCCGGGTCTGGAGCCGGTACTCGCCACCCACCAGCATCAAGAGGCCGCCGTCCACCAGCTGCTGCAGGAGGGTCGGGATGCGCTGCCGCAGCCCCGCGCTGCCGGCAGGCAGGTCTTCCAGCAGCAGATCGGCCAGGCTGTCGGCGGTAGCTGCCAGGCCGGTCGCCATCACGCCCTCGGTTGGCAGCTCTCCTATAAGGAAGATCAACGCGCACAGGCGGGAGCGCAGCGCACCGTCCGCCGTGCCGTCGTTTTGCTCCGCAATGCTGGCCGCAACCTCCGGGAGCAGGACCCCGCTCTGGAGCATGGAGGAGTTCTGCTGTTCGTAGACGATATCGGCCGGGACGACGCTGCCAACGGGCGCATCGGCGACGCTGCGGCTGGCCTCATGCACGATGCGGAGCTGCGTGCGCAATTGCGCGGCTGTGCCGGGGCGGTCAATGGCGCGCAGCAGGCGCTCCCAGAAGCGCCGCCGCGAGGGGAGTAGCGGGTAGTCGGGCGCCAGGTCGTCGCGGTCGGCCATGATGGGCGCGATCTTGGTCCCGCCCAGGTGGCGGTTGATCTCACCGCTGGCCGCCTCCAGCACGGCGTTCAGGGCAGCAACCTGGTTCGGAGCCTTGCGCAGCACCACCTCACGGATCACCTGCTGCACGTCCTTGTCCGAGAGGGTGACCCGGACCGTAAAGCGGTCCTGAAGCTTGGAGAGCTGCGGCGTGGCCTCCAGCGCAGCCTGACCGGTCCCCACAAAGAGCAGGCTGCTGCCAAAGCGCGAGGAACACGCCTGGACGACGTTCTGCACCTGGAGCGTGCGGTCGTTGTCGCTGCCGATAGACTGTTGCAGCTCATCGAAGACGAGCAGGGTTAGCGGCCACTTGCCGCGCACCTTGGTTTGCAGCGCCAGGACATCGTCCAGGGCTTGAAGCATCTCAGCTTCGGTGATCTGGTTCTGTTGGGGGAACTGAGCACGGATTTGGGCCAGCACATCCTTGGGCGTCGCGCCCAGGTCGGGGCAGGCAGCGAGCACGGCCTTTCCCAGGACCGGCGACACGTACAGGTTGTTCAGCTCAACGGCCAGGGTTTCGCCCTGGCTCTCGATGCCGGATAGGACAGCATCGTAGATGCCCTTTTTCCTGAGCCAGGTTACGAATCGCGCGGGGGCGTACTGACTGGGTAGGCCCGCGCCGCGGAAGGCGATGCTCAACATCGCCAGGCGCACGCTATCTGCGCCCGCGCTCAGGGTGCCGGCAGCCGACCACAGCCCGCCTTCACGCCTGGCCGCCGTGCTCAGCTCGCGTAACATTTCCGCGATCTCGGATGGCAGAGCTACCAGGGCGCGCGCCTGCGCGCCATCGGGGAAGCGGATGTCTTGCCAAAGGTACTGGAGGACGCGCACGAAATGGGACTTGCCGCTGCCATAGAACCCGCTGACCCACACCGCCGGCTGCTTCGGTTGGTCCAGGTGGCTGAGGAACGTCGACAGCACCCGCTCCATGCCGGCCTTGTACTCACCGGAGCACACAAAAGACTCCAGCTCGTAGCGCAGCACGGCCCATTCCTTGGCAGTGCGCGGCTCAAACACTTCGGTCACCCCATCGTTGGGGATCACGAACGTCGTTGGATCGCGAAAAAAGACCTGTCGGTTCTGCATGTGGATCAGTCCCCGTTTTTGGCGATGATGGGCACGGCCAGGTAGTCCCAACCAGCGCGCGCGTCCAGCAGGCGATATTGGGAGTTCTCGTGCCGTCCCGGGAAGAAGACGA
>Ga0209226_10000522_pt1 | contig 20554 bp, 17 predicted proteins | sample BarGraNGADG00212_2_FD_184497 | JGI IMG/M metagenome (GOLD analysis project Ga0209226, IMG submission 184497) | Arctic peat soil microbial communities from Barrow, Alaska, USA - Barrow Graham LP Ref core NGADG0011-212 (SPAdes) (version 2) | ecosystem: Environmental > Terrestrial > Soil >...
AAAAGGCTGCTTATGGGGGAGCAGCCTTTCATTTTTAGGAAGTGAAACTAGTACCTCTTTCTGGGAGTGTAGTGTGTGTGTAGTAGTTCGTGTGATTTATGCCCAAGTGGTTTTCCGAGGAATTCTTGGTAGATTTCAACAACTTCAGGGTTCTCATGAGATTTACGGATGGGCATTCCCATATCTTCTTCATAGATTGCAGCTTTACGTTTCGAACGGATCTCATGGTTGGTCGGGATGGGTTGTCCTCCGCCGCCAAGGCATCCGCCCGGGCAAGCCATGATCTCAATAAAGTGATAATTCCCGGTACCGTCCTTGACGCTCTGCATCACTTTTTTGGCATAGGCAAGTCCGTTGGCAACGACACATTTAAGTTCAACACCTTCCAGGAAATTCCATTCGGGGAGTGTTTTTTTAATCAGGATTGAAGCTTCCCTGACTTCGCCTTCAGTTCCGCGGACCGGGGTAATATTGAGTCCTTCAAAAGGAACTTCACGACCGGTAACAATCTCGTAAACCGTTCTCAGGGCTGCTTCCATTACACCACCGGTGGTTCCGAAGATCACGCCGGCGCCTGTGGAAGATCCCATGAAACTGTCGTAATGTTCTTCCGGCAACGATTCGAAATCGAGGCCTGCCTGGCGGATCATGATAGCCAATTCACGTGTGGTAAGAACATAATCCACATCGGTGTACCCACTGGAACGCATTTCCTGGCGGGCTGCCTCGAATTTCTTGGCCGTACAGGGCATAATGGAGACGGAGACAATGTTCTTCGGGTCCAGGTTTCGTTTCTTCGCGTAATAGGTCTTGACCAAGGCACCAAACATCTGCTGCGGCGATTTGCAGGTGGAGAGGTTCGGTAAATATTCGGGGAAAGTATGTTCGATGAATTTGATCCAGCCCGGTGAACAGGAAGTAGCCATCGGCAATGCAACTGTAGGATCTTTGTCAACCAGTGCTTTCTTGAGCCGGGTCAAAAGTTCGTGGCCTTCTTCGATGATGGTAAGGTCGGCAGTGAAGTCGGTATCGAGAACAGAATCGAACCCGAGGCGTTTCAGGGCGGCAACCATTTTGCCGGTTACGATCTTTCCTGCAGGCATTCCGAGTGCTTCTCCAAGTGCGACCCTGACTGCGGGGGCAGTCTGTACAACTACATGCTTGGTCGTATCATAGATGGCATCCCATACCTTATCAATATAATTCTTTTCGATAAGGGCTCCGGTCGGGCAGCGGTTTACACACTGTCCGCAATTGGTGCATACCACTTCAAACAACGGATGTTCAAAGAAGGTAGAGATCTTCATTCGATTTCCCCTGTAAGCCACATCGAGTGCGCTCACACTCTGGAGCTCTTCGCAGGTTCTAACACAACGCTGGCAACGGATACAACGGCTGTCATCCTTGATAATGGCCATGTTGTATTTATCGATACTGTATTTTTTATCCGGTACAAGGTCGATGAACATCGGTTCACCGGTAAGCATTTCAGAGGCAAGGTACTGCAATTCACAGTTCCCGTTTTTGTAACATTTTGTACAATCGGCATTGTGTTCTGAAAGCAATAATTCAAGGATGTGTTTTCGTGCAAGACGAACTTTCCCGGTATTGGTAAAGATCTCCATTCCTTCTGAAACAGGCATGGCACAAGATGCAACCAGGTTTTTTGAACCTTTTTGTTCCACAACACAAACCCTGCAGTTTCCGGCAACACATAAATCTTCATGATAACATAAGGTTGGGATCTGAATATTGGCTTTTCGGGCAGCAGTCAGAATAGTTGTACCCTCATCCACGGTGAGATCTATGCCATCAATTTTAAAGTTGATCTCGTTTATCATAGTAAATAATATAAAGTCTTATTCATTAGTAAATCATTTCTTCTTTAAAGTTGGACACGATCGATGAAAAAGAATTGGCAACTGATTGTCCGAGGCCGCATTTGGCTGTAATCTTCATCGTTTCGCTGAGCTTCGTCAACTGTTCAAGGTAGGTAATGGGCTTATCGCCTCTTTTTACTGCTTCAATGCCTTTTCTCAGTTGCTGGCAACCCACCCTGCAAGGGGTACACTGCCCACATGATTCTTCCTCGAAGAAGTCAAGGTAATTATGAAGCACATTGTACATCGACCGTGAGCTATTGAAGATCATCATCGAACCCCCGGTAGGAACGCCTTCAAAACCGATGATGGTATCCTTGAATTTTTTCCTGGGAACGCAGAAACCTGAGGCTCCTCCAACCTGAACGGCTTTGGTATCGCCATCGCCGAATTCTTCAACGAATTTTTCCAGGGGCATACCCAGTTCGAGTTCATAGATGCCGGCATTGGGGGTGTCTCCGGAGACAGAGAACACTTTTGATCCCCTTGAGTCGCGGGTTCCCAACTTTTTATACTGAACCGGCCCGATCCGGCAAATCATCAGGACATTGACAAATGTTTCGACATTGTTGATAACAGTGGGTTTGCTGAGGTATCCTGAAACGGTAGGGTAGGGAGGTTTGTTCCTTGGTTCACCGCGTTTGCCTTCCATGGATTCAAAAAGCGCACTTTCTTCACCACAGATATAGGCGCCGCTTCCCATCCGGATCTCTATCGTGAAATCAATACCGAGCTCCTTCGCACACTTATGGTAATCCTCAAGCTCTTTCAGAAGTTCAGGTAACAGGTAATGGTATTCGCCGCGAAGGTAGATGTATCCTTTAGTTGACCCGATCACCTTTCCGCAGAGGGCCATACCGGCAAATACCTTTCTGGGAACCTGTGTCAGGATCTCCCGGTCTTTGAATGTTCCGGGTTCACCTTCATCGGCATTGCAAATGACATATTTTTCATCTCCCGGCTGTTCCATGGCGAATTTCCATTTCATTGCTGTAGGGAAACCGGCGCCACCACGACCGCGCAAACCCGAATCGAGGATATCCTTTATGATATCATCATTGGGGCGCTTAATCGTCTTTTCCAGGGTCTTGTATTTTTGATCCGAATATTCTCCGAATATTAAATCAACACGTTTCACCAATTCTGACATACTATTTTTATTTTTTTATTACACCTTTATTTGTGCATGTATTCGGTGATAATCTCGTGAATTTTTTCAGCAGTAAGTTCAGCATAAATATCATGATTGATTAGCATGGAAGGTCCTTTGTGGCACCATCCCAGGCAATTGGTTTCAAGTAAGGTGAATTTTTTGTCCTGAGTGGTTTCTCCAACCTTGATCTTGAGCAAATTTTCCAGTGTCTGGATGATCATTTTTTTTCCGTGCATGTCGCAGGTGATAGTCTTGCAAACGCGGATGACAAATCTTCCGCGAGGAATCGTGTCGAGAAAAGAATAGAAGGTTGCTGTACCGAATACTTGTGCAGCGGAAAGGTCAAGTTCTTTGGCGATCTCGGTCATATCCAGATCCGAAATGAAATTGTTCTGCTCAACCACACCCTGCAGAATGGGCATCAGGCTGGTGCGGTCTCTTCCGTACTTGTCTACTAACACCTTGATTAAATTGTTATTAGCTGCCATTTTACGTTGGTATTAATTTGGATTGCAATGAATCAATGATCTGAGGAAATGCCCGGTGAAAAACCTTTGCAAAGGTAGAAGTTCTTTTGTTAATAAACTAACAGGTGGATATTATTTTTTTCAAAAATCTCTAAATTTATAAACAATCTAAACAAAATCTTTACCGGGGTGAGCGGCAGTATTTTGTAGATAAAAGTTCTCTTTTTGTTACTTTTGCAGAGAATGAACAGATCCATAAATTACCGTTATTTTCTGCGTTTATCCTTTAACGGGGAATCTTTCCATGGCTGGCAAAGCCAGCACAATGCACCGAGCATCCAGTCAACATTGAGAGATGCTTTGACCGTAATTCTCAGGGAACCGGTTGAAGTCACGGGTGCCGGGCGGACCGATGCCGGGGTTCATGCGCGCGAGTTCTATGCTCATTTTGATCATGCGGCTGAATTATCCATTTCCGAAAGAAGCGAACTGATCTGCCATCTGAATGGTTTTCTTCCCGATGCCATCTCCATACAGGAAATCCTGCCGGTGAGGGGAGATGCACATGCCAGGTTCAGCGCCCATTCGCGTACTTACCAATATTTTATCACAAAAAAGAAAGATCCCTTCCAACATTCATTCTCCTGGTATTATCCCGGAAAACTCGATGTCGATCTAATGAACCGGGGAGCAAAGATCCTGATGAACAACTTGGATTTTACCTCTTTTGCCAAACTACCAAAGGAAACAAAAACCAATATCTGCCAAGTGGAATATGCGGAGTGGGAAGAAAAGGATCATCTTCTTGTATTTACCATTACGGCTGACCGTTTCCTGAGGAATATGGTCAGGGCTATTGTCGGAACGCTGATCGAGCTGGGCAGGGGAAAGATCAACCTGGAAGATCTTGACCGGATCATCCTTTCCAAAGACCGGAGGGCAGCCGGGTATTCGGTACCGGCTAACGGGTTGTTCCTTGTCTCGATTAATTATCCTGAAGAGATATTCTTAGATACTCCGGATGATCCAGAAGATTCCGATACCCACCGCAAGGATCCCACCACTAAGGCTGAATCCAAAAAGAAAATTTGACTTTTTTTGCAGGGATGATCGGTATGCGATGGTTCCAAGGATCAGGGTAACCATAACCATAGTCAAAACAGTGCCAAATGCAAACCCCGTGAGGTAAAAAACAGCAGCGGATCTGGAAGGTAAAGCAAGAGCAGGAAGAACTGCCAGCAAGTGGCTGAACCCCGAGAATCCATGAACAATCCCCACCAGTAAAGCTGTTCCGGCATTCTGGCGGTAATTTTTTTTGTGTTCATGGAGATGATCTGCATGATTATGGTGTGCATGACGGTGAATGTGAACCAGGAACTTTGGCTGGGTATGAACATGCGGATGAACATGATGATGAGGGGGCTTTTTTTTCAGAATCCTCCGGATCGCCCAGAGTCCGATAACGATCAGCATGATCCCCACCAGTATCTCGCTGTGGGCGGAAATCTTATCTACAGGAAGAAATCCTTTTACCAGGATAAACAGACTTCCGATAATAAGCATCCCGGTTGTATGTCCGATTCCCCAGGAAAGGCCAATGATCCAGGATTTTTTCCGGCTGTCGATGGCCAGGGGAGTTACTGCTGCCAGGTGGTCAGGCCCCGTAATGACATGCGCCATGCTGGCAACGATACCTGTGATCAGTCCAACCATTAAAAATGTCTTTGATATTCTTCGGAATAAAGATAATAAATTCAGAAAAAGCAGGATCTGATTTTTTATTATAATTATTGATTTTCGTATTTTTTTATTATTTTTACTGATTCTGTTAATTATTTCACAGATGAAAAAAATCCGTTATGATCTTCTGCTAAAGTGGATACTCTGGCTGGTTGCAATTCATTCAATCTGCTTTGGGATATCCCTTGTCATTCTTCCGATCCCTGTAATCGAATTTTTCGGGTTTAGACTGACAGAAAAGTTCTTTGCCGACCAGGGAGGGGTATTCCACCTGGTAGTGGCTGTTGCATACATATGGGCGGCGCTCGACCTGGAAAATTCATTTAAACTGATTGTTCTATCCTGTACTGCAAAATTTGTTGCCACCATTTTCCTGTTATCCTATTTCTTCTTTGTCGATCCAAAATTGATGGTGATTTTTTCAGGTATTGCAGATTTCCTGATGGGATTTACCATTCTGGTACTATATATCTTCTACAGGAAACAATTACTCAAAGTATGATCTTCCATTTCTTTCAAAGAATAAAAGGGTTCTGATTATGAAAAACGATCCTCCAACCATCATCATAACCGGGGCATCCGGTTTTATAGGCCGCTATTTCATGGATATAGTCAAGGAGCATTACCAGATCATAGCCATTGCCAGGCGGTCTTCAAGGGAAGCAGGTATCGCATTTCACCCGAACATCCACTGGATACAGTGGGATATTGCCAGCAAGGTACAGCTCAAAGAGGTGCTTGAAACCATCCAGAACAAGGGCGGGGCCGATTACCTCCTCCATCTGGCGGCTTTCTATGATTTCGATTATTCCGATAATACAGCTTACCAGCGTACCAATATTGAAGGTATGGTCAACGTTGTGGAACTGGCGCGGCAACTCAATATCAAGCGGTTCATCTTTGCCAGCTCACTGGCTGCCTGTATCTTTCCTCCTCCCGGCAAGGTGGTGAATGAAAAATCACCCCCCGATGCAGATTTTGCCTATGCAAAAACTAAGAAATTCGGAGAAGAACTGTTACGGAAAGCATCCAGGGATTTCCCCTGTACGGTGGTTCGTTTTGCTGCAGTATTCAGTGATCTGTGCGAATATCCTCCCTTGTACAAATTCCTCGAAACCTGGCTGGACCGGAATTATGATTCCCGCATCCTCGGTGGCAGAGGAGAATCGGCGGTTTCCTATATTCACATCCATGAACTTGCCAAACTGCTGCTGAACATCATCCAGCAAAGCCACAAACTGCCCTCTTTCGACATCTATGCCGCCAGTCCGGACGGGTGTACCTCACACAAAGAATTGTTCGAAATCGCAACCAAGGACTATTTCGGTGAACCGGTCAAGCCGATCCATATTCCAAAATGGATCGCTTACCCCGGCATCTTACTGAGGACTATAATGGGCAAAATAGGGATCACACCACCTCCTTTTGAAAGGCTCTGGATGCTGAAATACCTTGACCTCAAGCTCAACGTGGATTCCAGCTATACGCGTAAGGCACTCGGCTGGGAACCGTCGCCACGACACCTCATCGAACGCAGGTTGCTGTTCCTCCTGGCACGCATGAAAAGCAACCCGGTGGAATGGAATACGAAGAATGAAGCAGCCCTGAAACACATCTCCATCCGTGTCAACCTGTTGATTTACGAAATGATGATTACCGATAAGGAGAAGATCCTGTTGAAGATCAATGCCCGTATCCTTTCCCTTGATAATTCTGAGAAGTTCAAAGATTACCAGGAAAAACCGGAGGATGATTTCAGGCTGCTGACAAGCACAACCTACAACCTGCTGGCTTCCACGGTCTACAATTCCGACCGCAGCCTCATGATCAACTACATGGAAGATGTCGCCATTGCCCGGTTCAACGAGGGTTTCCATGCCAAGGAGATATGTGACCTGCTGGATGTTTTCAATGAGACCATCACCTCGCACCTTTTAGGCGCGAAAGACTACAAATTTTCACGCCAGGACCTTTACGATTATATCGGGATCACGCTTCAACTTGCAAAAGATGAAATCGAAGAAAAATTCGAAGTCTTTGAACTGAATACCTCACCGGAATCCATTACCCAAAAAGTTAAACTGATGCTTGACGGGATCGAGGTCAAAGTGGATGCCGGTATTTCGATCCTAGATGCTGCACAACAATTCAACATTAATATCCCGACACTCTGTTATCATAAGGATCTGCAGATTGCCGGGAATTGCCGGGTTTGCCTGGTGGAAGAAAAACATTCGAAACAACTGATCGCCTCCTGCGCCACCCCGGTGGAAGAAGGAATGGAGATCCTCACCAACAGCATCAAAGTCAGGAGTGCGAGAAGAACCATGATCGACCTGCTGCTTTCGGAGCACAATGCAGATTGTACAAAATGCTATAAGAACGGGAAATGTGAACTGCAGGCGCTTGCTTCAGAATTCAAGATCATCAAACCCTTATTCATCGACCTTGTTCCGTATAAAAAATATACCATTGATGACCTCTCACCTTCGATCGTTAAGGACGACAGTAAATGCGTCCGGTGCCAACGGTGCATCCGGACCTGCACTCAGATCCAAGGTGTCAGCGCGGTTAACGCAGTTTACAAAGGCCCTGACATGAAGATTTCCACTTATTTTGGAAGACCTTTGTTCGAAGTGATTTGCACAAACTGCGGGCAGTGCATCGACCGTTGTCCCACCGGCGCACTGGTGGAAAAGAATTACATAGAAGAAGTCTGGACGGCCATCTTTGATCCCACAAAGCATGTGGTTGTGCAAACGGCGCCTGCGGTAAGGATCGCCATAGGGGAGGACCTGAATATTGAACCGGGTAAGCGGGTGACGGGAAAACTGGTTACGGCCTTGCGGAAGCTGGGGTTTGATTCGGTCCTGGATACTGCCTTCTCTGCCGACCTGACCATCATCGAAGAAGGAAATGAATTCCTGGATCGGCTGAGAAGAAAAAGCCTCTTTGAGGATCCGGAGGCGGTGCTTCCCATGACCACTTCCTGTTCACCGGGTTGGATCAAATACCTGGAGCAAACCTTTCCTGAATTTATTCCAAATGTGTCGACCTGCAAATCGCCACAGCAGATGTTCGGGGTTCTTGCGAAGACCTATTATGCTGAAAAGATGGGATTGAAACCCGAAAATATCGTGACGGTTTCGATCATGCCCTGTACTGCGAAAAAATTTGAAGCTGACCGCCCTGAAATGAGAGCCAGCGGGTTCAAGGATGTGGATTATGTGCTTACCACGCGGGAGTTGGCCATCATGATCCACCAGGCAGGAATGGATTTCAAGTCGTTGCCCAATGATCATTATGATTCGATCATGGGAAAAGCAACCGGTGCGGGTGTGATCTTCGGGGCAACCGGAGGCGTGATGGAAGCAACGTTGCGTACCGTATATGAAAAAATAACCGGCCGTGAGATTCCTTTTGAAAACCTTGTCGTGACACCGGTAAGAGGCATGCAGGGAGTAAGGGAGGCTTCATTGCTGATCGAAAATCCTTTGCCGGAATGGGCTTTCCTTCATGGAATAGAATTAAAAGTCGCGGTTGCACATGGGCTGGCAAATGCCAGGAACGTCATGCAGTCGATCAAGAACGGAACATCCGATTACCACTTCATCGAGATCATGGCATGCCCCGGAGGTTGCCTGGGAGGAGGAGGACAACCCATCCCCACCAATCCAGAGATCCGCGAGAAACGTTTGCAGGCGCTGTATGCCGAAGAGATGGGGCTGGAAATACGGAAATCCCATGAAAATCCTGAGGTGATCACGCTTTATGAAGATTTTCTGGAAGAACCACTCAGCGAAAAGGCGCATGATCTTCTGCACACTCATTATCTCAAAAGAACTGTCTATTAGTGGTAAAGAAAATTTACCACATAGGCACAATAGAACACAATAGTGTCAGACTATTTATTTTATCTCATGTGACCTAATGTGACTATTGTGGTGAAAAAAGGAAATGAAAACCGGGAAAATTCACCCTTCCACCGGAAATAACTTGGAATATAAATAGTCGTGAACGCGTTCCAGGATCTCAGGATATTTTTCTTCAAGTTCAGGACTTAAAGAACGGCCGAATTCGAGGTCTTCCACTATTTCTATAGCAATGATGTGTATGGTCTCCGGGATGGACAGCTTGATCTTTTTTGCAAGTTCCAGTGCCGTGATAAAATTGACATCATGCAGGTTGGAAAGATGCATGGTCTCGTGGAAGTCTTCCGGATTGAAATAGTATACATCGCCCGGTATTCCTTCTTTTGTTTTAATTGCATCCAGGATGAGTACGGTATTGTATTCACGGATCAGTTCAAGAATTTCCAGTCCTCCCATGGAACTTGTTTTAAAGCAAATTCCTTCGGGGAAGGTCTCTTTTTGAAGGTCCTTCACCAATCTTGGGCCGATCCCATCGTCTTTCAGTATGTCATTGCCAATCCCAAGGATCAGAATTTTCTCGTCTTGCATTTCTTGTTCTTTTTACCTTCCGATGGTCCGGATGAGATCTCCTTTTGAATTATAAAAGTTGACAATCATCCGCATTTGTCCCGGAAGTGAATGCGTAGCACAGGAAAAACAGGGGTCGTAGGCGCGGAAGGCCATTTCGATCATGTTGAGTGTACCTTCCGTTGCCGGGATCCCTTTTTTGATCAGCCCCTGTGCCGCTTTTTTCAGCGACATGCAGATGGCGGCATGGTTGTTCGTGGTTCCCACGATCAGGTTAACTTTTCTAACCATTCCCCGGTCGTCTGTCCAGTAATGATGGGTCAGGGTGCCACGCTGGGCTTCTACAATTCCAACTCCTTCTCCAACTATTTTGTCAATGGGAGCCCGCAATTCTTTCCCGGTGATATCGGGATCTGTGGCCAGTTCATAACAATGTTCCGCTGCATAGATCAATTCCACCAGCCTTGCCCAATGCATCGCGAGTGTTGCATGAACAGGTTTCCCGCCAAGTGTGGAAAACATATACTCATATTCCTGCTGTGCAACCGCAGTCGTCATCCCATCTGCCGCATTCAGCCTGGAAAGTGGAGTAGCCTGGTACACGCCCGAATCCTGTCCGTCGACAAAGCCTTTCCACCCGATCTTCTTCAGGTAAGGGAATTTTAAATACGTCCAGGGTTCCACTCTTTCTTCAACATAATCCATATACTCCTTCGGAGAATAAAGATAGAGTTCCTTACCCTCTGTATCCACCACCCGCACGTTTCCGTCATAAAAATTCACTTTGTTGTTCTGATCCACCAACCCCATCGAGTGAAGTTTCAATGAATAGGGCCCATTGAGGATGAGGTCAACATAATCTTTATTTCCCAATACAACATCTTTGAAGAGCTTTATTGAAAATTTTGAAAATTCAATGAACCCTTCTGCTTTTTTGACGATATCATCGCGCTCTTCTTCCGTCAGGCCTTTTTTTACTCCCCCCGGGATGTTCATGACCACATGTGTTTGATGGCCGCCAAGCAAGGCCTGGATCTCCTGGGCTATGCGCCTTTGTTTGATCACTTCAGTACCGATCTCAATCCCGACTTTATTGATGACGCCAAGAATGTTGCGTTCGGCCGGGCTGGCATTGGGGCCTACAACAAAATCAGGTGCTGCCAGTGCATAGAAATGGGCAATATGGCTATGAACAAAATGGGCCATATAAAACAGTTCCCGCAGTTTCTTTGCGGTAGGAGGGGGCTCAACTCCAAAAACCGCATCCACGGCCTTTCCGGAAGCCATGTGGTGGCAACCGGGACAAACACCGCAGATCTTGGTCACGATGGAGGGAAGTTCCTCTACGGGCCTTCCTTCACAGAATTTTTCAAAGCCCCGCAATTCCGGTACCTGGAAGTAAACATTGTCAACTTCTCCTTCATCAGTAAGGAATATCTCGATTTTTCCATGGCCTTCCAGGCGGGTGATAGGGTCGATGGTGAGGGTTTTCATCTATGTTTATTTTTTTTAGATAATTTTTCTTCCAAGGATTGATGAGGGGAGGCTGAACCGGTAGAACAGTCCTGCCGGGTCGACGATGGTGTCGATGATCTTGTCGATCTCTTCGGATGAATCTGCATCGATCATAGTTCCGATCGCAGACATCATCTTGGCGCCGGGATCCGAAGCGGCTGCCGGCGGCCCATAGCATCCGCGGCAGGGTGAATTGCCGGCTATGCAGCGTACGCCGCAACCTCCGCGCGTGGCGGGCCCCATGCAGATCACGCCCTGCTCGAGGAAACAGGTTTCTTTGTCATCCTGAATCTCCCAGGTGCGGTAGAATTTTTTAATGACCTTGTTATCCGATTTTTTACGTTTACATTCATCGCAGTTTGTTTTCTCATTTGCCCCCACAACCGAGCCTTTCGGGGGCAGTTGGGCGCCACTAGCTATGGCCGTGAAGACTTCTATAAGGCGTTCACTCTGGGGCGGACAGCCGGGGATAAAATAATCCACTTCCACTACCTGGTTGAGCGTATAAACGTCGTTGAACATCTCCGGGATTTCCAGTTTTCCTTCTTTGACTGCATATTCCATTTGTGGTCTGACCTTTTCCGGGTTAAAGGTCGATTCAGTTTCCTCGTATACCCGTTTAAAGATCTCATCCCTGGTATGGAAATTAGCCAACCCCGGGATCCCTCCCATATAAGCGCAGGCGCCGTAAGCCACGAGTATCTTCGATTTGTTCCTCAACACCTGGGCCATGTGTTTGTTTTCACTGTTCCTGACCGCTCCGTTAAAAAGGGTCACATCGATGGATTTGTCGGGCATGGCTTCCACATCCTTGTACTTGATATCCATGGCGATGGGCCAGAACACAAGATCGGCTGCGGCTACAATGTCGAGCAGCTTCTCATGGGTATCGAGCACCGAAACGCAGCAACCGCCACAGGCGGCTCCCCAGTAAATGGCGAGCTTCAGTTTGGGCTTTTGATTTGGTGAGTCGGAAGGCATCTTCTATGATTTTAAATGTTTAACTTCCAGTGTGCTTTTTATTTTGCTCGGGCCTGCATTCAAGATGGCTTTGGTCATCTCGTTTACCAGCTCTGCAAATTGCTTCCCTTCGCTGGCGCTGATCCATTCCAGCTTCAGCCGTTCCGGCTCAATCCCCATCTGGGCGATGTATTTCTCGATTAGCTTGAACCTGCGCAGGCATTTGTAATTCCCGGTCTGGTAATGGCAGTCACCGGGATGGCAACCGCATACCAGCACGCCGTCGGCGCCCTGCTGGAAGGCACTTAAGATGAAGGTGGGGTCGATCCTTCCCGAACACATGACGCGGATAATGCGAATGTTCGGGGCATAGCGCATCCGGGAGGTCCCAGCAAGGTCGGCGCCGGTGTATGCGCACCAGTTGCAAAGAAACGCAACGATAGTAGGCCTGAAGTTCATGATCAGATTTCTTTGTATGACATTGACATAATTCCTTCAATTTCTGAAAGGATCTGGTGATCCGTAAAATGCTTGCTGGTGATGGCACCCGAAGGGCATGCCGAACCACAGGTCCCGCAACCTTTGCACAGTACCTCGTTCACTTCGGACGCTTTTTTATCCTCATTATAAGAGATCGCGGTGTAAGGGCAAACCCGGATGCAGGTTTGGCAGCCGCAACAGAAGGCTTCATTAACGAATGCCGTCGTAACTTCTACCGCAACCGATCCCTGTGCGATGGTGGCCAGGATCCTTGCTGCGGCCGCACGGGCCTGTGCCACCGAATCAGGAATGTCTTTCGGCCCCTGGCAAGTGCCAACGATGTAAACTCCGCCGGTCGTAGTGGCCACCGGGTCGAGTTTCGGATGTTTTTCGATGAAAAACTGGTTTCCGCAAAGGCTCACACCGATTTCATGAACAACATCCTTCACATCATCATGTGCTTCCATATTCACCATGAGGACAACCATATCCACCGGCACTTCGATAGATTCCCCTGAAAGTTTTTCATCCATTTCGATGAGCATATTGCAGTCGTCGGTCCGGTCGGCCTGCCTGATGACAGGGAGCTTCTCCTGTTGGTCGAACATGAGGAAGATGATCTGGCGGTGTGTTGTTTCTGCATAGAATTCCTCACAGCCTTTTCCGTAAGCACGCATATCGGCATAGATCTCGAAAATATTGCAGTCGGGAAGCCCGGCCCGGATCTGGTTGACGAATTTCAGGGCCACCATGCAGCAGGTACGGGAGCAATATTCATGATACACCTTGCTCCGGCTGCCGACACAATGGATGATGGCGATATTTCGAGGTTCTTTTCCATACCGTGTGAGCACCTTACCGGAGGCCAGCATCTCCTCGAACTCCATCGAGGTGAGTACATCCGGGAATTTCCCGTATCCGTATTCCTCGATCTTTGACGGATCGAAGGGTTTTAGTCCGGTAGCAGCGATAATATTTCCGAACTTCAGTTCCAGGGGTTCCGGTTGCCCGTTCTGAACGAGGGCTTTGAAATTTCCGATATAACCGCTTACGTTCCGGATCACCGATTGTTTAAAGACCTCGATGTTCGGATGATTTTCCACCCGCTGAATGATGGGACGGATCATCTGTTTGGCGCTGGAGAGATGAGGAAAAGTAAGATCAAACCGGGCAACATGTCCGCCCAGACGATCGGCTTTTTCCACAAGGTAAACCTGTTTTCCTGCATTGGCAATTTCGAGGGCAGCTACCATCCCTGAGATCCCTCCGCCAATGATAAGGGTTGCAGGATCAACATTCACCGAACGTTTTTGCAGGGGCTCATGGAACCGTACACGGTGGATGGCTGCATTGACCAGGTCGATCGCTTTTTTCGTGGCCTCCGAACGGTCGGTATGGACCCAGGAATCCTGTTCGCGAATGTTGGCCATTTCAAACAGGTAAGGGTTGATTCCTGCTTTTTCAACAGCATTGCGGAAGGTCAGTTCATGGAGCCTCGGAGAACAGGCTGCTACGATCACCCGGTTCAGGTGATGCCCGCGGATATCTTTGATGATCAGATCTTGTCCTGGATCCGAACACATATACTTGTATGTTTTTGCGAGGACGACATTGGGCAGGTTCCCCACTTCTGCAGCGACCGCTTCCACATCCACCATCTTGGCGATGTTTGTGCCGCACCAGCAAATGTAAACCCCTATTCTTGGCTCTTCCATAGTATTGATTTTTCAACACCAATAAGATATTTATTTTGGAACTGCGTATTTTTTTAGTTGGGCGAAATAGACCGCGAACGGACGGTATGCGAGGTGCGACCATTTTGAAAATGGAACTTCGATCAGGATCATGGGAACCAGCACAGCCATATGAGCAATGTAGCAGATAAAGGTAGCCACCGGCATTCCGTTGATCCTGAAAATATGGATCAGGATTCCTGTCGTGGCTGTCAGGGTGAGCATGATCACAAAAAGCCAGTCGCTGACATGGGAGAACTGGAATTTTACATCTTTCCGCTCCAATCGCCCGATAATCGCCACTCCCAGGCCAAAGAGCAATCCGATCGTTGCATAATACCCGAGCAACCTTTGCGGATGCCAGATGGGATGGATCTTTTCGGTCTGGAACCAGGGCAGGTAAACCACGATCACAATGAACATGATGGTATATCCCGACATCAGCAGCCAGTGTGAAAACCAGTAGCGTTTGTCATCGCATTTGGAAAATTTGGGCTGAACGGCAAAGTTGAAGATCAGCCGCCAGAACTCCCGGATATGTATCCACAAAGAAACTTTGGTAGTACTTTTTTTCCAGATGATCTGGTAATACATCCGAAGGATGTTGGAGATCAGAAGCGTTGCAACCACCCCGGCCATGATCCAGTCGAAGGTCTCAATAATGTGAATGGGGGCAAATGAATTCACTTTTACGCCCCCCTCGGCGGTGAGTTCTTTGGTGAAATGATATCCCATGGAAGGAAGGAGGACCAGGAATGCAATGACTACCAGCATTGCAAATAAAAGGATGAACGCCAGTTCCCATACTTCGGAGGTGTAAAATTTTTTGGAAAGGCCTGTCCAATCGTATTTTGAGGTAAGGTATCTTCGCAAGGACATCATCAGCTCAGCCGGGTTTGCGTCACGCGGACAGGTCTTTGAACAGTCGCCGCAGTAATAGCACAGCCAGGGTTCCACGCTGGATTCAAGCTGGTCTTTAAGCCCCATCTGCATCAACCGGATCTTTTTCCGCGGAAACAGGAACCCCTCTTCCGAAAGCGGGCAGATGGCAGTGCAGGTTCCGCAATGATAACAGGCATTCCAGTCGCCGATCCCGAATTGGATCAGCTGGTTACGCAATTCTGGTTGAACACGGACACGCATAATGTCACCTCCTTATTATATAATGAGTGTAAGGTCATGAATACGATTTTCGATCTTCTCCGGTGCGAGGGTATCGGTATCCCCGTTTACCTTGCCTTTCAGGATGCTTTGTATCACCCTTGCTGCGGCTGCCGAGCCTTGGGCCACGGTATCCGGGATGTCTTTCGGCCCCTGGCAGGTTCCGGCAATCATGATTCCGCCTTTCAAAGTGCCGGTGGGATTCGTATTATAGTTGGCCTCTTCCATCCATCCTCCTTCACTCTGGGGAATTCCCAGGATCCTGCAAAGTTTTTCGGTGTCTTCCGAAGGCTCTAATCCTACGGATAAAATAACCATATCGACCGGATTTTCTATGATTTTTGAAAGAAGGATATCCTCGCCACGGATCTGTAGTTTCCCGTTCTTTTCTTCCACCTTCGCTGTTTTTCCCCGGATGATCGATACTCCTTCGTCCTTGATACGTTCATAGAATTCTTCATAGCCTTTGCCAAATGACCGCATATCGATGAAGTATTCGTAAACCTGGGCTTCGGGCAATTTGTCGAGGATCAGGTGCGCAAATTTCAATGAATACATGCAGCAAACACGCGAACAGTATTTATTGTAGTTTTTATCACGGCTCCCGATGCAATGAATGATGGCAAGGCTTTCCGGCTTTTCTGAGTCGGGACTGAATATCCAGTTCCCTTTTTTATCCTGCGAACGAAAGGTAATATTCCCACTTGTCGGGCCGGAAGCATTCAATAGCCTTTCAAATTCCAGGGATGTAAGGACATTCGGGAAAACACCGTAGCCGAACTGGGGCATCCGTTTCGCATCAAATACCTTGTACCCGGTAGCCACAATGATGTTTCCCACCTGCAACGTCACCTCCTGGTCTTTTTCGTCAAGATTAATGCAGTCGGGCACAGGACAAGCCTTGACGCAGGCTTTGCATTTGCCGTTCTTAATGTAAATGCAGGATTCAGCATCGATCATGTATTTGTTGGGAACGGCCTGTGGAAATGGAATATAAATGGCCTTGCGCATCGTCGTCCCTGCATCAAATTCGCTTGGTGCCTGTGCAGGGCATTTCTCGGCGCAGGTGCCGCAACCGATACAGGTTGAGACGTTGACCCTTCTTGTTTTTTTCAGGATCTTAACGGTAAATTTCCCCGGTGTTCCGCTCACATCCAATACTTCACAATAAGTCATCAAACTGATGTGCGGATTCTGGTTAATCTCGACCATCTTTGGAGTCAGGATGCAGGCAGCGCAGTCGAGGGTTGGGAACGTCTTATCGAATGTAGCCATTTTTCCTCCGATCGTCCCACTTTTTTCAACCAGGTACACATGGTTATTGCTGTTTGCAATTTCAAGCGCTGCCTGTATGCCTGCAATTCCGCCACCAATAACTAATGTTGCCGGTTCTACCGGAAATTCCTCCGGAACAACTGCAATTTCATAAGGGATATCAAATATTGCAGTTGCCAGTAAAGATTTTGCACGGGCTATGTCGTTTGCCTTCCGTATACCCTGTTCGGCAAAGCTGGCGAGAATCACATTTTCCGGATCTTTTCCCGCAATCGACATGATCTTTGAAAACAAGGTTTTAATAATTCCCGGTACCGGCCCGGCGATGATCAGCCGCTCAAGTTGGTGCATTTCAATCCTGCCCACCAGGTTTTCTTCATTCCATAAAAAATCATCGTACTGCCAAACCTGTTTTACAACCGGGAATTTGAGAACATATGCGGTCAGTTCATTGTAATCGATGGGATCCGGAACTGCACGCTTCGGATTGTAAAAGAAGACAGCTGTCGGTTGCATCTTTTCCATACTGTTGTTAATTAATTAACAGTAAAAGTAAAAAGAACCAAAACCCAAAAAAATGACATTTGTCAGGATTTGGAAAAAAGAAAAAATATTTTAAGTAAGTGGGAGATAGAGGCGATAACCGGGGAAATATTTTGACAAGCCATTCTACTTGGGATATTGTCTTTGCTCGTTAAAAACGAACAGGGACTTGACACGCGTCACAGACTCACACTAACTGGAGTCATTCGTTACTACCTAAAAAATAAATTGGATGCAAAGGCAACAAATTTTTATCCTCGTCTGTCATTTGGTTGTAAAACTCTTGCCAAAGTGTTATGAAATTGTCAATGTCAAGTAACTTAATATGTCTGTGACTTTCTCTTGCACAGCGTTCTGCCTCTGATGTGAAAGAACCTGATGTTACAAAAAGTCCAATGTCTCCATCTTTATTTAATAGCCCTGTCAAACTCCGAATATCGTCAACAGGCACAGAACTGTCTGTCCTATGTTTTACTTGAACTTTTAGGCGTGGCGATGTAGCACCTAATGGATCGTTGTAAGCAACAATGTCAAGGCCTCCGTCTTTCCCCTTAGGTGAAATAAAGGGAGTATAATATTTCATTGCTCTCAAAAGAGCTGCAACAAGGTCTTGAAATTCATAAGCGTTTTTACTTTTAATAAAATCTTTTATTCCCGCTAATGCTTGTTCTTCTGTAAGGTCAAGGTTTGCTTTCTGAGTTTGTGGTTTATTTTCTTCTAACTCTATTGGCTCGTTTTCTTTTTTCGGTTTTTCTTCTTTATTGTCTGCTGCCCACTTTCGGTATGCTTTTGAAACAGTTTCAAGTAATTTAATTTGCCCAAGCGAAATTGCTTTTTCACCTTCTTCTGTCAAATACCAAACCCCTTTGTTTTTACGAAGAAAACCTGCTTTCTGACAGTCAACGGTGTAGAAGTGCAAAATACTTTCCCAACGAACATAGCCCGTCTTTTCGTAAATCTGCTTTTCCCAGTCATTGAATTGAACTGTCTCACGGATTTTTTCAATTACATTTCGTCCAGATAATTGTCCGCCTGCTGACTTCAATATTTTAAAAGTCGCAAAAAGTGTCTTTGCTACTGATTGTTTTGAAGGTGAAAGTTTTTCTAATTCTTTGTCCATAAGATTATTTATTGTCGTTTTTTAGGGTTACTGATAACGCTCCGCAGTGCGGGATTTAGCAGATTTTATTTTTGAATTTCGTTTCCATGTTAGTAGCCACAACCACTCTCTTTACCAGTTTACCCCGCATTGAGGCTGCCTGCTCGTTATGGGGCGATTATTTTTTCTGTAGTTTCACAACAACGGTTTTTCCCAAATCACTTTTGACTTTAATAAAATATAAGCCATTTGATAATTCTCTAATGTTGATATTACTTAAATGTTTTGAGATTTTGACAGTCTGTCCTACAAGGTTGATGAACTCTACTTGATTTATTTCGCCAAATAGATTACTATATTCTATTGAAATGAATTCAGAAGCAGGGTTTGGGAAAATCCTTACGGAATTTATGTCTCTGTTTAGATCATTTACCCCGAGAGATAATAAAGTTGAATCAGTCAATGCCGCCCAATATACATTTACAGTATCTGGCCCATTCATAAAGTAATATTGATTTTGATAAAATGTAGTTGAGTCTTTTGATTTTAATACATCTCTAAAACCTCCTGTGTCCCACCAGCCACCAGGATGAACACTCGTAAAGACACTACCGTTCAGGCAAGAGTTGCTGAATAGTGTGTGATTCCAATACGCTTTTACAGGGAAGTGTGGTGTTACGATATTAATTTCGGCAACTGGAAATATTGGCCAGAAGTTACCAGTTCCGCAAATATTTGGGACAATTTGAGTTTTTGTTTCAAATGCGGTTTTACCGAATGCTGGCGTGGAATTTTGTTGAAACCAGACATTGCCTGCTCGTACATTAAGGGCTGATGAGTAAGGAATTGAAATAATATTTATTTCTCCAAAAACAGGATCCAGTGAGTCTGATGCATTAATATCATAACCAAGAGTAATACTATCCTTGTTTCCAACTGCATCCACAAACTTCATCTGAAATGAGAATTGTTGTGCATTGGCAATGTTTAATTGACAGAATGCGAAAATTACAAGTAGAATTGTTTTCATGGCATTTTAGTTTTTGGTATGTTTTTATCCCAATAATTGCCCCATAACACCTGGATAACCACAGGAGAATGGTTATTTCGGCATTTGTAGCAGTTTGTAATTATTGCTAATATGTTGAATATATGTGCTTTTCATAAATCGACTTTGATTTTGAATAATTTTCATATGCTTAATAACACGAACCCCTATATATACCTTTCTCAAATTACTATTTTTTTCAATTCTAAAACATCTGGCAAATTTTTACTTTTTTTAATCAATAAATTCCCCGATTCTCGAATCGTGGGTTTGTTTTTTGTTCTTTGTTTTTTTGACAAATGGCGGTGGGCGAAGCCCAGAAAATTTCGTAATACCTCGTATTCTTGAATCGAGGATAAGAATTTTCAGTCATTTGTCTTTATTAAAAATTTGTAAGTCGAACAATCCCGATGAAATCGGAGGGTATAATACCCCACTGCTCTGCAGCGGAATCTGGGTCTCCCGAGTACTAGTGACCCTGGGGTTCATACCCGTGATTACAATGTCCCTTCATCAGCGAAGGAATATACCCTGTCATCCCCAATAATGATGTGATCCAGGACCGGTAAATCCAGCATTGTGCCACAATCCTTGATTTTCTTTTTTATTTTTTGATCGGCTGGAGTACGTAATGCGTCACGCGTTACGCATCACGAAAGAAACAGGAAGCCAACTGGTGGATTTTACCATTTTACCATTTTTCTTCCCTACCCCGACATCGTGGCAATGGCTTTCAGTCCGGCCGGGTCAAGAAGGTAGATCTTCCTTCCTTTTATGGCAATGAATCTTTCATCCTTGAATTCGGAGAGAAGGCGGATGACAGTTTCCACAGCAGTTCCAATGATATTGGCAAGGTCGGTACGGGTCAGGTTCAGGTATTCCCTGACGGTATTATCTGGATTCGGATAAAAAGAATCGAAAAGGAAGAGGAGTGTCTCTGCAAGCCTTTCCCTGACGGGTTTATAGGCCAGAGAGATCATTCTCAGTTCAGCTTCTTCCAGGAGTTTGCTGAGCATCAGGATCAGGGAACGGGTGAATTCAGGATACTTGATCATCAGCTG
>Ga0209226_10000523_pt1 | contig 20465 bp, 55 predicted proteins | sample BarGraNGADG00212_2_FD_184497 | JGI IMG/M metagenome (GOLD analysis project Ga0209226, IMG submission 184497) | Arctic peat soil microbial communities from Barrow, Alaska, USA - Barrow Graham LP Ref core NGADG0011-212 (SPAdes) (version 2) | ecosystem: Environmental > Terrestrial > Soil >...
CCCCGATCGCCTTTGACCAGCGGGGAGCGAGCGTCGTTGAAGCTGGCGAGCAAATCGCGGATGACGGATTCGGAGTTAGCCACTCGTCCATTCCTCTTCAACTACCAGGTGACCATCCTTTGTAGTTCTCTCTTTGTGGCTAACCAACCGTTCGGAAGGGAACCAATTAACCGAGTAGACGTACTCTCTACGGATCTCGTCTGTTGGTTTCTCCAGTGCCCGCTCAGAGCAGGAGGGGCAGAGGAGTGCGCCCCGATTAACTATTAAGTAGGCGCCACTAAGCCTCTTCCAGCCAACAGAGTCCTCGCTTTCTTCCCCGCATCTATCGCAGACGTAGATCGTCTTAGTGGTCACTGGATCTCTTTTCTAGGTGAACAAGTTTTCGTCGCTTCCACCATCGAGTCGGCCTATAACACTTCCCACAACACGCAAACCACGGCGGGTCAGCGATGAGCCAGTTTTCTTCATCCTGGTACTCTGTTTCGCACTCGGGGCATATCCAGATCGTCTTAGTGGTCATGGCTTCTGCATCGGCGTAGCGAAATACGTAGTTCCGACTTGCTTGGGCGTAGGTTTCTCACACCCACACAGCGCAGTCAGCGTTTCTCGCTCACAGTTCGCGCATTGGAAGACAGGCACCTCATTGACGTTGTGCTTCACGCCATCGATGTCGATCGTCCTCACTTCCACTCCTCCAAGGTGATGTCGAGCTTGTCGTCAGCGAGTAGACCGGCCGAGTAGCCGTACCGATAACCACGTATCCAGGCCCAGTCGTAGATCCACCAGCCTGCTAGTACGGCAATCACGAGGAGGGACCCAGCGAGGTAGATCACTTCTCTATTACTCCCGGATTAGGATCATCAGGCACGAGGCGAAAGCCACATTTCTGGCAGCGCCTTACCGCCGTCGCTTTTAGAAGCTCCTTGGCCGCGAACATCGCCGTGCCCTCATTCTCGCTATCAACCAGTTCGCTCAACTTGACGATTGCTTTTTCTTGGTAGGTCTGTGTAGGCATGGTTATCTCCTTAGTTGGGATGCCGCCAATCTACAAGGAGCTGCGGACGACACAAACTTGCGTCATCCTTGCGGCTCTGCAAGCCTCTCTCCCGTTTTAGGTAGGGAACGACACGCAAACGACGTGCGTGTTCGTTACGGGGGCAATCAGAGCGTTCTACGTGGATTCAGAGGGGGGAGTTAGAACGTGTGTTCGCTCTGTATCCGGGTAGAGAGATGCAAGGTAACGATCCAACCAGCCAAAGAAGTCGAACTGGTGGACGTGGCATGCGAGGGTGATAGCTAGGTCTTTAGGCAGGTCAGCCATCGCACACCCGACAATAGGACCCCGGCGGGATGCGATGGGGGCAGGTGGCCTTGCGTGAGGAAGTCGAAGAGGGGGGAGTCGGCCGACTATCAGATTGTGGGCCGGGGACAGGAATCGAACCCGCAACCCTCGCGTCCTTTCGGGCGAGTTGCTCTTCCACTTGAGCTACCCCGGCACCGGTCTGTCCCCCCTCTTCCACCTCCCCAGCCTGCTTGAGCGCTTCAAGGAACTCGGGCGACGGGTCTAAGGGGTCAAAGAGCAACATGGTGGGTTGCCCGAGCAAGAGATTGAGCTGAGCCGCAACGGAACGATGATCCTTCTTCGCCAGCGCTTTGAGTTGGTCGTACTGGCCGGAGCGGATCTTGACGTTCTTCCAGGTCACCTTGCCCGCCACCGCGTCAGAGGAATACCCCACCAGACCAGTCGGCGGCGAACGGTCTTCCATTCTCCGATGATGTCAGCTCCCGGACCGTTAGCCCACTTGGGAATATCCCACGTGGCAAGACCCCAACCGGGTTGAAGCACTGTTTCATCTTGGTAGTCGAAGCCAAGTCGGTAAAGCCAGTGTCGGATAGAGAACGGTCCTCCGTTAATGATGCGAGTTTGCTCGCTCATGGTCCAAAGTGTACCAAGAGGGGCGGACGGTATGGACCAAAGTGGACCAAGCCCCGGGTGGTGAGGAGAGCTGGTATTCCAGCGAGGGTGGTTGATAAGTAGGACCCTTGCGTCCACGAGTATTCATGGGGGTGGGGGGCGTACCCTGCCTGCCTGGGTATGCGGGATAAGGCTGCATACGAGCACGATCATGCAACCTTGCCATGCCCTTAAACACTAATGCCCTGCTAATACACACAATGTAGTAGACATCTAATGATGGTTAGATGCTTGAGTCTGTGTGCACGCGCGCCATGCTGCTTGATTGCTAAGGCTGGCGCTCACTACTACAGCCTGCTACTAGCACGTGCTGTCTGCCCTGCTCTGTGTGCGCCCTTGCTGTACTCACGCCCTGCATGCTGCCCTGTGCTGTAGCCATGCTCTGCTCTATGCCTATGCTGTCATAGCGCATACGAGAATCGAACTCGTGTCTCTGCCGTGAAAAGGCAACGTCCTAACCACTAGACCAATGCGCCTTGCTCTACATCGTACCTTTGCACTACTTGGTCTATGTGTCTCACCTAACGCAAGATAGAGGCGGGCACCCTTCCTGTTTAGTCAGTAGTGCCCTGACTGTGCTGGAGGGCTGAAAGCACGCTATATCCCATATCTTCACTTTGTATAGCGGCACTCAGGTCGTCCCTAACGCACTCCGAGGGATCGACCCGACTACTAGCATGGCTGTTTCAGTCGAACACTTGTTCGCTACTCACTGAGCTGAATAGCGTGCGTTACTGCGTAGTTTCCCACACAATCCGTCTGGATCGCTTGACCGTAAGATAGTTGCGTACTAGTGTCGTCTTATCAAGTAAGGGAGCGGTTGACATGACACACACAGCAAAGGTTCGCAAGGCTTTCAAGCACGACTCTACGGTCTCACGCAAGGAATACCGCGCCATGATCGTTATCTGCAAAAAGTGGGACGAGGACGACAGGGAGGGATTGGGAAGATGATCGAGTTCTACGAACTGTCCAAGGATTCCTACCGAGCAGGCGAGGCGGCGAAGCTCCAGGAGAAGATCCAGCGCGAGCTAATCGCCGTGCAGAAGCCGCGCTGTCACACATGCAGGAAGGCGGGCAAGGATTGTACTGACTCGCTCGCTTGCACTTTGCGCGTTCTCAAGTCACTCAAGCCGCCGGTTGGCGTCTCGCTTCCGAAAGCGCGTACCGTTTCCCGCTGGGCGAGCGCCGCACAGACACGGGATCGAGCGATGATCGAAGAGTACGAACGAGCTATAGCCGCCTGATCCTGCGGGTTGCGCCCTCACCGGCGCTTCCCGGAGTACCAGCACAAACGAAACGAGAGGATTTGACCGTGTACGCAGTCCGCCGTGAAGACGCTAAAGACTGGCTCTGCCCGTGGATTACGCGGGACTGGAAGGGCTGCCAGTCGTGGCCGGTTGAATGGCCGTTCGATGAGGCGAAAGCGAAAGTAGACAAGTATCGCACGAGCTCTAGCCTCTTCGCGGTCTACTCGATCCAGGGCAAGAGTCAGAAAAAGGTCTACCCACCTACTGAGAGGATCTGAGGACATGACAGCGACAAAGACAGTTCAAGAGCTGGCGGCTGAGATGGCCGCACAGTTCGAGACTCGCAAGTGCGACGACGGCACGGAGTACGTTTGCCTCAAGGACGACGCGCCACAGGAGGGCAACTGGATGAACGACGTGTGCCGCGAAGCTCACGGCGACATGTTCCCCGACGACTGGCGCTATTCGATCATCCGAGACGCGGTTGATTGGATTGCCGAGAACGGAGCGGGCGAGGATGACCCGGCCGAGTTCGCAGACTCCACGACGGAGGTCTACACCGCGAAGCTAGCCGATTGGCTCGGCTCTCACTCGGACCGCGTTGGTTACTGCGACGAGGCGGCGCAGGAGTTCGGCTCGTCCGATTCGATGTTCGAGACGATGCAGCGCGGGCAGTACATGGAGCGCGAGGAAGTCTTTCACTACGTCGTGGAAGCGCTTGAGAAGATCGCAGACGAGGACTGAGCCCTTGCCGGTAGCCGGGACACGTTCCCGGCCTCCGAGAATGGCTAACGAGGAGGTGAGAGAGATGCTGTTGATATCAAACTTGGAGGTAGGCGACCGTTTCCGTATCAATGGAGCGATCTATACCGTGGTCGCATTAGAAGGCGGCGATAGCGTAGTGACGACTAGACCGGACTGGCTCGCGCTCTGTAAGTTTAGGTCGCGCCACCTGACCACGGCAGAACTGATTATAGAACCTACAGTGACTCACGTCACAATGTTGGAAGCGTAAGCCCTTGCACTGAGCGCCAGTAGCGTGGCGCTCTACGGAATGGCTAACGAGGAGGAGAGATGAAGCGCTACGAGTTCACGATCTATATGTCGATGAAGTGCGACGCCGAAGAGGGACACGAGAAAGAGGCCGTCGAAGCGATACTCGCCGAGCTGTCCCGCCGCTTCCCCTTCTTGCCTAACAACGCTTCCCCTACTTACGTCGAGGCTAGCGAGCTAGATGCAGCCTAAGTCAAACACACTCCACCTCGTCGCGGCTGCTGCAGGTGCTCGCTCATACGCTGAGCGGAGCTACCGTGAAGCGATCCTAGAGGCCGCGAAGACTTACTCTCAAGCGGACATCGCACGAGCGGCCGGAGTGACCAGGCAAGCGGTACACGGGCTGCTAAACTTAGCAAGGAGGGACAATGGCAACGCTTGAGAAGATCAAAGCAACAATCGCTAAGCCGCCGAGTCACTCTGACAAACAGGTGGCCGCCTGGATTGCGGAGGCCATAGCCAAGATGCGCTCTGACCTTATCGCCCTACTGCGCTCGCTAGACGATGGTGGGAAAAGATGATCTGCCCGTACTGCAAGCGCGAACTGCATCCGTGGCCGCTCGATCGTACTAACGGCTGCGCCCCGAAGGACTGGGCGAACTGCATCCGCAACCGCTTCCCCGACCCGAGAAAGCCGCACCCAGCAGCCGCGCAGCTTGTAGATCTTGTGGGTCGATAGTCCATAGTGGTTTCTACACCGAGCTAACGGCACGAGTTTACGATGGTGGCGATTCCAGCAACTCGATAACCGGCTTGGCGCAGGAGTCGCAGAGATCCTTTTGCCAGATGACTTCTTGATCCGTTGCGAAGAAGGACGTGCTACGTCTGGTCAGTGTCCAGCGCTTCAGCGCCGCTTCCTTCCCGCACTTGTCACATATCTGGCCCACGTTCCCTTCCTCTCTAGCACCGTTTGAGTACCTCTTATCGGGGTTTAGCGCCGCTCTACTACCTCGTAGAGCTGTGTATGAGTAAACCGACCACTAGCGCCACGAGTAACACGCCGATGAATACCCAGCCCTGCATATCCTCGCTCACGTCCCCTCCTTCTCATCTATAGGTTCTCCGGCATCATCTATAGGTTGAACTGTGGGTAGGTACTCTAAAGTCCGTTTAGTTACCGCGTAAGCCCGATAAAGTCCGCTGAGATACACCTAAGAAGTCTTCCTCTCTGACTGGGCGAGGGCGAGGCGGGCGAATCCACGCATAGCTTTCTCGCGGTCTCCTGCCCTAGCGGCAAACTCCCAATCGCCTATCGTCTTGGAGTGAATCCCGCCGAGCAACTCCAGCGCCTCCCGCAGTCGCTGGAGCTCGGCTTGGAGAGTTGCTTCGCGTTCCGATGACTGCCACCAGGAATAGGAGGTGGCTGCGAGTTCGGCTTGGTAGTGAGCGCGAAAAGTGTTGAACACTGCTAGCTCTTCGTCGCTCAGCCCCGCCTCGAACTCAAACACGTAATCCTTGAAGCTCGTGGTCATCAGCTTGCCTTCCTCTCATCGGGTATCCAGTAGCCAGTCATGCTGCATCGCTCCTATGCGCTTCGCGGTAGAGGCGCTGTTGGACTTCGGCGGCGGTCTCCTTGCGTACTCGTGTCGCTTGTTGTGTCCCCCCACAGCATCGGCATAGCGCGACTCCTTCGTCGCTCAGGCCGAAACAGAACGGGCACTTACCGACGACCTCCCGCGTTTCCTGAGCGTGTCGATCCATCGGTGGGAACTTCACGTCGCCATAGAGCCCGTGCTTTGGGCAGTCCGTATCGGGAAAATCGTTCGGCTGGCAGGTGCAACTCGTCATGCTGCCTTTCTCTCTGGCATCGCGTAACCGGGCGGGGGATGGTCGTATCCGCCAGCGTCCCAGACATACGTTCCCGAATGTGAGCCTCGGATGAACTTGATCCCCGTCCAGCCGTCTGGCTTGGCTTTGACCGGCTCAGCGCCCGAGCAGAAGCCCGACCAAGAGAATGCGCCAGGATTACCTATCCCCGCCGTCTCCATTGCCAGGTCGGCCCAAGCGTTAGCGAGATCGGGGTCGCTCTCGGCTTTCTTGCGCTGGCTATCCCACCAGCCGAGACTCATCAACTTGAGTTCAATATCTCTATTCAGCATCAGCGCCCCTAGCTACGGCTGTTGTTGTATTAGTTCTTTTCGGGAACGGGTACGGGAAATCCGCGCGCGTTAAGGGGAATAACGGTTGGCGTAACGGTTTACGTAACACCTAAAGACACCTTTTTTCGTGCTCTCCACGCCGCCTGTCGATCGGCTCCAGTCTTGTCGTTGGGCTGGTACCTCGACCAGTCGTGAACCTCGTAATCAGTTCCGACTTCATCAAGTAAACCCAGAGACGCGAACTTGGTTACGCGCTGCATGGTGAGCCCTGCGATCTCCTTGCGCGCCATCACGTCCACCGTCGGATCTTGTTGTTTAGCGCAGAAGCAGAGCACCCGCATCCAGGTACGAAACTCGGAGTCGGTGAGATGTACGGTCTTCTTGTTGGCGCAGAAATCGTCATCTATCCGCGCCCAGCTCACGCCGCCGTCCCCCTCTGATTCTCGATCTCTTGCCCCAGCTCTGTGATGCGCCGGAGGTGCTCGCGGCGGGTGTCGAAACGGGCTCGTAGCGTCTGCTCGATCTCATCCCAGTCAGAGGGCTTGAAGCAGTAGTATTCGCCGCCAGCCCTATGAATGGACTCCGCCCATGCTGTCTGCGCGTCTGAGAGCCTGCCAGTGGCGCTCTTGAGTTCGATAAAGACGACGCGCTCGCGGACACAAACGAGATCGGGGAAGCCTGCGCCGTCTGCGGCTACCGGCGTCATCCAAGCCCCCTTGCTTGTCTGCGCCGTCTTGAAGTGGGCAACTCGCCAGTTGAGACGGTGTGCTAGCTCGATGACCGACTTCTGGAAGGCCGCCTCAGTCATCGATAACCTTTCCTAGCGATCTTTCATAGGAAGGGTTACGCCCCGTGATACAAAGATTGTGTCTTAGTATCATCGTCACGCTGCTCGCTCGCTCTCGATGTGCTGGAGGAGTTGGGCGCCGACGTGTTCGGTAAACAGCGGCGGGATCGCCTCGGACAATTCCTCAAGCGTCATCCAACCGATGCCCATAGCGCATTGTTGGACGGGGAGCGGAATATCCCACGACCCGATCTCTACACACGAACGAACGAGGCCACGGCTCGATCCGGTGCGCTCCTTTGACCGCCCGCCGGGGAAACGATCGGGCGCCCATATCTTGTGACGACACGGCCATGCCGGCGGCGCGAGCTGCACGTTGGACTCGAAGAAACGGTGTCTCTGCACGTCGAGATCGAACATTGAGCCGCAGAGCATCAGTGGACTCTCGAGCGGAGCTCCGGCTACGTTCTCGATTACCCACGGCAGGCCGGTCTGTCCGAGTAATTCTCGCGTCGCCGGGATTAGATTCGGATACTCGCCTACGTTCCCAGTGCGTCGGTAGGCAGTGAATCCCTGGCACGGCGGACTCGCATGGATCGCGTCGAACCCCCGCATGGGTTCGTAACCTTCCCAGGTACCCTCCTCGTCAATGACCGCGCGCAGGTAGGTGACCGCGCGCAGGTAGGCCAGCGCGTCCGCCTGAATAAACTCGAACGGGTAGTGCGGCTGCGGCTTAATATCCACGCCGACTACCTCGAAGCCTGCGCGGGAGTAACCCATCGCACTTCCACCCCCGCCACAGAAGAGGTCTAAAAGGCGCGGCTTGCTCACGCTGCCCGCTCTTTCCGCCGGTCAGCCTCATCCACCCTGCGATAGAAAATCCCGTCGGGGACGAGTTCGCAAGTGAAGCGCGCGTCAGGCGGGAGACCCTTGCGAACTACTGGAGGAACGGTCAGTATCCCCCGTGGCCCCTGCATGATTACCTTCAACGGCTTTCGGCCAACCCTAATTCGTCGTCTGTTCAAGATCGCTACGATCTTCGGAAGTTCTAGGCCGGTTAACCCGGCCATAATCTCGAGTGAGACCTTCCCCCCCGTGTATTGCTTAACGATCTCTTCGTTGCGCCGACATAATCTCTGGCGCGCCGTCAACGGTGGGCGCATCCCGCGCCGCGTCATCCGTCTGCGCCGTGCCGCATCCACCCGCAGGGTTAGCTCCCTCGTCTCGGCGTTCACCCGATCAGCTTCTCTACTTGGGCGATCGTGAAATGGGCGTCCTCACCTTCGAGCGCCTTATCCCAGAGGTCTAAGAGTTCCCTAGCTTTTGCCAGAGTCGTAACGGGCGACTGCACGATCTTCCCTGAGAGCACCACATACCCGATGACTGTCATCATTTCTCCTTCTGTGTAGCGAAGTAGCGACAGGCTGGGCAATCGCTGGCGTCGTGGTCTGCCTCTTGGTGCTCTCGACCGTCGAGCGAGTGATGAGTTACAAGGCGATTCCCGCCATCTAGAAACTCAACATCCGGGCCGCACGGGCAGTCATCCCCGACGAGGACGTGCTCGACTACATCGTTCGGCGGGTAGATGTGGACGGTGGACACTAGCCTTGCCCCCCAGAGAAGTGGAGCTTCACCCAGCGCTTTATTAGACTGTTCGCGCTTTTGGTTAGAGCTAGCCTTTCTTCCGCTCTCTTCCGCGCAGCCTCCGCCTCACCCTTTTGTACGATCAATCTCGCGTTGGAGTCGATGAGGGCTTGGACACGAACGTTGGCCGCTTTAAGTGCAGCCTCGGAGGTGGCTAGCTCGGATTCGGCCTTATCAAGTCTCCTGACGAGAACTACGTTAGTGTCGATTTGCTCGCTTCCCCTTTTAAGGGAACTAGCAAGGCTTGATTCGAGGGCGAAGATCAGTTTGTGGTCGGGCGTTAGATCGGTCAACGGCGGCGGCAGCTTGCTCATCTCGTCTCCTTCTCAGTACGTGTGGAGGCGGCGAGTGGGTCTTCCTCGCGCCGGATTAGTCCGTCCTCGCAGCGAACCAGGCGCTCGACTCGAATCTCTGGGTGGAGATGTCCCCAGCCCCCGAAGGTGAAGCGCTGCTCGATCAGATCGCAGACGTTCTTGGCCTGCTCTTTCGTAACGACCCGGACGGCCACGATGTAGGACTCACTGATAATCTCGCCCATCAGTCCAGACTCCGTAACGGGCAATCAGGGAGGGTCATGCCGGCGCTTCTACTTTCTCGCCCACGCGCTTGCGCTCTGCCCACGTCTCATCGCACGCCTCAGCGGCCCAGAGGATGCGGCGTTCTTCGCCTATCTCTAGTGGTTCGAGATTGCGAACGCGACCTATGGCGGTATTCAGTTTGGCAACCGCGAGATCTCGAAGTGCAACGCCAAGATAGAACACGTCGATTCCAAGCAGCTCGGCGGCTTGGTCTGCTTCTGGCATGGTTGGTCTACGTGGCATAGTTAGTCCTCCTTGTCTGAGTTTCCAGTTATCACCCAGTCGCCACCGCGACAGCACTCCACAGCAACTACAGCCGGGACAGCACGCACTACGAGCGGGATTCGGCTCTGCGAGCGAGGCCGTCCGATTCTGCTCGAGATTCGGGCACCCTTACTATCCATGCGCTCTCGCGGCCTTTCTGGGCGTTTCAGTTACCACGGGGTTACCACCGGGACGAGGTTCGGCGGCATGGGCGAGGGCTTGGAGACGATCCCACGACTTACGGCCACAGCTCATCCCACAATCGCGGTCGAACTCGGAAAGCACGTCGCCAGCCGCTTCTTGCAGTTCCTCCCGCGCGGCCCTCTCAGCTTCCCACCCGATAACCGCTGCTTGCCCAGAGTCCGTTGCTTCCACTGCGGCTGCCTCGGCTCTAGCAAACGCCAGAAAGAGTTGCGCGGTCGCCACCTTCTCGCTCTGTTCCTTGCGGCACTCGTCGTACTCGGCGGCGATCTCCTGAGTGCGTTTACGTAGGTCGCTCATCTCACCCTCGCTTTCTCAGTAGGAACGATTCCACGAAGGGCGCGCTGGCGTTCCCACATCGGCTTCTCGTAGACCCCGATTACGGCGTCAAACTCTCTAGCGCACTTCTCGCACGCCTCCCACCGGAAGGAGGTTTCGACCCAACGCCACTTGGAGCGATCCGCCCATAGGGGGCGTCCGCATCGGTCGCAGTACCAATCCGGCTTAGTCTTGTACTTGCGCGCCATACCGCTTAGCCCCTTTCTCGCTAGGAGTCCGTCCAACCAGCCGCGTCCACGTCTCAACCGGGATCTCCGAGAGAGGCATGACGTGCCGGAGTTCACGAATCGAACCCCCGAATCGATCTGGCAGAACCAAACAGCAGTTCGATTCTGCTCCGCGCCTTTCCCTTACTAAAGATCCTGCACAGGAAGGTTTGCGCTTGAAAGAGCGAAAGATCGTTTTCGTAACGGAGAGTCGGGGGATCGAACCCCGAAGGGCTTTCGCCTCGCCTGTTTTCAAGACAGGTGCCGTCGCCAACCTTCGGCTTGACTCTCCAACGGACAGGGTGGGATTCGAACCCACGCCGCCGGTTGCCCGACGCTGGCGGCTTAGCAAGCCGCTCCCTTGAACCTCTTGGGTACCTGTCCAGATCGCGTGGCCCACGTTCAGCCGCCTACGCCCTCAACAACCAGCAGGTCGGCAGCGATGTCGGATACGTCCAGGTGCCCGTACTCGTCAACCGTGGTTTGGATGGAGGCGTGCCCCATAGCCTTCGAGAGCGTCACGTAGCCACCGCCACGGCGAAGCCAGCGGGTAGCGAAGGTGTGCCGGGTCGTGTGCGGCTTCCGATAGGTGACTCCTGCGAGCGCGATGCACTTCCCGTACCAGGCGTGGAAGGAGCACTCGCCAATCTCGCGGTCGTGCTTGACGGTGCTCCCGACCTTGCACCACCAGAAGTAGTCGCCCCGGTCGAGTCCTTCGAGGATGAGCATGTCAGCGATCCGCTGAGCGAGCACGGGGCCGATTGGGATGACGCGATCCTTGTCGCCCTTGCCGCCGAAAATGGTCAACTTGTGTGCCGGTCCGGCGTGCTTCTGTATCGGCCGAACTTCAAGTCCCATGTCGGCGAGACTCTGCGCTAGTTCCGGTCCAAGATCGACTGGCTTGTCATCGTCGCGAGGCTGGGGTGTGGCATCGAGGACGGCATGCTCTACCCGTAACCTTCGCGCCTCTCCCTTGCGTAGCCCGGTATCGAGAAGGATCTGAAAGAGCATCCCGTCTGGCGAAGGTAGGCCGGTCAGCGCTTCGATCTCGGCGTCCGAGAAAATCTCGACGATCTTCTGGGCGGGTCGCTGCTGCTTCGGCACGCGGTCAAGCGGGTTCTGCTCGATCTGCCTAACAAGGCTTGCCCACCGGAACAGACTCGACAGGTGCGCGCGGCGGACTCGGCGGCTTGCGGCGGGGAACGTCAGCAGGAAGCGGATCAGGTCAGCATCCGTGAAGTCGCAGAGCCGCTTGTCGGGGAACATGCGGAGGAGCGCGGCGACAGTCCGCTCGTAATCGTCGAGCGTGCGAAGCGACTTGCCCTCCAAAGCTAGAAACGCCAGCCAGTTGACCGCTTCGCACCAGGCTGCCGCCAAGTGGTGGCGAGCATCGCGCGTTCCGCCATCGTCGCTGATTGGGCGCACTTCTGCAAGGGCGAGGGTCATGCGATCAACTTCTCAACTTCGGCTCGCCACTTATTCACTAGCTGTCTCGCCCAGTTCCATCGCTGGTCGTAATACGAACCGGGGGCAATCGTCCCGAAACCAAAGCGCCGTTCCCATTCCAGCGCTCGCAGCATCCGGTGGACGGCGCGCTTGAGTTCGTTAAGCTGGTGCGCCTTCTCGTACTCGTAACGGCTCACGCGACCATCTCCATCTGCGCCTTCTGCTCCCGCTGCCACTTGGCGTACTCGTTGTGGTGTACGTTGCGGTGGACGTTGAGCCGGGGGAACTCTGGCCCGATGTCATACAACCAGTCTTCGCACAGGCGGCAGGGGAACCGACCGTTGGGGTCGCGCGGGCCGAATACCTCACCGATCGGAAAGGTCTTGAGCCAGGGGAAGTGGGCTTGATCGAATGCCGCTGCCCAGGTGGAGACGGGGGTGGTCATGCTGCCCCTCCAGTTACAAGCCCAAGCTCCCAGCCCCTAAATCGCAGTAATCTTCGATACCCGAATCCATTTCGCTCCGAAAAGCGGAGAGGCCACGTAGGGAGATGCCGCAACTTGAAGTACCAGCGGCCCACACGGACAGAGAACCAACCCCGGTCAACCCAGACCAGGAAGTGCGGCCCAATGTTGTAGTTGTGCCTCTTCATGCTGCCTCTCCCTTGGCTCTATTGGCAATTTCCCAGCCACAAACCGTGCAGATCCCGGCGTCTAGGTCCCTCTTACAGTTAGGGCAAGCGGGTACTGGCTCGGGGAACTCCTGCTCTAACTTCCAGCGGAACCCGTGCTCCTTCGCTGCTTCCCATGCCTCGCCCGGTAAAGACTCGCGGGGGAGACGCTTGAACCAGGAGTCGTGGCGTGCGTGGCAGTTGAGGCAGCCGCAGAAGATCAGGCGCTCATCTGTCACCGCTTCCTCGAAGCCGTGGTTGGCGAGCCAGGATTTGCCGATCATGTGGCAGGGGTCTTGCATCGAGAACTCAGTGAGTTGCCCCTGTTCGTTTCTCGGGCGCTCCCCGCAGATCAAGCAGGGTCGGTTCTCCTCGTGCCAGCGCAGGCGCAGTTCGGTCGCCAGTTGCGGCCAGCCTTCGTGCGTGCGGAAGGTGGAGCGCTTCATCTCGGCCCCCGCGCGATTTCACCAGCATTGTAACGTTGAAGCGCGTTATGAAGGCAGCGGTTGAGCGATAGCGGGATGGGTGGCCAATCTAGCTCCCTTTGGAAACGCTTTCCCGATTCATCTATAAGTAGCGCAGCGAACCGGGAAACTTCTTCGCGCATATCGGCCCCGTCCGCCTTCTCACTGGGGATTCCTTTGGCCTGCTCAAAGAGATTTTCAACTTCCTTCACTGTCTCCCAAGGTTTCATCCGGCTCGCCCTCTTTCTCATCTCGGCACCACGTACTGCGGCCAATCCTCGCTCTGCCCGCTAGATAGGTCGGGGAGGTCGCGCACGTCGGGCGAGTCGATGCTCTCTCGGGGCGCGAAGTGACGTAGCTCGCGCTCGCGCTCCCAGCGGTCTTCGCTGAGTTGGGCTTCTAGGACTTGCTGGGGAGTGGGGGTGGTCACAACGGCTCCTTATCGAGGCGCTTGAGCAACGCAAGGGCTTGGCGGTCGGGCTTGAGATCTAGTTGCTTGCAGAGTGTGAGGTACTGATTGACGAATATAGGTTCGCGCTTCTTGCGACGGCCGATCACTTAACCCCACCTCCTAGAGACTCCTGAGCTGAGGGTTCCCCTAGCCACATTTCAAGTTTGGGGATAAGTAGATCCGCGACCGCGCTCGTCATGTCAGTGAAGCTGCTCCCAGTTTCCTTGCGGATTCGCACTCTGAGCTGCGGCTTGGTTTGGCCCGTCTCTTTGAGGAGTCGGTCAATGAGAGTCTCCACGTCCTGTCGCTGCTTGGGGGTAGCGGGCTTAGCCACGCTGGGGGGTTGATTGAAGTTGGAGGAGGTAGCAGCGACCGGAGCGGGGGTCGCTGCTACCTTGGGAGCGCGCGTCTCGGCGGTAGCCGGAGCGCTTGGCACACCTTGTCTAGCTCGAACCTCGTTAGCCGATGCGATGCCTTCCTTGACCTCGAAACCGAGAGCCGCGATAGCTCGCCCCCAGGCGGAAGTCTCGGCGTTCATCAGCTCGGAACCCTTCGTGAAACTTGTTGGCCCCGGTACTGGCTCCCACGCCCATCCCTCGGCGGGAGCTAGATCGTCGGGAGTTCGGTACGCGCAGGCTCCGTAGACGACGAACGATTTACCGTCAACCTCGACCGTAAACGGGGTGCAAGCGGAGCGGAGTGAGCCTTCCGGATACTTCGTATAGAACTTCTGAATCCGAACGTTGACCTCGACGTAACCCTCGGGCTTACCGGCCATCTGCCTCTCCTTCTGTAGAGGAAGTCACGGAGGGGAACGACCGTCTACTCGCTAGCGGCTTCCGTTCGTATCGTTCGCCCTCCGTCACCTCCCCAGCGGGGAAACACTCCGGGCAAGGAACCGCGATCAACCGAGCATCCTGCTCACTCATCCGAAGCGGGCCTGAATGCTCAGGATCGCGCTGACCGGGGCGGTGGTAAGTGCCCCGCACGCCAACCCCGTACTGAACGTCTACGCGGCGCATCAGCGGTGGCTCCTCCAATCAGAGGCAAAGCAGAAGATGACCAGTCCGGCGCTGAATCCCACCGAGAAAGCACCGATGACTGCGAAGGTGTAAACCGCCCAGGTCATTCCGTCGCCTCCCGCTCATACTCACCGCGCAAGTCACCGGAGAGCCGGGATATTTCCCAGGCACGAGGATCTGCAAAAAAGTCGAGCATGTCGGCGCCCGCGTAGAGGTACTTGCGCCCGTAGAGCCAGCGTGCGTACTTGACCAGCTCGGTGCGATCGAGATACCACATCGTCACGATGTCCACCACTTCTCAAGGAGGTCGGCGGCGTGATCCATAGCCCGCCAGAGCGCCCAAAGCGTCACGGCGGCGAGCGGGAAGAGAATCCAGAACATCAGCGGACCTCCTCGATCCAAGCGTTGATTCGTCTGTGGTGACTAGGCCGTGGCTTGCCGATCCCGTTCTCCCAGTTCCAGTACGTGCGAGTGGAGACATGAAGGAAGGCGGCAGCTTCGGACTGTGAGAGATGGGCTAGTTCGCGCCGCATCCTGAGCGCGTCAGCGAGCTTGAAAGCGTGGCGGCGGGGCAAAAGGGGCTTGACACGAAACTTCATTACGGGGACACTATCAGGAAAGGATGACGACATCAACCCGAAATACCGTCAAGGCGAAACTAGTTTCGGAGACAACTCTACGCAAATTGCGTAGTTTTCTTCCCGTGATGCCTTTCGACTCAGTAGGAGTTGGCCTGCGAATCAAGCAGGCGCGGCTAGAAGCTGGCCTGACCCAGGAAGAACTCGCGGAACTTGCCGATGTCTCGGCTCGGTCAGTTCAGGGCTGGGAGTCGGGCGCACGAATCCCCTTCAAGCACATGTCCGAACTCTCGCGTCTACTAAAGAAGTCGTCGGAGTGGTTCCTCTATGGCGACGAGGAACAGGAAGAGGGAGGAGTCGCGCAGGTCCGCTATATGGAACTACTCAAGCGGCTGGGAGAGGTTGAGTCTCAGCAGCAGGAGATTCTTGAGGCTCTACGATCACGGCTGCCCGGATCTCCCGGAGACGCTGACCAATAGCTTCCAGTTCGGCAACGTACTCAGCGACCAGCTCCCCATCCACGACACGACTTTTAGCACTTGGCAAGTTCATTCTCTATCCCTCCCTGGAGTGAAAACGACGAAAGCCCCCTAACCAAATCGGCCAGGGGGCAGGGCAGCGCTGTCGAAAGACTTAGGCGGGCGGCTCGATCGCTGCATCGGGGATACGCTTCGAGCTGAGATCGTAGGTGAGGGCGAGGACAAGCCCGCCAGCCGCGTTGACCGCGCCGATGATGAGCGCGGCTGTGACGCCCGACATCACCCCGACACCGATGAGCAGGGCGAAGGACGAGTTGGCGAACAGGGCGGCAGCCGCCTTGCTGGAGTTCGTGATTGCAAGGATTCGAGACATTGGTTCCTTTCTAAATCAGCCCGCAGGCGCGAGCAGTGTTGGGCCAGGGATAAAAGCCCCTTGTCTTCCACGCCCGCTCAGCCGTGAGCATCTGTTCTCGGGGTGTCCAGTTGTCCGCCGGTCCCTTGCGCCGTAGGTAACGCCAGCCGTAGGAACGCATGAAGCTGTAGTCCATCTGTAGGCCACCGTAGTAGCCGTTTCCTGTGTGAGCGTTCCAGGCTCCTTCGCCCCGATGGATGCAAATCCACTGGGCGAGGTGAGGTACTCGTTTGGGATGATGTTTGGGGCGGGCATCACTAGGTGAGGCAAGGATTAGGGCTAGTACAACCAATGTCGGGAAGCGGATAAGCGAACCTCCTTGTCAGATTCCGCCCGTGAGTCCGAGCGCTGGGCTTGCCTGAGAATCTGGGCCTGCTTGCGGGCTGTGTAGACAACCGCGTCGGCTAGTTCCTCTAGCGTTTCTTGCGTGAGACGATTCGTACCGAAGGAAAACAACCGGCCCTCGGGGTACATATCGAAGCCCCGAATGAATCGGGCGCGGGCGAGTGCGATGACTGTCGCCCGATTGGATTCGAGCAGGTCGATTAGGATCTCGACTGCTTGGGTGGCGTGGCGGTCGAAGTCTGCGAGGTGCTCGTTCATGCGGCCAACCCCGCCGGTTCCACGTCTTCGAGGTCTAGATACTGAGTGCCAGTGACCCCGTACTTTTCGTGGAACGTGAGAAGGAGCTGCGACGGGTGATGTCCGGAGCCGAACTGCTTGAGCGAGAACTCGTCCACGCCCTTGAGCGATCCGTTCATGAACACCTTTGAGCCGATGCCGTCCAGCGCGTTAGCCGCGTGGAAGTGACCGAGGCAGAAGTAGTCGATCGGCATCTTCGCCTTGTTAAATTGCTGCTCGAGCGAGGTGATCCGCCGAACGACGCCGCCCCACGGAACGCCGGGCATGGTGGTGCGGATTCCGTCGCCATGAAGCAAGAGGACGCGCCAGCGCTTAGCAACGATGGTGGTCGCGTAGGCGGCTCGCGGAAAGTGCCAGGTGAACGAGGGATGGTTGCGAAGAATCGCCTGTGTGACTTGGTACGAGATCCAGTCGGCGTTGTTGTGCGCCTGCTTGTTGGACGGCTTGACGGTGAAGCGGGGGTGGTTCCCCGGCACGCCTACGACGTTGATCCGCTTGAAGTGAGGCACGAACTCCTCGAGCCAGCGGGCCGTCTCATAGCCGAAGTCCACCGCCGCCTGCGAAGTCGGTCTGTCGTTCGTCCGGGCGAGCTCTTCGTGGATGTCGCCGGAGAGCTGATCTCCGAGTATCCAGACGTTTAGCTCGTCCACGGGCGCGGCTAGGTGCTCTTGGTGGGCGAGGACGCTGTTCTGCATCCGGGCCATCCGCTTGAGCATGATGTCCCAGTCGTAGGAGTTGATCCCCAGCGTTTCCTCGGCGCGCACGACCTCAGAGGCGTGGACATCCGAGAACAGCACGGCCATCGAGTGCGGCTCGCGTTTGGAGCGCTTCGCAGCCGGGGGTTTGTAGCGGGGGGAGGCGGCAGGGATCGCGGCGAGCAGGGCATCGAGTACGCGCGCCTCGGCTATGTCTCCCTCGCGGTCGCGCTTGACGTAGCGCCTGAGCTCGACGTTCTCCTGGCGCACCCGCTCTAGTTCCGAGACGGGCTCGGCGGCGAGAGATTGTTGCCTGCCAGCGACCGGGCCAGGCGGGAGCTTCGATCCGCCGAGCGTGTTCCACGCCTTCGTATATGCGCTGGCGGTAGCCTCGGGGTGCGCCTGCGCTACCGCGTTCCAGGTGCCGTGCTCTTCACGTTCTGCGGCAAGCCGCTCGAGGGCGCCTTCGCCGCGCCACCAACGATCAGGCAGGGTCATACGACCTCCTTAGATCGGGGTCAGTAAGTGAGACGCGAGAGCAGCCACGCACCTAGCGCGAGGCCAGCGTCCTTCGCTAGCGGTGCGGCGACGCGAATGGCGGCAGCGCCAGCGGCAAGGATGCCCGCGAGCGCGAACGCCTTCGCGGTCTTGAGATCAGGCGCGGCCCAGACACCAGCGAGTAGCGGCTGCGCGGTGACCGCGAACGTCACGACGAACGTGGTCACGAGGTGCCGGACGGCTGACTGCGCTCGCTCGGGCAGTTTCGCCCAGAGATTCGTGAGGGTCTTCATGACTTCCTTCCGGTTAGTGGAATATGTCCCAGGCTTTTAGGCCGAAGGTGACGTAGAGCAACGTCGCCGCCAGCGCCCCGGTTAGGTAGATGCGCCACTTGATGAGACCGTCAACGTGGTCGCGAAGCGGGACGTGCTCGTTCTTCTTGAAGTCGGAGAACTCTCGTGCGACCATCGCGGCGGAGGCGGTGCTTTCGCGTAGATGCGACATTTCGTCGCGTATATTCTCGAGCGCGGCTTTCGTCTCGTCGTGCTCCGTCTTAAACTGCGTGAGGAGACCTTCCAAGATTCCCGCCAACCGTCCGAGCTGTTCTGACTCGGGGCCGGTCATTTCTTCCTATCTTGATTCGGGGGTCGGGTCGCCTGCTCGATCGAGATCGGCGGCTTGGGCTTCGCGGGCGGCTTCGGCTTGGCCGGAGGCTTTGGCTTCGACTCCGGCTTGGCCTTCGGCGCGAGCATCTGCTTGCGATACTTCTTGACGTAGCCCATCAGGAGGAAGCGGGGCACGGTCTTGGACGGAGAGCCGGAGGCGGTGAGGAAGCCGGGGCCGGGGTCGGAATGATCGGTCTTGCCCCACGCCTTGCTGATCTCGGCGTGACTGGTGAATCCGCCCTTGCCCTTGCCCGGCACCGCCGTTATTTTGCGAAGTTGGGCGGCGGTCAGCCAGTGGACGGGGATCTGATACTTGATCGACCACTTGGCGTACTGCCACGCTGCCCGCTGGAGCATCTTCTGGCGCTTTAGCCAGTCGGCGGGTTTCCACGCCGAGTAGCACGCCAGCTCACAGTGCAGTCCGGTAGTGTTGAGCGGAGGGGCACCCCAGGGGATCGTGAGATCGGGGAGCGTCTGGTAACAGTCATCGCCATCAACGCAGAGCTGCGTTGAGCCGCCAGAGGTGGGATTCTGGAACCACGACGCCATGCCCTGCGCGGTCCCCGCTTCGCCACCGTGAGTAACGATGAATTGGCAGGCCGACTTGTCGCGGGTGCCCGATGAATGGACGGCCTTGTATCCGCGTTTTGGAGGAGCGTTGATTGGAGTAGCCATGTGGGGGTCTCCTTACTGCTCAGTGCGCGATATGAACGTGGTCCGAGTGGCCGCCGATAGCGCCCTTGACGACCTTCCCGTTCTTGATGTACTTGCCGAGCGGGTCGTAGAACATTTCCTTGAAATCTTGGGGATGCTTCAATGCTGCTTTCGCCGCTGACATCATCCGATCAGCGCTACCGGCAATATCAATCGCATGACCCGAGTAGTGCCAGGAGGTCTTAACGTGGTTTCCACTGGTGGTACTTGTGACTGTCAGACCGAACGGCTTGGCGAAGTTCTCCAGCCATTTAATCGGGTTCTTACTACCCCCGCCTGTGCTCGTGGTGACTCTCTTACTGCCTACGCCTGCACCGGCCGCCGCTGCCGCGCCAGATCGATTGCCCAGGCTAGCTCGATTGCCCAGCGCTCCAAGTAGGAGTGCGAGGGTATTCGAGGTTGGAACGGACGCGAGCTTCGGAGCGGAAATGGAGTCGAGTAAACTTTGGGGGGGAGGAGCGCCACCACCCGTCGGCATAGAAAGAGAATCTATGACGTTCTGGAGTGGGTGAGTGGTAGCCGCCGTTGGCAGCGTCAGACCCGCCAAGGCAGTAAGCGGTTCGGTAGCGAAGATCGGATTGCCGTATCGGTCAACTGCCATTTGTCCGTCACCCCCTTGCGGTATAATCTTTGGTATGGTCAGTTGCACGTGCCCGGTGTGCGGGCGAGAGTTCTACGTCAAACCGTCTCAAGCTGCAAGACGGCGTTTCTGCTCGTCTGGTTGTAAGAGCATCGGCACTCGGATACCACCAGCCGAACGACTCGCGGGAAAGTACGTCGTCAGAGAGAACGGGTGTTGGGAATGGACGGGAAAGGTCAATGACGCCGGTTACGGGATCATCGCGGCCAGCGTGCGCGAAGTCGGGACAGCACCGAAAGAGTTGAGGGCACACCGAGTAATGTACGAATCAGTCAAAGGACCGATCCCGCCTGGGTTCGAACCCGACCACCTGTGCCGCAACCGGAGATGTATCAACCCGGCGCATCTTGAGCCTGTTACGCGAAGAGAGAATCTCCGCCGCGGGATCGGTGAGCATCGGCCCGGAAAGACTCACTGCAAGCGGGGCCACAAGTTTACCGTCAAGAATACCTACGTCACAAAAGCCGGTTTTCGGAACTGCCGAGAGTGTCATCGGCTAAACGAGAGAGAGCGCCGCGTCATCTATCTCACCGTCCCGTAGCGATCCCGCGCCTTCTGGATCTCGGCGGTAGGATTAGCGGGACGCTCAAACTGGGTGACTATCGCCCTGATTGCGGCTTCGCCCTTGAGTCCCTTCGCCACTGACGCAATTCTCTGTATCGCGTATTTGATCCCGGCGGGTGACTCCGCCCAC
>Ga0209226_10000524_pt1 | contig 20464 bp, 32 predicted proteins | sample BarGraNGADG00212_2_FD_184497 | JGI IMG/M metagenome (GOLD analysis project Ga0209226, IMG submission 184497) | Arctic peat soil microbial communities from Barrow, Alaska, USA - Barrow Graham LP Ref core NGADG0011-212 (SPAdes) (version 2) | ecosystem: Environmental > Terrestrial > Soil >...
GGCCTCCACTCTTCCCTCCCCGCTGCTGAGCCTAACGGGAAAAAGCGCGCGCGTCTGTAACGGACTGAGTCGCTCGTGTGACAACGGCGCGCCGGAACACTCACGCTTCCGCGACCGCGATTTGCCCGGTCAACGCCACCAGATGCCTAAAGGCCGACCCAAGCCTCCGCCGACGGGCTGAGTCTGAGCTACTTCCCGAGCGCCTGCTCGAGATCCATCGCATGCTCCTGCTCGATCGCGAGAATGCCTCGCAGCTGCTGGGCAAGGTGGTACAGATCCAGCTCTTCCGCCTGCCTGATACGGGCGCTGTACCTCGCAATGGCGTCATTCTCGCCCACCAGATCCTGCTCGAGCATCGTCACGTTTTCCGGCGATATCGCCGGAACCGGCATATCCACCGTCGGAACACCGCCCAGGTAATCGATCTGGTCGGCCAGGATCGTGGCGTGGGCCAGTTCTTCCTGAGCGTGAATGATCAGTTCCTTCTGAATCGACTGGTACATCGCGCCGCTCAACACAGCCTGGTGCTGCGTGTATTGCACGCAGGCCGTGTACTCCAGCCCTAGATCCTTGTTTAGCAACTCGACGAGCTGTTCCTTGGTTACCTCCGCCATCTCGGCCTCTCCTCCTGTGATCTCGCTTTGCCCGACTTCTATCTGATTGTCCGCTCAGGGCAGGTGCTCAAACTCAGCCTACAACGGCTGGCGCGAGGCGACCGCTTAGTCATCGATCGCCGAGTAGGCGAGCATCCAGAAGTCGCGGTAGATCGGCGGCGGGCTTGGGGACGTCCAGGAGGCGTTCGTCAGCAAGATCCCGATCAGATCTTCGGCCGGATCCGAATACCATGAGCTGCCCATACCCCCGTCCCAGCCGTACTTGCCGACGGGAGAGGACGGCTCGTCGCGCCTGGTGACCACCGCCATGCCAAAGCCCCAGCCGTGGCTGTCGAAGTAGCCGGGCACAAGCCCCGAGACCGCCTTCTGCTCGGGCGCGAGCTGATCGGTCGTCATGGTCTCGACCGAAGGCCTGGAAAGGAGTCGTTTCCCATCCAGCTCGCCCTTGTTCAGCAGCATGCGCGCGAAGGCGAGGTAGTCGTCGGCCGTCGAGACCAGGCCGGCGGCGCCGGATGGAAATGCCGGCGGACGGCTCCACTGCCCATCCTGGGCCGCGTCGTAGAGATCGAGCGCGCCGCTGTCCGGTCTCGTCCAGTAGGCAGCCGTGAAGCGGTCGATCTTCTCGGGCGGCACGTGGAAGCCGGTGTCCTTCATGCTCAGCGGCTCGAAGATGCGCTCTCGCAAGAAGTCCTCGAACGGCTGCGCCGCGGCCCGCGCGATCAGCACGCCGAGCAGATCGGCGCCGGTGTTATACATCCACCTCTCGCCCGGCTGGTACATCAGCGGCAGCGTACCGAGGCGGCGGATCCACTCATCCGGCGCCGGGCATTCCGATGGATTCGGCGGGCCCATGCCGAGATCAAGCTCGTTCGCGGCCTTCAGGATCGGAAAGGCGTCCGGCAGAGCCATCATCTGGCCGAAACCGAGGCAAAAGGTGAGCAGGTCGCGCAGCGTGATCGCCCGGCGCGCCGGCACCGTCGCATCGAGCGGCCCGCCGATCCGTTTCAGCACCCGCCGGTTCGCCAGTTCGGGCAGCAGACCGTCGACCAGATCGTCCAGGCGCAGCTTGCGCTCTTCGACCAGGATCATCGTCGCCGCCGCGGTGATCGGCTTTGTCATCGAAGAGATGCGGAAGATCGTGTCTCGCTCGATCGGGTCGCTTCCGCCGAGCGCCTTGCTACCGATCGCGTCGACGTGCACTTCGCCGTGACGGCTGACCAGAGTGACGAGACCGGGCACCTCGCCGCGCTCGACGTAGCCGGACATGACTTCGTGCATGCGGCGGAGGCGCGGCTCGGATAGGGCTCCGGAAAGCATCGCCCAACCTCTACCCGTCCCTGAACCGCTCGAACCTATTCCGACCGGGGGGAGAAAGCGTCTCCGATGCCTACTGGACGTCCGGTTGATGCGGGTTTCCAGACAAATCCAGCCGAACGGTCGACTTAGCTGAGCCTCGAAGTATTGACGATGTCAGCGACGTACCTCACGAAATCACCAATATCCAAGAAGAAGTTCGGATATGCGCGGCGGAGCTGATCCATTGGACCGGCGGACACGAGAACGGGCTCTATAGTTTCGCCGCGAGCGGCTTTTGTTTCCCACTTCTCGTAAGCTTCTACAGCCTCTCTGAAACTTCCTCGGTTATAGGACTCGGTTCTTACGGTTCGCTGAATCGAGTTCAGGATTATTAGGTGGTACGACCATCCCCTCCCGGACCCGCCGGTTCTGTAGATCGCGTCTGCCGCAACGGATAGTCCACTCATTAGGTTCAGAGCGTTTAGGCGCGCCTCGGTCTTTGCTATCTCGGCGGCAATCGCGTCGAACGATAGATCCGCAAATCTGGGCGCGGGAGTGCATTCTTCGCGAATAGCAAAGGCGGCGGAGATGAGCGCAAAGAAATCAAGCCACTCTCGATCGCCCTGCCGTGATTTCAGCGCTTGCCCGAGGAATGTGCCCATTGACTCAACTGCGGTAGCCCAGATGTGTTGGAGCTTCGTTCGTATTTGTAATTCGATTCGCAAACCGTTGTATTCGGATCTGCGGTTGTTTAAGTACCGATAGATGAGATGGACGCTTCGATAGCCATCCTCGTCCCGTGGACAGCGAATGTAGTCCTTTCGGTCGATTAGCTCATGAGCGAGACGAGCGCTGTCCTCGTACTCGGCCACAAGCCCGTAAACGTCCGCGGTCGATCCAAGAATCGCTCGCACCCCTCCAATGTCTTGCATAGTCGTAAGCTTCATCGCGGGATATCGTTTCAGCTTGTCGATAATCGTCGGCATGCGCTTCAAGCGTTGGGCGGCGATTGGATCTTGGTACGCCCTTAGCTTTGTTCGCAAAGTGGCTTGAAAAGTGTTAATCGGATAGGCATGGCAGGCTCGCCATCTATCCGCGAGAGCCCGCGCCCGTTTCGTCTCCAGTGGAGATGCGCTGCCCGTCGCCAGAATCGCTCCGGCTTTATTTACCTGGTTTTTCGACGCTGTCGGAACCGGGGTAAAGGCCATTAACCGCTCGCAACTTAATCGCCAGGGGAAGACTTGCCGAACGATGTTATCGCGACTCGTCCGCGTCTAGGAACCCATCGCTCGGTCGCTACTGCGACTGCCGGATCAGCGCCATGAACTCCGCCCGCGTCGCCTCAGAAGCGCGGAAGGAGCCGAGTACCGAGGAGGTGACCATCAGCGAGTCGGTCTTCTCGACGCCGCGCATAGTCATGCAGAGGTGGCGAGCTTCGATCGTAACGCCAACGCCGCGCGGCTCGATCGCCTCGTTGATGGCGTGGGCGATCTGCTCGGTCAGGCGCTCCTGGATCTGCAGGCGGCGGGCGTACATGTCCACCAGGCGGGCGATCTTGGAGACGCCGAGCACCTTTCCGTCGGGGATGTAGCCGACGTGACAGCGGCCAAAGAAGGGCAGCATGTGGTGCTCGCAGAGGCTGTATACGTCGATATTGCGAGCGATGATCATCTGATCGGCCTCGTGGCTGAAAACGGCCTCGTTGATCAGCTCTACGGGATCAGCGTTGTAGCCCGAGGTCAGGAAGGCGTAGGACTCCGCGACCCGCCGCGGCGTCCGCTCCAGGCCCTCGCGCTCGGGGTCCTCACCGATCTCGACCAGAAGCTCGCGAATCAGCTCTTGCACTCTCTCCTTGTTCACGCGCTCTCCTTTCCAGACCGATCTACCCGTCGCTGGCGAGCGTTGAACAGTTCTGCCGGCGCCATCTCGCTGGACGATAGCCCGGCGGCGAGCCCTCGGAGCGGGCGATCCGTACCCGGCAGCACCAGCTCCGGCTCGAGCTCGAGCAGGGGCAGGGCCACGAAGGCGCGCTCGAGAATCTCGGGAGCCGGCAGCACGAGCCCCTCCTTGTCGCAGACGAGGTCGCCGTGGAGTACGAGATCGAGGTCGATCGTGCGCGGGGCGTTCTTCTCGCCGCCTCGCTCGCGGCCAAGCTCGCTTTCCACCGCGAGCAGTACGAGACGCTTCAGCTCGAGCGGCTCCAGCTCGGTCTCGATCTCGACGACGCCGTTCAGGAAATCCGGACTTCCCGATACTCCCAATGCGGGCGTCCGGTAGAAGCGAGAGACGGCGACAATTCGCACAAGGCGACCAAGCAACTCGAGCGCGGTCGCCACATTGCGCTCGGCGTCGATGTTAGAGCCGACGGCGATGAAGGCCCGCGCGCTCACCTGCGCCGGCTGATCTCGACCGCGACCGTGCGTGCGAAGCGAAGCGCGCCCGGCTTCTCGACTCGCACCTTCACCTCTTCCACCCGTTCGTGCTCGAGACAGATCTCCGCCACACGCTCGGCCAGCGCCTCAATCAGGTGGAACTGCGACGCTTCCGCCTCGATCAGCACCGCCTTCTTGAGCGCGCGGTAGTCGAGTGCATCCTCGATCTGGTCGCTCTTGCCGGCGGGTGACAGATCTGCCAAGAGCTCGAGCGAGACGAGCACGTCCTGGGGCTCGCGCCGTTCCCACTCCTCGACGCCGATGACGCAGCGGCAGGTCAGGTCACTGATTACGATCCGGTCCATCCGGAGCATTCTCCTTGAGATGGCGCCCGCCGTCCACGTAAATCGTCTCGCCGGTGACGAACTCACTAGTGACGAGGAAGATAGCGGCGGCGGCAATATCCTCGGGCGTGCCGCGGCGCTTGAGCGGGACAGTCCGCGCCAGACGATCGACGTACTCCTCGTCCTTCCCGGCCGGGGGCAGAATCAGCCCCGGCGCGATGCCGTTGACGGCGATCCCGGGCGCCAGCTCGAGTGCGCTCATCCGGGTTAGCGCAGCGAGAACGTGCTTGCTCAAGATGTATGAGACGTGAGTGCGGTCGAAGCCCGACACGCGCGAGTCGAGCAGATTGACGACGTGTCCACGCTCAGTCTGGGCGGCGAAGGCACGAGTGAGCGCGAGCGGCGCCCAGGCGTTGATCTCGAGATTCCGCTGCAAGCCTTCAAGCTCGACCGTCTCGAGCGTGTCGGACGGAAAGACGGAGGCGTTGTTGACGAGGATCTCGATTGCTCCCAGCGCTTCGTGGGCGCGGTCGACAAGAGCCGCCAGCTCCTCGGGAGCGGAGAGATCGGCGCGGAGCGTGACCGCCCGCACGCCCAAGCCCTCGAGCTCTGCCGTCAGCTCGGCGGCCTTTTCTTCGGAGCTCGAGTAGTGGAGGGCGACATTGGCGCCCTCGCGCGCCAGCGCCAGCGCTATTGCCCGCCCGATGCGCCTGGCCGCACCCGTGACAAGCGCGTTTTTCCCATCGAGCCGTTTCTCCCGTGCGCTCATGCAGGAGAGATCAGATCAGACCGTCCACTGCTTGCGCAAGGGCAAAGTCCTTCTCGGTCAGTCCGCCGACCGTGTGCGTGCTGAGATCGAGGCGGACGTGGTCGTAGGAGATGTTGATGTCGGGATGGTGATCGTGCTCCTCGGCCAGCGCGGCTACCCGGTTCACGAAGCTCATCGATTCCGAGAAATCCGCAAATTCGAACTCCCGCGAGAGCACGCCCTCGCCCAGGATCCATTCCGGTAGTAACGCCGCCCGCTCGGCGACCTCCAGATCCGAGAGCAGCTCTACCTGCATCTGGTCGGCCATCTTTTCCCCTTTCGTTCGCCCCTGCTTTATGCGTGGACGGCGCCGACCAGATCGCGGTCGCTAACGTGGATACCGCTTTGGATCAGCGCGCGCGCGTCGTCCAACTTCCCCCAGACATTGCAGAGCATGACGCCCCGCACACGCTCATCGTCCAGGTAGTAGACGACGCCGGTCTCGTTCTCTTCCTGCCAGTCGGCGTAGGTCGTAAGCGACGAGGAGACGTCGCCGACCGCTTCGTAACCGAAGTCGAACAGGTCGGAGTAGAAGTAGGGCATGTAGTCGAACGGCTCACCGGCTCCGGCCATGTTGCGTCCCGCGGCCTTCCCCTGCGCTACCGCGTTGTCCCAGTGCTCGACGCGCATCCGCTTGCCCAGCGCGAGGTATGGGAAGTTGGCGTTGTCGCCGGCGGCGAAGATGTCGGGGTCGGAGCTCTGGAGCAACTCATTCACCTCGATGCCGTTGTCGATCGTGAGCCCGGCCGAACGGGCCAGCTCGACCTCCGGCTCGATCCCGATCCCGACCACGATCGCGTCGCAGGCTAGATGCTCGCCCCGGCGCGTCTCGACCGCCAGCCAGCCGCCCCTGGGCGCGAATGAGATCGGCGCGTCCCCGTTCAGGATGCGGATCCCGCGCTGCTCGTACTGCTCCTGAATCGAGCGGGCGAGCGCCTCGGGGAAGACGCGTCCCAGCATCAAGCGGCCGGGAAACAGCATCGTCACGTGCGCACCGTGCATGCTCAGCGCCGCCGCGATCTCCGCGCCGATGAAGCCTCCACCGACAACGAGGATCGACTGTCCTTCCGGATCGCGACTCAATTCGAGGTAGTCATCGAGCGTGCGGAAGTAGAAGACGCCTTCGGCCTCGGCGCCTGGGATCTGCAGGCGACGCGGCGTTCCGCCCGTGGCGAGGAGCAGCTTTCCGTAGCGCTCGCTTCGACCGCGATCGCTGATGATCGTCTTCTTTTCAGGCCGGATCTCGGTTACTCGCTCGCTGCTTGCCAGCTCGACGCCCGCGCGCTCGAAGAAGGCGCGATCGTGGACGAAGATGTCGGTGACATCGTTCTTACCCGTCCAGAGCTGCTTGCTCAGAGGCGGGCGATCATAGGGGAGGTGAGACTCGGCGCTTAGGAGCAGGATCGAACACGAGCTGTCGAGCTCGCGGATCCCCTCGACCGCAGAGATACCCCCGCGTCCTCCCCCGACGATCACGTAATCGATCACGTAGGGGTTGTTCCCGCCTGCGGCGGCGGCTACACACGATTCTCGAAATCGCCGGGCCGGGAGGCCACCACTCCTCCCTCCCCGGTGTCGATCCTATTCGGGAAAGACGCGCGCGTCAGAAACGAGACCGCACCGAAAGCGTCACTTTCACTCTTTAGCGGCGAAGCTCTTTCGCCATCTCGTAGTACTCGAGATGCTGACCTGGAGCGACCTCGTAGTCCTCCTCCGAGACGACCTCGTAGCCGAGCCGCAGGTAAAACTCCTTCGCCGGCAGCGAGGCGCTCAGGTCGAGGCGCTCGATCTTCGCCTCGAGCGCGGCGGCTTCGAGCTCGGCCATCAGCATCTGCCCGATCCCGCGGCGCTGCCAAGCGGCGCTGACAAACACCCGCCTGACGGTTGTTCCGGCGCGAGTCCCGGTTGCGACGAGCCTGCCGCCCGAATGCGCGACGATCGTGTGCCCGAACGCAGCATCGGCGATCACGACAGAGCGCTCGTGATACTGGTGGAAGAAGTCGACCACGCGCGGCGGGTAGACGGCCGCGTAGCTCGTGTTGATTGTTTCGCGGACCAGCTCGCAGACCTCGGCGAGATCGCTCTCCCGAAAGCGCCTGACCACCAGCTCCTCGGTCGGCCCAGTCACGAGGCCTCGATTCGCTCGACAATCAGCGTCGCCCCGTCCATCCCGACTATCCGCACTCGCTCACCTGCCTGCGCGCCTTCCGCGCAGACGGCATTCCAGCGCTCGCCCTTGTAGCTGACGCGCCCGCGCGGGCGGCAGGGCGCGATCACCTTGGCCGCAGAGCCGACTATCCTCTCGGCGTCGGCGACGGCGCGGCGCCGGCGCGAATACCAGATTCCGAAAACCAGCTCGCCCGTCTCGCCCAGGAGCCCGCAGACCAGCACGATTCCGTTCCAGGGCGTCGGTAGAACGAATACTGCAAGCAAGATCGCGGTCAGGAGCAGCACGCGAATAGCCTAATACGCCCCTGATGGAGCCCGCGGCTAGCTCAATTCGCGGACGCGAAGCTCAGTCGACCGTGCCGGGCGCGTAATCGACGAACTCGAGGTAGACCATGTCGGCGGCGTCGCCCTGCCTGGGCCCGATCTTGACGATGCGCGAGTAGCCGCCCGGGCGATCGACAAAGCGCGGCGCGACCTCGCTGAAGAGGATGTGCACGGCATCGACCGAGCGCAGCTTGGCGATGGCCAGCCTACGAGCGGCCAGGTCGCCCCGCCGGGCAAGCGTGATCATCTGCTCGGCGAGCGGCTTGACCGCCTTGGCCTTGGTTTCGGTCGTCTTGATGCGCCCGTGCTCGATCAGCGCGCAAACCAGGTTCGCGTAGAGCGCGTGCCTGTGCGCGGAGTCGCGTCCGAGCTTCTTGCCTTTGCGCTGGTGTCGCATGGCTCTCGATCAGTCCTCGCCGCGTAGGTTCAGGCCGTGAGCCGCTAGCGTCTCCTTGACCTCTTCAATCGACTTCTTGCCGAAGTTCGGGATCGCGCCCAGCTCGACCTCGGTCTTGGTGACGAGGTCGCCGATCGTCTCAATGCCGACGCGCTTGAGGCAGTTGTATGAACGAACGCCCAGCTCGAGCTCCTCAATCGGGAAGTTCTCCATGCCGTGGGCAACCGTTGCCTCGGGCGCAGTCTCCGCGGCGGCGACCTGCGTCAGCCCTTCGATCTTCTCCACATCGGTGAAGATGGCGAGCTGGCGGATGAGGATCTCGGCCGCCTGCGCTACCGACTCACGCGGATCGATCGAACCGTCGGTGGTGATGTCGAGGCGAAGCTTGTCGTAGTCGGTGCGCTGACCGACACGGGCGGCTTCGACGTCATAGGCGACGCGACGAACCGGTGAGAAGATCGAGTCGATCGGAATTACTCCGATCGTGTGCTCGAGCCCGCGGTTGAGCTCGGCCGGGACGTATCCGCGACCGCGACCGATCGTCAGTGTCAGCTCGAGCTTGCCGCGATCTGAGAGATGCGCAATCTCCAGCTCGGGATTAAGCAGCTCGAGATCGGCGGGCGCTTCGAGGTCGCCGGCTATAACCGAGCCCGCCCCCTTCTTCGAAAGCCGTACTTCGATCTCGGGCGAATCGCCGTAGAGGCGACAGATCAGGTTCTTCAGGTTGAGGACGATGTCAGTCACGTCCTCGCGTACGCCCGGGACGGTGGTGAACTCGTGTGCGACGCCCTCGATCTTCACCGAGGTGACAGCGGCTCCCTCTAGCGAGGAGAGCAGCACGCGCCGAAGCGAGTTCCCGAACGTGTAGCCGAAGCCGCGATCGAGTGGCTCGATCACGAATATGCCGCGGCGCTCATCCACTTCCTCGTGGACGATCTTGGGAACCTGGAATTCCATGAGGCTCGTGCGAGTGGCCAAGTTGCCGTTCCTTTCCCTCTCCTGAAAACGTGTCCCGGTCGGTTACTTCGAGTAGAGCTCGACGATTAGTGATTCCTGCACCTGTGTGTCGATCTCTTCGCGCTCAGGCAAGCGCAGAATCGTTCCTGTCAGACCTTCGTGATCGGCCTGCATCCAGCCTGGCACCGAGGCGGTGAGATCAGTGGCATCGCGGATCAGCGGCTCGGCATCGGAGCCCGCCTTAACCATGATCACGTCCTCGGGCTTGAGCTGATAGCTGGGGATGTTGACGCGGCGCCCGTTCACCTGGAAGTGCCCGTGGCGAACAAGCTGGCGAGCCTGCGAGCGCGAAGATGCGAAGCCGAGGCGCGTCACTACGTTGTCCAGCCTGGTCTCGAGCAGGCGCAGCAGGGTCTCGCCGGTAATGCCCGAACCGCGCGCCGCCTTCGTGTAATAGCCGCGGAACTGCTTCTCGAGCAGACCGTAGTAGCGGCGTGCTTTCTGCTTCTCGCGCAGCTGCAGCAGGTATTCGCTCTGCTTGATGCGACCGCGCCCGTGCTCACCCGGCGGATAGCTACGCCGCTCGACGGCGCACTTCTCAGTCAGGCACCGCTCCCCCTTGAGGAAGAGCTTGAGGCCCTCGCGGCGGCACTGTTTGCATTTTGGTCCTAGATTTCGCGCCATTGCCGCTTACACCCTGCGCCGTTTCTTTTGCCGGACGCCGTTGTGAGCCTGCGGCGTCACATCCTTAACTGAGAGGATCTCCAGCCCGGCAGCCTGCAGCGAGCGGATAGCCGTCTCGCGACCCGATCCGGGCCCCTTGACGAAGACCTCGACCTTCTGCAGTCCGTGCTCCATGCCCTTGCGTGCCGCAGAGTCGGCCGTGACTTGTGCGGCGAAAGGCGTCGACTTGCGCGAGCCCTTGAAGCCCGCGGAGCCGGCCGATTCCCAAACGATCACGGCGCCCTCGTGATCGGTCAGCGCGACGATCGTGTTGTTGAAAGACGTCTTGATGTGCGCCTGGCCGACGGCGATGTTCTTCTTGACGCGGCGGCGCGTACGACCGCGCGTCGGTTTTCTCGGAGGTGCCAACTATCTCCCCTTCTTGCCTTTGCCGATCAGCTTCTTCGGGCCCTTACGCGTGCGTGCGTTCGTTTTCGTCCGCTGCCCGTTCACAGGTAGGCCGCGGCGGTGACGGATGCCGCGGTAGCAGGCGATCTCGATCAGGCGCTTTATTGCCTGCTGGCGGTCGCGGCGCAGATCGCCCTCAACCTCGAGGTTTTGGTCGATGTAGTTACGAAGCTTGGTGACTTCCTCGTCGGTGAGATCGCGCACCTTGGTGTCGGGCGAAAGCCCAAGATCGCTGCAGATCTTCAGCGACGTCGAGCGCCCTACTCCGTAGATGTAGGTCAGCCCGATCTCGAGTCGCTTCTGATTCGGCAGGTTGACGCCGGCGATACGTGCCATCGACTAGTCCTTTTATCCTTGCCGCTGCTTGTGGCGCGGGTTCGAGCAAATCACCATCACGACACCGTGACGCTTGATGACGCGGCAACGCTCGCAGATTGGTTTTACAGAGGGACGAACTTTCATTTTCTTTACCTGTGCCTGTAGGTGATCCGGCCGCGTGTCAGGTCGTAGGGCGAGAGCTCAACCTTCACTTTGTCGCCGGGAAGGATTCGAATGTAGTGCTTGCGCATCTTCCCTGAGATGGTCGCAAGCACGCTGTGTCCGCCATCTATTTGCACCCGAAACATCGTGCTCGGAAGCGCCTCGACGACCTCGCCTTCTACCTCGATTTTCTCTTCGCTCTTCGCCATCCTTCTCACGGAAACCGCGCTCAACTGAGCGCGGTAATACCTACGGTACGCGCGCGTACTCGAACGCGCTGCGCCGCGGCAGCGAATCGTAGCAGCTACAACCGCTTCGTCGCACTCTTAGACCGTCGTCAAAGCGTAGAAAGTCCAGCAATTACGCCTAGATCCAGATCTGGGACGGCAGTGAGGATACGCGGCCCGCTTTCTGTGACTGCGACCGAGTGCTCGAAGTGGGCCGCCAACGAGCCGTCAGCGGTCGAGATCGACCATTCATCCTCGTGCACGTATACGTCCGGCGAGCCGGCTGTGATCATGGGCTCGATCGCCAGTGTCATTCCCACCTTCAGCTCCGGGCCACGCCCGGGCTCACCGTAGTTGGGGATCTGCGGGTCTTCGTGCATCACCCGGCCGACGCCGTGGCCGACGAGCGTACGCACGACCGAAAAGCCTGCTTGCTCGGTTTTCGCCTGCACTGCGTGGGATATGTCGCTGAGCCGGTTCCCGGCCGTCGCCTGCCCTATTCCCGCCGCCAGCGCCGCTCGGCAAGTCTCGAGAAGCCGGCGCGCTGTCGGATCTATCTCGCCGACAGGGAAGGTGAAGGCGCCGTCGCCGACGTAACCGTTCAGCGTCGCACCGACGTCGACCGAGAGAATATCCCCCTCGGCAAGCGTGTAGTGGTCCGGAATGCCGTGTACGACCATGGCGTTCGGCGAGGCGCAAATCGAGGCTGGATAGCCGTGATAGCCCTTGAAGGTGGGCTCCGCGCCGTGCGAGCGAATGAATTCCTCGGCCAGAGCATCGAGCTCGGCGGTCGTTACACCCGGCGTGATTGCGGCTCCGACTACGGCCAGCGTGCGGGCGACAAGCTCACCGGATTTCGCCATCCGCTCGATCTCGGACGGCGACTTCCTAATAATCATCAGAGGCCGGCGAGCACGCGCTCGATCTCGGCGAACACCTCGTCCATGCCGGGCGAAGAGTCGATGGCGACGAGTTTCCCGGTGCCGCGGTAGTAGTTGGAGAGCGGTTCGGTCTCACGGCGATAGACCACGAACCGGTTCTTGATCACTTCAGGAGTGTCGTCGGCTCGGCCCTGCTCGGCCGCGCGCCCAAGCATGCGCTCCACGGCGGTCTCCTCCGAGAGCTCGAGCTCGAGCACGATCTCCAGCGGGCGACCGAGCTCGGCCAAGAGCGCGTCGAGCGCCTCGGCCTGAACGATCGTGCGCGGAAAGCCGTCGAGGACGAAACCACTCTGGGCGTCGGGCTGAGACAGCCGCTCGCGGATGACCTCCACGATCAATTCGTCGGGGACGAGCGCCCCGCTCTCGACGATCTCCTTCACCTTTTGGCCCAATTCCGAGCCGGCGGCGATCGCGCTGCGCAGCATCTCGCCCGTCGAGATGTGCGGAATCCCGTGCGTCTCGGCGATACGAACCGCCTGTGTGCCCTTGCCGGCGCCCGGAGCGCCCAGCATCACGATGCTCAATTCACTCATTTCAAGAACCCTTCGTAGGAGCGCGCCATCATCTGCGATTCCATCTGGCGCATGGTGTCGAGAGCGACGCCGACGACGATCAGGATCGAGGTTCCGCCGAGAGCGCGCCGGCTGGCCTGCGAGAAGCCCGCGTACCTGATCACGAGTATCGGGAAGATCGCGACGCTCGCCAGGAAGAGCGAACCGGGGAACGTCAGGCGCGTCAGCACACGATCGAAGTACTGCGCCGTGGGCGGCCCCGGGCGTATACCGGGAACGTAGCCACCGTTTTTACGCAGATTGTCGGCCTGGTCGATCGGGTTGAACTGCACGGCCGTGTAGAAGAACGTGAAACCTATGATCAGCAGCGCCTCGAGACTGATATAGAGATTGCCCGTCGCCTGGAAATTTCTGTTGATGAAGGTCTGCGTGTTTGGGAAGAAGAGCGCAATCGTGGGCGGGAACGACATCAGTGCCGCAGCGAAGATGACCGGAATGACGCCGGCCATGTTCACGCGCAAGGGCATGTAGGTCGAGCCGCCGGTCGTCATGCGGCGACCGACCACGCGCTTGGCGTACTGGATCGGGATCTTGCGCTGTCCCTCCTGGACAAAGACGACCGCCACGATGACGCCGATCACCAGCAATGGGAAGAAGAGGCGCTCAGTGGAGTTGCCATTGATCCAGACCTGGAGGCCTCCGTAAAGGCCGTCGATGATCGAGGCGAACACGAGTAGTGAGATGCCGTTGCCAACGCCTCGCTTGGTGATCAGCTCGCCCATCCACATCAGCAGCACCGAGCCGGCGGTGAGCGTAAGGATGATCAGCATGAAGCGGCCCGGGTTCCCGGGCAGGTAGCCCTGGCGATGGAAGAGGAAGGTGTAGCCCATCGCCTGGATCGCAGACAGCCCAACGGTGAAATAGCGCGTGTACTGGGTGATCTTCGCCTGCCCCGACTCGCCCTCTTTCTGGATCCGCTCGAGTTGGGGCACGGCCGCAGTCATCAGCTGCATGATGATCGAGGCCGTGATGTACGGCATGATCCCGAGCGCAAAGAGCGAGAACTTGGAGAGCGCGCCGCCCGAGAACATGTTGAGCAGGTTGAGGACGGTGCCGCCCTGGCTCTGGAAGGCCTGCTTGATCTGACTGGAGTTGACGCCGGGAGCCGGCATCCAGGAGCCGAGGCGATAAAGCGCAAGGATGACCGCCGTGAAAAGAACGCGCTTGCGAAGCTCACGAACCTTCCAGGCGTTGGCGAGCCAGGAGAGCATGCGACCTCGCTACGCCTCGGGCTCGGCGGCCGGAGCTTCGGCCGGAGTTTCGGCCGGAACTTCCTCTTCGCTCGGCGCAGGCTTCACCTTGGCACGCTTCTTCGGCCGAGCCTTGGCAACCGACTCGCGCAAGGCGATGACCTTGCCGCCCGCCTTCTCGATCTTCTCCTGCGCGCCGGCCGAGAAGCGGTGCGCCGTGACGGTCAGTTTCTTGGTCAGCTCGCCGTCGCCCAGCACCTTGATGTCGACACGGGTGTTCGAGATAAGCCCATGGGCGAGCAACAGCTCAGGGGTTACATCGCTTCCGGCGTCGAAGCGCTCTAGATCGCGGACGTTGACCGGCTGAGTCTCGGTGCGGAAGGGGCCGACGGGCATGGCGTCCTTCGATGTCGAGCCGCGCAGCTTGGGCAGACGCATGGCCAGAGGCATCTGACCGCCCTCAAAGCCCGCGCGCATCTTGTGCGAGCCGGCACGCGACTTCTGCCCTTTGAGCCCGCGCCCCGAGTATCGCCCCTTGCCAGAGCCCTGGCCGCGGCCGACACGCTTGCGCGACTTGCGCGGCTGCGCCGGAGAAAGATTCGAGAGGTTGAGCTCGTCCGTCATCGCACTTCCTCGACCTTGACGAGGTGGCTGACCTTCTTGAGCATGCCGGTCAGTACCTGGCTCTCCTCGTGCTCGACCGAGCAACCGATACGCCGAAGCCCGAGCGCGCGCATAGTGCCACGGTGACGGGGGCTTTGGGTAATGAGGCTTCTGGTCTGGGTGATGCGCACGCGAGCCATCAGGCAGATACCTCCGTCGTCTTGGCAGGCGCTCGCGCCGGCAGCACGTCGGCTATGGACTTACCGCGGATCCGCGCCACGTCCTCCGGTCGGCGCAGGCTCTTGAGAGCGCTCACCGTGGCCTTGGCCATGTTGATCGGATTGGTCGTGCCGAGACTCTTGGCGAGAATGTCGTGGATACCGGCCAGCTCGAGCACCGCTCGCACGCCGCCGCCGGCGATGACGCCGGTACCTTCGCTGGCGGGCCTGAGCATCACGCGCGCCGCGCCGAACTCGCCGATCGTCCCGTGCGTGATCGTGGTGTTGTGCTTGGGCACGGTGAAGATGTTCTTCTTGGCGTCCTCGACCGCCTTGGTGATCGCCAGCGGGACCTCGCGCGCCTTTCCGTAGCCGACTCCGACACGGTCGATCTCATCGCCGATTGCTACCAGCGCGGTGAAGGAGAAACGCCGACCGCCCTTGACTACCTTGGCCACACGGTTGATCTCGATCACGCGCTCTTTTAGCTCACGCGGGTCGGATGATTCTACGTTTCTCAAAACTTGAGTCCTCCTTCGCGCGCCGCTTCTGCGAGCGCTTTGACACGACCGTGGTAGAGGTAACCGGCGCGATCGAAGACGCAGGCCTCGACCCCGGCCTTGCTCGCGCTCGCCGCCAGGCGCTTACCAACCTCGGTTGCCTGAGCGGTCTTGTTGCCTTTGAAGCTCTTGGGCAGGTCCTTCCAGGCCGCCGAGGCGAGCGTGCGTCCGTGCTCGTCGTCCACGAGTTGGGCCGAGATACCTCGATTGGAGCGGAAAACGACCATGCGTGGCCGCTCGACCGTACCAGCGACCTTGCTGCGAACGCGCCGGTGGCGACGAATACGGGCTTCGCGTGTAGTGAGAGTGCTCATGCCCGCTTACCAACCTTCCGGCGTACGTGCTCGCCGACGTAGCGGATGCCCTTGCCTTTGTAGGGCTCGGGCTTGCGCACCGCGCGAACCTCGGCGGCGGTCTGCCCCACCTTCTGCTTGTCGGTGCCCTTGACGATGATCTGGGTCGGGATCGGGACTTCGAAGTCGATTCCGTCGCGTGGCTTGATGACCACCGGGTGCGAGAAACCAACAGCGAGCTCGAGGTCTTTCCCCTTGAGCGTCGCGCGGTAGCCGACTCCCTTAATCTCGAGCTGCTTGGAGAAGCCCTTGGCAACTCCCTCGACCATGTTCGCGACAAGCGTCCTGGTGAGGCCATGCAGGGCTCGATCGTCACCGCGGTCGGTCGGCCTCGTTACGAGAACCTGATCTTCCTTCTGCTCGATCTTCATCCGCTGCGGAACGACCTGCGAAAGGGTGCCCAGCGGACCTTTCACCTCAACGCGCCCAGGCGCGATCGTGACGGTCACTCCGCTTGGCACTTCAATCGGTTTTCTCCCAATACGGCTCACGTCAGTAAACGTCCTTCACTTGCCGGCACGACGCGCCGGACTCTCGTCGGTTCTCACCAAACAAAGCAGATGACCTCGCCTCCGATGCCTTCCTCTTGAGCACGGCGGCTCGTGATGAGGCCTTTGGAGGTCGAAAGGATAGCGGTGCCCATGCCACCGAGTACGCGCGGCAGGCGGTCGCCCTTGGCGTAAATGCGGCGGCCCGGGCGCGAGACACGACGCAGGCCACTGATGACCCGCTCGCGGTTGCGCCCGAACTTGAGCTGGATGACCAGCGAGTCGAAGCTCTCGCCCTTCTCGATACGAAGATCGCGAACGTAACCCTCCTCAACGAGGATGCGCGCAATCGACTCCTTGATGCGCGAGGTCGGCATCCGGACCTCTTCCTGCAGCGCCTTGTTGGCGTTGCGGATACGGGTCAGCATGTCGGCTATTGGATCGGTCTGCACGGTCGCACCCTCCTACCAGGAACTCTTGGTCATCCCAGGAATGACACCCTCGTGAGCAAGCTCGCGCAAACAGATGCGGCAGAGCTTGAACTTCCGGAAAACGGCGCGCGGGCGGCCACAACGCTGGCAGCGCGAGTACCGACGCGTGCTGAAGCGATGCGACCTTGATTGCTTGACTACTAGTGACTTCTTAGCCACGTTCCCTTCTTTCTGTGGCGAATGGCAAGCCGAGTTTCCGCAGCAGCGCCAGCGACGCCTCGTCGCTTTCGGCCGTGGTAGTTATCGTGACGTCGAGCCCCCGGATCTGAACGACGTCGTCGTAGTTGATCTCGGGGAAGATGATCTGCTCGCGGACACCGAGTGAATAGTTACCGCGCCCGTCGAACGAGCCCGGATCGAGCCCGCGAAAGTCGCGAATACGCGGCAGCGCCACCGAGACAAGGCGATCGAGGAACTCGTACATACGCGCTCCTCGCAGCGTTACCTTGGCGCCGACGGGCATGCCTTCGCGCAGCTTGAAGGCTGCGATCGACTTGCGCGCGCGCCGCATCTGCGGGCGCTGACCGGCGATGATGGTTAGCTCTTCCATCGCCGTGTCGAGCACCTTGGCATCGGTCTTGGCTTCGCCAACGCCCATGTTAAGCGTGATCTTCGTCAGCTTGGGCACCTGCATGACCGAGCTCAGGCCCAGCTCTTCTTTAAGCTGCGGGCGCAGTTCGCTCTCGTAGCGCTCCTTGAGCCTAGGCACGACGGCGACACTGTCCTTGGTCCTCTTGGGGCTCACTTGTCGATCTCCTGACCGCACTCTTCGCGCCGGCAAACGCGCACCTTGTGCATTTCGCCCTTGCGCTCTACGACTTTCACGCCGACCCGGGTCGTCTTGTTGCATACGGGGCAGACGATCATCACGTTCGAGGCGTCGATCGGAGCCGGCTTCTCGATGATCCCGCCGGGCACGACTTGAGGGGCGCCCATACGGCTGGCGTTCTTCATCGCCCGCGGCCGCGTATGGCGCTTGATCTGGTTTAGGTTCTCGACGAGGACACGGCGCTCACGCGGGCGCGCTTCGATTACGCGGCCTTGCTTGCCCTTGTCCTTGCCGCTCAAGATCTCGACCAGATCGCCCTTCTTGATTTTCAGCTTTACGGTCATCACAACACCTCTGGTGCCAGGGAGACGATCTTCATGAAATTTCTCTCGCGCAGCTCGCGGGCGACCGGGCCAAAGATGCGCGTTCCGCGCGGATTACGCTGGGCGTCGATGATTACCGCCGCATTCTCGTCAAAGGCGATCTGGGTGCCGTCCTCGCGGGCATAGGGCTTCTTGGTGCGCACGACTACGGCCTTCACGACTTCGCCTTTCTTGACCTGGCCCTGCGGCGTCGCCGACTTGACGGTGGCGACAATGATGTCGCCCACGCGGGCGTAGCGACGATGCGAGCCGCCCATGACGCGAATGCAGAGGAGCTCGCGCGCGCCGGTGTTGTCGGCCACGCGAAGACGCGACTCTTGCTGGATCATCTGGTCGCCTCCGTTCTCACTTCGCGACCTCCACGATCTCCACAACACGCCAGCACTTGGTGGCCGAAATATGACGCGTCTCGACAATGCGAACGACGTCGCCGATCTTGGCCGCATTTTCTTCGTCGTGAGCGTGGTACTTCTTCGAACGGCGCACGACCTTGAGGTACTTGGTGTGCGCCTTGAGCGTGTCGACCTTGACGACAACCGTCTTGTTCATCGCCGCAGAGACGACAACGCCTCGGCGTTCCTGGCGACTTCCGCGCTCTGTCTCGGGCTTGGGCAGGCGAACAAGAGGCTTGCGGGCGCCGCTCTTCGCAGGTTTCGCGGCGCGTACCTTCGCCGGGCGCTGACGTCGCGCGCTGCGCGGAATATGGCGCTGCGGACGCGTTCGCTTGGCCGGCTGCTCGGGTGCGGCGTCAGGCACGGGCTCGGCCTTCGGCTCTTCCGGCGCGGCTTCGCCCTCGGGCTGCTCGCTAGCAGCCTCCGGCTCTGGCATCGCTTCAGCTACCGGCTCTTCCGGCGCCGCTTCGGGCTCGGGCTCAGGCGTCGCTTCGGCCGCCGGCTCTTCCGGTGTAGCCTCGGCTGCCGGCTCCTCCGGCGCCGTTTCTGGCTCGGGCTCAGGCTTCGCTTCGGCCTCCGGCTCTTCTACCGCAGCTTCGACTTCAGGCTGCTCGCTGGCAGCCTCCGGCGCTGGCGTGACCTCGGCGGCCTGCTCGTTCACCTCGGCGGCCGTCTCGGCAGCCTCGGTCGTGGCCTCGGCCTCGACCTTGTCTTCGCTCGATTTGCTCTTTTCCTCAGCCATCTACTTATTGCCTCTCCGGCGCCGCCTGGCGCTCAGCGCGAATCGTGATGATGCGCGCGATGTCACGCTTCGCGAGCGATATCCGCGCCGGATTCTCCAACGCACCAGTCACAGACTGGAAGCGAAGGTTGAATAGCTCCTGGCGGGTATCGACCAACTTCCGATCCAGCTCCTCGTTGCTCAGCTCGCGCAATTCCTTAACTTTCATATGGACCACTCTCCCGCGTGACGATCTTCGTCTTGACGGCGAGCTTCTGACCTGCCAGTCGCAGTGCCTCTTTCGCGAGCTGCTCCTCGACCCCGGCGAGCTCGAACATGACCCGCCCGGGCTTGATCACAGCGACCCATCCCTCGGGCGACCCTTTACCGGAGCCCATGCGCGTCTCGGCCGGCTTCTTAGTGTAGGTCTTGTCGGGAAAGACGTTGATCCAGACCTTGCCGCCGCGTTTGATCTTACGTGTCATGGCGATACGAGCAGCCTCGATTTGCCGGTTAGTAATCCAGCCGCAGTTGAGCGCCTTGAGCCCGTAATCACCGAACTGCACGGTCGTCTGGCCCTTGGAATAGCCACGCCGCCGCCCACGGTGCATCTTGCGGAATTTTGTTCTGCGCGGAAGTAACACTAGCTCTCACCCTTGGTCTCGGCCTCGGACTTCTTGCGCGGCGCCTTCTTGGCAGCCGGCTTGCTCGGCGCCTCGGCTTCGGAGGCCTTTGCCTTGCTCTTCGCGGGAGCTTTCTTGGCGGCCGGCTTGGCCTTGGCGGCGGTTGCCTTTGCCTCCTCGGCGGCGGGCTCCGACTTCTTGGCGGCCGGCTTAGCCTTCTCGACAGCGGGCTTGGCCTTGGCGGCGGTTGCCTTGGTCTCCTCGGCGGGCTCCGACTTCTTGGCGGCCGGCTTAGCCTTCTCGACAGCGGCCTTGGGCTTCTCTGCCTTGACCTCAGGCTTCGCGGCTACGACCTCCGGCTTTCCGACCGGAGCTACCTTCTCTTCAACAACAGCCGCTGCCTGCGGTGCCGCCTCAGCCGGCTTGGTCGAAGCATCGGTACGCGGCCTGCCGCCCGGGCGTTGCTGCCCTTGGCCTTGGCCGCGCGAGCCGGAGCGACGACGCTGGCGCACGGGTCCGAGACCCTCTCGGTCGACGCCACGACCGCGACCACCGTCGCGGCCACCCGCGAGTCCCTCGCCGCCACCGGAGCCGCCGCGACGCCGGGCCTGATCCTGCTCGCCCAAGCGCGACTCGCGACCGCCCTGAAGGCCCTCATAGCCCTCGGGCATGATCTCGCCTTTGTTGATCCAAACCTTGACGCCGATGCGACCGAAGGTCGTACGAGCCTCGGTGAAGCCGTAGTCGATATCGGCACGGATCGTGTGCAGCGGCACGCGACCCTCGGAGTAGCTCTCCGAGCGGCTCATCTCGGTGCCGCCGAGCCGGCCGGAGCAGGCGATCTTGATTCCCTGCGCCCCCGAGCGAATGCCCGAGGCCAGCGCGCGCTTCATGGCGCGGCGGAAGCTGACCCGGTTCTGGAGCTGCTCTGCAACCGACTGAGCGACGAGCTTCGCATCGAGCTCGGGACGCTTGATCTCGTTGATATTGATGTGGACGTTCTTGTGCGTGATGGCGTGTAGCTCGCGGCGCAGAGCGTCA
>Ga0209226_10000525_pt1 | contig 20427 bp, 14 predicted proteins | sample BarGraNGADG00212_2_FD_184497 | JGI IMG/M metagenome (GOLD analysis project Ga0209226, IMG submission 184497) | Arctic peat soil microbial communities from Barrow, Alaska, USA - Barrow Graham LP Ref core NGADG0011-212 (SPAdes) (version 2) | ecosystem: Environmental > Terrestrial > Soil >...
GCTCCAACGGTTCGGACAACAAGTTATCCAACTCTTTTTCCAAATGAGTGCGAAGCTGATTTGGATAATAGTAATCGGCAGGAGCAAATTGATTTTTAAGTTTTTGTGCCTCCCTAAGCATGACTCTAAATCTTACCGGCCAGGATACTTTGTAACGCTCCTCCAGATATTTAGTTTCACGTTCCAGATGTGCCGTACACAGTTGATGTTTCTTTACCGAGGTTTGAAAGTGTGCTTTCCAGCAATCATGAACAAGTACAGCTTCCTGAGAGATTTCGCTCATATTTTCATTAATCGTAGTTGTCCCCCGATTGGTAGAAGTGACAATATAAGTAGCACGATTGTTTTGCCATGTCCAGAACCAATGCTTTTTCCCATTGATTTTTACACCCGTTTCATCTGTGCCAATAACCCGGCTACGCAATACATTCTGCCGGATTATTTCGTAGGCATCAACACCTTTCGATGCCAGCCGGTTCAACAGGCAATGCAGTCCCCCTTCACTAATCTGAACTGCAAAGATGTCATTCAGCATTTCCTGAAGTCTTTTGAACGGAAGGTATTGTCTGACACTAAGATAGCCAATGAAAGATTCAATACTTTTACCATATTTGACCGGACTATCAACACCAACAGGAAAATCACTTTCTACCACCTTCCCACAAGTACACTTGCACCGATAAACCCGGTGTTCAGTCACTACCTGTTTGATTGTGGGTATATCAATAATCTGTCGCTTTCCACAAAACTCAAAAGGCAGATCACTCACATCTTTTCCGCACTCAGGACAAAAACACGAATGATGTTCAATAATTTCATCGGGTGTTTCTGCCATCTCCAATGTTTTCCCTTCATGCCCGGGTTGTCCTCCTGCTTTACGATTACCTTTCTCTCGAAGACTGCTCGTACGTGGGGGCCTATTTTCATCTTTAGAAGGTGGCATAGAGCTATTGTTACTGTCTTTTCTTGTAGTGAAGCGTGCCAACTCTCGTTCAAGACTATCGATTCGTACCATCAACCTCGAAATTTCCTGTGCCTGCATCAAAACGATGCGCTTCAATTCTTCGATGATTATTTGATCAGATGTTTTCATAACTTGAGCTACAAAACTAACCCTGAAATCCAATATATCAAAGAACGTAATAGCCTATTTATCAAACACTAAAATAATAATTGTTAATATGTGTACGGTTTTAAAAAATACTACCCTTATGAAAATAGAAAATGTTGATTTCGCAAACCATATCGTTAATAACACCTTATTTTTACAAACTGATTAGTTACAATTTTTGTACAAACCTAAGCTTTTTTCTTTAAACGTAAAGTTTCGCAAAGAGGTCTTTTTAATATGATTTCCTTTGTGAGCCTTTGTGAACACCCCGCCCGACTGCGTCATGCGGGCGGGCTTTGTGCTCCTTTGTGGTAAAAGAAAATGCAATTAACCACAAAGTACCCAAAGGACAACACAAAGTAACACAAAGTAAAAATGAAGAATATCATCTATGGTATTTCAATTTTACTTCATACATTTATTGAATCCTTTTTTCGTGATAACTATATATTTATAATATGGAATATCTATCCGACAGAATAAAATCACTATCAGTATCTCAGACTCTTGCGATGGCTCAGAAGAGCAGGGAATTAAAGGCAAAGGGTATAGACATCATCAGCCTGTCATTGGGTGAACCTGACTTCAATACTCCGGATTATATCAAGGAAGCAGCCAAGAAGGCGATTGATGATAACTATTCAAAATACCCTCCGGTACCAGGTTATACAGATCTGCGGGAAGCAATTTCGACGAAATTCAAAGAGGAGAATGGGATCATTTATTCGCCCGATCAGATAATTGTATCTGCAGGAGGAAAGCACTCCCTGATAAACGTAATACTATCGATAGTCAATCCGGGTGATGAAGTTATTATCCTTGCACCGTACTGGGTAAGTTATTACGATCAGATCATAATTGCAGAAGGCAGACCAGTTGTAATTGAGGCTAAGCTGGAAAACGATTTCAAAATCAGACCAGAACAGCTCGAGGCTGCAATAACTGCCAGGACCAGGTTAATCATTTTCAATTCACCGTCAAATCCCACCGGTATGGTCTACGACAGGAATGAGATGGAGAAAATTGCCCGGATTGTTGAAAAACATGAAGGATTATTCATTATTTCAGATGAGATTTATGAGCATATCATTTTTACGGGTGAGCATGTAAGTATGGCTTCATTTGATTTTATCTACGACAGGGTGATTACCGTAAACGGAGTATCAAAAGGATATGCAATGACTGGCTGGAGGATAGGATATATCGGCGCTCCGTTGTGGATAGCAAAGGCCTGCAATAAGTTACAGGGTCAGTTCACCTCAGGTGTTTGTTCCATAGCCCAGCGTGCCGCACTGGCAGCCATACAGGGTAAAGGCGATTCGCGCCAGATAATGAAGGCGGCTTTTCTTCGACGACGCGACCTGATATGCGGTTTGTTAAAAGAGGTAAAAGGACTTAAAGTGAGAGTACCACAGGGAGCCTTTTATGTGATGCCGGATATAAGTTTTTATCTGGGTAAATCGGATGGTGAAACCAAAATCACCAGTTCAGACGATCTTGCACTTTACCTACTCGATAAAGCACGGGTTGCAACCGTCGGAGGAGATGCTTTTGGTTCTCCTGAATGTCTTAGAATTTCATATGCAACATCGGATGATCTGCTTGTTGAGGCTGTGAAAAGGATAAAGGGGGCTTTGGAAAAACTTAAATAGCCCTAAACCCCCACTGTCGCTTCGCGACATCTCCCCCAAAGGGGGAGAAAATACTTGTCCATTCATGGAATTTATTCCCCCACTGTCGCTTCGCGACATCTCCCCCAAAGGGGGAGAAAATACTTGTCCATTCATGGAATTTCTCCCCCCACTGGGGGGAGTGCCCGAAGGGCGAGGGGGGTCAGGTGGCCAGAACAAAACTAATACTTATTATACGACACAGTCTCCGCTGCAGGCTTCCTCCTTTTCTCCCGCTGTTCACTCAATGAATACCCTAATGTGATAATCAGCTCAACTCGTTTTGAACCAGGTACCAAAAGAATTTTTCTAAGCATCCTTTCATCAAACCATCCGATTATACAGGAGCCTATTCCTTCAGACTTTGCCTGAAGGCAGATGTTTTCAGTAGCAATGCCTATATCTATAAGAGAATAATCCTTGTTCTTAATAGTTGCGCCAACCTTTGAAGAGAAGTTTGGGTTTTCTCTCACCACAACTATAATAACAGATGCCTGTGTAACAAAACTGTTCATCCCAATTAATTTGGCCGATGCAGCTTCTGCAATCTTCCCAATAAGCTCCGGATCGGTCACTACAATGAATTTCCAGGGTTGTGCATTACATGCCGAAGGAGCCATCCTGCCGGCCTCTACTATCCTGTCAAGCTTATCCTTTTCAACTGGTTTATCGCTATATTTTCTGTCGCTCTGACGGCTGATAATCAGATCGAGAATAATTTTTGCATCAATCATTATTAATAATTATTTGGCAATAATTCAAAATAGGCCTCTGGGTGCAGACAAGCCGGACAATTCTTAAGAGGTTTTGTACCGAAGTGAATGTAACCACATTTCCTGCAATACCAGAAAACTTTTTCATCGCGTTGGAATACTTTATCCTGCATCACATTTTCAAGTAACTTCCTGTATCTTTCTTCATGACCTTTCTCTGCAGCAACAATAGCTTTAAATGCAGCTGAGATATTTTTAAATCCTTCTTCTTCTGCTGTCCTGGCAAATGAAGGATAAAGATCGCTCCATTCTTCATGCTCACCTTCTGCCGCAGCAAAAAGATTTTCCTTAGTTGTCTCAGTTTTGCCGGCTGGATAGGATGCTGTTATTTCAACCATACCGCCTTCAAGAAACCTGAAAAACCTTTTAGCATGTTGTTGTTCCTGCAACGCAGTGGCAAGAAAGATTCCGGAAATCTGTTCAAAACCTTCTTCTTTTGCAACTTTGGCAGCAAATTCGTATCTGTTTTTAGCTTGCGATTCTCCTGCAAAAGCTTTAAGCAGGTTCTTTTCGGTGAGTGTTCCTTTTAAGCTCTTTTCCATGTCAGATAACTTTGTTAGATTTTAAAATATCAATAATCTTAAAAATGATTTTTACACAGGATAAATGTAGTAAATTTAACTATCTTTATTTTCGAATTAATTACGGCAAGAAACTTGGAATAAACATAATTTAAAAACCACGAATATGATAATTGTACTATTTTTTCTGGCGATTATTGTTCTTTTTATCCTGATGGCTGTTTCATTATATAACAGGCTTGTAAGGTTGAGAAATAACAGGGAGCAGGCTTTTGCAGATGTTGATGTACAACTGAAACTGAGACACGATCTTATACCTCAACTTGTTGACTCGGTAAAAGGTTATATGGGACATGAAAGAGGAGTTCTTACTGAAATCACCGAGGCGCGTACGAATGCAATGAAAGCTACCACGATAAATGAAAAGATAGCTGCTGAAAACAAGTTGTCAACTGCACTTGACGGTTTGAAAGTATCTGTCGAAGCATATCCCGATCTGAAAGCAAGTCAGAACTTTCTTGACCTGCAGAATGAGATTTCGGACATTGAAAACAAGATAGCTGCTGCACGCCGGTTCTTTAATTCGGCAACCAAGGAGCTTAATGTTGCCACTGAATTATTCCCCTCGAACCTGATTGCCACTCTGTTTAATTTCAAACGTGAACCAATGTTTGAGCTGGGTGAACAGCGGACTGAGGCAGAACAACCGCCGAAAATTCAGTTCTGACAACATGAAATATTTTGGTTTGCAGAGCCAGATATGGAGGAATAACACTAATTCAGTGCTGTTACTGGTGATGTTTCCCATCATCTTTTTTGTGCTGACCTGGTTATTCTTTTTTTTCTTATCCTTAAATTCTGAAGAACACAGAACAATAAGCCAGATAAACCAGAGCTTCATGATAACTGCACCGTTTATAATAACAGGTGTAGTTATCTGGTTTACAGTAGCATGGTTCTCTCATTCTTCAATGATTAACTCCGCTACCGATTCAAAACCTCTTGCAAGGAGCGAAAACAAGAGGGTCTATAACCTGGTTGAGAATTTGTGTATATCTACTGGTATGAATTTGCCAAAAATCAATATTATAGATGATGATTCGTTAAATGCCTTCGCCAGTGGAATAGATCCAAAAACCTATTCGATATCCTTGTCGAAAGGTATTATTGAAAAGCTAAATGATGAAGAACTTGAAGCGGTTATTGCTCACGAGCTCACACATATAAAAAACCGTGATGTAAGGTTACTTATTATTTCAATTGTTTTCGTCGGGATTTTTGCATTTATCTCCCAGGCAATTTTCAGAGGAATACAATTTGGTGGTACCGGCAAGGGCAAGAAGGGTGGGGGTGGAAGCGCAATAATAATTGCTCTGTTACTCGCTCTTATAGGCTATCTGATTTCTTCTCTTCTAAGATTTGCCTTATCGAGGAAGAGGGAATATCTGGCAGATGCAGGCTCTGCCGAACTTACCCATAGACCAATTGCCCTTGCATCAGCCCTTAGAAAAATTTCTGATGATCCGACAATTGAAGCAGTGAAAAGAAAGGATATTGCACAGATGTTTATTGAGAATCCACAGGTCAGACCCGGAAAATCCACCGTCTCGCTTAGTACGCTATTCGCAACCCATCCGCCAATCAGCAAAAGAATACAATTGTTAGAACAATTCTGATTTTTGAATCAAGCTAGCTAAATAACAATGTTTCTTTTTAACCACTGAGTAACACGGAGTAACACAGGTTTCTTCTCTTCGTCTCTAAGTCTCTAAGTCTCTTCATCCCTTAGTCTCTTCTTATCGAACTTAAGGAGTTTGGTTTCTTCTCCTCTCCATATTCTGCGAATGTTTTCCCTATGGGTTACGACAAGAGCTATACCGACCAGTACTGCAAATATTTTGAAAAGTATCGACTGTGTATCAAAAAACAGGAAGAGAAAGACCGGAAAAGTTATTCCTGCACTCATTGAAGAGACGGATACTATTCCTGTTATTAATAAAACTGTAAGGAATACACCCATACAGCAAATTGTAAGCAGAGGCTGTAAAGCCAGGAAAACTCCAAATACTGTTGCGACACCCTTTCCACCTCTGAATCCGGCTAACACAGGAAATATATGGCCGATGATGGCTATTATACCTGAAGCAAGTTGCAGGTTCGTCAGATCGGCGCTTCCACTTTCCGCCAGATGGAAAAAGACCGGTAACATTGCTGCCAGCCATCCTTTGGCGATATCTATGATGAGAACCGGAATACCTGTGGCCCAGCCAAGCACACGTATTGTGTTTGTTGTTCCTGCATTCCCGCTTCCATGTTCTCTGACATCAATGTTATGAAACCATTTCCCGATCCATACAGCTGCAGGAATTGATCCAAGCAGATAAGCCAATACAACTGCAAGTACCACATTCAGAATATTCATACTTTAAAAAGCATTTAAGAAGGCGATTTAAAACCTCAGCCTCAACCTCAACCTTTTAGCCTCCGAAGCTTCAGCGAAGGAGGCTCAACCTCTCACTGATCAGATAACAGGGCCAAAGCCGGAGAGTTTTGCAGCCTCTTTATTAGCAGTAAATTTACTGAAATTGTCTATAAACTTCAACGCCAGGTCAGTTGCTGCAGCATGCCATTTGGCATGCGACTCCCAAACTTTACCGGGATCGAGGATATTTTCATCAATTCCCTGAATTCTGCCAGGGATACTTAAGTTAAAAACAGGAAGATTAACAAACTCACACGCCAGAATTGAATCATCAAGAATTGCATTTATGATAAGTCGTGTCGAGGGAAGTGCGATCCTGTTTCCCTGACCATACGGGCCACCCATCCATCCGGTATTAACTAACCAGGCTTCGGCATGGTGCATCTTCATTTTCCTTGTCAGCTCGTTTGCATAGATTATAGGATCGAGCATGAGGAAAGCTGCACCAAAACAAGCGGAGAAAGATGGTATTGGTTCGATAATCCCTCTCTCGGTTCCAGCAACTTTAGCAGTGTATCCGCTAAGGAAATAGTACCGTGTCTGCTCTTCAGTAAGACGACTAACCGGAGGCAAAACACCGAATGCATCGGCTGTAAGGAATATAACTTTTTTAGCATGTCCTGCTTTTGAAACAGATTTTACTATATTATGGATATGGTAAATAGGATAAGAAACTCTTGTATTTTCTGTTTTTGAGCTATTGTTAAAATCTATGGTGCCGTCAGACAGAACGACAAGGTTTTCCAGAAGAGCATCACGTCTTATTGCATTATAGATATCCGGTTCATTCTTCTGACTTAATTTGATGCATTTGGCATAACAACCTCCCTCAAAATTAAATATGCCATCATTGTCCCACCCATGTTCATCATCACCAATAAGGGCTCTTTCGGGATCGACCGAGAGAGTTGTTTTTCCTGTTCCGGAAAGTCCGAAGAATATAGCTGTGTCATTCTTTTTACCAACATTTGCAGAGCAGTGCATAGAGGCTATTCCCTTGAGAGGAAGGTAATAATTCATAACAGAAAAGATTCCTTTTTTCATCTCACCACCATACCATGTTCCACCTATTACCAACATGCCTTCAGAGAGGTTGAAAAAGATAAAATTTTCGGAATTGAGTCCCTGTTGCTGCCACTCAGGATTTTTTGCTTTGGAGGCATTAAGCACGACAAAATCGGGTTTGAAATCGTCCAGTTCCTCCGGCTCCGGTCTGATAAACATATTTTTTACGAAATGAGCCTGCCATGCAACCTCCATAATAAATCTCACACTTAACCGTGAATTTTTATTTGCTCCGCAAAAACAGTCAACTACAAAAAGTCTTTTTGCGGATAACTGCTTAAGCGAAATTTTTTTGCAATGGTTCCATATCTCAATGGAAATAGATTTGTTATCAGAAATTTTTGCCTTATCAGACTTCCACCATATAGTATCTTTGGTTATATCATCAAGAACAATATATTTATCTTTTGGAGAACGTCCCGTAAATACTCCGGTGTCAACAGAAATCGTTCCGGTCCTGGTAATCGTCCCCATCTCATAAGTGCTCAGTCCGGGTTTCGTCTCTTCCGAGAATAGTAAATTATAGGAGGGATTATAGACAATCTCTCCAACTTCTTGAATACCGTAGTTTAACAGATCGCGGGGATCAATCATTTTAAGAGATTTCGTTTTTAGATAAACAAATTCGTAGCCAATAAAGTTCTGACCAGAATTTTTTCGAAATATAGTTCAATTTTTTATAATTATAATTCCATTCCGGCATAGGGTAAATATCTTTTCAAAGGTCTTAATGGTGTTAGTAGAGTTTTAGGTAAATATGGCTGGGTTAGATCAGTAAGCCATGAAAAGAAAAAGGGTTCCGCAAAAAGCAGGACCCTTTCCTTTTATTTATCATAAAATCAGGTTATTTGCCAAATTTGATTGAAGCCTGGGCTGCAGCCAGTCTGGCAATCGGAACCCTGAAGGGAGAACAGCTTACATAAGTTAAACCCGATTTGAAACAAAATTCAACTGAAGCCGGGTCACCACCCTGTTCACCACAGATACCTACTTTCAGATCCGGTCTGGTTGACCTTCCTTTCTCAACAGACATTTTGATAAGCTGACCAACACCATCCTGATCTATTGTCTGGAATGGGTCAGAAGCTAAAATCTTTTTGTCAAGATAATCGTGGAGAAATCCTCCGGTATCATCACGGCTGAAGCCGAATGTCATCTGCGTCAGGTCGTTGGTTCCGAAAGAGAAGAATTCTGCACTCTTTGCCATGCGGTCCGACAGAAGACAGGCACGGGGTATTTCTATCATCGTGCCATATTTATAATCAATGGCTTTTACACCAAATTTTTTGCATATCTCCGCATATACCTTGTCGACAACTTTTTTGGTAAAGTCTAATTCTGCCACTTCTCCTGTCACAGGAACCATTATTTCGGGATGAGGTTTCTTACCCTCTTTAATAAGTTCAAGTGTAGCTTCAAAAATTGCCCGAACCTGCATCTCCGATATTTCAGGGAATGTTATTCCAAGACGTACTCCCCGATGTCCCATCATAGGATTTGATTCATGAAGGGCCTCACCACGCTTGGCAATATCTTCCTTCTTAATTCCAAGTGCGTTTGCCAGCTCCTCCTGTTTTTCAGCTCCCTGTGGAACAAACTCATGGAGAGGAGGATCGAGAAGCCTGAATGTAACCGGAAGCCCGTCCATGGCAGCCATAGTTTCTTTCATGTCTTTCTTCACATATGAGAACAGTTCATCAAGAGCTTTACGGCGTTCAGTTTCATTTGCACTGAGGATCATCTTGCGAAGGAGGAACAATGGAGCTTCTGAACCTTTGCCATAAAACATATGTTCGGTTCGGAACAAGCCAATACCCTCTGCACCGTAATTACGGGCAATAACAGCGTCTTCAGGAGTCTCAGCATTTGTACGTACGCCCATCTTGCGATACTTGTCAACAATTGTCATGAATTCCTTAAAACGCGGGTTTTCGGTTGCGTCCATCAGGGTAACTGCTCCGGTATATACATTTCCTTTTGTACCATTAAGTGTAAGAACATCACCCTCTTTAATAACTATGTCTGAACCTGTGATTTTAGCTATCTTTTTAGAAGAATCAACATGAAGGGCTCCCGCACCGACAATACAGCATTTACCCCATCCGCGTGCCACTAGTGCAGCATGAGATGTCATGCCACCGCGTGCAGTAAGGATACCTTCAGCAGCACGCATGCCTTCAACATCTTCCGGATTGGTTTCTTCGCGGAGAAGAATAACTTTTTCACCCTTACGGAACCAAGCAACAGCATCTTCAGCATTAAAAACAACTTTTCCGACTGCTGCACCCGGACCTGCAGGCAAGCCTTTTACAACAGCTTTGACCTTCTTTTCAGCAGCAGGATCACAAATAGGATGCAGAAGTTCATCGAGCTGGGCAGGATCGACACGCATAACAACTGTTTTTTCATCGATCAGTTTTTCGTGAATCATATCCATTGCCATGTTGAGAGCAGCTGTTCCGGTCCTTTTGCCTGTGCGGCATTGCAACATATAAAGAGTACCCTCTTGTATTGTAAACTCTATGTCGAGCATATCGTGAAATGACTTCTCAAGGATGTTCCGGATATCACAGAGCTCTTTATAAGTACCCGGCATTGCTTCCTGCATACTGTGAAGATGCTGGTTCTGATCATTTTTTGTATCATCATTGAGCGGACTCGGGGTTCGGATACCTGCTACAACATCTTCTCCCTGTGCATTTACGAGCCATTCACCATAAAACAGGTTTTCACCGGTTGCCGGGTTACGGGTAAATGCAACACCTGTTGCAGATGTATCGCCCATATTGCCAAACACCATAGCCTGTACGTTAACTGCGGTTCCCCAATCGTCGGGTATACCTTCTATACGGCGATATGAAACAGCTTTTTTACCATTCCAGCTTTTGAAAACTGCTTTAATACTGCCTTCAAGTTGTTCTTTTGCATCATCAGGGAAAGGTTTTCCAAGAGCATTTTTTACTATCTTCTTAAATTCTTCCGAGAGAACCTTAAGTTCATCAGCCACGATTTCTGTATCAGATTTGTAGCCTTTCTGTTTCTTAAACTCATTAAGTTTTTCGTCAAGTTGTTTACGTATTCCTTTACCTTCACCGAGATCAATACCTTCAGCTTTCTCCATAACGACATCGGCGTACATCATAATAAGACGACGATAAGAATCCCATACAAAACGGGGATTGTTGGTCTTTTTAAGAAAACCGGGGATCGTTGCTGAACAGAGTCCGATATTGAGTACGGTATCCATCATACCTGGCATAGAGCTACGTGCACCGGAACGGCACGAAACCAGTAATGCATTTTCAGCATCACCATATTTCATTTTCATTGTCTCTTCGGTCTTCTTCATTGCTGCCCAAACTTCCGGCATCAGCTCAGGAGGAAGAATACAATCGTTCTTATAATACTCATTGCATGCTTCAGTTGTGATTGTGAATCCGGCAGGAACCGGCAACCCAAGCAGACACATCTCTGCTAGGTTGGCTCCTTTACCTCCAAGAAGGTTTTTCATATCGGTTTTACCCTCTGCAGTTTTTTTCCCAAAGGAGTAGACTCTTTTAATGTGTGACATAGTTTTATTGATTTGAGATAAAATTAAAATATTGATTTTGCAAAATAAGGTGCAAAGTTAATATTAAAATTGAATTTCTGAAAAGCGAAGGATTGATGTCAGAACTCATTTATTAAATAATTGATAAAGGTTGGTGCTAACCACCACGTTCCCGCTTTTTGCCCCGCAGAGGGGCTAATTTACTTCTTAATTATCTTATAACCAATGCTTTCTATTCCTGATTTGATTTTCTCCAGATCGAATGAACTGCCTTTTATAATTACGGTACCCGATGACAGGTCGACAGTTGCCTCTTCAACACCTTCTGAAGATTTAATAATGTTTTCAACATTGACTTTGCAATGGTTACAGGTCATCCCTCCTATATGAAGAGTCTGCAGGTTTTCAGATGAGTAAACTGGTTTAATTGTCTCCAGAAGATGAATTTTTCTTGTGTAAAGATACTTCTGTATATATCCATTGATAATTAAAAGTGTCAGAACCAAAGATGAACCGGTCTTGAGCCATACCGGTAAGATCCCTGAGTGATCGTGACCCATATGATTAAAATGTTCGGATACTCTGAACCATTCCTGTGGAAGAAAGTAATCAATAAAAAGACCTGATAGCAGCGCGCCAGTGATGATAGCTCCCAGATATCCGATTAACGATTTTTTCCCGAGAATTTTCCCGATCATTGTAATTGTAGCTGCATTAGTGGCGGGACCTGCCATCAGCAATACAAGCGCAGCGCCGGGGGAAAGACCTTTTAACATCAAAACTGCTGCAACAGGTACAGATGCCGTAGCACAAATGTATACTGGGATAGATATTATCAGAATTAATAGCATTCCGACGAAATCATTGGGGATCTTATCAGCAAAAAAGTCGTTCGGGACAAACACTGAAATAAGGGCGGCGATCAGGAGGCCAATTATCAGCCAATTTGAGATATCCTGCAAGAATTCAATGAATGAGTACCTGAACATCTCTTTGATCCGCAGAAAGAATCCATTAGGCAATTCCTCACCATTTTCATTATTCCCGGAATTAGTATCGCCGGTTTCAGGATCGACCCTTTTGGTTATTAAACCTCCGAAAAGACCGGTAACAAAAGCTACTATAGGACGGATAACAGCAAATGGCAGACCTAGCATCGAATATGTAACAAAGATTGAATCAACCCCGGTCTGTGGTGTTGAAATCAGAAATGAAACAGTTGACGCTTTTGATGCTCCGTGTTTATAAAAGGATATTCCGGTAGGTATAACACCGCATGAGCATAAGGGGAGGGGAACACCAAGCAGAGAGGCATTGAAAATTGACCGGAAATTATTTTGCCCCATATATTTTCTTACCTTTTTCTTAGGAAACAAAAGATGCAACAGCCCGGCAAAAACAAAGCCAAGTATAAGATATGGAGCCATCTCCGTGAGTATTATGAACAGTTCTTTCCAAAAACCTTTAATATAATCCATGCTATATTAAATTAGACCAAATAAAAACAATGCAAATATAACCAGCCTTTTTTAATTATGTTCACAATAAAATGTGATTTATGCCCTGGGGTGGAACATTATCAGCGTATCGCGTAAGAAACTCCTGTCAATATGAGTATAGATTTCGGTAGTAAGTATTGATTCATGCCCGAGCATTTCCTGGACTGCCCTGAGATCTGCGCCTGCCTCAATCATATGAGTTGCGAACGAGTGCCTGAAGGTATGAGGACTTATATTTTTTCTGATTCCGGCTTTGGCTGCAAGGTCTTTGATTATCGTAAAGATCATTGCTCTGGTAAGCCGGCTGCCACGACGGTTAAGAAAAAGGATATTCTGGTCATAGATCACAGGAAGACTATTTCTGTCCTGTTTATAAATATCTATCTCCTTGAGTGCTTTCCTGCTCACAGGTACAAGTCTTTGTTTATTCCCTTTCCCTGTAACAATAACAAATTCTTCACCATAATGTATATCCGTTAGACGCAGATTTACCAGTTCCGAGACTCTTAATCCGCATCCATACAGAGTTTCAATAATTGCTTTATTCCTGTGGCCTTCCGGTTTACTGAGATCGATAGCGTCAATAATTTTGTCAATTTCAGATATCGACAATACTTCAGGAAGCTTAAGACCGATTTTGGGTGATTCAATAAGTGAAGCAGGATTCTCTTCAATTTCACCTTCTATCAGGAGAAACCTGAAAAATGCTCTTATCCCGGACAGTACTCTTGATTGTGTTCTGGTATTCTTATTGTTTTCGCTGTACCAGACCAGAAAAGTTTTAAGATCGGAATATCTTACTCTGTCTGGTGAAATATCATTTCCTGTTTCAATAAAATATTTTTCAAGTTTAAAAACATCATTCTGATATGCTTCGATGCTGTTGTCTGACAATGATTTCTCCAGCCGAAGATAGGTTTCAAAATTTCTGATTGATTGTTTCCAGGTGAGGCTCATTTGATGATTTCTGACAGACTGATTAATTGATAAAAGTAGTTAAAAGAATAATGCCAGCAAGACGCTAAGGCACGAAGTTTAACCAGGAAAAAAGTCGTTACTCAAAATTTTTTTGACTATTTTTACCCTGATATATAACAACCGGAAATTTTACCTTTGTGATCCTTAGCGATATCCTTAGTGTACCTTTGTGGTAAAAAGACCTGATTCATTTAACCACAAAGGATCACCAGGTAAGTCTCAAAGTAACACAAAGGAAAAAATCAAACAGTGTCTCCTTATGCAAATAGAAATTATAAACGGTCCGAATTTGAATCTGCTTGGAAAGCGGGAACCTGAAAAATACGGAATCTCATCTTTTGAAGATTACCTTCAGATACTTAAGACACATTATCCGGACATCAGATTCAATTATTATCAGTCAAACACTGAAGGTGATATAATAAATGAAATCCAGAGCTCCGGTTTTTCATTTGACGGAATAATATTGAACGCTGGCGGTTATACACATACATCTGTAGCGATTACTGATGCAATTGCTGCAGTAAGCGCACCTGTAGTTGAAGTTCATATTACTAATATTTCAGCTCGTGAGGAATTCCGTCATACCAGTCTTATTGGCAGGAATTGTGCCGGCAGCATTTCCGGGTTTGGCCTTGATAGTTACAGACTTGCAGTTGAATCGTTAATTGAAATAAACAAATCAAAGAAAAAGTAATTTATGAACTCTAAAAGAACCAAGATAGTTGCCACTATTTCCGATAAAAATTGTGAATCAGGATTCATCAGGGAATTGTATGATGCCGGAATGGATGTTATAAGGATTAATTCGGCACATCTGGATATTGATGGAGCACTTCGGATAATTAAGAATACACGGGAAGTCTCCGACAAAATTGCTATACTTCTCGATACAAAGGGCCCTGAAATACGTACTACTGTATGTGATGTCCCGATAAAATTAAAAAAAGGGGCCACTATTAATATCATTGGAGATCCCGGTAAAAAGAGTTCAGCTGAAGCTATTTATGTCAGTTATGTTAATTTTTCTTCAGATATTCCTCTTGGATCACTTATTCTGATGGATGACGGGGAATTGGAACTAAGGGTTTTAAGAAAGAAAGGTGATGCACTGGAATGTAGCATTGAAAACGATGGGATCCTCCAATCAAGAAAAAGCGTGAACGTCCCAAGTGTTAAGATAACACTCCCGTCGCTTACTGACAAGGACAAGGCTTTTCTCGAAATGGCTGCTAAGAACGATGTTGACTTCATTGCTCATTCTTTTGTCCGGTCAAAGCAGGATGTTCTCGATGTTCAGAAAGTTCTTGATTCTTTTAACAGCAACATTAAAATAATAGCCAAGATTGAAAATCAGGAGGGTGTTGAAAATCTGGATGATATCCTTGAAAACGTATATGGTATTATGGTTGCCAGGGGAGATCTTGCCATTGAGATTCCATATGAAAAAATTCCCGTTATCCAGAAGATGATAATTACGAAATGTATCATAAGCAGGAAACCGGTTATTGTTGCAACACAAATGCTTCATTCGATGATTACCAATCCACGGCCGACCAGGGCAGAAGTCAGTGATATTGCCAGCGCTATTTATTCACAGACTGATGCAATTATGCTGAGTGGTGAAACGGCAAATGGTAAATATCCTGTTGAAGCTGTAAAAACTATGACCAAGGTGGCTCTTGAGATAGAGAAGAACAAGGAGAAATTTCTCGACATTCCTTATCTGAATGTTACAGGAGAAATATCAGCTTATCTGGCAAAAGTTGCTGTCAAGACTGCCTTCCGGATAGGAGCCCGTGGAATCATAGCCGATACAACAGGAGGAAGAACTATTAAGGATATGGCTTCGTACAGGGGTATAAATCTGATACTTGCACAATGTTACTCGGAAGATACAATGAGAGAACTTGCGTTGTCGTATGGTGTTTATGCAAGTTACCAGGAACGAAAAAAATCGGTCGATGAGTTTATTCACATCGCGTTGAAAAATCTTACAAAAGCACATAATCTTAAAAGTGAAGACATTGTGGTTGTGCTTGCCGGAAACTTTTCCGGAGGATCAGGTTTTTCTTTTATCGAGGTAGGATCGGTACAGTATCTTAAAGATAGGGTGAGTATAAAAGATTAATGAATATTTGGTCTGATTTTTGATGCATTAATCAGGCCTGAAGCTGATGTATTATACTAAAAACCAAAAACTGTTTCAGTGAAAAATCTTATGATAAAGAAATTTTTTCTGCTGGTATTAGTATCATTTTCTTTTGCCAACCTGAAGGCCACTCATAACAGAGCCGGAGAAATCACGTATATACAGCTGTCGGACCTCACTTATGAGATCACAATAACCACATATACCTATACATTAAGTCTTGCCGACAGACCAACTCTCGATGTCGAGTGGGGAGATAATTCTACATCAACTGCTCCCAGAATATCCAAGCTAACTCTTCCGAACTATTACAGGAGGAATATTTATAAAATAGTCCACACCTATCCTGGTCCGGGTATATACAAGATCGTGGTTCAGGATCCAAACAGGAATGCAGGAGTGAAAAATATTCCCAATTCAGTAAATGTAGTTTTTTCTATCTCAACAATTCTTACGGTTAATCCGGCTATGGGACGAGACAGCTCACCGATACTGCTTAACCCGCCTTATGATAAGGCGGCGTATCATTACTTATTTATTCATAATCCTTCAGCATATGATCCTAATGGTGACAGCCTTTCTTATAAACTCACAGTTTGTACACGCGACGATGCCAAATCTATTGTAGGATATACATTGCCACCGGCAACTCACTCAATAAGAGTAGATTCTATCAGTGGTGACCTTATCTGGGATACTCCTGCCGACACAGGGAAATTTAATGTCGCAATGGAGATTCAGGAATGGCGAAACGGGAAAAAAATCGGAGTTGTGGAACGTGACATGCAGATTGAGGTTTATATTACAAATAATAAGCCACCGGTTAATGGGCCTCTCAGGGATTATTGTGTTGAAGCAGGTCAGCCTATTGATTTCCTTTTTACGGCAACCGATCCGGATAATGATTTTTTAACCCTCCACGCAGCTTCAGGAGTCTTTAGCGTTGACTCATGCAAGGCACAGTTTACAAAAGTAGATTCTGTGGCAGGATTTGCTTCCTCCAGATTCAGATGGGTACCTTGCCATGAAGCAGTGAGGAAACAACCATATACTGTGACTTTTAAATCGGATGACAATAATGCCGATGTCAGACTCTCTGCGATTAATAATATAAATATCAGGGTGTTGGGTCCGTCGCCTCATATCGTAAACGCTGTACCGGAAGGTAAAACGATCAGGCTGACCTGGTCGGGTTATGTAACAAATTATATATCAGGATTCAACATTTACAGAAGGGAGGGTCCGTCTACTTTCAAACCTGATTCTTGCACAGCAGGCATAAGCTCATCAACCGGTTTTGTCAAAGTAGGATACATCGGAGGCAGTGCAACAACTTCATATTCCGACAATGATAATGGTCAGGGGTTAGGGTTTGGCAAGGAATATACTTACAGGATTGTTGCCGTTTATCCAAATGGAACAGAAAGTAAAGCTTCAAATGAAATTACTTCAACACTTGTTACAGGTGTCCCTGTAATAAAAAATGTGAGTGTCAGAAATACTGATGCAGCTAAAGGATCGATTTACATTTCATGGAGAAAGCCCGGTAAACTGGATACTATTCCGGCAACCGGTCCATACGAGTACCTGATTTACAGAGCAGACGGAATTGGAGGGACAAACTACAGTCAGATTAAATCAATTCAAACAGTAAACCTGAACGATACAGTGTATATCGACACTTTAATAAATACATCGACAACCGGTTATATTTATAAGATTGAATTATGGAATAATGCTTCCGGCAACAGATTTTTGATAGGTGACCCTGGTTATGCGTCTTCAGTTTTTCTTGTTGTCGCGCCGGGCGACAGAAAGGCACGCTTTACAATTAACCATAACGTCCCCTGGATAAATACCAGGTATGATTTCTTCAGATTGAATGACGCCACTATGAAGTATGACTCAATTGGTTCCACAAATCAGCTTACATGGGTCGATAACAGTCTGGTAAACGGTAACCAGTATTGCTATTACGTGAGGTCGACTGGTGGTTACCTCGCAGATAACATGCCAAAAAATCTTATTAATCTTTCTGAGAGTACCTGCACCATACCGGTCGATAATGAACCACCATGTACTCCATCTTTAAAGGTTACGAGCCAGTGCGATAGTTTGTACAACACACTTACCTGGTCAATATCCGATCCTGTTTGTTTTGATGATGTTGCCGGCTACAAGATCTATTCCAGAATGAAGTCGGTGGAAAATCTTACCCTGCTCACCACTATCAACGATAAAACCGTCTTTACCTACAAGCATTTTCCGGGTGAGACTATTGCAGGATGTTATGCAGTTTCAGCTTTTGACTTAAAAGGCAATGAGAGCCCCCAATCAGCAATTATATGTATTGACTCTTGTAATTTTTATGAGATCCCAAATGTTTTTACACCTAATGGCGATGGTTTAAACGATAGACTTGTAGCTAAAACATCAGGACTGGTTGAAAAAATTGACTTCAGGCTGTTCAACAGGAATGGTTTGCTTATATTCAGGACTGAGGATCCTAAAATCGACTGGGATGGTACCTATAAAGGGAAAATTGTATCTCCCGGAGTATATTTCTATAAATGCGATGTGTATGAAAATCGTATTTCAGGAACTTTTGTAGATCCCCGTTTTGGTTTTGTTCATGTTATAACAGAAGAAAATGCAAAGTTAAATCAAGTGAATACCAAATGATTGTGAAGGATTTATGAATATGAAGAAGATTATAATTCTGTTTTGGATATTGATTAGCATTGGGACTGTTCATGGGCAACAGACAGTTGATTATATTCTTAAAGCCAAAGCCCTTATAGAAGCCGGGAAATCCGACCAGGCAATAATCTTGCTTTCCGGAGTAATAAATGTAACAAGAGATAGCAGGCTTTATACTGAAAGAGCTGAAGCTAATATTCTGGAGGGTGACTATTCAGGGGCTATCGGCGATTATAATGAAGCTGATAAGATATCTCCTGCCTCGGGCGAATACGGACTTTCAAGAGTTTATGCTCTTAAAGGCGATGCAGCCACCTCACTCTATCATCTTGAAATGAACCTGAATTCTGCATATAAGAAAGGAGAAAAAGAGATTATGCTCGATCCGGCTTATGGTGCAATTGAAAACAGGCAGGAGTGGCGTCAGTTCTGGAAGAAAGATTGGTACACCGGAACTGAAAGAAGAATTTCGGAAATAGAATATTATATATCCGCCGGTAAGCTCGATGAATCAAAAGCTGTTTTTTCGGAATTAAAAAAAAGCTATGACAGCAGTGATGACATCCTTTATGCAGAAGCACTGATCAACCTTGCATCCGGAAGTTATGCCCAGGCGATAAAGATTGTATCGGGACTTACAACTACAAATCCCGGGAATGAGAAATATTTAAGGATTCTTGCAAAAGCCCAGACCGGAGCATCCAATCCGGCAGGTGCATCGTCAACATATTCTCAACTTTTGACTTCAGGAGTTGCTGACGCCAGGTTGCTGATTCTCAGAGCAGAATGTTACAGAAAAACCGGTGAAGCAGATAAGGCAATAACGGATATTGATAAATATCTGGAATTCTATCCTGATGACAATTCCGCTTTAAGTCTGGCCGGAAAGGTCGAGGCAATATCAGGTGATAATCTTAAAGCACTTGAATACTTCTCAAAGAACCTGAAACTTCATCCTAACGATCCTGAATGTTATATTGACCGGGCAAATTCCTATTTTGTTTCAAAGTCATGGGACCTTGCTATAAATGACTACAGTATGTCATTGGATCTCAAACCCCAGGATTCCGATGTCTGGCTTAATAAGGGCATTGCACTGCTCAATTCGGGTAAGGCGGATGATGCTTGTCACGATTTTAGAATGTCATTCCGACTTGGAAATAAACGTGTGACTGATTATCTCAGCAGGAACTGCATCAAGTAAACTATTTTATATTTATAGAGCGTTGACCCACACCATAGTTACTTTCTTTTTCTTGATAAAAAGAAAGTAACCAAAGAACCGAGTCCGAAGGGCGAGCTCGCGAACACCTTTAAAAAATAATAAAAATTGTGAGCAAAAATCAAGACTGCAGATAATATTGGGGCTACTGTTTTTCAGCTTGTCAAATTATTTGTTCATTTTTTGCTCGCCCAAAAAACGAACCAAAAAAGGGCGGCCTCAGATCTTTTTTGGGATTAACATTTTCTCGGTTGCCCACGCATTACAACTCGTCGTCCTTCGTCCTCCTCAAACAGTAATGCTTACTTCAATCCTTCGCTTCGCAGCTCAAAAATGATAATCTATTTCCAAAAAATATCTGATGGCATTGATCGCCTGACGGCGATTTGGGTTGAAAATTCTGGAATCTTCAAAACAGTCGCTTATACCCAATCCCGATAAATCAGGACTGAGGCCATATGAAATCCAAAAACAATAACGATTTTATTAAATTCTATAATCAGCGGCGGGCAGGCAAACCGGAAATGGTGCGAACTGCAGCCAAAACGGTAGCGCCAATTAGGCCAGTGTAGCAGGCGCCGGTTTTGGCTGAAGTTGTCATTTCCGGCCTCTTTTTCTTTGGTTCATTTCTTTTGGAGGAGCAAAAGAAATGAACAAATCAAAAGAATGTAAATAGGATTCGAGGTAGCACTCAGTTACCTTAT
>Ga0209226_10000527_pt1 | contig 20353 bp, 13 predicted proteins | sample BarGraNGADG00212_2_FD_184497 | JGI IMG/M metagenome (GOLD analysis project Ga0209226, IMG submission 184497) | Arctic peat soil microbial communities from Barrow, Alaska, USA - Barrow Graham LP Ref core NGADG0011-212 (SPAdes) (version 2) | ecosystem: Environmental > Terrestrial > Soil >...
CCGTCATTTTTAGATAACGGATACCCTGTCCGATAGCAATTGCGCTCGGAATACCGGTCCAGGAGAAAAGCAGCATGAAGATTCCAGCTCTTGTATTTCCAAGGTAGAACTCGTGTATGCCGAAACCTCCGAGAAGGAGAGCGAGTATGGCGGCTGTTCTTCTGTCCTTACCTTCGCCATCAATATACATAACACTCGGATAGAGAAGCGTTCCAGCTGGCACTGGGACGAACGCGTCGTTATTGACACCGCAATATGGGCATTTTGCGAATGAAGGAGAATATGTGCTGCCGCACTTGGGACAGACGATCTTGTGCGTGACGGTGCATCTTGGACATGCATCATCAACAGCATTGTCGTACAGTTCATGGCAGTTCGGGCATTCAACAAGCATGTATTCCTTTCATGCATCCAGCAAGCAAGCGCGTTGTAACATCTCCACACAGGAGAGTATAGTCGGCGATCGTGAACACTGAAAATGGTTAGAATGGAAAGGGCCGTCCGTGCTCTTTTCATAGACAATCCTCTTCTTGTGGTCTCTGTAACTAGAGCCGTGTGATTCCGTGTCCGCAAACCCGCATGGTTGCGTAGGGCGTTCAGGATTACACGACATTAGTCCTGCCGACGATTCAGACAAATTGATGACGGGCAGAGAGCTTGTTTCGAGAGAAACTGGCAGAAGTGTCAGTCAGGTAGAGGCATCAGCATGAATCCGGGGAATCGGCGAAGAATCCGGGAATTTGGAAATTAGCCCTGGTTTCCGGAAATGAACCAGGAAAACCGAAGACAAAACATGTGGTCATCAGATGCTCGCTCGACGACCGCCCCGCCGTGACGCTACGCTGATTTCCTGCGCCAAACCACAGACCAGCCTCTCCGCAGCGCGTTGTCTGTCCATTTCCATGCTCTCTGTGGTAGCACGACGTACAGCACGCTCAGGACCACCCATAGCCAGAAGACGGGCAGGGCAAGAGAGGAAGGAACTATGAGCAGGAGCAGCAAGAAGTACGGACCGGTCAGCAGTGAGTACTGTTGAATCATGACGCAGAACCACAAGAGAGGCATGTTCTGGTCAGTAAGGGGGCCAAGAAAGGTAGGTAGTGTAACATATTTTGTGAAGAGACTCCACAATTTGTCTGTGAAAGGCAAAAATGAATAGGAATTGTAATCCTTCGTCCATGACGGGAAGAAACTCCCATGACTTGCAATTGAAGCAGAGGTGTAGTTTGTCAGGACCATCAGGCAGAGTGAGAATGCGACAGCGATCTTCAGAAAGCGGTGTAACACGGGATGATGGCGCAAGGCGATCACAACGAGGACTGCTGCCACAATAGGCGATATCAGCATCCCGATCTCATACAGCCATAGCAAAGGGCTATTGAGGATATTGCCACGGTTTGTGTACACCGCCAGCATTCGGATAGCTAGCAATGCGGGCGACCATAAGAGGAAAAGCCAAATGAGTCGCCTCTGAAGAATGGCTGCCGGAGTTGCTGGGGTATCGTCCTCAGTCCTTGGAAACATGTCATTCTCTATCATATGGACCGTCCATGTCTAATTCTCTTCCACAACAGTTTCACCCTATCTCCAAGCCATCCCCATGCTCTCGACGGCAGCACGACATACAGGACGCTCAGGACCACCCATAGCCAGAAGACGGGAAAGGCAAGAAAAGAGGGAGTGATCAGCAGGAGGAGTAGGTAGTAGGGGCCAAGCATGGAAGCGTATGGATACAGGAACAAGGATGTATAGCCGAACATACCGACAATCGTTCCATGCAGGGTCGCATTTGCATCTGGGGGCCCGACGTGGAAGAGGGGCTGGTCTACCAGGGGGTAGTATGTACTGAATATGACTCTGGGCATAGACAGCGATGGCTCTGCATCGGAGTATGTGGAGTAGGTGTGCTCGATAGTACTAAGGAGTTTCCCTTGGTGTGCGAGTGACGTACACCGAAGAAATCCCCCCCACAGAACGGTCGTGATCAGCAGGAGACCAACCAGTGTCTTCAGGAACTTCCGCGTGGCAGGATAGCGGCGGAGTGCAATACCAGCAAGGATCGCGGCGACGACTGGGGAACCGAAGAACAGCACGTAATCGCCAAATTGCCCGAGGAGAAAGACACCGGCGATTACCAAATTGATGACTGGCCACACGAACATCGCCAGAAACAACCATTTCTCTATGTTTCGTCTTCGTGGGCTGTCGCTATCAAGGGTCGTCCATTGGTGCACCTGTTTAACTGCGGTTCTCATGGGGTCTTCCTGATTATTCATAAATCCCACCAGCCTACAATATTGCCAAGGATCAGCACTATCTTCATTGTGTTTGCGTCTTTGTTGCCCACTCTATTCTCCACTTGCTTCCCAGTTATAAATGAGCCATGGAGAATCTTCCCCATCTCTTTTAAGCATGTACTCATAAGTGTAAGTGTCATCAACTAGTCCATATGGTGGTGCTTTTTTGAGTTTGGCATGATATATCGCAACGAATACCTTCCTATTGTTCTCGATCTGTGTTCTTTCGGTAAGATATTGTAGCTTTATGAATTCCACATTATCCCTTTCCCAAGGTAACCCTTTCTTGTCCGAAGTGACATATTTCTCCATTTCTGGCAAATTGCCCTCACTCCAATACTTGAAGTAGTCTCTCACCACCTGTTCAGGAGAGGGCATGGCAGGTACTTCAAGCTCAAGCGCGTCTTTTGGAACGTCGACAAAAGATTCGCTTCCTGTAGTTTGCTTGAACTCATTTGCAGTAGGAACATAAACAAGAGGATTCCCCTGCCAGTGAGGTTGAAGAATTCCTGAAATCACATAGGTCTGTCCCTCAATGATCTTGGGGTATCCGGTGCCCCCATACACAACGGTACCGTCAGAGAGTTTGTCTGCCTTTTCTGAAAGTGGCTGACAGAGATACAGGACGAGTGATATATGACGCGATTCTCCCCCAGCAGAAGATACGAGCGAAGTAGTCTCCCCCATCACCATTCTCGTGTTTACTACACTAGTTATTTTCGAAGTAGCCGAGAAGTTCGTAGTATACGCGCCTGTCCCCGCAAGAGCGATGGCAGGAACGTCATTCTTGTACGGGATTTCCCCATTCTTAATCATTGTGGCCATATCATTTCCGTCCGGAACATGCCTTGTACCTACAACTCTTGGTGCACAACCTGTTGCTACCATGACTACGGCAAGCAGGATGCTCAGGAACGGGGCCGTTATGGAACGGGATCGTGATTTCGATGTTTTCATGTTGTATGCCTCCAATGCGTGCTTTCAACAAGCATGGTGGACTGGAACCCGGACACCAAAGCTAGCGACGCCCCGTATCGGCTCGAGATACTACGGAGCCTTTGCGGCCGCAGCTATAGACACAGCCTTCGCATATCCCTGCGCCACAGTCGCTCTGCGGGAACGAATATCGTCAAGAAACCCCACTGCAGAGACGTAGTTCTTCCCATTGACTCCATTGTCCACATACACTTGAAGAGAGGAGGCATCAATGGTGCCGGCAGTGTCCACGTCTCCAACAACCTTGATTCTATAGGAGACCCCACTCGGAACGCTCATAGCATGTTCAATCGTGCCACGCCGGCCGGCGATGTCGTTTTCGACAGCTTTCGTTGCAGCAGAGAGTGGAGTGCCGTGATTCTGAAGGTACTGAAGTTCTCCGGCGATCATCGGCTGGAGGTCCACCGGTCCGCCGTTCAGAACATACATTGCCTCGATCGTCATCAGAGCTTCGACCTTGCCTGCCAGGACCTGATTGCTGCTGACCGTGATCGCAGGTTGACGTGTCATGTGATGGTCCCCTGCCGCTACTGCCTGCTCAGCGAATGAACGCGCCGCAGCGAGGAGCATCTGATTGTTGACACTGTCATCCGGATTCTGCTGGAACTCACTGGCCGTAGGAATGTAGACAAAGGGATAATCCTGGTAGTCGGGTTGGAGGACTCCGACCACGTCATACGACCGTCCCACGATGATCTGGGGATACCCCGTGCCACTGTACACGACGGTGCCGTCGGCGAGTTTCTCAGCCTTCTCTGATAGAGGAGCGCAGAGATAGAGGTATCCAGTGTAGCTAAGCTGCTGTTCGAACGTGGTGGGAGAGAGGATCTCCACTCTGACGATTCTGGTGTCCATAACATCCAGAACCTTTACCATGGCAGAGAAGTCTGTCGTATATGTTCCCTTCAGAATAGAAATCGGAACATCATTTCTATACATTGATTCGATATGCCCCTCTGCAATCGGAGTTGTTAGGTCATCTCCTATTGGAACACTGACCGTTGTAGTTGTTAGGTCATCTCCTGTTGGAGTGATAGTTTTGGGCGCACAACCAGCCGCTAGTAGGGCTACTGAAAGCAGGATGCTTGTGGATGCAGCTATCATCGAACCGGATCGTGATTTTGTTGTCTTCATGTTATGCTCCTCCAACACCTGCGCTTGTCATGCCTTCGGCTCTTTCATCAAGTCGTCAATAAGCCACACGCCATTGACCTTCTTGAGCGTGAGCGTAATTGGGGTCTCTCCTGCAAAGCCGCTCCAGTCCTGCCAGGGGTCTTGCATCTGAACGATGCTTCCCTTCACGGTGTACGACGTGCCATCGAGTTTCTGGACGGAGTCAATTCTAATACTGTCTGGATATGATCCTAGCAATGGTCTTCCTGGAACAACATCTGTATAGGTCGTGAACTCTTGATAGAGACGGTCGGTGATGAGTCGTTTCAGGTTGGAATCAATTCCAGCAACGGTACGGGCACTCATCTCATGCCGTATTATGTCGTACTCCACCTCTAGCTCATCTTGAACATACATGGCTTCGTACTCATGTACACCGACAGTTTCCTTCCCGTCACTTCCTTTGGTTATTAGGAGATCTCGTCCATCTGCTGTATGCAATACCCTTTTGCCAGCAACAACGCGAATGCCAACGCCCTTTTCTGCTATTTGAATAGTCAAAGACGATTCACTGCTGTCTGGTACATCCTTGAGGCGTGCCCCGAATTCGCCGACAACCTGATAAATCGCGTTGGTGTCTGCTGTCTTCGGGGGAGTCGTCGTAGATGGTTTGAACAGGAAGTAGCCGCCAACCGAGATGGCGAGAAGCAGCACTATGCCGACGATAATGAACCGCACCAGTTTGTTGATCATGTAATGCCCCTCCAACACGTTCCTTCTTTCAACAAAGGCGTTGGAGTAGTGCCTGGGCACCAGCGCCATCAGCGCGTCGCATCATTGCGGCATCGCAGCGGAAAACCCTCTTTCCATAATTAGTATAACGTGCTAGTTGCGCATATGACAGGCATCAATAGAGAAGAGTCGGGATATCGGTACTTCGTTGCGCCCGAGCGTATTGCTAGAGGAACGTGCGGTGATCGCCGCAGACGCTGACGCAATCAGTGTTGGGGCGATACTGAAGCTCATTTCGTCACTGCGGACATCATCAATATCACGACTCTTTTGTCAAATCTCACAACTTAATGTCAGATCACACGACTTAATGTCAGATCTTACGACTCTATGGTTTCTGCAATTAGAGTCGTGGAATTCCGGGTGCGCAAACCCGCATGGTTGCGTAGGGCGTTCAGGATTACACGACATTTGTCCTCCTGACGATTCGGTCGAATTGATGACGGGCAGAGAGCTGGTTTCGAGAGAGAACGGCAGAAGCGTCAGTCAGATAGAGGCATCAGCACAAATCCTGAGAATCGCCAAGGAATCAGGAGATTTGGGAATCAACCCGGGTTTTCGGAAATGAACCCGGAAAACAAAAGACGAAACGTGTGGTGATCAAATGCTCGTTGGACGGCCGCCGCGCTGTGACGCTACATTGATTTCCTACGCCAAACCGCAGACCAGGCTCTTCGCAGAGCGCCTCCCATCCATCCCCACGTTCTCTGCGGCAGTACGACGTACAGCACGCTCAGGACCACCCATAGCCAGAAGACCGGAAGGGCAAGAGAGGAAGGAGTTATGAGCAGGAGCAGCAAGAAGTACGGGCCGGTCAGCAGTGAGTACTGTTGAATCATGGTGTAGAACAACAGGAGAGGCATGTTCTGGTCAGTAAGCGGTCCAAAGAATGAAGGTAGAGTGACGTATTTCGTGAAGAGACCTACCAGTTTGTCTGCCAGAGGAAAGGACGGATAGAGATTGTAGTCCTTCGTCCACACCTGGAAGAAACCCCCATGACTTGCGATTGAAGCCGAGGTGTAGTTTGTCAGGACCATCAGGCAGAGTGAGAATGTGATAGCGACCTTCAGAAAGCGGTGCAACACGGGACGATGACGCAGGGCGATCACGACGAGGACTGCTGCCACCATGAGCGATAGCAGCATCCCGATCTCATACAGCCACAACCAAGGGCTATTCAGGATTCGGATAGCTAGCAATGCGGGCGACCATAAGAGGAAAAGCCAAATGAGTCGCCTCTGAAAAATGGCTGCCGGAATTGCTGGGGTATCGTCCTCCGTCCTCGGAAACATGTCATTCTCTATCATATGGACCGTCCATGCCTGACTCTCTTCCACAACAGTTTCATCCTATCTCCAAGCCATCTCCATGCTCTCTGTGGCACGATGAGATATATTGCGCTTAGGAACACAAGAAGGCCATCGAACCAAACAACGGGGGACCTAATTGCACTCTCCACCCATTTCCAGCCATGTTGCAGGGAATCATAATAGTACCCGACTCCGATGTAGAGGGCTACAACGAGAATGATACCAGCGAACCACTGCAGGAAACGTCGTGAAGCAGGATAGTAACGTAGGGCAATTCCTAGGAGAATCGTTGTGAAAATAGGAAACCCATAGTACGCCACTAAGGAGTAAAGTAATCCGGTGTGTAACACCAACAAAATAACTGGCCATGAAAACATAGCCCCAAACAACCATTTTTCTATCTTCCGTCTTTGTAAATCTTCGCCCTCCATGTTAATCCACTGGTGCACCGGTTTGACCGTGATTCTCATGGGGTCTTCTTGATTATTCATAAATAATCTCCCGTTTCTTGCTGTAATGGTGAATGAAACTCTATTACCAAAAACATCAACGCACCGTATCGGTTTGAGGTGTTACGGAGCCTTTGCATCTGCAGCTGAAGCCAAGGATGCAGCATTGGCATCCCCTTGTGCAACTGTTGCAAAAGCAGAACGCATGTTCTTGAAGTACTGAGCTGCAAGAACCCAGGCGTTTCCTTTTGGCGCCCCTTCATCCACATAGACTTGAAGAGAGCCGACATCGATATTGCCAGTAGCATCCACGTCTCCAACGATCTTGATAATATAGTTTGTCTCGCTTGAACCGTTCATTGCAGATTTAATCGTGCCTCGCCAGTAGGCGATGTCATCTTCTACTGCTTTCTTGGCAACACTAGACAGTGTGGTACTATGATCTCGAAGATACTGAAGTTCTCCTGCAATCATCGGCTCGTCATCTATAGTCCCGCTATTCAGAGCAGTCATTGTTTTCACGAGCATCACGACTTCCATCTTGCCTGCCTGGACATACTTGCTGTCGACAGTGATGACAGGTGCAGCAGTCGTATGATACTTCCCCACCGTTACCTGCTCAGCGAAGGAACGTGCCGCATCGATGAATATCTGCGTATCTTTCGGCTGAGCTCCTCCGACCACGTCGTCAATAAGCCATACGCCGTTGATCTTCTTGAACGTGAGCGTGATGGGGGTCTCTCCGTCGTTGCCGCCATGAGCCAGTGCATCGCTGTCCATCATGATTTGGTTTCCAACCACCGTGTAAGACCCGTTATCTAGCCTCTGTACGGAGACAATCTCAATGCCTTCCGGCCATGGGCTTGACCCCACCCTTCCTGGGATCCTCGACGTGTCCTGAACGAACGCCTGATAGAGCCGGTCAGTAATGAGCTGCTTCAAGTTGAAGTCCATCGCGGTAATCACGTCTTGGTCGGGGGCGATCAGACCCACATCCTTCAGGCGTGCACCGAGTTCGCCGACAACCTGGTAGATCGCGTTGATGTCTGCTGCGTTTTGTGAAGACGTGGTAGCTTTCGGTGTGCAGCCGGCAAGAATACCGATTGCAACGATAAGGACAATAGTAATGATGGAGATAACGGTAGTGCGTTTCGTTTGTTTGTTGGAAGACATGATGACACCTAGCCTTTCCTTGAGGTTTCGCTTGTCCTCAACCATAGCCGAGAACATGGCAGGCGAGGGGGCACCTGTCATCGATGCGACCGCAAGGAGCATGGAACCATAGCCGCGGCGGTCGTCCGTGGAAAACTGCCTGGTGACCGTTTCGTCACAGGAAAGTTCGCAAGAGTGGTTCAACTCGTACTGCATGACGTAGGCAAGCGGGTTGAACCAGTGGATGCTGACTGCAATGGCGGCAACCCACTTGAGAAGTCCATCCTGCCTTTGGGCATGCGTCAGTTCATGGAGCAGCGCATAGCGCAGGTCGTTGTCTGTCAGCTGGCGGTCGGGAAGAACAATGGCAGGGTGAAGGATGCCAAGGAGGATAGGGCTCGCGACCGATGCGCTTGTGTAGAGCCTCGGGGTCGCTCGCACATGGACCTCCTGCCGACAGTCCTCGAGAATTGCCAGGAAGTGCGCGTCGGTGACACGGACCATCGTTCTCTGTACCGTTCTCTTGAAGCGCGTGTATCCTGCAATGTTCCAGATCATGACTGCTAACGCGCCGATAGCCCATATCAGGAGAAGGAGCGTGGACGCTGGCCAGGTCGTCCTGCCGTTTGCAGTTACTGGCAGTGTCTGAGCTGATGTTTCCGTGGACGTTGCAGGTTCACCGGTCGGTAGCAACGTACCAGGTGTGGTACCGACAGGAGTCGTTGTTGTCGGCACCGACGTGGCAACAGATGGTGCACTCCTGGTAAGGATGGAAGGCAGAGTTCCGCTCGGCACAGTAACGGTAGGCGCAAGCGGCAGGAGGAGACGGAGCACGACCAGGAGCCAGACATAATACTGCCACCGTTGTGACAAGTGCTTTCTGGTCAACGGCTTCATGACAAGGAGAACGACCGTCACGATGGCACCGGACAGCGACATGGAGATCAATGTTCTCATGAGTTCACTCATGTTTTTCCAGCCCCCCTTCAAGGTACTGTTGTAGTTCCTCTTGCTCTTTCTGTGTCAAGTTCCCAGGAGTACACAGGGCAACGACGAGGTTTCGGACGCTGCCGTCATACAAGGTATCGATCAGTTTTCTGGTACGGTCGTTGCGGTAGTCCCTCTCGCTGACAAGAGGAGCATAGAGCAAATGCCCTTGTTTCTGGCAGGAAACCGCTCCCTTCTTAACCAATCTGCCGATGAGCGTAAGGACCGTGGACTTGCCCCACGCTGACGTATCCCGAAGCTTGTCCCGTATTTCTGTCGAAGTCATGGCATGTCCCTCCGACCACAGGACGCGCATTATCTCCAGCTCTGCATCAGCGATCTTCATTGTTGCACCCATCACACACTCTCCTTGTACAGATACGACAACTGTAAACTCTACCCGTAGTTTACGAGTGTAGACATTTTTGTCAAGGGTCTGCTTTGGGATACCAAAACCGGCAGTTCAGAAGCATTCGTGCCGTCGCTCTAGTACTTACTGTTGTCAGTGTTCCTTCGTCAAGATGAGAGGATGGAAAGACCTTGATCCCCACGCTGTGCTGTCCACAGAGTCACCGATCGTTATCATGTCGGCGAATTGAGAAGTGCCTCACCCTCCTAGTGCCAAACGGATGGACTGTGGTGATCCGCCTGCTGGACAGACTTGTGCACCAATGGACAGAGTTTGATGCCCCATTCCCTCTTCGTACTGCCATCACCAATTACACGACTCTAATTGTCGCGCCTGGATAATTTCAATATTGGCGTCTTGAGATTCTTCAATCTTGTCTCTCGAAACCGTACGATACTGCACATGTTTGCCTCATTCATATGCAGAAACACATAGCAATCTGCACATAATGTGCTAATATGTATGCAGATAACGAGACAGAGGTGCAGATATGAGGAGATTCGACTATACGTTCCTTGGACATGGCATGGTGCCGGCAAGCATCGCCAACCTGGCGGGAGCGATCAGGGAGATAAAGGCAATGGAATCAGGGCGCATGGACCTATTCCCGGACATGTTCAGCAGCCTTGAGCAGATCGCCAGAGTAGAGTCCGTGAAGGGTTCCAACGCCATTGAGGGGATCGTTACGACCGACCAGCGGATCAGGGAGATCGTCAACGGGAGCACTGCTCCGCTGAACCACGACGAGATGGAGATCATGGGATACCGCGACGCTCTCGGCCTTGTCCACAGCAATTACCCGACGATGGAGATCAACAGCCCGACCATCATGGGACTGCACAGGACCATGCTCTCGTATACCCCGCAGGGCGGAGGCGCCTACAAGGTGGCCGACAACGTGATCATGGAAACAGATACGTTTGGCACAAGGCACATCCACTTCACGCCGGTTACTGCAGCGGAGACGCCGGAGGCAATGGAACGGCTGATCCTGGCATACATGTCCGCTCGCAGCGACAGTTCCATCAATAGCCTTCTGCTCACTCCATGCTTTGTTCTGGATTTCCTCTGCATCCACCCGTTCATGGACGGCAACGGACGCATGTCGCGCCTGCTGTCCCTGCTTATGCTGTATAAGAGCGGATTCGACGTGGGAGAATACGTGTCGTTTGAGGAGCAGATCAACAGCACAAAACCTCAATACTACGAAGCGTTGAGGGTGTCTTCGAAAGACTGGCACACGAATGAGGACTCCTATTTCCCGTTCATGGAAAACTTCCTGACGACGCTGCTAGTCTGTTACAGGAAATTGAATGAACGTTTCGATATCGTTCAGGGAAAGCACGCAACCAAGGCAGAAAGGATAGAAGCCGCAGTTCTGCGCAGCATAAAGCCCATCTCCAAAAAGGATATCTCAGACCTTTTCCCGGACATCAGCCCGACGACCATTGAAGCGGCCCTGGGAAGGATGGTTAGAAACGGCGAGATCACGAAGACCGGCGGCGCGCGGAGCACGAAGTACATCAAAAAGATAGGACAATAGAAACGCTGTGGGAGTAGTTGAGAAGGTCTCTCTTCGATAACACAGATGCGAACTGCGAACAATTCCGCGACATGAGTATGCCATGGACATATTCCGACAAATCTGCATATTTTGCTCCCAACAATATGCAGAAACGAAATCAATGATGCAGATAATCTGAGCCAAAAAGGCGAGAGACGGTTAGCATCATCTGGAATGATGAATTGAAATTCTGAAATGGTTTCTGCAATTAGAGTCGTGGAATTCCGGGTCCGCAAACCTGCATGGTTGTGTAGGGCGCTCAGGATTACACGACATTACTGCCGGGGCAGGTTGCTGATAATCCGGACGAACGGTAGATGACAGACGGAGACCGTTTTGGATCAGGAACGGCAGACAAGGTTAGTCAGATAGCGGCGTCATCGCAAATCCGACAAGTTGGCCGCGAATCGGGGGATTTGGAAATGAACGCGGTTTTCCGCGAATGAACCAGGAAAACGAAAGACGAAACGTGTCGTGATTAGATGCTCACTGAACGGCTGCCCCGCCGTGACGCTACGCCGATTTCCTGCGCCAAACCACGGACCAGCCTCTCCGCAGCGCGTTGCCTGTCCATTTCCATGCTCTCGACGGCAGTATGACCCACAGCACGCTCAGGGCGACCCACAGCCAGAAGACGGAGAGTGCCAGCCACGAGGGTGAGAGAACCAGAAGGAGGAGGGGAAGAAAACCGGGTAAGATGACCAGGAACCGAACAGCCATCTGGAGGTACACAAAAGCATAGTCGATCCCTATGAGTCCTACATAGTGTCCCACGAGGGAGGGCAGCCAGCGCAGCTGGACTGCTGTCGCCTCTTTCCATGACAGGGTACCCTGGTCGGTGAACCGGTGCACGATCCCATCAACAAGACCAGGGTAGTCCCTGTTGAAGTCCTCTTCTGATTGCTGGGGATAGTCCTCGATGAAGATGCGCAGGGTCGTCTTTCCACGAGTAACGACGGCGACCAGACGTTCAGGTCGTCCCGGCTCGTCCGGTACAGCATCGGCATGCGATCCCCACCAGAAGATCATCCGGGCATCCATGTCCTTGGGGGCACCATAGACTCTGCGGGTGAGTTCCTCCCAGGTATCTATCCCCCACGTATTGTGGAACCGGGTATCGTGGGTCCGAGCATAGAGTATGCCCGGCTCTGTGTTGATTGCCCTGAAGAACAATTCTCCCTTGACTGTACGGAAGTTCGCATAGGCATAAAGGAGAGGAGTACAGACCAGGAAGGCACAGATGAGCCATACTTTGATCCCCCAGCGTATTCTTGCTCTCTTTTCGAGAGCAGCTGCCGCGGCAATTTCCTTCTCGATCGAAAGCATGTCATTCTCCATTCTGAGCATCCTCAAGTCAACCCTGGATTCGCTTCCACAGTGATCCTGTTCTCGTCCTCATCCATCTCCACGCTCTCAACGGCAATACGACGTACAACATGCTCAGGACGACCCACAGCCAGAAGATCGGCAGGGCAAGAAAAAAAGGAGTTACTAATAGGAGCAGCAAGAAGTAAGGGCCGAACAGCAGTGAGTACTGTTGAATCACGACGCAGAACCACAAGAGAGGCATGTTCTGGTCAGTAAGGGGGCCAAGAAAGGTAGGTAGTGTAACATATTTTGTGAAGAGACTCCACAATTTGTCTGTGAAAGGCAAAAATGAATAGGAATTGTAATCCTTCGTCCATGACGGGAAGAAACTCCCATGACTTGCAATTGAAGCAGAGGTGTAGTTTGTCAGGACCATCAGGCAGAGTGAGAATGCGACAGCGATCTTCAGAAAGCGGTGTAACACGGGATGATGGCGCAAGGCGATCACAACGAGGACTGCTGCCACAATAGGCGATATCAGCATCCCGATCTCATACAGCCATAGCAAAGGGCTATTGAGGATATTGCCACGGTTTGTGTACACCGCCAGCATTCGGATAGCTAGCAATGCGGGCGACCATAAGAGGAAAAGCCAAATGAGTCGCCTCTGAAGAATGGCTGCCGGAGTTGCTGGGGTATCGTCCTCAGTCCTTGGAAACATGTCATTCTCTATCATATGGACCGTCCATGTCTAATTCTCTTCCACAACAGTTTCACCCTATCTCCAAGCCATCCCCATGCTCTCGACGGCAGCACGACATACAGGACGCTCAGGACCACCCATAGCCAGAAGACGGGAAAGGCAAGAAAAGAGGGAGTGATCAGCAGGAGGAGTAGGTAGTAGGGGCCAAGCATGGAAGCGTATGGATACAGGAACAAGGATGTATAGCCGAACATACCGACAATCGTTCCATGCAGGGTCGCATTTGCATCTGGGGGCCCGACGTGGAAGAGGGGCTGGTCTACCAGGGGGTAGTATGTACTGAATATGACTCTGGGCATAGACAGCGATGGCTCTGCATCGGAGTATGTGGAGTAGGTGTGCTCGATAGTACTAAGGAGTTTCCCTTGGTGTGCGAGTGACGTACACCGAAGAAATCCCCCCCACAGAACGGTCGTGATCAGCAGGAGACCAACCAGTGTCTTCAGGAACTTCCGCGTGGCAGGATAGCGGCGGAGTGCAATACCAGCAAGGATCGCGGCGACGACTGGGGAACCGAAGAACAGCACGTAATCGCCAAATTGCCCGAGGAGAAAGACACCGGCGATTACCAAATTGATGACTGGCCACACGAACATCGCCAGAAACAACCATTTCTCTATGTTTCGTCTTCGTGGGCTGTCGCTATCAAGGGTCGTCCATTGGTGCACCTGTTTAACTGCGGTTCTCATGGGGTCTTCCTGATTATTCATAAATCCCACCAGCCTACAATATTGCCAAGGATCAGCACTATCTTCATTGTGTTTGCGTCTTTGTTGCCCACTCTATTCTCCACTTGCTTCCCAGTTATAAATGAGCCATGGAGAATCTTCCCCATCTCTTTTAAGCATGTACTCATAAGTGTAAGTGTCATCAACTAGTCCATATGGTGGTGCTTTTTTGAGTTTGGCATGATATATCGCAACGAATACCTTCCTATTGTTCTCGATCTGTGTTCTTTCGGTAAGATATTGTAGCTTTATGAATTCCACATTATCCCTTTCCCAAGGTAACCCTTTCTTGTCCGAAGTGACATATTTCTCCATTTCTGGCAAATTGCCCTCACTCCAATACTTGAAGTAGTCTCTCACCACCTGTTCAGGAGAGGGCATGGCAGGTACTTCAAGCTCAAGCGCGTCTTTTGGAACGTCGACAAAAGATTCGCTTCCTGTAGTTTGCTTGAACTCATTTGCAGTAGGAACATAAACAAGAGGATTCCCCTGCCAGTGAGGTTGAAGAATTCCTGAAATCACATAGGTCTGTCCCTCAATGATCTTGGGGTATCCGGTGCCCCCATACACAACGGTACCGTCAGAGAGTTTGTCTGCCTTTTCTGAAAGTGGCTGACAGAGATACAGGACGAGTGATATATGACGCGATTCTCCCCCAGCAGAAGATACGAGCGAAGTAGTCTCCCCCATCACCATTCTCGTGTTTACTACACTAGTTATTTTCGAAGTAGCCGAGAAGTTCGTAGTATACGCGCCTGTCCCCGCAAGAGCGATGGCAGGAACGTCATTCTTGTACGGGATTTCCCCATTCTTAATCATTGTGGCCATATCATTTCCGTCCGGAACATGCCTTGTACCTACAACTCTTGGTGCACAACCTGTTGCTACCATGACTACGGCAAGCAGGATGCTCAGGAACGGGGCCGTTATGGAACGGGATCGTGATTTCGATGTTTTCATGTTGTATGCCTCCAATGCGTGCTTTCAACAAGCATGGTGGACTGGAACCCGGACACCAAAGCTAGCGACGCCCCGTATCGGCTCGAGATACTACGGAGCCTTTGCGGCCGCAGCTATAGACACAGCCTTCGCATATCCCTGCGCCACAGTCGCTCTGCGGGAACGAATATCGTCAAGAAACCCCACTGCAGAGACGTAGTTCTTCCCATTGACTCCATTGTCCACATACACTTGAAGAGAGGAGGCATCAATGGTGCCGGCAGTGTCCACGTCTCCAACAACCTTGATTCTATAGGAGACCCCACTCGGAACGCTCATAGCATGTTCAATCGTGCCACGCCGGCCGGCGATGTCGTTTTCGACAGCTTTCGTTGCAGCAGAGAGTGGAGTGCCGTGATTCTGAAGGTACTGAAGTTCTCCGGCGATCATCGGCTGGAGGTCCACCGGTCCGCCGTTCAGAACATACATTGCCTCGATCGTCATCAGAGCTTCGACCTTGCCTGCCAGGACCTGATTGCTGCTGACCGTGATCGCAGGTTGACGTGTCATGTGATGGTCCCCTGCCGCTACTGCCTGCTCAGCGAATGAACGCGCCGCAGCGAGGAGCATCTGATTGTTGACACTGTCATCCGGATTCTGCTGGAACTCACTGGCCGTAGGAATGTAGACAAAGGGATAATCCTGGTAGTCGGGTTGGAGGACTCCGACCACGTCATACGACCGTCCCACGATGATCTGGGGATACCCCGTGCCACTGTACACGACGGTGCCGTCGGCGAGTTTCTCAGCCTTCTCTGATAGAGGAGCGCAGAGATAGAGGTATCCAGTGTAGCTAAGCTGCTGTTCGAACGTGGTGGGAGAGAGGATCTCCACTCTGACGATTCTGGTGTCCATAACATCCAGAACCTTTACCATGGCAGAGAAGTCTGTCGTATATGTTCCCTTCAGAATAGAAATCGGAACATCATTTCTATACATTGATTCGATATGCCCCTCTGCAATCGGAGTTGTTAGGTCATCTCCTATTGGAACACTGACCGTTGTAGTTGTTAGGTCATCTCCTGTTGGAGTGATAGTTTTGGGCGCACAACCAGCCGCTAGTAGGGCTACTGAAAGCAGGATGCTTGTGGATGCAGCTATCATCGAACCGGATCGTGATTTTGTTGTCTTCATGTTATGCTCCTCCAACACCTGCGCTTGTCATGCCTTCGGCTCTTTCATCAAGTCGTCAATAAGCCACACGCCATTGACCTTCTTGAGCGTGAGCGTAATTGGGGTCTCTCCTGCAAAGCCGCTCCAGTCCTGCCAGGGGTCTTGCATCTGAACGATGCTTCCCTTCACGGTGTACGACGTGCCATCGAGTTTCTGGACGGAGTCAATTCTAATACTGTCTGGATATGATCCTAGCAATGGTCTTCCTGGAACAACATCTGTATAGGTCGTGAACTCTTGATAGAGACGGTCGGTGATGAGTCGTTTCAGGTTGGAATCAATTCCAGCAACGGTACGGGCACTCATCTCATGCCGTATTATGTCGTACTCCACCTCTAGCTCATCTTGAACATACATGGCTTCGTACTCATGTACACCGACAGTTTCCTTCCCGTCACTTCCTTTGGTTATTAGGAGATCTCGTCCATCTGCTGTATGCAATACCCTTTTGCCAGCAACAACGCGAATGCCAACGCCCTTTTCTGCTATTTGAATAGTCAAAGACGATTCACTGCTGTCTGGTACATCCTTGAGGCGTGCCCCGAATTCGCCGACAACCTGATAAATCGCGTTGGTGTCTGCTGTCTTCGGGGGAGTCGTCGTAGATGGTTTGAACAGGAAGTAGCCGCCAACCGAGATGGCGAGAAGCAGCACTATGCCGACGATAATGAACCGCACCAGTTTGTTGATCATGTAATGCCCCTCCAACACGTTCCTTCTTTCAACAAAGGCGTTGGAGTAGTGCCTGGGCACCAGCGCCATCAGCGCGTCGCATCATTGCGGCATCGCAGCGGAAAACCCTCTTTCCATAATTAGTATAACGTGCTAGTTGCGCATATGACAGGCATCAATAGAGAAGAGTCGGGATATCGGTACTTCGTTGCGCCCGAGCGTATTGCTAGAGGAACGTGCGGTGATCGCCGCAGACGCTGACGCAATCAGTGTTGGGGCGATACTGAAGCTCATTTCGTCACTGCGGACATCATCAATATCACGACTCTTTTGTCAAATCTCACAACTTAATGTCAGATCACACGACTTAATGTCAGATCTTACGACTCTATGGTTTCTGCAATTAGAGTCGTGGAATTCCGGGTGCGCAAACCCGCATGGTTGCGTAGGGCGTTCAGGATTACACGACATTTGTCCTCCTGACGATTCGGTCGAATTGATGACGGGCAGAGAGCTGGTTTCGAGAGAGAACGGCAGAAGCGTCAGTCAGATAGAGGCATCAGCACAAATCCTGAGAATCGCCAAGGAATCAGGAGATTTGGGAATCAACCCGGGTTTTCGGAAATGAACCCGGAAAACAAAAGACGAAACGTGTGGTGATCAAATGCTCGTTGGACGGCCGCCGCGCTGTGACGCTACATTGATTTCCTACGCCAAACCGCAGACCAGGCTCTTCGCAGAGCGCCTCCCATCCATCCCCACGTTCTCTGCGGCAGTACGACGTACAGCACGCTCAGGACCACCCATAGCCAGAAGACCGGAAGGGCAAGAGAGGAAGGAGTTATGAGCAGGAGCAGCAAGAAGTACGGGCCGGTCAGCAGTGAGTACTGTTGAATCATGGTGTAGAACAACAGGAGAGGCATGTTCTGGTCAGTAAGCGGTCCAAAGAATGAAGGTAGAGTGACGTATTTCGTGAAGAGACCTACCAGTTTGTCTGCCAGAGGAAAGGACGGATAGAGATTGTAGTCCTTCGTCCACACCTGGAAGAAACCCCCATGACTTGCGATTGAAGCCGAGGTGTAGTTTGTCAGGACCATCAGGCAGAGTGAGAATGTGATAGCGACCTTCAGAAAGCGGTGCAACACGGGACGATGACGCAGGGCGATCACGACGAGGACTGCTGCCACCATGAGCGATAGCAGCATCCCGATCTCATACAGCCACAACCAAGGGCTATTCAGGATTCGGATAGCTAGCAATGCGGGCGACCATAAGAGGAAAAGCCAAATGAGTCGCCTCTGAAAAATGGCTGCCGGAATTGCTGGGGTATCGTCCTCCGTCCTCGGAAACATGTCATTCTCTATCATATGGACCGTCCATGCCTGACTCTCTTCCACAACAGTTTCATCCTATCTCCAAGCCATCTCCATGCTCTCTGTGGCACGATGAGATATATTGCGCTTAGGAACACAAGAAGGCCATCGAACCAAACAACGGGGGACCTAATTGCACTCTCCACCCATTTCCAGCCATGTTGCAGGGAATCATAATAGTACCCGACTCCGATGTAGAGGGCTACAACGAGAATGATACCAGCGAACCACTGCAGGAAACGTCGTGAAGCAGGATAGTAACGTAGGGCAATTCCTAGGAGAATCGTTGTGAAAATAGGAAACCCATAGTACGCCACTAAGGAGTAAAGTAATCCGGTGTGTAACACCAACAAAATAACTGGCCATGAAAACATAGCCCCAAACAACCATTTTTCTATCTTCCGTCTTTGTAAATCTTCGCCCTCCATGTTAATCCACTGGTGCACCGGTTTGACCGTGATTCTCATGGGGTCTTCTTGATTATTCATAAATAATCTCCCGTTTCTTGCTGTAATGGTGAATGAAACTCTATTACCAAAAACATCAACGCACCGTATCGGTTTGAGGTGTTACGGAGCCTTTGCATCTGCAGCTGAAGCCAAGGATGCAGCATTGGCATCCCCTTGTGCAACTGTTGCAAAAGCAGAACGCATGTTCTTGAAGTACTGAGCTGCAAGAACCCAGGCGTTTCCTTTTGGCGCCCCTTCATCCACATAGACTTGAAGAGAGCCGACATCGATATTGCCAGTAGCATCCACGTCTCCAACGATCTTGATAATATAGTTTGTCTCGCTTGAACCGTTCATTGCAGATTTAATCGTGCCTCGCCAGTAGGCGATGTCATCTTCTACTGCTTTCTTGGCAACACTAGACAGTGTGGTACTATGATCTCGAAGATACTGAAGTTCTCCTGCAATCATCGGCTCGTCATCTATAGTCCCGCTATTCAGAGCAGTCATTGTTTTCACGAGCATCACGACTTCCATCTTGCCTGCCTGGACATACTTGCTGTCGACAGTGATGACAGGTGCAGCAGTCGTATGATACTTCCCCACCGTTACCTGCTCAGCGAAGGAACGTGCCGCATCGATGAATATCTGCGTATCGATACTGTCCGCCGAAGCTTGCTTGAACTGACTTGCAGTAGTAACGTAGACAAAAGGGTAATCTTGCCAACCTGGCTGGAGGACTCCGGTTACATCGTATTTCCCTCCGACGACGATCTGCGGATATCCGTCGCCCTTGTACCCTATCGTGCCGTCGGAAAGCTTGTCTGCCTTCTCTGACAAAGGAGTGCAGAGATAGAGATATATCATGTTCCCCTCCTGCACCTCCAAAAATGGAATAGGCGGCGTAATCTCCCCTCTGATAGTTCTTGTATCAAGAACATCGCGAACTGTCATGGTGAGAGAGAAATTCGCAGGGTACTTTCCTTCTCCCTTGAAGATCGACAGAGCAACGGTGTTTCCATAGGGTGACACAACCGTTCCCTCCACAGCCGTGGTTGTCAAGTCATCTCCGACTGGAACATCAATCGTTCCACCAACTTTCGGTGCACAACCTGCTACCAGAAACACTGCGAGCAAGATGCTCGTGAACGTGGCGATCATTGAACAGTGCCGTGATGTCATTGTGTTCATGCTATGCGCCTCCAACAGGTGCTTTCTACGAGAGTGGTGGACAGGAACCCGGTCACCAGAGCCGTCAACGCACCGCATCCGTACGGCGTCGCAGCGGAGATCACACCCTCCACCAATAGTGTAACGCCATGGCGATGTTTTGACTGATCTGGGCTACGGAGCAATGGACACAACCCATCCTATCTGGTCGAGGTTGGCGTAGGAAAAACTGTTGATGCCGAAGTCCGTCACCGCTCCGTCAGAGGCGCGCACCATGAAACAGATCGTGGTTCCTGCGGGTGGTGTTGCTCCTGCTGGGAAGAAAGTCTTCGTGTCGATGAAGTTCCCTTGGAGCACAACAGCATAGCAGGGGTCGTTGCTGCTACTGTCACCATGAAAGAGTGTTGCGGCAGCCTGCCGGTTGGTTGTTCGAACATATTGTATACTTGTCGGGTTGGCATCACCAGCCTCTGCTGCCATCCGCAGAGCAATGTCCCGAAGGTCCCCGGTTCCCCACGAAGGGAGAGATACCTGATTGCTTGGCTGCGCAGCGGCAACAACCGGCCGGTTGTTGTGGAACAACCCTCTGATACCATATGCTCCGACGCAACTGACCAGAGCGACACAGAACACGGCGACGATCAATGTG
>Ga0209226_10000528_pt1 | contig 20217 bp, 15 predicted proteins | sample BarGraNGADG00212_2_FD_184497 | JGI IMG/M metagenome (GOLD analysis project Ga0209226, IMG submission 184497) | Arctic peat soil microbial communities from Barrow, Alaska, USA - Barrow Graham LP Ref core NGADG0011-212 (SPAdes) (version 2) | ecosystem: Environmental > Terrestrial > Soil >...
CGACGCGTTTTTTTCAAAGCCGGAAGGTAAATCCACATCTCATCTGCCGAGCTTTTATTGTCATATATCAGCATTGCCGTACCTCTCACATCTGCCGGATCGAGGAATTTGATGAATCTCTTTTCCACTCCTTCAGGAAAGCTTTTGGAAGTCATGGAAATAGTTCTGTTCCGTACCGACCCGTTTTTCTCTGTAATCGAAAGACTTATGGTAGCGCTCAGGGAACTTGTCATTGTGAGTTCGCGGCTTTTATTCATAATCTGACTGGCGTCCTCTTGCTGGGCCGAAGCCTGCAAAAGCGGCAGCAGGAACATTAATAGCACCATTCCTTTTTTCATTTTTTCTCTTTTTAGATTTACTCATGTCATTTTCAACAAAACCGGGTCTGAACCACAGGATTATAGCCGGTATCAGAACTATAGCACCTATCAGGCATGAACCAACTGAAATTATGACCAGGTAACCAAAGAACCGTATTGATGTGAAGCCTGAAAACATTAAAGCTGAAAATCCTGCCATTACGCTGAACGCGTTGATCAATATGCTCCGGCCTATAGTTCCGAGTGAAGCCCTGGTCGATTCCTCGTAAGATAGTCCTTTCCTGATGTGAAGATTAAAACACCATATATACTGAATTGTAAAATCAACGCCTACACCGATCATTATCGACGAAAGAAGGGCTGTAGCACTGTCAAGGGCGATACCTGCATATCCCATGAAACCGAAAAGAACCAGGATTGATGCTGCAAGTGGTATTGAACCAATCAAACCGCCCTTGAATGACCTGAATATGATGGTAAGCAGGATAGCGACTGTAATAAGTGCAAAGAGGAGAGAAGATATCTGTCCGCGGATTATCGATCTGGCAAAATCAGCCATTATTATCGCATATCCTCCCACAGTAATTTCGGCAGGTATCTGAGCAGCAAGCTCTGAAATCCGGTTTCGTAAATCTGTTATTATGCCCTTTTCAGGATCAGAAAGCCTGATCAGAATGTGAGCCTTGTTGTTTTCAGGGTTCATAAGCTGCTTAAAGTCGGCCGGATCGCCGCTCATATTGTAAAGCTCAAACATCTGGGCAATTCCTTCAGTAGTACCGGGGATTCGGTCATAGCCCTCTTCACCAGGGACAAAAAGTGCTTTGCTCATCTCCCTGACTGCTTGAGATATTGAGAATACCTGACCAACACCTTTCATTTTTTCAACCTGCAGGGTAAGGTTATCTATTCCGTTCATAATTGCCGGGTCTTTAATATCGCCGGAAATCATTACAGATATTGTCTGAGAACCTCCGAACTTTCTGTTTATCAGGTCGGAAGCCTGCTTCACCGGATTATTCTTCGGGAAGTAGTTTTCCTGATTGGTTTCGGTTTTGAGCAGAAATATGCCTGAGGATAATATTAATGTCATTAGCAAAGAAATGATTATTACCCGGCCGGGATGCCTTATTATTATTCCGGAGAGAAAATCAGTCAGCCGTGCAAAAGTCCAGGAATCAGCTTTGCCTTTTTTCCCGGTTGTAAACCCTTTTTTGCGCATGAATATCAGAGCAGGAATAAAGAGAAGACTCATAAGCAGGGCAGCAGTAACTCCTGTTGCAGCCAGAACACCGACCTGCCTGGCAGGTATTATTGAATGAGTCAGCAACCCGAGAATACCTGCAACGGTTGTCAGTCCGCTGAATAGTATAGGCATGTTCAGCGACCCTGTAAGCTCCGTGATTATCTGGTCCCGTGAAAGGTTCCCGTCCCTGAGGCTTATTTCCTGGAAACGTGCGATAAGGTAAATCCCATAGTTATTGGCCACTGCGATAAGTATCACTGGGACAAGAAGAGTGATTATTGACATTTTCCATCCGAGCAACGGTATCAGGCCCATGCTTATTCCGGTCGAAAGCAGCACAACTGTAAAAGGCATCATAACACTCTTCCACTCGCCAAGCGTAAGCTTGAGAACCAGGAGCATGATTAACAGGGCCAGCGGGACAAGGATTATAGCATCTTTACGGACATCCTTCATTATATGCTGTCTGATATATGGAAGTCCACCCTTCAACACACTGGCTTTTCCCGGATGAGCGGCAATTACAGAATCAATATTGTGAAGCGTGGAACGCTCATTCCCCGGATTGTTGATTGTCGCTGTGATCGCGGCTGCAGACATGTCGGAGGAGACAACAATATCGCGTGCAAATCTATTATTTATTATATCCTTTTTCAGAGCAGATATAGCTGCACTGTCAGATGGGATCCTTTTTATCATAGGATCAACTTTCATCATGCCTTCCGAACTGATGATGCTCTTCACTGTGAACGGCGAAATCCTGCTGGCAACATCACTCATGGTTGAGATATCCCTGTCAATCTCCTTGATCTGCTTAAGGTTATCAGGCGTGATTATGGACGAGTCCCTGAAAAGCAACATCACCATATCCTGGACTCCGAACTCTTTTTCGATCTTGTCTGTCTCGATCCTGGAGTTCATGCCAGAAGGAATATAATTCCTGATCTCAGGGTCAGTTTTCGAAAACGGTATAAGACATGCGAAAGAGATACCTGCAAGGAGACAGGATATTACTATATACCAGCGATATTTAATTATAAACTGTGTCATTGTTTTAAAAATCAACTCTTATTCCGATCCTTATGCAATTCATGAATTCATCTATTATATCATAGAGAGAGCCTTTAGTGCCGGAATAGAAATCAGCGCCTGCACTTATTGTAACTCCGTCAGACGGCTTGTATCTTAATTCAGGCATCACAAGGAGGTCCCTGGTTGTGAAATTATAGAGTGTAAAAACTGAAGCAGTAAGCTTGCCATACAACAGATCCGTTTCTACTCTGAAAGCAGCTGAATGATAAGATCTTTTAAGCTGATAATTATACAGCCTGTTAAATGCGCTTACTTCCTGGCGGACATATTCCCTGAGATCAAACCCCGGGGTTCCCAGCAGAATTGCCAGTTGAGCCGGATCCATATCCGTTCCTATAAATGGGCTGACAGAAGAGGCGACGAAACCCGGAATGACTTTGCCCGAATATTCACCTGTGAAGCGCCAGTTACCTGAACTCCAGTCGAATCCGGTAACCCAGCTTATTTCCCGGCATGGAACATCTTCATATATTTTGAATGATTTATATGGCAAAGTATATGCAGCTTCACCTCTTAATCCGAAGCTCCCAATGTTTGTCTCGAAATCAAGTCCGATATTTCTTATCTTATACGGTCTCATAGAAAGTTCTGTATATGGTACCGGCAGAGGGCCGGAGAGATCAAGGTTGAATCCTGTAAGGGCTGTCCCCGGCATTGGGTTATAACCATCAAACCACGAAAGGCTCATGTCAATCCCTTCTAAATGAAGGTCGGTTTTAATACCATAACTGAACATTTTCGGTCCGGTAACTAGCGAATCTATCTGATTAATCTTTACATATGATGGCAGGGAGAGAGGCTTGACAATCATAACCGAGGACCTGTATAATGGTATTGCCACGGCTTCAAAAGTTATTTTTGAAGAAGGATAATACCTTCCGCTGAGAAGCAGGTTGCCGAGATCCATATCCTCCGGATCAGGAGAGCGATAGACAAGGTTTTTAGGAGTAAGCCTGGAAGTTGGATTTGTAAAATCTGCGCGGCCCCACTTGAGGATTTTCTGGCCGGCAGTCATATCCCAGCGCCTGCCATTAATTTTTACGTATGCTTCCCTTATCTCAAACCTGTTTACCTGATCAAAAAACTCTGTTCCATATCGGAATCTAAGGTCGGCAAAGGCCTTATAATTCAATCCATCACCTGTTTCAACCTTTAATCCAAAATCAGTGAATGCACTGGATATGAATGGATTATCATAATTATTATAATTACCATAAAATCCTGCCCGGGTAAAACCATAAATTGTTGTCTTTTCAGTTTTTGCGGAATCGACCTGGCCAAAGAGGCATGATGAAAAAATGAAAAAGAGTCCGGAGAGTTCTAATAGCTTTGTATTCATCAGGAACTTTTCCCGCAAATTAACATCACCGGTGATTAACTATCGTCTCATCCGCTATTCCCGAACCTTAAAAACTAAATTATCTGGTCCGTCCCGCACGGAACGTACAGCCTAAACCTTTATACCGGTTGCTTTTTCCCTGTATTGGCTGGGAGTCATTCCGGTCTGGCTTTTAAAGATGGAGTTAAATGTGGTTTTTGAATTAAAACCCGAATCATAGGCAATGGCAAGGATTGTGAATTTATCGTTTTCAGGATCCCCAAACCTTGAAATAACATCTTTGACCCTGTATTCATTTATGAATGTAAAGAAGTTCTTCCCATGCTTTTCATTGAGCACCTGAGTAATGTGATGACGCTGGATCCCCGTCATCTCTGATAGATCCTGTATGTTCATATCCCGGTCGAGGTATGGCTTTTTCTCCTCCACAAACCCTATTAGCTTTTCAAGATATAACTTTGCCTGCTCATCCTTCAGCCCGCTTTTAATGTATTTTTCACTTTCTTTTTTTTCCTCATAATTTAGTTTTCCTTCCTCACCGAAAATCACAGGCTGTTTTATGACATAGAAACTGTAAATGAAAGAGAAAAGAGCAATAAAACAGAATATCACAAAGTAAGGATCAAATGGAATGAAGTTCCCGATCATGTTCAATCCTCCCAGAATAAAGAGTACAAGAAAAGCAATATAGAAGCTTATAGATAATATTTTCAGCCAGTTGAGCGTGATAATACCTGATGTGAAAGAGATCATGTTTTTAAGCTTATCCTGATGTTTCCGGATTTCAATGAATGACAATATGCTGTAGACTGATACTGAAAGGAAGAATGTGGAGCTATAAACAATTCTTAATGAAATAAATCTGTCAGGAGTGAAAAAGTTCCTAAGGTCTTTAAGAAGCGGAACTGTACGAAAAACTACTGATACCACAAAAAAGACCAGAAAAGGAATAAAATGGATAAGCTCAATGCGGTTGAATTTCCTTCCGGGGTTTGTCATGTATTTTACGTATAGGAAAAGGAGAGGGCCATAGGTGAAAGCTACAAACGGGAACGCATACATTTCGATGACCCTGGAGTTAAGAAGGGCAAATATCAGTTCTATGCATATCAGGAACAGCCAGGCAGCCATAAGCCTGTTGGCTGTTGCATAGGGTTTCTTTGTAGAGATGAGCAATCCCGCAAAGAATGATTGTGAGATGCCTATGTACAATACAGGATCAATATTCACCATAGACAAATATTTTATAATCAAATATAATGAAAACCTGCCGATATTTAGGTATTTTTGAATTCCAGCATGCGTCAGGGTATGGGCTGCCGGAACAATCGGATTGTTAATTAATTAACAATAAACATTAGCTTCATGAGTATCTTACTGAACAGAAATTCAAGAGTTTTAGTCCAGGGTTTTACAGGAAGCGAAGGTACCTTCCATGCTACCCAGATGATTGAGTACGGGACAAAGGTTGTCGGCGGCATTACACCCGGAAAGGGTGGTCAGCAACATCTTGGATTGCCCGTGTTCAATTTTGTCAGGGATGCAGTCAAAAGTACCTCTGCTGATGTCTCGGTTATATTCGTCCCTCCGCCATTTGCTGCCGATGCAATTATGGAAGCTGCCAACGCTGGGATAAAGCTTATCGTTGCAATCACTGAAGGAATACCTGTTGCAGATATGGTAAAGGTGAAAGAGTACCTTAAGGCATACGACTGCCGCCTTATCGGGCCCAACTGTCCCGGGATTATCACTCCTGGTGAAGCAAAGGTTGGAATCATGCCGGGATTCATTCATAAGAAAGGAAGTGTGGGGATAATATCCAGGTCGGGTACTCTTACCTATGAAGCCGTTGACCAGGTAACAAAACTTGGCATGGGGCAATCTACATGTATAGGAATAGGAGGGGATCCTGTAATCGGTACAACAATTCTTGATGCTGTGAAGCTTATGATGGAGGATAAGGATACCGAAGCTATCGTAATTATCGGTGAGATCGGAGGCAACATGGAAAGTGAAGCCGCTGAATGGATCAAAAAACATGGCACCAAGCCGGTAATTGGTTTTATAGCGGGGCAGACAGCACCGAAAGGAAGAAGAATGGGACATGCGGGTGCGATAATCGGAGGAAAAAACGATACCGCGGCTGCAAAGATGGCAATAATGAAAGAGTGCGGAATTCATGTCGTCGAATCACCGGCTGACATCGGTAACACAGTAGCAGAGGTATTAAAAAAATAAGCAACTATCTCTTTAATATATAGTTCAATACCACGGCTTTACACCATTGTACCTTTGTACCGTTGAACCTTTTCTTTTATATTTGCACAAAATAAATTCTGGCATATGGAATTACTCAAAGGTAAAACTGCTCTGATAACCGGGGCTTCAAGAGGAATAGGGAAAGCAATAGCACTATTATTTGCCCATGAAGGCGCCGATATAGCAATCACAAATATTGCTGATGACGATGAGTTCAGAAATGCAATAAAGGAAATTGAGGCCTGTGGTGTGAAGGTAAAGGGATATGTTTCAAATGCCTCGAAATATGATGATTCCCAGAATGTGATCATGAAAATAGTAGAGGATTTCACAAGACTGGATATACTAGTAAATAATGCAGGGATCACAAGAGATACCCTGCTCATGCGAATGAGTGAGGATCAGTGGGATGCGGTAATAGCAGTTAATCTTAAATCAGTATTCAATCTTACAAAGGCTGCTATTCCGGTGATGCTTAAGCAGAAAAGCGGTTCAATAATTAATATGAGCTCTGTTGTCGGGGTTTCCGGAAATGCAGGACAGAGCAACTATTCAGCTTCAAAAGCAGGGATCATCGGATTCACGAAAAGTGTCGCAAAAGAGGTAGGCTCAAGGAATATCAGGTGCAATGCCATTGCTCCGGGATTCATTATTAGTGAAATGACAGAAAAACTTCCTGCTGAAGTGAAAACGGAGTGGATTAATAAAATTCCTCTCCGGCGTGGCGGAACCCCAGAGGATGTGGCAAATACAGCACTTTACCTCGCATCGGAATTATCATCTTATGTAAGCGGACAAACAATTCATGTTTGCGGAGGTATGTTAACTTAAAAATATTTATTATATTTACAGCTTCGCAGGGTGTCTATCCTTTTAGCACGAGGAAATGCAGCGAGACATATTTATTCCACACTTATTTTAAACAGACACCCTGCTTCTTTTTTTTATCCCCTTATTATTATGCACAATACCATATTCTACCTTATCATTATAATTCCTGTTGCAGGATACCTGGTTGAACAGTACCTCGAATACCTTAACGGGAAGATGTGGTCAGATACCATTCCTGATAAGCTGAAGGGCATATGCGGAGAGGAGGAGTACAGGAAATCGCAGCTTTACGATAAGGATAATAAAAGACTCTCATTCTGTTCTTCTACCTTCAACCTGGCGATAATGCTTGCAATGATTGTTGCCGGAGGCTTTTCTTATGCCGACAACATTGCCAGAGGTTTCAGCATGAATCTTGTCATCGTTTCCCTTGTATTCTTCGGAATTATCGGATTTGCATCCGATATAATTAATATCCCCTTCAGCCTGTACGAAACCTTTGTAATTGAAAAGAGGTACGGATTCAACACAATGACCCTGAGAACATATATCACTGACCATATAAAGTCGTTGTTTATTGCCCTGCTGGTAGGTATTCCTGTGCTGGGGCTTATTACCTGGTTCTATTATAAGACCGGACATCATTTCTGGCTTTATGCATGGGGATTAATTACTCTCTTCTCCATTTTCATGAACTTCTTCTATTCCGAACTGATAGTTCCTTTATTTAATAAGCAAATACCTCTTGAGCCCGGATCATTAAGAGATAAAATTGAAGAATTTGCCACCAGAACAGGTTTCAGGCTCAGGAATATCTATGTAATTGACGGATCTAAAAGAAGTACAAAGAGCAATGCCTATTTCTCAGGGTTCGGCTCTAAAAAGAGAATCGTTCTGTACGACACTCTCCTAAAGGAAATGACTGAAGAAGAGATTGTTGCCGTGCTTGCACATGAAATCGGGCATTATAAGAAAAAACATGTTCTGCTTTCGCTTCTGTTTTCCTTCATCCTCACAGGTTTTATGCTTTTCCTGTTCTCTGTCGTTGTCGATCATCCTGAATTATCCCAGGCGCTCGGTACTGAAAAATCAAGCTTTCATCTTGGTTTGATCGTATTCGGCATACTTTACAGCCCGCTATCACTCATTATCGGCCTGGTTACCAATTATATCTCGAGAAGAAATGAATTTGCGGCCGACAGGTTCGCAAAGGATAATTATAAGCCCGAAATGCTGGCAGGGGCACTTAAGAAGTTATCTGTAAAGAACCTTTCAAATATGCTTCCCCACAGCGCATACGTGTTTTTTCATTATTCACATCCTCCTTTATTGAAGAGGCTGGAGAAATTGGAATGAATTTTTTTATATTTGCGGCGATTTCTGCCTCCTTAGCTCAGTTGGTAGAGCAGCTCATTCGTAATGAGCAGGTCGTGGGTTCGAGTCCCATTGGAGGCTCAAAAAGTAAAGACGGGCAATTTGCCCGTCTTTACTTTTAATGAGATTTGATCTATTGAGCGGGAAACGGGGGTCGAACCCGCGACCCTCAGCTTGGGAAGCTGATGCTCTACCACTGAGCTACTCCCGCATTTTATACCCTGTTATATCAGGACAAGGTGCAAAGATAAAGTAAAATCATCCATCCATCCAAATGCTGATTTTCTTTGATTCAGGACAAATGTCAGAACTTATTTTTCCACATTCCACTCTTCAAAGATGCCACCAGTCGTGCCCGCTGTCGTACCCAGAAAGGTGTTCCTTAACAAATTTTTCAGCCAATTCAACATTATTCCTGCTCATTTCGGTCTAATTAATTGTCCGTTGAACTTACAAAATATATTTTTGTAAACCTTTATTAATTACATCCGGCAATCATGAAAGCACAGATAATAACAATTGGAGACGAGCTGCTTATCGGCCAGACGATCGATACTAACTCAGCATGGATGGGAGCCGAACTGAGCAGCATCGGAATCGATATCATCCGTAAAATATCCATCCATGATCTCCGGAATGATATCCTGAAGACGTTGGCCGAAACAGAAGGCAGGTCAGAGGTAGTGCTGATCACCGGCGGACTTGGACCCACAAGTGATGATATTACCAAGCAGACTATCTGCGAATTCTTCGGGACGAAGCTGACCATGAATAATGAGGTCCTGGCGATGGTCACTGAAATGATGAAGAAAAGAAACTTCCTGATGAATGAGAATAACCGCAGACAGGCAGAGGTTCCTGAATCATGCAGGGTACTTAAGAATGGCGCAGGAACCGCCCCTGGAATGTGGTTCGAGAAGGACAAAACAATATTCATCTTTATGCCGGGAGTCCCTTATGAGATGAAATATTTAATGAAGGAACATGTACTGCCTGAATTAAAGAAACGGTTCACTTCACAAGTTATAATTCACAGAAATATAATGACATATGGAGCTCCGGAAGCAAAGCTTGCCGAACTGCTTGAAAGCTTTGAATCATCGCTTGCTCCAGAGATAAAACTGGCTTACCTTCCTGCCTGGGGTATAATTAAACTGAGACTCACAGGAACCGGAACAGAAAGAAGATTGCTGGAGAAGGCAATGGAAGAAAATGTCAGTAAACTATATGAAATTATTCCTCATCTGATCTATGGTGAGAACGAAGAACCATTTGAAGTAGTTGTAGGGAATCTGCTTTTGGAAAGGAAACAGACAATCAGCACAGCTGAGAGCTGTACAGGAGGGAATATTGCCCATTTGCTTACAAATATATCAGGAAGTTCACGCTATTATATTGGATCTGTTGTTGCTTACGACAATAAAGTGAAGGAAAATATACTCGGAGTGCCGGTTGAAGTTATCCTGAAATACGGTGCTGTAAGCGAGGAGACAGCAAGATTGATGGCGGAAGGAGCAAGGCGTATTATGAAAACAGACTATGCTGTCGCAACCACCGGAATAGCCGGCCCTGATGGAGGGACAGATTTAAAACCTGTTGGAACAATTTGTATTGCTGTCGCATCTGAACATGGAACAGTTTCGGAAAAATATGTGTACGGAAATGAGAGGATCAGCAATATCAACAGGTTTTCCATTGCCGCACTAAGCCTGGTCAGGAAGCAGATTATCGGCCATTGAAGAATAAATAATTCAGCCGTCGAAAAAAAGTAGCTGAAATATTTGGTTAATCAGATAAAAATCACGTATTTTGCGCTTCATTTTTAAAGACATAAAGTCAGTTAGAAAGTAAAATAAATATCAATGTCAAGGATTTGTCAGGTTACAGGGAAGAAAGCGATGGTAGGGAATAACGTATCGCATTCAAAGAGGAGGACTAAAAGAAAATTCTATCCAAATCTTTTTATGAAAAAATACTACCTGCCCGAAGAGGAGAGATGGATTTCTCTCAAAATATCAGCCGCAGGCATACGCCTCATCAGCAAAAAGGGGTTAACAGCAACCCTTAAGGAAGCAAAGGAAAAAGGTTACATTTTGAATTACTAATAAAGTCAGGAAATGGCAAAGAAGGCAAAAGGAAACAGGCAGCAGGTAATCCTGGAATGCACCGAACATAAGGAAAGCGGTCTTCCCGGAATGTCGAGATACATTACCACAAAAAACAGGAAGAACACTCCTGACAGGATGGAAAGAATGAAATATAATCCTATCCTTAAGAAACATACACTTCACAGAGAAATAAAGTAAACAGATCACACCATGGCAAAGAAAGTTGTTGCAGCACTCAAAACAGGAGCAGGTAAGACATTCAGCAAATGTATCAAGATGTTGAAATCTGAAAAGACAGGCGCTTACCAGTTCAAGGAAGAGATTGTCCATAATGATCATATCAAGGACTTCTTCTCCAAGAAATAGTTATAATTCTTAAACAGAAGATATTCAGGGCTTTCTTCAATGCTGAAGAAAGCTTTTTTTTATATTTACAATTCCAAAATTCAATAAAGAATGGCTTTGGGATTCCTCTCCAGGGAAAAGAAAGATAGCCTGAATAAGGGGCTCGAGAAAACGAAAGAATCGGTTTTCGTAAAATTATCACGGGCTGTCCTGGGTAAATCCAAAGTTGATGATGAAGTTCTTGATAACCTTGAGGAGATACTTGTATCTTCTGATGTTGGCGTTGATACTACCATAAGAATAATTGAGAGAATAGAAGCCAGAGTGGCCAGGGACAAGTTTCTGAATTCCAGTGAACTTAATTCAATACTTAAAGAGGAGATTGTTGCTCTCCTCGAAAGCAATACTTCAGGTGCCGGGTCGGATTTTGCATCACCTCTGGAGTCTGTTCCTCATGTAATTATGATGGTCGGCGTAAACGGCTCAGGTAAAACAACGACAATAGCAAAACTGGCTTACCAGTACAAAAAAGCAGGTAAAAAGGTACTCCTTGGCGCTGCCGATACTTTCAGGGCTGCTGCAATTGATCAGCTCCAGATATGGGCCGACAGAACAGGTGTCTCTTTAGTAAAACAGCAGATGGGATCAGATCCTGCCTCTGTTGCTTTTGACACAGTGAAATCAGCAGTTGCAGGAGGATATGACATTGCAATAATTGATACGGCAGGCAGGCTCCATAACAAGGTTAATCTTATGACCGAACTGTCAAAGATTAAAAGAGTAATGGAAAAGGTTCTTCCGGGCGTACCACAGGAGGTTCTCCTGGTTCTCGACGGATCGACCGGTCAGAATGCGTTTGAACAGGCAAGGCAGTTCATTGCTGCAACTGATGTAACGGGCCTCTGCATTACCAAGCTTGATGGCACTGCAAAGGGAGGTGTCGTAATAGGAATATCAGATCAGTTTAAAATCCCGGTCCGGTATATAGGAATAGGCGAAAAGCTTGATGACCTGCAGGTATTCAACCGGGCTGAGTTTGTAGATTCACTCTTTAGCTCAAAATGAAAGTACTTTCAGCTTTTGAAAACGACTTAATAGGTCTTTTCATTATAATATATTCTTTTACCCCCTTTCCCGTTTCCCCCAAGGGGGAAAGCCTGCCCCGCTTCGGCGGGGGTTAGGATGGGGGTAAAGTCCTTGGATTTGAGAATTCTCCTGATGAAAAACAAGAAAATCAATATTGTAACCCTCGGCTGCTCCAAGAACGTGGTCGACTCAGAAAAGCTCTTGAGACAGATCAGGTCAGGAGGATATGAAGTAGTGCATAACGCTGATGATTTTTCAGCTGGAACTGTAATAATCAACACCTGCGGATTCATCAACGATGCGAAAGAAGAGAGTGTTGACACAATCCTTAAATATGTCAGGGCCAGGGAAAGTGGCAATATAAATAATCTTTACGTAATGGGTTGTCTTTCTGAACGTTACATGGAAGACCTAAAAACTGAGATCCCAGGTGTAAAGAGATATTTCGGCGTCAATAATATAAATGACATTCTTGATGAACTTGGCATCAGGTTCCGTGAAGACGTGAGAAATCAACGCGAAATTTCTGGTCCCGGACACTATGCATATCTGAAAGTATCGGAGGGTTGTGACCGGAGCTGCGCATTCTGCGCTATTCCGGCCATAAGGGGGAAATGCGTCTCGAGGCCTTTGGAAGAACTTTTGAATGAAGCCAGGTACCTTGCTGACTCAGGCGTCAGGGAGCTTATACTTATCGCCCAGGACTTAAGTTATTACGGACTTGATCTCTACAAGACTCAGAAACTCCCTGAACTGGTTACCGAACTCCTTAAGATCGAATCATTCGAGTGGATAAGACTTCATTATCTATACCCGGCCAATTTTCCAATGGAATTAATCCCTATAATGCGTGAGAACCCCAGGATCTGCCGCTATATTGATATTCCGGTGCAGCACATCACTGATAAAATGCTTGGGCTGATGAAGAGGTCGCACAACCGTTCAGAGACATTGTCTGTCCTCAATAAATTAAGGCAGGGTAATCCCGGCTCAGTTATCAGGACGACACTTATTGCAGGTCATCCCGGTGAAACAGAAGATGACTTCAATGAGCTTCTGGAATTCGTCAGGGAGTTCAGGTTCGACAGGCTCGGTGTATTTGCATACTCTCATGAAGAGGATACGTTCGCATACAATAATTACAAGGATGAGGTACCTGAAGGAGTAAAAGAATCGAGGGTTTCGGCGATTATGGAACTTCAGCAGGAGATTTCTTCAGAGTTGAATGAAAAACTTGTCGGGAAAGTCCTTAAAGTATTAATCGACAGGAGGGAAGGGGAGTTTTTTGCCGGAAGAACAGAATATGACTCTCCCGAAGTCGACCAGGAGGTTCTGATACCTGCAGAATATGATCTTAAACCAGGTAATTTCTACCAGGTTCTGATCACTCAATCCAATGAATTTGATCTCTTCGGGAAACCTGTGCCCCCCGATCCCCTAAAGGGGGAGTAAAAATAGTACGGTTTTAGGCCCCCTTCTTCGCCTTCGCGTAGGCGATGTTGGCGAATGGACGGGGGTCACTCATCAGGATCCTCTTCCTTCTCTTCACCGGCATCCTTTTTCTTATGGATCTTCATCTTGATTTCCGATTTGGCGCTATTAAATCCGACATTTATAATATCTCCTTCGCCCTTACCTGCAATTATAAGCAGTTCGGCCATTGGATCCTCAAGGTATTTCTGAATGGCTCTTTTCAGGGGCCTGGCTCCAAAATTTGCATCAAATCCCTTATCTGCAATAAAATCACGGGCAGCAGGAGCAATCTTTAACTGGTAACCAAGCGATTCTACACGTTCGTAAAGGCCCTTAAGTTCAAGGTCAATTATCTTATTAATCTCCTCTTTCCCAAGTGAATTGAATATAATCACATCATCGATCCTGTTAAGGAATTCAGGAGCGAATGTTTTCTGAAGAGCTTTCTGAAGGATGCTTCTCGTCTGTTCATCCCTTGTTGCTTTTTTGGTCTGAGTATCGAAACCAATGCCGTGACCAAATTCTGATATCTGTCTTGTTCCGATATTTGAAGTAAGAATAACAATGGTATTCCTGAAATCTATCCGGCGGCCAAGGCTGTCGGTAAGCTGTCCTTCGTCAAGCACCTGAAGCAGAATATGGAATACATCCGGATGTGCTTTTTCAATCTCATCAAGGAGTACCACCGAATAAGGCTTTCTCCTGACTTTTTCGGTAAGTTGTCCGCCCTCTTCATATCCTACGTATCCCGGAGGGGCTCCGACGAGCCTTGATACAGAGAATTTCTCCATATATTCGCTCATATCTATCCTGACAAGGTTATCAGTTGTATCAAAAAGGAATTTGGCAAGTACTTTGGCAAGCTGAGTCTTGCCCACACCGGTAGGACCAAGGAAGATGAATGTGCCGATAGGCTTGTTGGGATCTTTCAGCCCGGCCCTGTTTCTCTGTATGGATTTTACGACTTTCTGAATTGCTTCATCCTGGCCGATCACGCTTCCCTTAAGCGCATCAGCCATCTTCAGCAGGCGGGTTCCCTCGGTCTGAGCTATTCTCTGGACTGGCACACCTGTCATCATAGCAACAACCTCCGCAACTTTATCAGCATCAACTGTTTCGCGGTTCAGTGCCAGTTCCTTTTCCCATTTTTTCTTTTCAAGATCTATTGAATCTAGAAGATCCTTCTCGCGGTCGCGGAAACTGGCAGCTTTCTCAAAGTTCTGGTTTTTTACAGCTGTCATTTTTTCCTTTTTCGTCTCCTCAAACTGCTTTTCAAGAGAGAGAATCTTTTCAGGCACGACAATATTGGCTATATGCACCCTTGACCCTGATTCATCGAGAGCATCGATGGCCTTATCAGGAAGGTGCCTGTCAGAAATATACCTGTTTGTCAGTTTCACGCATGCTTCAATGGCGTCGTCGGTGTAAGTTACATTATGATGTTCTTCATATCTCTCCTTAATATTATGGAGAATTGTAATTGTTTCCTCGATTGAGGTGGGTTCAACAAGTATCTTTTGAAATCTTCTTTCGAGGGCACCGTCTTTTTCTATATGCTGCCTGTAATCGTCAAGAGTTGTGGCTCCAATACATTGAATCTCACCTCTTGCCAGTGCAGGTTTAAGCATATTTGCCGCATCGAGTGACCCGGTAGCTCCTCCAGCACCAACAATAGTATGTATTTCGTCGATAAAGAGGATTATGTTATTATTCTTGGAAAGCTCGTTCAATATGGCCTTCATTCTCTCTTCGAACTGGCCCCTGTACTTTGTTCCGGCAACAATAGATGCCAGATCAAGGGCAACTACTCTTTTATTAAATAGAACCCTTGATACATTTTTCTTCGAGATTCGCAACGCAAGACCTTCAGCTATGGCTGATTTGCCTACACCCGGCTCTCCAATAAGAACAGGATTATTTTTCTTTCTCCTCGACAATATCTGAGCCAGACGTTCAATCTCGCGCTCCCTTCCTACAACGGGATCAAGCCTTCCTTCATCAGCAGCTTTAGTAAGATCAATGCCAAAATTGTCAAGAACGGGAGTATCCGATGATGACTTTGGCGAAGAAGGCGAACCTGATGCTCCTTTTCCCTGGGAACCAAATCCCTGCCCTTCATCATCCTCGTCGCGCGGGTAATCAGCTTTGGCGCTCGGTGATTCCGCTTCAACCACCCGTTTGACAGCAAGGTAATCAACATCCATTTCAGACAGGAACCTGGTGACAAGGGTATTTTCATCCTTCAGGATTGCGAGCAGAAGGTGTTCCGATTCAATTGTAGGACTTTTTAAAGCTTTCGCTTCAAGATAAACGAGCTTAAGTATCCTTTCAGTGCTCCTAAGTAACGGTATAACCTCATGATCAGCCACGGGAACGGGGCTTTCCACCTTAATGCTCTTTTCAAGAGATCCCTTCAGAACCAGCAGGTCAATACCTTTGGACATAAGTATCTCGATTGCAGTACCTTCACCATCCCGCAAAATGCCGAGAAAAAGGTGTTCGGGACTTATATGGCTGTTACCAAGCCTTATAGCCTCCTCCTTGCTGTAACCAAGTATATCTTTTACTCTCTGTGAAAATTGTGAATCCATATAATATATTAGTCTATTTCGTTATAGTTTCCCGATTTGCGACATTCTGTCAGAAGGCTTCCGACAAAAGTACAGATAACCGGAATTTCAAAGTTAAATTTTGCAATAATTATGTATGGCAATTATCATGCCCATTTATGAACAATGACTGTTTACAATTCACACATATAATAGCTCAAAAATAGCCAAATTATCACTATTTTCGTAGTTCAAATCCAGGATGGGGATTTTATTTTGTAATTAATTAATTATTAATCTGTTATGTCAGAGAGAGAGAGGATAGTACAGGTAAATATCGAGGAGGAAATGAAGTCGGCCTATATCGATTATTCGATGTCGGTCATAGTATCGAGGGCATTACCTGATGTGAGAGATGGTCTGAAACCAGTTCATCGTCGCGTACTTTTTGGTATGTCGGAGCTGGGAGTGATGTCAAACAAGGGTTATAAGAAATCAGCAAGGATAGTGGGAGAGGTGCTTGGAAAGTACCATCCCCATGGTGATACTTCTGTCTACGACGCAATGGTTAGAATGGCCCAGGAGTGGTCGATGCGCTACCCGCTGGTCGACGGGCAGGGAAACTTCGGGTCGGTTGACGGAGACAGCCCTGCAGCAATGAGGTATACAGAAGCCAAACTCAGAAAAATTGCGGAAGATATACTGGCAGACATAGATAAGGGAACTGTCGACTTCCAGCCAAACTTTGATGATTCACTTACTGAACCGGTTGTACTCCCGACAAGAATTCCAAATCTTCTTGTGAACGGAGCATCCGGAATTGCCGTTGGTATGGCTACTAACATGGCACCTCATAACCTCTCCGAGATAATAGATGCCACCATCGGCTACATAGATAATAATGATATCACCACTGATGAGATTCTTCAGTATATCAAAGGTCCTGATTTTCCGACAGGTGGTATTATTTACGGACAACAGGGTATCCGCGATGCCTGCGAAACAGGAAGGGGCAGGATTGTCGTAAGGGCAAAGACCGAAATTGAATTGACCCATTCCGGGCGCGAGTGCATAATTGTCACAGAGATTCCGTACATGGTCAACAAAGCCGAAATGATAAGGAAAATAGCTGACCTGATCAATGAAAAGAGGCTTGAAGGAATATCATATATTAATGACGAATCTGACAGGAACGGGATGCGGATCGTCATCATCCTTAAGAAAGATGCTACTGCCAACGTAGTTCTGAATCACCTTTACAAATTTTCTTCGCTCCAGACCACGTTCAATGTCAATAATATAGCTCTGGTAAAAGGTAGACCCAAAACCCTTAGTACAAAGGATCTGATACATTATTTTGTAAAACATCGCCATGATGTTATACTCAGGAGGACAAAGTTTGATCTTGACCAGGCTGAGAAGAGGGCACATATACTTCAGGGATTGATCATTGCAAGTGATAATATTGATGAGGTAATAGCAATTATCAAATCATCACCAAACACTGATGCTGCAAGGGAAAGGCTCATGGAAAGATTCAATCTGTCAGAAATTCAGTCCAGGGCAATCGTTGATATGAGGCTTCGGCAGCTTACCGGCCTTGAGCAGGATAAACTACGCTCCGAGTATAAAGAAGTAATGGATCTCATCGAATACCTTAAGAGCGTGCTTGCAGATTTAGCCCTTCAGATGAAAATAATCAAGGATGAGCTTCTTGAAATTAAGGAAAAATATGGTGACGAGAGACGCACTCTGATTATCCCGAACGCTGAAGAATTCAATCCGGAAGACTTTTACGCCGATGATGAAATGGTAATAACCATCTCGCACATGGGTTATATCAAGAGAACCCCGCTGACTGAATTCAGGAGGCAGAACAGGGGAGGAACCGGGGCAAAAGGCGGGGCAACAAGAGATGAGGATTTCATTGAACATCTCTACATTGCAACAATGCATAACACAATGCTTTTCTTCACAAGCAAGGGAAAATGTTACTGGCTCAAGGTGTACAACATTCCTGAGGGTTCCCGAACATCGAAGGGAAGGGCCATGCAGAATCTTATAAATATCGAACCGGATGATAAGGTCATGGCCTTTATCAATGTAAAGGATCTGAATGATCCTGATTATATAAATAATAATTATATAGTCCTTTGCACCACCAGGGGAATTATCAAAAAGACATCGCTTGAAGCATATTCGAGGCCACGCGCTAATGGCGTAAATGCAATTACAGTGAGGGAAGGCGATGAACTCCTTGAAGCAAGGATGACTAACGGGAACCACCACATAATGCTTGCAGTTAAATCGGGCCGAGCAATCCGTTTCCCAGAATCTAAAGTCAGGCCTATGGGACGCACAGCTTCGGGAGTAAGAGGAATCAGGCTGGCAAATGAAAAAAGTGATATTGTCGTCGGCATGATCACTGTTGAAAACAAGGAAAAAGATATCCTGGTAGTGTCTCAGAAAGGTTATGGCAAAAGGTCAGATATTGATGGGTACAGGATAACCAACAGGGGCGGGAAAGGAGTCAAGACCATAAACATAACTGAAAAAACCGGTCCACTGATAGCGTTGAAGGACGTGACAGATAATCATGATCTTATGATAATTACGCAATTCGGCAATATTCTCAGAAGCCCAGTTAAGGCTTTGCGTGTAATGGGAAGGGCAACACAGGGAGTAAGACTGATTAACCTGAAGGAAAATGATATAATAGCATCAGTGGCGTGTGTGCTTGTAAATGAGGATGATGAAGAAAATATTGTAACTGAAACTCCTTCTGAAGATGAAAATAATTCTTCACCAGATGAAAATGGCAAAGAATTTGAAGATTAAGAAGTAATATTATAAATTTGGAAAAATTTTAATGGCAACAAACAAATAAAAATTATAATCATGAAAAAAGTTTTTCTGCTCATAGCAGCTGTTTGTATTTCCTTAGGAGCATTTTCGCAAAAGGGTAAGGTAACTGCGGCTTTAAGTTACATTGACCAGAACATGCTTGACAAAGCCAAAGAGTCTCTGGATCAGGCTTTTACTGATGAAAAATCAAAAGACTGGTTTAACACATATTTTGCAAAAGGGAAACTGTGCCAGGCAATTTATACTGCCGATAATCCCAAGTACAATTCCTATTATGCCGATCCTCTTGAAGAGGCATATGCAGCATATGAGAAGGCCATGGAACTTGATCCAAAAGGAGGTATCAAGAAAAAAATCATTACAACCTCGGTCCTGAATACGCTTGCCAACAGCCTTTATAATCAGGGAAGCAAGAGGTTTGAGGCAAAGGATTATGAAGGTGCGCTGAAGTCGTTCAGTACTCAGATAAAGATTGCAGAAGATCCGATTTTTGTAGGTGCGCTTGATACAGGAATGTATTACAATGCAGGCCTCGCAGCCGTAAATGCTTCAAAATACAACGAAGCCGTTACTTATTTCCAGAAATGTGCAGATCTGAAGTACCTTGGTATAACACCGTATTACCAGATGTACCAATGCTACATGAATCTTGGCGATACTACAAAAGCAGAATCTTTTCTGCTTGACCTGCCGAGTAAATTCCCTGGTGATAAAACAGTTACTCTTCAGCTAATTGACCTTTATATAAAGAGCAACAAGTATGATGAAGCATTCAAGTATATCAAAGTTGCCAAGGAAACGGATCCTGATAATTACAGCCTTTATTTTGCATCTGGCATAATGTTCCTTAACCAGAACAGATTTGATGAAGCTATTGCTGAATTGTCAAAAGCTGTTGAACTAAAGGGCGATGTTTATGATCTCCAGTATGCAATGGGAGTGGCTTATATTAATAAAGCTGCAGCAATGTTCGTCAAGGCAAACGATATCATGGATGTTACCAAATATACCGCTGCCATAGATGAAGCCAACGCAGTTTATGCAAAAGCTTTACCTTTAATGGAGAAAGCACTTGAGCTCAAACCTGATGATGTTTTTGCAATGAGAAGCCTCAAGGAACTCTATTACAGGCTTAAAATGACTGATAAGTATAATGCTGTCAAAGCCAAGCTTGACGTTATGGATCAGAAGTAATTCAAAACAACTTAAAAAAGGAGGGATGCCAGCTGGTATCCCTTTTTTTGCTATGTCCGGAAGGGTAGTGAACTGAAAGGTAATTTAAGGATTCTGATCAATATCAAATAATTCTATTTGACATAATATTAATTATAGG
>Ga0209226_10000532_pt1 | contig 20159 bp, 11 predicted proteins | sample BarGraNGADG00212_2_FD_184497 | JGI IMG/M metagenome (GOLD analysis project Ga0209226, IMG submission 184497) | Arctic peat soil microbial communities from Barrow, Alaska, USA - Barrow Graham LP Ref core NGADG0011-212 (SPAdes) (version 2) | ecosystem: Environmental > Terrestrial > Soil >...
CGGCCCGAGACTCGCCCCGCACTTCAACATTGCCAAGCCTCTGGTCGTCAACGCGAGTCTGAAAACCGGCATGCCCATCACGATCGCCAGGCTTTGGCGGTGCGATGACGCCTATCACATGATGGCCGCCGACGCCGAGACGATCCAGCCCAAGCGCGAACTGAAGGGCACTAACGGGCTCGCCGTGGTGCCGGGCAAGGACGTTATCGACTGGTTCGATGATCTGTGCCACGCGGGAATGCCACATCATGTGGCGGTATTCCCCGGTCACCACACCGAGACCCTGCGCCGGTTCGCGCGACAGATCGGGGTAGGCTGGGTGCTGTAGTCTGGCCACTAGCTGTAGGGGCGAAGCATTTGCAGATATGCCCTGCGATTTGCGATTGCCTGTGTGCAAATGCTTCGCCCCTACGCGCTAATAGTACTCGGCTATCACTTCTCTGGCAATGCTAACCCACCGTGTCAACCGATCCGGCTCGCCGTTAAGCGTGTGCACATCTTTCATAACGAGTTCGGTGCTGCAGTGGTTCTTGCTTGTTACTGACAGAGTTTTGCGCAGGTCGGCGCGAATGAGATCTTCGTTGAAGACCTCCGTGCTGATAAGCGTCGGGTTAGGCTTGCGAGAGTAGACTATCTTGTCTCCCAAAACCTCGCCCATGAACTCCTCATCGCACCACGGCGAAACCGATACCCGCTTCAGATTGGCCATATTGCTCAGCGCTTCCCAGCGGTTATTGACCGGCTCGCAGCAGCCGTAGTAGGTTCTTCCGAACCGCTGCGCCAGCGAGTTCTCGTATGGATATATAAACTCTTCGTATTGCCTCGGGCCTACCCCGACGGTCTCCTGGGATTCCAGAAGCACCCAGAGGTCTTGGGTGCTAACCGGCGCTCCGGGTTCCCGGCCAGGCTGAGGCAGAGCACGGGAATATCCCCTGCTGCCTGAGCCGATGTAGTCGTTTTCGTTGTTAAGCGTGAGCAGGTTCTCCCGGGTCATCCAGTCGAGATGAGGCATATTGTCATCGCGCAGAAATGCCATCAGGCGGTGCAGCGCCTCGGGCGCATCGAACATATACACCATCAGCTCCTCCAGGCCGATCAATAGGATTGCCTTATAGGTGAGGCCCATGCTCCACCACGGGTTGCCGCGCATGCGCACCCCAAGAATGCCGTCGAAGACCTCCTCCAGCAGAGCTTTCTGGGCGACTGAGGCTTCACGATCCAGCGAGAATGTGCGCGGGTGCAGCAGATCGAAATCACGTTCGAGGTCGGCAATGACTTTGTCTATATGATACGCGCCTTTTTGGCCGGCTTCGAGTTGGGGATTGGTGCTCTTCGGCTGGACGCCGTAGTCGCCTATCGAGAGTTGCCACCCCACGTTGATCCAGGGCGCCACGGGCTCGTCATCGCGGATTATCTCATGATGCATCAGCACGCCCCGCAGGCCGTATTCGTATGACTGCGCCCACGGCTCCCGGCACTTCGGCGCGTAGTCTGGAATTACCATCCCGATCCCGCCGTCGGTATCGCAAAGGATCACCGGCCTATCCGCCGGGCCAGTGTCGTGCTGGTACAGCAGCCGAATCCGTTCCTTGTTTTCCGGGCTTTCGGAGGCTTCGAGAACTCGCTTTGCCAGCTCGCGCAGGACGGCGACATCGGACGGCAGGACTCTCCAATCAAGAGCGCTCATTATTTTGGCATCCCCTCACTCGTGGTCTTCCTCACAACCGCATTGTAGAGCACGCCGTTTATTTGCGCAAGCCTTGCTCGGGTGCTATAATGCCCGTGCATCGAAACGCCGATGGCCGGGTTGTGCCAAGGAGTTGGGTAGACCATGTTGGTGCGGATTCTGACCGGGGTTGTGGGCATACCGCTTGCCGTTGTATTGATCTTCTTCCCGGGCGGCCTGCCGTTCGCCATCGCGATGGGCGTGATATCGATCCTCGGCGCGATGGAGTTCTATAAGGGTGTTCGGAAGACGGGCGCGCGTCCCGTCGAATGGGCGGGGCTTGCGGCGGTGCTGTTCTTCGTGATCTCAGCCACCACGTTCCGCTACTCCGACCGCACCACCGTCGGCGCGATATTCCCCACCGCTCTCACTTTGCTTCTGATCGCATCGTTCTGCGTCGAAATGGTCCGCCGCGAGCGCTCGCCGATCATCAACGTCGGCACGACGGTCTTCGGCGCGATATACGTCGGCTGGCTGATCTCGCATCTGGTGGTGCTGCGCAAGGTATGGCTGATCATCGGCCCGATGAGCATACCGCACGTTCCCACCGTTCCCGTCAGGCTGTTCGGGCCGCAGGAAGTCGGCGCGTGCCTGGTGATGCTCACGTTTCTCAGCACGTGGGCCTGCGATACGAGCGCATTCTTCTTCGGCAAGGCGTTCGGCAAGACCAAGATCGCTCCAAAGCTGAGTCCCAACAAGACTGTCGAGGGGTCGATCGCGGGCTTGATCGGCACTATTGTCGTGGCCTCCATCGGAGGCTGGATCATACACTTGCCGTGGTATCACGGGCTGGCGCTGGGCATCATCTTCGGGGTGCTCTCTCAGCTCGGCGATTTGTCGGAGTCATCGCTAAAGCGCGAACTCGACATTAAGGACTTCGGGACCATCGTTCCCGGCCACGGTGGAATCCTCGACCGTTTCGACAGCCTGCTTTTCACCGGCCCCGCAGCCTACTACTACGCCGTCCTCTTCCTCCACCACTGGCCAAAATAGTAGGGGCGAAGCATTCGCACGTCAGACTGTGGCATTCCCCAAGCCGATATGCGAATGCTTCGCCCCTACGGATTATGCTATAATTACTGGGTTTTGGGCAAAACAATCCCTAAGACAGAGGTGAGATATGTACATAGACGATATCCGAGCGCGTGAGATATTGGACTCACGCGGCAATCCGACAGTCGAGGTGGAGGTCTACCTCGAGGACGGCGTCATGGGCCGGGCGGCGGTCCCATCAGGAGCATCGACCGGCGCTCACGAGGCAGTCGAGCTGCGGGACGGCGACCAGGGCCGCTACCTCGGCAAGGGCACGATGCAGGCCGTCCGCAACGTCAACGAGCTTATCGCTCCCGAGCTTATAGGCCGCCCCGTCACCGAGCAGGCGTGGATCGACCAGACCATGATCGACATCGACGGCACCCCCAACAAGGGCAAGCTCGGCGCGAACGCGATCCTGGGCGTGAGCCTGGCCTGTGCGAAGGCCGCGTCGGAGGCGTTGGGGCTTCCGCTCTACCGCTACATCGGCGGAGTCAACGCCAAAGACCTGCCCGTGCCGATGATGAATATCCTCAACGGCGGCAAGCACGCGGACAACACCGTGGACATTCAGGAGTTCATGGTCATGCCGACCGGCGCTTGCTGCTGGGCCGACGCGCTGCGCATGTGCGCCGAGGTCTATCATAATCTCGCCAAGGTGCTCAAGAGCAAGGGCCTCTCGACCGCTATCGGCGACGAGGGCGGATTCGCCCCGAATCTCAAGACCTCCGATGAGACCATCGAGGTCATCTTAGAAGCGATAGCCAAAGCCGGTTACAGGCCGGGCGAGCAGTTCCACATCGCGCTCGACCCCGCCTCGACTGAGATGTATGTGGACGGCAAGTACGTTTTCGAGGGTGAGGGCGTCAAGAGGACCAGCGCCCAGATGGTGGACTACTACGAGTCGCTGGTGAACAGATACCCGATCATCTCCATCGAGGACGGCATGGCCGAAGACGATTGGGACGGCTGGGTGGAGCTTACCAAGCGCATCGGCGACCGGGTCCAGATCGTCGGCGACGACCTCTACGTCACCAACACCGACCGGCTCAAGAAGGGCATCAAGCTCGGCGCTTCTAACTCGGTGCTTATCAAGGTGAACCAGATCGGTTCGCTCACCGAGGCCCTCGATTGCATCGAAATGGCGAAGCGCGCGGGCTGGACCGCGGTTGTCAGCCATCGCTCCGGCGAGACCGAGGACAGCTTCATCGCCGACCTCGTAGTTGCCACCAACGCGGGCCAGATCAAGACCGGCGCCCCCGCGCGCAGCGAGCGCGTGGCGAAGTATAACCAGCTCCTGCGCATCGAGGAGGACCTCGATCAGATCGCCCGCTATCCGGGCCTTGCGGCGTTCTACAATATCAAGAGATAGTTGAGGGTTGGGAGTCCGATCCCTCCAGGTATCTTACCTGGAGGTCTGAAAGCGTTGAAAGAGGGCCGGGGCGGGTGCGCTCCGGCCCTCTATGGTGTAGAATATAGTCGGATAGCAGAATCGGCGGGAGTGATGAGTGATGCGCGGCATTGACTACGTTATAGACGAGAACGGCAACAGGAAATCAGTCATCATCGATCTCAAGGCTTGGGGCAAGCTCTGGGAGGATTTCTACGATGTGATGATCGCGGAATCCCGGATGGACGAACCGACCGTAGCCTGGGAAGACCTGAAGGCGGAGATCGAAGTCGAGGAACGTGTGCGGCTGGCTGTTTCGGGATTTTGATTGTGCATCATCCCAAGTTCGCCGCTTCGTATTAACTTGTATCTCATCCTTGGCTTCGTGCATATCCGAAATCCCGAAACAACGAAACCCAACAGGGGGCTGCGCCCCCTACAACCCCCGGCAAAGGGTAAAAGAGTAAAAGAGAAAAGGGCAAGACTAGCGGGCCAAACGAAACCCGAAGTTGACGCCGTCATAGCCGTTCGGGTACGGGTAGTAGTAGCCGCGGTAAGCGCACCGGTAGGAGTCGCCGTTGGGACCGTAGCCCCAACTACCGCCGCGCAAGACACGATAGCCATAATCGCCGCTTGTCGGCCCCTGTGGGTCGCTTGACGGGCTTGTAGAATAATACGTCTCACCATACCAGTCCTTGCACCATTCATATACGTTACCAGCCATGTCCTGACACCCGGATGGACTCCCGTAACTTGAGTAACTGCCCACCGGCGCAGTCTGATAGCCCGGATACAGGCTGTCATACCAGGTGTTGCACTTCTGCGCATCCCAGGTGTCACCCCAGGGGTAAACATTCGGGTGGCTCCCGGTCCATCTGGCAGCCCGTTCCCACTGAGCCTCAGTAGGAAGATGGCCGCCGGCCCAGTTGCAGAATGCTTCCGCCTCGTAATACGTCACTCCTACCACCGGACGGCTGTCGCCCTGACTGAACGAACCAGGCGGAGTTCCCCAGTTCACCGGATCAACCCAATAGTAACTCGGTTGCGTTTTGCTTCCCTTCCACGTCCAGCCAGCACTAGACCAGTAAGCCGAGTTCGAGTAGCCGCCCGCATTAATGAACGCGCGATACTCGCCACGAGTTACCTCATACTTGCCTATGCTATAAGCAGCAAGGGAGACCGAGTGCTGAGGCAGTTCACTTGAGTTGCGATACACAGCGTCGTTGCCCACGTTCGAGTTCCCCATCAGGAAAGAGCCGGCGGGGATGTAGATCATCTGGCCCGAATAGACGGAATCAGACGCCGTGACGGAGACTTTGTAGTTCGTGCCGTAAGCGCCGGGAAGATCGGTCCCGGCATTCCACACTATGTGCTTCCCGGTTCCACGAGGCACGTTGCTGCCCACATCACCAGACACGCTAGATGCGCTTATCGTATAGCTGCCGCCGCCGTCGCTAGATACCATCACCGAAACAGTAAACGTAGCAGTATCGGGATCAGATACGTTATAGTAAATGTCCACATTCTTAGAACCATCAATCCGCTGGTGCGCGGTGACGTTGCTCACCACAGGCGCGGCGGCATTCGCGATTGATGACAGCGCCATCAGCACGACTGCAAACGCTATTGTCTTTCTTGTCATCTTGTTTGTCATGTCAGTTCCTCACGAAGTCGTTGCCCGGCGCATACTGGCCGGTAGATATTGTCACCGATCTGCTTATCGGCGTGAATGTCGCTCCAGCCAGTGATGGCGTCACCGTGTATGTACCACCCGTCAACCCACTGAACGAGAACGTTCCATCCGCAGCGGTCGTGGCAGTCAGTGGGGCAGGAGTGAGCGTGAGCGTGACACCAGGAACCGGTGTATTCGGAACCTGAGCATCATACTTATCCATCTGGAAGCCGTAGTAGACAACCGAGCCATCCGATGTCATGTTGAGCTTGATAGTGTTGCCTGTCACCCAATTGCTCCAGGTATCGGTGTAGTTGCTGTTGTATGTCTGCTGAGTTGTACCAGCACCATTCTGCACGCGGAGATAGTCGTATCCACTCTCAAGCGCGATCTGGGTGAAGTGGACGCGCATACTGGTTGTGCCCGTAGGGCCGGTGATTGTCCATGTATTGTTGTAGTTATTGGGATAGTTGTGCGGGCACTCAACGATTTGGTTGATTGTCTGACTACCGCCTTGCGTGACCTTGCCGGAGATAACCGCTCCCGATGCAAGCGAAATGTCTGACTGCGAGCGCACCCTGAGAACACGCCTTGATGCTTCTCCCACAACCTCGCTGCTTGCCACACCGGTAAGAATGACCATGTTACCTACGGGCGGCATGGAGACTCCAGACGGCAGTATCACTTTCAGTCCAGTGACAGCCAAACCGCCACTTCCAAGAGCGTTCCCGTCATTCAGCATTGAGCCATCGTCACAATATGCAAAGACCCCGGCAGGATCGACGTATGTTACGTTTCCCCACGAACGCAGAAGCAGTCCGAGGTTGTAGACGCTGCTCAGACCGGGAGTGTCCACGAAACCCAGCCAAATCGGGTTCCCAAGATGGCCGCCGAAGTTGCGCTGGATGATTCCGATTGGCTTCACCTCGGCGGGTAATCCCGTGGTCACGGATTCGGCGAATATTACCCGTTCCACCCCCTGAGTGCCTATCTGCCCAGTCACTATTACGGCCAAGTCTTTAGCGGGCGGTGTCGCCCAGATCACCTTTATGCCGCCGGACCTGTTAGTTTCTTCAATGTAGAATGAATCTCCAAAACTGCCGGTGATTACCTTATCAGACATAGAGACCTTCGTGCCGTCCGCGAGGGTTCTGGCGCTCGGTATAGTGGAGTAGTTCGATGCCGCCACAAACGTCGAGTTGTTGTCCGTGCGGCTCTCAGCAACCACTCCATCCGGGTTCGCAGTAAGAGTTATGCCGGTATAGACCAGTCCAGGGGTGAGGGGAATTGTCACATCCACCTGATTGCCGGGCAGAATCGAACTTACGGTAGTCTGCCCCAAGACGAGCGAATTATCTCCGGTTGCTCGGACAACAAATGATCCTGTTTCTCGAACACCCTGATTGCTGAGCGTGAGAGTTACATTGTTCCCGCTTACGCTTGCTGATCCCTGCAGCACCGCGATGTCCGGCAGCAGATCGATAACACTTGTAGAAACGTTGTTGGAGCGGTCGGCGTCAGCAATGGTCTGCTGAGGGTCGGCAACCGCATAGATAGTAGCGCTCTGTCCACTCAGCCCTGAAGTATCGAACGTTGCGCTGATAATCGTGTTCGCGCCGCCAGCGACGGGGTCGGTGGTTCCGCTTCCGAGTAGTGTGCCGCCGGCATCGTTGAGCCGGATTTCCCACGGCACTGCCGGTGCGGGATATTGGCTGATGTTACTGAGTTTCGACTGCACGATCATCTGCGTTCCGACAGTGCCTACAAGCTGCGGAGTGTCTACTGCAACGTCAGGACTGAGAACCCACATGTTACCCGTGTTGTTCGCTCGATCCCTGTCATCAACGCTCAAGTCCCGGTCTACCACAACATATAGCTTGTGCGGATTGTTATCTACCGGCACGTTCCAGGAAACTGACACGTCCGCTGACTTGCCCGCGAGCAATGGGCCGGCAATGTTCTGTGTGCTTCCTACCTGAATTCCGCCACTCAGCGGATCGCCGTCAAAGAAAGCTACGTCTATATCCGTCTCCGGCAAATCGCCCCTGTTGTCTACGGTCGCGGTAATCGTCGCAGTCGCGCCCGGAACGGGATTGGTGGGATCGACGGTCATTGTGCCCGCCGCGAGGTCACTTCCAAGTGTATGCCTCAGAACGCATAGGTCGGTCTGGCTCGGTTGGGGGATGTCTTCGAGATGCTGCATCACCCCGTCAATCTCAACATCCACAGGGCCACGCACCGTGCGATTCTTCAGGTAGCCTATCACGAGTTGGGTGCCGTCGTAACCGAGTGACAGTGCCGTCTCGACATCAGCGTCATTGGTCAACTGCCTCGGCAAAGACCAGCTATCGAGGCTTGCGTCGTAGAAAGATGCCACGATGTCCATGCCGGTCGGCAACTGAACGGCATAAGCTATAGCCGCCCCGCCGGGCATAGTTGCGCTGTCCAGGCTGGCGGCCTCATTGGATATGGTGTATTCGCTGTAGACAGCTCTGGGATTCCACGAGTTGAGAGGGCTGTATGTGAGCGTTCCACCCGTATTCCAGACGCATATCGGTGTACCGTTCGGCGCGACTAGGGTAGGCAGCGAGTCCTCGATGGTATCATTAGTGACACGAATCGCCGATCCCCAAGCGCCTCCTGAAGTGGACACCTGATATAGCTCGCGATCCGTCCTTGTATCCAGGTCCCCGTCCTCATCAACCGCGAAGACCGCATGGCCTTGTCCCGAACTGTCCGGAACAAAAGCTGTTCCAATTATGCCTTTCTTAGCTGACCAGAGAACCTGCGGGCTGCTCCAAGCAGACCCAGACCAGCCGGAATACATCAGCCTGTCGCCATTCGTAGCGTTGCCCGGTAGAGCATCAGCCTCATTCTGCACCCAGACAATACCCTGGGTCGAACCGAATACCACTGGCAGCGGATCGCGGTCGACAACCCCATTTGTGGTGAGTTGCACAGGAGTGCTCCAAGCGCCAGTCTGGCGGTTAAGTTGGGCGGCGACAATGTCCAGATATGGAGCGACTTGGCCGGGGTCCGTAGCGCCCGACACATCTCCCGTTACACGAGTCCATGCTGCCAGCGCGGTATTGGCATCAACGGCAGCCAACTTGGGGGCAAATTCCGCTAACTGGTCATCGGTCACGCGATCTTGGGACCAGGGGCTGCCGGTGCCGAATATCGACGCGATGTCTGTCGCGGCATACCACGGCTTATTGGGATCAAACAGCGGGAACAGCATTCGTGTTCCCTGCGAATCTGCCATTACTGACGGGCCAGACAGCTTGGTGACGTTTTCTATGATGACTTCTTCAGTCGAGCCGCCACTCAGCGTAGGTGAGGCGGAACTCATCGCCCTCACTTGCTTTGCTTCCGGCGGTCGGTTCATATTGCCATATTCCAGCAGGCTGTTACCAATTGGCTGCCATAAAGGATGACCCATTGAACCTGACTCCAGAGAAGCAACAGACTGTGACTTGAGAGCGCCCAGATTATCCCATCGGAGCTTGATCCCTATTTCCTGCTTGTATGAATAGCCAAAACACGAAGCGAAAGCTCCAGTATACCCGCGAATTGTAATGCCATCGAAAGACATGTCAGGGCAAAGCTTCCACTCGGGACTTCCCGAGCCACCCGCATATACACCGACCTCGGCGGACCAGAGTTTCAAGGCTGCTTGCCCCTCAAGTCCCAGTGTAACCGAACCTGACAACGAATCAGTCCAAAGGAAGCACGTTCCGTGGCCAAAGGTTGTGTACTGGCCCTTCAGGGTACCACCGGGAGTGACGAACAGCCTCATACGCGGAATACCCAGAATGTCCTTGATTATGGGCACCGACATCAGCGGTTCAACAACGGCTCCGGCTCCCAGAATGTCCGCCACCACAGGAACCATCTTCGCGCCGCCGCCCACCTTGCCATTTAGCGAGGCTTGCCAACCAGGTACGATCTGCGGATTTCCACAACCTGCATAGGACACTTTGATCGTTCCGTCCAGACCCAGTGTGGCGCTGCCAATTACCTCGTAGGAGGGAAGATCGAAGTTCAGGCCAAGGGATGCCCTGCCTCCTATCGAACCGCCGAAATTCCCTGCGAGTGGGTCGAAGTACAGCTCTCTTTTGATGCCTCCTGAAAGCGACGTGGTAAGTATGCCGCTCTTCCAATCCCACCATTTCTTTGTGGTCTCGTCCCCAAATGTCAGCGACAGTCCTGAAGGAGTCCAAGGTATATTGTCCTTGTACCACCCAGTTACAATGCCAGGAATCGGGTAGAAACGAAGCCCGCCGTTTACAACGGTCTTCTTGCCAGCGCCATTGATTACCTCGACAGTGACCTCGGAGCAACTGCCGACCACTGCCGGTGCCGCAATCGTCAACTGGGCGCTTGCATTGCCACCACCAAGATCAGTGACCGATGCCTGGCTTCTGGTTCCATTGATATCAAAATAGACCGATCCTGGGTCGCCACCCCATTTGATATCAGCCTGAAATGTCAGTGTGCCAGGCATCCCAGGTATGAAGTGCTTCCCCTGTGGTGATCTCACATTGGAAGCAGCCGGGGCATCCCCCCGATTATCAATCGTCAACGTATTAGAATACCCCGTGCCCGAATCCGCATACGCTGCCCCGCATAGGGCAAGCAGTATAATAGCAAACCATACCATCAATCTAGTCATCATCCCTCGTCTCCTTGCGGCTTCCGCCGGTTTCACACGCCGGTCAAACAATGATAAAGCAAGCCTGCCTGCAGTGTACCATGGAATTCCGGGTTTGTCTACTGCCAATGATGGCGTTGTCTCATTTGTCACAATGACGCGCGCTGGTCACTGCTTCCCCGACATCCAGCACATACGCAAACACGCTCTGCCACTGCCGCTTGGCGCGGTGGGTGTGGATGCGGTTCTTGTAGACCTGCTCGATGACGAGACCGGCGGCGGCGAAGGATTCCTCGAGGCGCGTCATTGCCTTGGGGCCGGAGTTGTCCGCGTAGCCCACGATCACGCGGCCGCCGGGTGAGAGATGCGCGGGGGAGCCCATCACGAAGCCCCGGATCGTGTTCTGACCCTCGTCGTTCAGGGCAAGCTCCAGGCGGGTCCTGGCTGGGGCGACCACCCACGGCGCGTTGAAGATGATGAGGTCGAAGCGCTCTCCGGGCACCGAGTCGAACAGCGAGCCGACGCGAGTCGTCAGCGCGCTTTCAGGCCCGGCCTTGCCGATAGCCGATAGCCGTCTCCAGTTCATTGCCGCAGTGGCGGCGGCCTCGGGGAGTATGTCGGACGCCGTAATGATCGGCTGTTTGTGCTGGAGTATCTGCCATGACGCAACACACAGCACCCCCGATCCGCAGCCGATCTCAAGAACCTTCGGCGAACTCGGCAGATGCGGCTCGCAGCTCCTGATCGCCTCGCACACGAGGTCTATCGTCTCCTGCGACTGCGGCACGAGCACGTCCGGGTGCGCGATCACGCCGGCATCTATCGACCGCACGAAGCACTCGCTCTGAGGGATCGTGAGCAGCCGCTCGGCCTCCTGCACGGGCAGCAGTATGGGCATATCATCGGGAAGCGAGGTCTCCCCAAGAAACCCCGGCAGCTCGGTCGATGTGACGACCCCGTCCACAATCGGCGCGCCCTCCAGCGTAGCGAGGACTCGCTGCCTCAGGTGACGCGTAGCAAGCACGCGCTCGCGCCGATCGTTCTTCGACACGCTCAGGATGGCGTTCGGCAGCAGCTCGTCGGAGTGCTTGAGCATCTCCTGTTGCAGAGCGCGAACGTCCGCCCACGCGCCGGTGAGCACGACCGCCCCGCCTCTCTTCAGGAACTTCATCGCCTGGTTCCGATTGCCGTCCTCGGCCTCGAACCGCCGCACGGGGTTGTCCTCGCACGCATCCCCAAACTTCCCCGGCAAAAACGCCGTCCCCAGGCCGCTGACTTCGATGTGCTTACCCGTCATCTACTCCATCCACCGATCGAGAATCCGTTTCTCCGTCAGGCCGTGCAGCTTCATCGATGATCTCGCTGCCTCGATCAGCGCCTCTTCCCGAATCGCGCCGATAAGCTCGGACTCCAGCGTCTCCACGCCCAGCGCCTTTGCCTCGCGCTCCACAAACGCGTATACGTCATGCATCGAGACCTGGTGAGGCAGCGTGATGTTGGTCGATACCTGAGCGACGTCGCGCGACTTCAGATGCACCGCTATCGCCTTCACGCCATGCATAGCCTCGCCGCAGTCACGCATCTTTCGGATCTTCGCGGCAATCGCGCGCGCGACGTGCATATCATTTGTCGCGAGGTTCACATTGAAAGCGATCAGCGGCCCCCGAGCGCCGATGACTACCGCGCCCGCTGTCGGATGAAGCTCGGAGGGACCCAAATCAGGCTCCCTGTCGCCCGAAAGGCCGCTCTTCTTGAGCGCCTCAAAGCCCCCCTTACGGACCTCCGCCAGGTTCGTCCGGTGCCGCATCACGGCGGAACGCTCGTAGAAGTAAACGGGGACCCGCAGCCCATCGGCGATGTCCTTGCCGATCTCATAAGAGAGAGCCACCGCCTCCGTCATCGCCACCTCATGGATCGGCACGAGCGGGATAACGTCCACCGCACCCAGCCGCGGATGCCCGCCGGAGTGCTTGTTGAGGTCTATAAGCTCAACAGCCGCCTTCGCCCCGGCGAACACGGATTTCCGCACATCATCCGGTGCGCCAAGAAACGTAACGACTGACCGATTGTGGTCGGCGTCCATCGAGAAATCGACCACGCGCACGTCGGAGGCCGCCTCGATCGCGTTCACGATGGCCTTCACGACATCCGCGCGCCGACCCTCGCTGAAGTTGGGAACGCACGCAACAAGCTTCGCCAAGCCAAAACCTCCGTTCACCTCCCGTAGGGGCGAAGCATTTGCTCACCAGTCTGTTGATGTGTATCAGTGTGATGTGCAAATGCTTCGCCCCTACGGACTATGTCAAAAACTGATAAATCGGCACCTTGAAAATCCAGCCGAACAGCGCCCACCCCCCCTGCGCCACCACATCGCCGAGTATGACCCCCACGAAGAACATCACGCTTGTTCTGTAGGCCTTGTGGCCGCCGAACCGCAGCACCAGGGTCTTGGCAAGCCAGGCCATAAAGAACGGCAGGATGAACGCGTTCATGATCAGGGTGTTGCAGAGCACGTAACCGATCGGGTGCAGCCCGAATATCCCTGCCCTGCGGGTCCAGGCCAGCAGAACAGTCAGACCGACCGCGAACCCCGCCGCCGCGACGCCCTGCGGGTCCCAGCCCTTCGCTTGCGTTGCCACGCGGTCTACCTCGGTGAAGTCTATCTGGGCTTTCACAAGATGATATGGGTTTGCCTTTGCCGTAGCTGCCCCGATCTCGTAGACCTTTGAAAGCGTGCTCCACCACCCCATTATAAGGGCCGTGACAGTGCCGATAGCCACCAGCTTCAGCACGGTCCGCCAACTGATCCCCGACCTCTCCGCGATGTCGAGCCCCTCCATCAGGTAGGGCAGGGACTGCGCGCGTATGTCCCAGTGGATCAGGTTGAAGTGGCCTCCGGCGACGAGCGCCTGGTCACTCAGGTGATCCGTGCCCATTATCGAGGTCATAGTGGTCTGGGGCGACCAGACCACCGGCGCGAACGTCCAAATCGCGCCGGCCTCCGCGCGCACTCGCGCCCCGCTGAGCACGTAGGCGAGATACACTATCAGCACGACCGCCGCCGCCAGGGCCGGAATTCCCGCCCACGCCATCATCCCCACGCACATCAGCGCGCACGCAGCCACTCCCACGACCATTTGCCGAACGGCCCGTCGTTCCGAGTCCGACACCATCGCCAGCACGGTCTTCCAGTGGTGCCGCGCTCCCCAGATCACCAGCCCGGCCAGCGCGAGCCATGCCCCCGAGGCCTGCTCTTCCTTATATGGGAACCGAGAGGCGCCGGTGCCCGCCGCCTCAACCCCGAACATCGCCGCCGCCACATACGAAAGCCTCATCAGCACGGACATCAGCCAGCAGCTAAGGCTCACGTCGCTTGGCACGAAATACGCCAGCCCAACCGCCATCGGATAGAAGCTCACTGGCACGTTCGGAATGGCGTTCCACGGCGGAGAGGTAAACAGCAGATCCTTGATGTCATAGGCTTTGAGCTGCATCGCAGGCACGGCGGGGAACCAATTGTGGAACACCAGCAGGCTTTGCAGCACCACCGGAATGCCGAAGCCGATCCAGAAAAGCGGTTTGCGGAAGATGTCTTGCTTGGGATTCATTATCTCCAGCGGCATCTTCGCGATCGGGAACGTGAGCCGCTCCTGGTCGATCCATATCCGCCGGAATATCCCTGCCATGCATATCCAGATCGTGCTCAGCAGCAGCAGATACGCGCTCCAGAACCCGATCGGTATTATCCATGCGTGCCACGGAACCGCATGCCCTCCACGGTAGAGCTGCTGGATGGCTTCCATGTTGTGCAGCACGGGCAGGTTCTTGACAGCCGGCAGGTATCGTGCCAACTGCGGCATCGTCTCCGAAAAAAACGGCAGGTAGCCCATGCCGGTGGTCAGAAACCGCAGGCCGCCGAAGCCGATGATGGGTATCGTCGCGGTTAGCACAATGTAGACGAGGATGAGCTCGTGATCTTCGAACGGCAGCCACCGCCGCAGCGCGCGGGTGAAGAGCAGGTAGAGCGCGGTGGGCATCATGATCGAGTAGCAGATGAGGTAGACGCCGCGCGCCATCTCGCTGTCCGCGACCCAGTAGATCATCCCCGCCTGGCAGAGCAGGATCAGCGCAAGCACGCGCAGCCGCACGCCTTTGTGCTGCTTTACGGGCTCAGTATTCGCTTCTTCGCGAGTGTCCATCACGTAATCGGTCTCCACTTGAAATCACATATTGTGATCTCAAGATGCGTCACCGCGCCAGATACGAAATCAGATTGCTCGCAAACCGCCTCGCTATCGGGTCATCGGCCTTAAGGAAACTGCTCACGATCACCTTCCCGCTTCCGCGCTTGACTTCAAATGCGGGGTAGGAGATCTGGCGCTGCGCTTCCTCGGGCGAGTGAATATAGCCGTGAGGTTGAATGTGCCTCGCGAGCTTGGTCACCCCATCGCCGTCGGGCAGTTGATACGCAAACTGGCAGACTCGGACCATGTCTCCCGGCGCCGCGTTCCACCAGTGCATGTTCATCGGGTCCATTCCGCTAAGCAGATCACTGACGAGCACGTCCGCGAAGTCACCAAACGTGTCGACCGCCTTGACTTTATCGACGTCGAAATCAGGTATGGCCCCGAGGACCGAGTTGTTACCTCTCGACCCGATCATCAGCGCCCTGCCTCCACGCTCGATAAACGCCGCGAACTCCGCTAACGGCCCCAGCCCGGACTTGTCGATTCCATGTCCGGTTATAACGCAGTCGCCCGGGCCAAGGGTTTTCCAGTCTACGGATCGGCGGCTCTCGCAGGGCACCCCGGCGCTTATGAGGTAATCGCTTGTCTTGGAATCTGTCTCAAGCACGACAACCGGCTTCTGGCCGCCCCTCGCGTACCAGTCCGGCGGGGCGCACACGAGAGGGTAGTCGTTGCGCGAAACCACCTCGTCACCCGATCTAAGCTCCAATACGAGCGTGGCGTTGATGCTGTCCACCGGCAGCTTCGCGGGAATCTCGAACTCGACGGACGCATGGCACTTGCCGTCGTAGAGGCAGTCGGGGAGCTTCGCCCGGCCGGAAGTCTCTTCGTTGGACTGAACGCGCACTCGCCAGACCAGCGTGAGGTTAGTGAGCTTGGCTCGATCCGGGTCATCATTGACCACGAACACGTCGCTTGAGAACTTCTGCCCCGCGCTGAAGTGCCGGTTCGGCGAATCGAGCGAAACAAGCACCGGCTCCCAGGCCTTTTGCACCGCCCAATAGACCGGATACGGCATAATCGTCTCGGCGTCGTAGACATCCCTGAACCAGCAGCAGTTCGCGAAGATCATCCACCCCGAAAGCGATTTACGCTCCCGGCGTATCTTCTCCGCGTATTCCTTGGTGATCTGCGCGTGGGTTTCCAGGAACATGTCCGGCCGCGCGCTGTAAAGCGCGTAGTCGCCGACCCACGCCTGAGGGACCATGTGGTTGCGGATATAGGACTCCACGGGATGGCCGGTGTCGTTGTCGGGGTAGCCGGTCGAGGCCTCCTGGCTGATCATCGGCCTCTTGCCCATGCCTCTCGACTCTATGTCCTTCGCCACGTCGAGCTGGAACGGCGACCGGTTATACCAACCGAAGTAGAAGTGAGCGTCATCAATGTCGCCGTCGTCGAATCCATTGGCCGCGAGCATCGGCTCCTCTTGGGCGACTCTTACATGACCGGAGTGGAAGACTATCGGGGTCCCGGGATCTTCCTTGCGGACGGCCTTGATGAGATCGGAGAAGATCCGATACTTCTCCACCCGCCGGGCCGCGTCGGTGTCGCCCTCGAAGTAGCTCTCGTTGCTTATCGTCCACATGAACATGCAGGGGTGGTTGCGGTTCGCTCGCACGACCTCCAGGAAATCGTTCTGCCACAGCTCGATGAGCTTCTTGTCCGGGATCGGCGTGTCACCCATAAGCACCCACGGCCAGTTCTCTCCAACGCTCGCGCCCACGCCATACCTGTCCGCCGCGTCGAGCCATATCTGAGAGGGCGGCGCGACGTGGAACCGCGTTGCCATCGTGTTGCCGTCGTGCATGGTCTTCATGAACTTCTCGGCGAGGGCTTTGTCGTGCGGTTTGAGACCGTGCGGGGGCATGTCCGCGCCCCGCAGGAAGTAGGGCTTTCCGTTCAGATAAAGCCTGTTCCCGCGCGCCTCGAATGTCTTGAACCCGACAGTCGTCGTTACCTCATCGACGACCTTCCCCCCCGCCACGATCTGCGTCTTGAGCACATAGAGGTTCGGATGCTCCGGCGACCACAGCTTAGGGCGCAGCGTTCCGGTGTCAATCGACACCTGGCCCCTAACGACTCGACCGCCCTTGAGGTCTTTGCAGAGCACCGCGCCGGTCGTGGCATCGAGAATCGAGTGCCGCACGAACTCCCCGACCGAGGTCGAGCTGACCTTCGTCTCTATCCGAGCGCCGTTGAGCCTCGGCTTGAAGAAAACGTCCGCTATCCGGCTCTTGCCCGTGATCTGTAGGCTAACCGGCTGCCATATTCCCGCCATTCCCGGAATATACCAACCGTGCGCGAGCGAATTGAGCATCTCCGACGTGATGTTGACCGTCACCGCCACCGATCCCGGCGTCCTGGGCAGCGCGGCATCGCCCCGCCCCGAGGACACCATCACCGCAAGCAGGTTCTTTTCCCCGAACCGGACGTCTGACGTGACCTCACACTCGAACGGCCCGAACATCCCGATATGCGACCCCACCGGCTTTCCGTTCCAGTAGACCTGAGCCACGCTCGCCACCGCGTCTAAGCGCAGCACGAACCGGCGGCCGCGCATCGAGGCCGGGACCTCGATCCACTGCCGATACCAGCCCGCGTTGCAGCTCTTGTAGTCGAACGTAAGATCCTGGCAGCGCTCGATTTCCTTGCGGTAGAAGTTGTGCGAGGTCCCCGAGCCGGCCATGTAGATCCACCACTCGATAGGCTTCCAGAACTCCGGCACGCTCATCACGTGCCAGCCCGTATCGCTCGCACGGGGGTCGTATGCGGCTGTGGGTTGCTTCGCCTCGCTGGTCGGCGCGAAGAGCCACTTGCCGCTCAGGTCGATGACCTGCCTCGGCGTGCGCACCTCGGAGATCGCGATGGGGCGGTATGCGGCCCGCTGTCTTGCTCGTTTGGCCGCCATCTCCGCGCTGAGGTCGCTAATGCGCTTACGGTAGGCGTTCGCCGCATCCTTTGCCGCGCGCCACTTGCCTGGATCGGTCGAAGCCGAAACGATGCGGATCGAAGAGATCAGGCAGTTGCCGATGCCGTCACGCCCGCCCACAAACGATATGGCCGCCTTACCGCTGCTGCTGGTTACAGGCACGGTCACAGTCGCGGGCCTATCGGGGGTATATCGCACGGGGTCGGACACGAACTCGCCGTCGATCTGTGGCGCGAGCGTTCCGGCAAAGTTCGTATCGCGCGCCGTCACTTCGAAGAGGTAGTCCCCGTCCGGCAGATCGATGGTGAATGCGGCCTTGCTGATCCCTGAATCGAGAAGCGCAATGCCGGTGCAGCCATTGCCTCTGTCGCGGGTCTGGCCGGTCAAGCTCTGATCCCAGCCGAAGCCGCGTTCCTTTATATATAGGGAACCGTCACTGAGCAAGCCGCCTTGAGTCCCGGCCGCGGCAGGCCCGAACGAGATCAACAGCGCGCCGTTGGCGGCCAGCTCACTCGCCGGAGACGCAAACACGCGCAGCGGCGACACACACGCAGCAAGCACGAGCCAAAGCATGACAATCCGGCGCAGCGGCATCCCCTAACCCCCCTCGGCATTCCTTCGATACGGCATGATCCGCCCGATCACCAAATACAGGAACGTTATGCCGATAACCGGCATGACGCCCATCAGAATGATCGGAGACCTGAATGATCCAGTCTTATCCACAAGGTAGCCCACCAGGTTCGTCACGACTATCCCGCCGAGTCCCGCTCCCATGTGGGATAACCCCGCAGCCGATGCAACTATTTCCCTGGGCACGACATCCGCCGGGATCGTCAGCATATTCACCGACCAGCTTTGGTAGCAGAACATCACGATCGCGATCAGCGTAACCGCCGCGACGTTCGGCACGAAGGGCACCGCGATCCCCAGCATCATCATTACGGCGCATGGGGTCATCACCATTTTCCGAGCGGCGTTCACCGACCGTCCGCGTTTCACGAGAACGCTTGAGGCCCATCCTCCGAACAGATTGCCAAAATCCGAAGCCAGAAATGTTATAGTCAGACACACTACGCTTTTCTTGATGTCCAGCCCGCGGTCCTGAAACAGCAATGTGGGCAGCCAGAACGTGTAGAACCAGTAGATGGGGTCCATGAAGAACCGGGTGGCCACCACTCCCCGCACCTGAGGTATCCGAAGCAGTTCCGCCCACCTCACGCGCTTGGCGTCCGGCGCTTTGGGCTCCTGCGAACTCACGATATAAGATCGCTCCTCTTCGGTGACGCGCGGATGCAACCCAAGAGGTCTATAAAAAGCAAGCCATCCCATTATCCACACAAAGCCCATCGATCCGACCACAACGAATGCGGACTGCCAGCCGTATCTCAGCAGAAGAAACGCGCACAGTCCAGGGGCAACCACGGCCCCGATGGACGATCCGCTGTTGAAGATCCCTATGGCGAGAGAACGCTCGCGCGTCGGGAACCATTCCGATATGGTCTTTATCGCCGCCGGCCAGTTCGCCGACTCGCCGAGCCCAAGAATAAACATGCACACCATGAACCCGACCACGACAGGTGCCAGCGGAATCGGCAATACGTGCTTCATAGTCGTTCCGATATTCAACGCGAATGCCATCAGCACTCCGGCCGCCGACCACACCCCCATCGATACCACATATCCCCGCCGGCAGCCCAAGCGGTCTACGAACCAGCCCATAATGCTCGGGCCGATGGCGTAGGCAACGAGAAATCCGTCCATGACATAGCTGAGGGCTCTCTTGTTGAGGTTGAAGTACTCTTTTTTCGAGATGATCGGAAAGAGGTTCGAGATGACCAGGCGGTCCAACAAGCATAGGACAGTTGCCAGGAATATCAGCGCGAGGATGAGCCATCTAAGGTGCGGTATTCGCTTCATGCGCTTGTATTCCCCCCAGGCGGTGTTGACCTCAATTCTATCACGCCTGCCGATCACATCACAACTGCCCCAAAAATATTTCGGCTGTTGCCAAGCGTGGATCGTGTCCGAAATGAAAACCAGGTAATATTACCAGTTGACAGTAGGCAGCGGACATGGTATTTCTACTAGTAGATGCATGCAGCCGCGCCGCATAACGGACGGGCTGGCATGATCCCGTGGCCGGGAAATAGGAAGTATCTAATCAGTTAGCCTGCCGAAAGCGGCAGAGCACGGATCGGCGTAGTGGGAGCATAGCTTCTTTTTCGCGGTGTTCGTGCGCGCTCTGGTGGTCGCGGTGACCCGCGGAGCGTCCGAGTTGGGGGCAGTTGAGCATTGGCGCAAAGCCAGAGGGGTGCGGCTGCCCGGCAATTGCGGTCTCGTGTGCAGGCGCGCATGGGCCGATAATATACCAATCGCGCAAAATCTATGGAGGATGATCGGTAATGAAAAGTAATCGTTTCACATCACTCACTTGGGCAGTACCACTTATTGTCTGCCTGCTGGTGGTCGCGCTAAGCGGCCCGGCGTTCGCGAGATATGCGTATGT
>Ga0209226_10000533_pt1 | contig 20133 bp, 19 predicted proteins | sample BarGraNGADG00212_2_FD_184497 | JGI IMG/M metagenome (GOLD analysis project Ga0209226, IMG submission 184497) | Arctic peat soil microbial communities from Barrow, Alaska, USA - Barrow Graham LP Ref core NGADG0011-212 (SPAdes) (version 2) | ecosystem: Environmental > Terrestrial > Soil >...
GACAAATCCTGCATCCGAGACAAAGTAACATGGGCTGCCGGCCGACGCGCAGCTGGCAGCGTTTTTTGCTCGCCGTTTATAAAGTTCACCATGACAAGTAACTTCGCAACATTTACCCGGACTCACATGTAATCGGCTTTTACCCTGACAAGAGACTTTGCACCCATCTACCAGGACTGGCAAAAAACTCGCCAGCCCTGACACGGACGGCCACTAATCAAACCGGCCGCCGTTAGCACAAATAGTTAAGAATATGACAATTATGCCTTCGCACCTATTTTAGAAAGTTTTGTCTTGACAAGAAATTTAAAGAACATCTACCAGGACTTGCCCTCGCATGACATGTCGGCCCTCACGCCTTCATTTAGAAAATTCTGTTAATGGGATAACAATAACTCCTTTTACCGGGACTTGCCCATCGCGCGACAAACAAATACTTGTGCTAACACTTCAAGCCAATTCGCTTTGGCTGGACAAATTCGTTCCGTTTTGTTAGCCGGACTTAAATCATGAGGAGCTCATTTCGTTCTAAAGTATTACAAAATAATTGTCTAACTAATGAATTAGTCGTATATTTATGGTTTATTGTAGTTACAAAAAATTTGTAAATATGAAACTAACCACAATTATTCTTATTGCACTCTTAATATGTAGTTGTAATAATGAAAAGACTCCTTCTATCATTACAATCGATGTACAATCACCCAATGGACCAGAGCTTAAGAATCTATCTGACATTGCAACAGATATTCAATATATCCCATTGGAGACACATCCAAAAGCATTGATGAGATTTATTAATTACCTTAAAGTTACAGACGAAAAATATTACATCAATACTGTAATGGAGTTACTTTGTTTCGATAAAACTGGTAAGTTCCTCTACAAATTAGACAAACAGGGACGAGGACCAGAGGAATATACCTACCTCGCAGATTATGACATACTCCCTGACAAAAAAATAGTAATGGTACTAGCATCCTCAAGCAACAAACTGATTTTTTATAATGAAACTGATTCAGGTTTCCAATATTTAAAAAAGCTTGATCTGAAGATTCGCCCAAAATATTGTGATTTCATTCCTAACCAAGATAACATACTTCTATCATTTGGTGCATCAACTGGGGAAATGGAATATCAATGTGTTGTTATCAACCAAAAAGGAGATACCATTACAAAAAAACCTAATTATTTCGCTTTCAACAGAATATCAAAAGTTCAAATGGGATTTAGTAGCGACAACATTATCAATAAAACAAATGAAATCCTAAGAATAAAAGGCTTACTTTCAGACACAATGTTCACTATAACAAAAGATTATGCGTTTGTACCTTACATGATTATGAATACTGGTGGGAAGGGATTGACACCAGATTTCCTTGCAAATATTCCGGCCCCTGTTATAGATGGAGGATCACCAGCCGCAAAATTGCTCGCAATATCTAACATACTTGAAACTGATAGATACGTTCTTTATAGCATTTTTTATCAGAAGATCGGATTTTGGGGAGTATATGATAAAACCTTTGGCATGACAAGTCATTTTGAAGCTAAGAATTTACTCAAAGATGATATTTCCGGTGGAATAAATATAGAACCAAAGTTCTGTTATGACGGGGTATTATACTCTTGGACGGATGCCCTTACATTCAAAAAATATATGTCAGAAAACACATCACAAAATTCAGAATTATTAAATCCTAAAAAAGCAGCTGAGTTGCAAAATTTGGCAAAATCAATAAAAGAAGATGATAACCATATTCTAATAGTAATTACTCCTAAAAAATAAGGGTGTACATGTATCTGGACTAATCAGGTTAGTCATGAAAACTTGAATTAAAGTATGACACTCTCTTATTGAAACCTTGCCGGGGTGACTGTTTCGCCACTTATTTAAGGACTTAAGACTACCATGACAGCTTTCTCATACCGTGACAATTTTAATTCTACTACTTGTGCTAACAAGCGGGTGTGGTGCAATAAGCTTGTCACAATTTTTGCATCCCACCTCGACAATTTTATCATGACAAAAAGCTTTTCGTCCGTTTACCAGTTTCAGGACTCCGGCTCTGGACAGATCCTGCCACCCAGACAAGTAATTCTTTCGCCGGGACTTGCAAAAATTGCGCCATGGTGTCTTGCACACCGGGACAGTTTTCAGGCTAAAGCACCGGGACTGATTGTCGGCGTGACTGCGCCACCAACGCTTACTGCACCAACCCGCTGCCGTTATGCTTAAACCTTCATGCCGTGACAGATTAAGTAGGACTCACAAGGTCTAAGCATAACTCCTCAAAGCCGAATTATCGTTATTAAACTGGACTATTTTGTAATCGATGACTGCCCTTTCACTTGACAAATCACTTATGCCGGGACTACTGTTTCCACACTACCGGGACTTTGCCATCTTTGTAAACTATTCGTGGACTAGAAACTAATCTGCCATTTACCGGGATTTGAAAAATATTGATACCTTACTAACTATATTTATAAACTATGAGAAATACCGAAAACATTTTAGGATTAACATTCCTTGCCGGATTGATTATGAAGTTTGCATTTATTCCAGGAGCAGGAATGCTTATCACTGTTTCGATTTTGTCAATTGCAGTAATGTATTATTTCCTGGGATTCGCTTTATTTAATCAGATTCCATTAAATACAATTTTTAATAAAGACTCTTACAAAGGGATATCAAAACTGAGAATTTTAGGAGCCGTAGGAACGGGGATTGGAATTTCAATGATTTGTAACGGAGTATTATTCAAAATTCAAAATTGGCCGTCAGGTCTCTCTACTTTGGATTTAGGATTAGTTTTGACTTCAATTGTACTCTTGATTTCTCTTTATAAATTCTTTAAAACCAGAAGTAATTTTTATGTCCTGATTTTCAAGAGAATTGCTGTGATTGGCATTTTAGGGTTAATTCTATTTTTCACACCAGCGTTGGCAATAGTAAAATTTCAATTCAGAAATCACCCGGATTATATTAAGGTCTACGAACAATATGTCAATAATCCTAAAGATGAAATATTAAGACAAAAAGTTGAGATTGAATACAGTAAAGCTACCATGACTGATCAAGCTTTTGAAAAGTACATGAAAGAAATTGGACCAGAGAATAAAAATTAAACTGCTTGTATAACAGGACAATTCCATCTTAACATCCGAGCATCGGTCTAAGCATAACAAGCGGGTCTGGTGCAATAAGCTTGTCATAATTTTTGCGCGCCACCTCGACAATTTCATCATGACAAAAGGCTTTTCGTCCGTTTACAACTTTCGTACTACCGGCTCTGGACAGTTCCTGCAACCGAGACAAGTAAATCGTTCGCCGGGACTTGCAAAAATTGCGCCATGGTGGCTTGCACGCCGGGACAGCTTTTCGGCTAAAGCACCGGGACTGATGGTCGGCGTGACTGCGCCACCAACGCTTACTTCACCAACCCGCTGCCGTTAGGTGCAATAATTGTCGCATATAATGTGACCTTTAACTTGCACTCTTCTAGCCGCTTGCCCGAAACAGTTTGCGGCTCTACCTTGACAATTTCTCTACCAGCGACCAGGACCAGTACCGTATGACAATTCCGTTTCCCCTGACTGCCGCAAACATGCCAACCCTTCGCAAGCTGCATTTGTTGAAACCGATAATTTGTCTCATTTACCGGGACCAAAATTTGGCGTCCTCTAGCCGGTTTGCCCCGACGCACACTTGCATATGGCAATTCACGGTTTTGTTTTGGAAGAAGGTACAAAACCGGCTCATGAACGCGATCTGCAAGTCTGCCCTACCCTTCTGCAAACCTGCTTCTCTGGTAACCCGACAGATATCTTACTTTAGCCATTAAAGCACCTAACATGCGGGTTAATGCAAAAAGCTTGTCACAATTTTTGCAATCACACCGAGACAATTTCATTATGACAAAAGGCTTTTCGACCGTTTACCAATTTCAGGACTCCGGCTCTGGACAGTTCCTATCACCGAGACAAGTAAATCTTTCGCCGGGACTGGCAAAAATTGCGCCATGGTGTCTTGCACGCCGGGACAGCTTCTCAGCTAAAGCACCGGGACTGATAGTCGGCGTGTCTGCGCCACCAACGCTTACTGCTCATACCCGCTAAACGTTAGGTGGCATAGCACGTGCGTAACCAGAGACTGTCTACTTTAGAGAATTTATCATGACACTAAACTTTCGTCCATCTACCGGGACTCAGTCATTTACCAATTTTATCTTGACATGTCCGGCTTGCCCCCTCGCTCATTTGCATATGACAATTCACGGTTTTGTTTTTTGAAATTTACAAAACCGGCTCATGAACATTATCTGCAAGTTTTGCCATCCCTGCTCAAGTCTGCATCTCTTCCATCTACCGGGATTTAAAACCCGCTAAGAAAGCCTAACGGCATCAATAAAATTTTGTACCTGGACGATTATCTTCTCTGCCACTTAGATAACATTAAAAAACAGATCCATAGATAATAGTTGGACAAATACTAAACAATCATCCTGACTTGTTTCAAATGCAAATATTATTTGATAAATTTGATAAGCAATACAAACCGGACAATATATTTTCTATAAATGAGGCGTTAATTTAAAAACTATAAAATATGAAAATGAATATAAAAATAACATTCATTGCAATACTCAGTTTACTTTTCATTTATGCAACTTGCTGTAGGGATAAAAAGGATTGCCACTACAATGTATACATAAACAATAATACTGATAAGGCAATATATTTTAATCTTAGTGCTAGCTATCCTGATACACTTTTTTATTATAACCCTACAGTCGAAGGTGATATATGTAACGTAAACCCTCATAAACACACAAACGAAAGTCATAATAGTTGTGTTGAAGGCTATTATTTACAGGTTCCAAAACTCATATATTTTATCTATGATGCCCAGACATTGGAAACCACCCCATGGGATACGGTAAAGAAGAAATATATGATATTGAAGCGGTATGAATTAACCTTGCAGGACTTAGAAAATATGAATTGGACAGTAACCTATCCATAATGAAAAAGCCTCGGTTCTCCGAGGGTTTTTTGTTATAGTACATAAGCCTGCCTTGCATTGAAATCTCTTATCAGGGCATTAATAACTTTACGGCATTGACATAGTGATTTTTACTTCGTTAGTTAGTATGTGACTGACGGGGCGAAAGCATGATTAAAAACAGCCATACTCCTCATGTCGAGACAAATAAAAAGAGACAATTCCGTCATGACGAGAAACAAATATTGCTACGAAAGCCTAACAAGCGGGTTGGTGCAATAAGCTTGTCACAATTTTTGCACGCCACCTCGACAATTTTATCATGACAAAAAGCTTATCGCTCGTTTACCAATTTCGTAAAGCCGGCTCTGGACAGTTCCTGCAACCGAGACAAGTATTTCGTTCGCCGGGACTTGCAAAAATTGCGCCATGGTGGCTTGCACGCCGGGACAGCTTCGCGGCTAAAGCACCGGGACTGATGGTCGGCGTGACTGCGCCACCAACGCTTACTGCAGCAACCCGCTGCCGTTATGGTTAATTGATTAAATCTGTGCACGTTAGAGAGTTCACTTGACAACTAACCATAACGAAAAAAGAGAGGTTCAGATATCTTGACAAATCTTGCTTCGTCACTGGGATTTGTCCCCGTGACAAACTTCGTATGAAGAGAGACTTAATAGAATTCTACGGAGACTTCCAAAATTATTAACTAGCTGAAACATATATCATATAACTGAATAGTATAGAGTAGACTTACCATATGTGATTAATATGTTTTAGATTTGAACAGCTTTTCAATAATTCATAATAATTCAACCATTTTTTCCCTAAAATAACCTGATCCACATGATCCAAAAATTTTTAACAATTAATAAAACACTCTGTAGGATTTCTCTCATCCTGATGACTCTGACTCAGAATACATACTGCCAAGACTCTTCAAAAAACAGTATCAAATTCAGGACCGGAATCGGTATTTCAATCGGGAGCAGAACCGATGGACTTGGGATCACTTATTCTGCCGGATTTCAAAGAGAAATTTGGAATGGTAGATTCCGAATTAATCCAAATTTAAGTTTTGGACAATACAGTTCCAAATTCGTTATGGATGCCAGAGATGAATACTTTAATTCTATCAATCTTGAGACAATTCTATTCTATGACTTAATAAAAGGTAAAAAAGCATCCTTAGTCATTGGTGTTGGAGGACTAATCAACAATACTAGAGGACTGCTTGGGACTGGAGGCAAACCTGATCCAGATTATATAGGAACCATATCTTCACAATATATAAGTAATTTCCATCTTGCCGGATATATTGGTGGCGGACTGAGGTTTAGCTCTCCAAACAAGCGAATCGCCTATGAGATAATCCCTTTTAACCTCCATATCGGGACTAATGATTTTCTCGAGTCACATATAAAAATAGGACTGGAAATTAAACTTTAATCCTCAACTAACCATAACAAGTCGGTTTAATTAATGGCCTTCGGCAGCCCGGACAGTTTCGTAATCAACCCCAAAGTCTATGCCGTTAACTTTATTTTCACTTATAAAATTTTGTAGCACCCAGACAAATCCTGCATCCGAGACAAAGTCTCATGGGCTGCCGGCCGACGCGCAGCTGGCAGCGTTTTTTGCTCGCCGTTTATAAAACTCACCATGACAAGTAACTTCGCAGCACTTACCCGGACTCATACGTAATCGGCTTTTACCATGACACGAGGCTTTGCACTCTTCTACCAGGACTGGCAAAAAACTCGCCAGCCCCGACCCGGACGGCCACTAATCAAACCGCCTGCCGTTATAGTGCATTCGCAAAAACTACCCGACCCCAAATTTGCCTGGACGAACGCACTATAACTCCAGTTCATTTTAGTGATTTAATTTTGCACTCCTTGATAAATCCTGCTACAATTACTGGAGATTGAGACAATTCGAAAATGGTTTTTGCATCGCCGTCTGGACAGTTTTATCGTGACGGGACAACTTCGCACAGTTTATCAGGACTCAGCCATCTGGACAGCTTTGCCAGGATGAGAAAACTTGCATCTCTTTACCGGGATTATCGCATAGATTATGTGTACAAAAAACTTAACTACATTTGGACCAGGAATCATCAATTTTAAGAATGCATTTAGATATGAAAGGACCACTAATTTTCGTATTGATATTATGGATTGGAACAGGATGTACCAACTCGAATTCGGACAAAAAAGGAATTCATAGAGATGACAATCAAATTCAATCAATCAATTTTAAAGTTGTAAAGACCTTCCCTCATGACACCGAATCATTTACAGAGGGATTAATCTTCCATGACAATCAACTTTTTGAGAGTACAGGTTCCCCCGAAGAATATCCAAAAACTAGATCGGTCATTGGTATCGTAGACTTAAAGACTGGCAAGATTGATGTCAAAGTTGAACTGGACAGAAACAGTTATTTTGGAGAGGGGATTGTGTTTTTTAAGGACAAGCTATTTCAACTTACCTATAAAAACCAAACAGGTTTTATTTATGACTCTAAAACTTATAAAAAGGTTGGTTTCTTTACATATCTAAATAAGGAGGGCTGGGGTTTGACCACAGATGGTAAAGATATCATCATGAGTGATGGGACAAATATCATTACGTATCTGGACCCGGATAGTTTAAAAGTTGTTAAAACACTTAATATTACTTTTAATGGTTCATCGGCTCTTTATATGAATGAACTAGAATTCATCAACGGGTTCCTCTATGCAAATATCTGGACTACTAATAACATTGCTAAAATTGATCCTCAGACCGGTAAAGTAATAGGAATAATAAATTTATCTTCTTTGTTTTTAAAAGCTAAAAAGGAGTACCCAATGTCTGAGGTAACAAATGGAATCGCTTACGATTCATCTAAAGACAGGATATTTGTAACTGGAAAATTTTGGCCAACCATATATCAGATAAAGTTCCCTCATTAAAAAAAATATTAAACGCACTATAACAAGGACTTGTGGTAATAAACTTGTCATAATTTTTACGTGTAACCGTGACAGATTTATCATGACACAAATTTTTCACTCCTCTGCCAAATTCATGACTTCGGCTCTGGATAAATCCTGCAACCGAGACAAATTTATCTTTCGCCGGGACAGCTTTTCGGCTAAAGTACCTGGACTCGTAACTGCGGACGGTGCCACCATCTCTACCGTGACTTAAAACCTTTTAATTTCAGTTAACGAGACAAATTCGTTGATAGACTTAAATTTTAAAATAGAACGCACTATAACAAGCGGGTCATAAGTAATAAGCTTGTCACAATTTTTGCGCTCATATCTAGACAGTTACGTAATTCACTTAGCTTATCGTCCGTTTATCAAATTCGTACTACCGGCTCTGGACAATTCCTGCCTCCGGGACAAATTTATCTTTCGCCGGGACTGGCAAAAATTGCGCCATGGTGTCTTGCACGCCGGGACAGTTTGTCGGCTAAAGCACCGGGACTGATTGTCGGCGTGACTGCGCCACCAACGCTTACTGCTCATACCCGCTTCACGTTAGGTGTTATAGCATCGGAAAAACCCAGCCTGTAACGTTTAGAGAATTTATCGTGACACATCAACTTTGTCCATTTATCGGGACTTCACCGTCTACCAAAAATGGCTTGACATGACCGGCTTGCCCTCGCCCTCCTTGCATATGATAATTCACGGTTTTGTGTGTTTAAATTTACAAAACCGGCTCATGAGCATCATCTGCAAGCTTGCCTTCCCCTGCGCAAGCCTACTTCTCCGCCGTTTATCGGGATTTTTAAATACTACAACACCTAACGCCATTTAGAATATCAATGTATGGACGAATGACATCTGTAAACCCTAACCAAAACATTAAGAGATAATACTTTACAAACCTAGACAAATAATTTTGAGACAAACTATCTGCACAAAAAGAATAAAAAATAATCGTTATCAGCTAACCACCTATTTGCATGCTATAAAACCACCCTCTCATAGTTGAAGAGGGTGATTTCAAAGTTATATTCTTTCCAATTAAACTATATTACTATTCGACTGATTTTCTGTACATTTTAAGAAACAAAAATGGAAAAACCATAAAATTGATAATTACTATTGATGTTAAGAAAATCATTGTAGCACCTGGCCAATGAGATAATTTAAAAATTACAAAAGCTATCAAAAGGATAACTCCAAATAAGCCCCCCATATACTTCAGTTTGTCGTTTATGGATTTTGTTAATTCTCTTTTGTAAAGATTTAAAAAGAGTGCTGGAAGAAAGAGAAATACCAAAACAGCTGCAGTCATTAAAAGGGCTATTTGACCACCCATGATATGGCTGGATTTCATAAAAACAGTTGTGGTTATTCCTATCGCTGATAGATAACCAGATGCATACATTAATCTTTTCATTGCTTTAATTTTATTATAAGTTAATAAAAAAACTGTCTCACGTTGGATTTCGTCAAAACCATCGGGACAAATATTCTGATAGGCCTTATCATACGATTTTTCAAAATTTAAACCCTTTTTCATTTCTTCTTCAATAGCACAGCAAAAATGGTCAATCAAATCTTCTTTCATTTCTACTGATTCAATTTTACTTCCATTGATTATTTGGGTAATAAAATCAATATTCTGCTCTGTTAGATTACTCATTGCTTCATTTATTAAGATGTGATAATTTTATTAATGGTGTACATAAAGTCTTTTAGTTCAGCTTCTTTCTCTTGTTTAACCTTTACCCCTTTAGGAGTTAAGGAATAGTAATGTCTAACCCGTTTCCCAATATTTTCGGTTTTAACTTCAATAATTCCATCATCCTTAAGCTTATGCAAAGCCGGATATAAAGAGCCTTCTTTAAGTAAAATTTTATTATCGGATAGTTGTTTTACTATTTGGGTAATTTGGTATCCGTACATTTTACCGTTTACAGCAAGTAACTTGAGTACAATTGCCGACAGAGTTCCTTTTAATAATTCTTTTGAATACATAGAACAAAGATACATAGATTTATGATGTATGCAAGTTTTATTACGCTTTTTTTAAAAATAAAATTTACAACACAGAATAAGAATATTTTTCACTTTGACTAATTACCTCATTATCAACCTTGACAAATGGGAAAATGGGTAAACTGTATCACGAGAAAATAATTGCTACAAACACCTAAAAACAAGTTAGGTTTCATAGCACTCGAAAACCGGGACTCAACCTTAACAAAATTTACCATGACAAATAAATTTCGTCCACTTACCGGGACTAAGCCATCTACCAACCTTTCCGTGACATGACCGGCTTGCCCCGACGCTACTTATGATAATTCATGGTCTTGTTTTTGAAATTTACAAAACCGGCTCATGAGCTTCCTCTACAAGTTGGCACGCGCTGCGCAAGCCTAGTTCGCTACCGTTTACCGGGACTTTAAAAAATGCTCCGAAACCTAACAGATAAGAAAGTTTTGTACCTTGTCGAATAAATGCTTTACAAGTTAATTCAATTTAAAACCTCCTGATAACAAGATAAAAAGTAATCAATAATGATTTGTAAAACTTTATTCCGTTTATTAATAATTGTGCAAATACTTCTCGCTGGAAGTACATTATTCGCACAAACGAAAGGATTTAAAACTAATATTGGATATGGCATTTGGGAGAGTTTTCACGGCGGATTTGATCTAAGACTTAAAAATTATTCCGTTGGAATTGATATTGGGACTTCATTTAAAACGCTGCCATTTGACCATAAATACTATTCCATAACATTGGATAATACATATTTTTGGGGCAAAGTGAATAAATATCATATAAAATCATGGTATTTTGATGCACGATTGGTTTACTGGAATTCATTTGAACCCAACACAACATGGAAAGTTTTGCAGATTTGTCCATCAATCGGGAGAGAGTTTAATCTTACTAAATCTACTGGGATTAATTTGGATTTAGGCCCTGCAATTTTATTATATGGGTCTAGACTTTCTAAAAATGGTGAAAAAGTTGGCTGGATTTACCCAATCTATCCCGAATTTAGAATAGAGTTCTTTTACAGATTTAAAAAATAGACAACTCCTCACCAGGACAAGAAAAAAATTGCTACGAAAACCTAACAATCCGGTTTAATTAATGGCCTTCGGCAGCCCGGACAGCTTCGTAATCAACCCCAAAGTCTATGCTGTTAACATTATTTTCAATTATAAAATTTTGTTGCACCCAGACAAATCCTGCATCTGAGACAAAGTCGCATGGGCTGCCGGCCGACGCGCAGCTGGCAGCGTTTTTTGCTCTCCGTTTATAAAGTTCACCATGACAAGTAACTTTGTACCATCTACCAGGACTCATACGCGAGAGAGTTTCGCCTTGACAAAAGACTTTTCACCCATCTGCCGGGACTGGCAAAAAACTCGCCAGCCCTGACGCGGACGGCCACTAATTAAACCGGCTGCCGTTATGGGCAATAGCGCTGACAATGTGCCTGTTAGCTTAGATAATTTTGCAATCCTTGACATTTAACTTTAACTTAGATTAATCCGTTTTCAGCGCAACAGCCTATAACGGTTTGGCATAATAATTGAGCAAAATTATCCATAAATGCACCTATTAACCTTTGGTTCCTATTAATTCACAAAAATTCCACAATAACTTGATAGCTATAATTCCGATGAAAATAGACACAAATTATCATTAATTATAAACCGAAAAAATGAAAACTTTAGTCATCAGTTTAATATTGTTTGCTTTCCTGATAGCTTGCGACAAGAATCGGGAGCCTGAAAAACCAGAATGGGATTTGGTTTGGGAAGATAATTTTGATAATGATGGATTACCTGATTCAACTATCTGGTCTCATGAAGAAGGTTATGTCCGCAATAATGAGAAACAATATTATACCAAAAATCGGCTTGAAAATGCCAGAGTCGAAAGTGGAAATTTGATTATTGAAGCACGACATGACTACTGGGAAGGCAATGAAATTACATCAGCCAGTTTGCATACGTATGGCAAAAAAAGCATTTTATACGGAAAAATTGAAGTACGTGCAAAATTGCCTACCGGCAGAGGAACCTGGCCGGCAATCTGGACGTTGGGCGAAAATGACAGTGAAGTTGGTTGGCCAACCTGTGGCGAAATTGATATTATGGAAAATGTGGGATTCAATCCGAATGTTATTTATGCAAACATTCATACAACCGCTTATAATCATGTAAATGGAACAAATAAGGGTGATAATATAACAGTTGAAAATCCAACTCCTTACCTCAATTTTCATGTTTATTCTATTGAATGGTTTGAAGACCGTATTGATTTTTTTGTTGATGAAATCCTATATTTCACTTTTAAAAATGAAAAAACAGGTAATGGTACATGGCCCTTTGATAAATCGCAATATCTAATACTAAATCTGGCAATTGGTGGTAGTTGGGGCGGCCAGCTGGGAATTTTTAATTCAATTTTCCCGGCTAAATACTACATTGATTATGTTAGGGTATATAAAATGAAACAATAAGGTTGTCCTCCAGGAAAAATTATTAACAGTATTATTTATTATATAGAACATTCCACAATCAAATTTACTACAGATCATACTCTAATCTTAAATTGACCCATATAAAATTTAAAACTTTGCACGAAATGCTAATGGATAGTTGGAGAATTGCACTAAGCTGACACCTGTTTTCCCCAGAACTTTCCGTAATCATCACTACTTGATCTTAACTATTTGGCACAAATATTGTTAATCATTAATTTAAGAACTTTTGATGAACCTTTGACCTCAATTAATTTTGTAAACCATTTTGATTTTACTGTCTTTGTTTTATTTATCCTCAAATTCTAAAAGTATGAAAACACGAATAATCATTCAAATCCCAAGCATTTTATTGATGCTAACATTATTTACATTTTTTGGTTGTAAAAAGGAGGAAGTTCAAACAGGTCAGCTAATAATAAACGGGAATGTAGAATTAGGTACAGAAACACCAGACAATTGGCGGCACTCAACCGATCAGGAGGACTTCAATGTAATTTGGACCGATCAGGTGTCTTTCTCCCCTGTTAAGTCGTTAGAAATTTCAAACCAGGTGACAGACCCAATAAAGTTCGCATTCTGGGGTCAAAGTATCTCCAGCAACTTACCTTATGGGAAAGCCATTACTCTTAAAGTTAAAATAAAGTGTAATTTGAAAGGTAGCGGCCTTTCCATAGCAATACGGGGAGACGATACAAATGGGAACCCTGAGCAATTTATTACAACCGAGGGTACTAGAACAATCAGTGGTACATTCGATTGGACAGAATATAGGATCATGCTGAGCAATGTTGATGCTTCAACTAAAATTATAAGTGTGTTTTTAACTTATTTACCGAATACAACTGGAGAAGTTTTTTTTGATGATATCACGCTTTCTTATTGAAAGCAAATATTTCACCTTGAATGCGTTAATCTAATGACCTTCTGTTAGTTATTTAGAAAAGAAAATTGCCTAGGTTGATAAGGCTAAAGCAGATTTTTTTTTTAAAAGCGCTTATTATGTAAAAAACAGTAGCCTTTTATTGCTTTTTTGAGTGCTTCTATTATCCTGCACAAAAGATGAAGGTATTGCAATTGCATTCATTGGAAAAGAAAAACTAAATTGTTTGGTTCTCCGACATGTGGAGCCTCAACTGCCAACCGAGCTTTCCCATTAAGCAATAAGTCATTTTATATTGATAACAGCTAATATTGCAAATAGAAATATGAAAATTTATGGTGATGCGATTAACCCTGATGAAATTGTTGATTATACAACAATTATCATTAAAGCTATTTAATGGATTGAAAACTATAACTTATAATAAGAAGCTTTAAATTTGATAAATACAAAAACTAATCACTCAACAACAATCATTAAAAAAAACAACTGCCCATAACAATCCGGTTTAATTAATGGCCTTCGGCAGCCCGGATAGTTGCATAATAAACCCCAAAGTCTATGCTGTTAACTTTATTTTCACTTATAAAATTTTGTGGTATCCGGACAGATCCTGCATACGAGACAAAGTCTCATGGGCTGCCGGCCGACGCGCAGCTGGCAACGTTTTTTGCTCGCCGTTTATAAAATTCACCATGACAAGAAACTTCGCAGCACTTACCCGGACTCATACGAAATCGGCTTTTACCCTGACACTAGGCTTTGCACTCTTCTACCAGGACTGGCAAAAAACTCGCCAGCCCCGACCCGGACGGCCACTAATCAAACCGGCCGCCGTTAGCACAAATATTTCAGCATGTGACAATTACGCCCTCGCGCCGTTTTTACAATGTTAAGTCTTGACAAGATAGTTTCTGCATTTTTACCGGGACCTGCCCTCCCGCGACAGACAAAAAGCCCTCCCGCCGTCATCTGCAAAATCTGTTAATATATTAACAAATACTGCTTTTACCGGGACTCTCCCCTCGCGCGACATGAGATAAATACTTGTGCTAACAAAAAACCATTCTGAAACTGGATAGATTTTTGTTGTTTAAAATTGCGTTCCCATTATCGCTTTTCACCTAACTCCCAACATTTTAGATAAATAAACTTGCTTAATTGATTCATATCTCCTAAATTTGATATCAGAAAAGCACAATGTAAACCAAATAAAAAAAACCATGAAGAAATCAATATTAAAAAGTAGCAGCTTCATTCTGATAATTGGTCTATTGTGGATTCCAAACATTGTTAATTCTCAAGAATTGAAATTAACAGAGAAGGAACTCAAAGAAGCAACTAAAGCTGAAAAAGTTAATAAGTATAAAGCATTGGGTAATTTACTTGAAAGCAGAAGATGTGTTTTTGAAGCAGATAGTAGATTTGACGCACAAACCTATTATGGTAGAGTAAGTGCAGATAGAAATTATATCAGGGTTGATTCGTTGAATGCTTTTATTCAATTTGAAGGTTTTTCTGGATGGTCTAAAGCACCTACCCAGACATGGGACGGAAGTATAGTTAATTGGGAACTTGTTAAAAACGATAAAAGATTAGATTACCAACTTAAATTTAAAATAAGTACGGTATCAGAAAATTATTATATATTCATAAATTATGATAACACTGCTAGACTAAAAATTGGTGGTAAAATCTATTTAGGGGACATAAAGCAATTATAGAAATAAATAGCAACGATAAACATTAATAAGATTATACTCCTGACAGAAAACGAATACACTGATTCAGGCTTTAGACAAAAAAATTCTAATACTTGTGCTAACACGGTCGGTTGGGGTAATAAACTTGTCACAATTTTTGCATCGCCACCTTGACAATTTTATCGTGACGATTAACTTATCACTCATGCACCAAATTCGTGACTTCGGCTCTGGACAGTTCCTTCAACCAAGACAATTTTATCTTTCGCCGGGATTTGCAAAAATTGCGCCATGGTGGTTTGCCCGCCGGGACTAATTTCAGGCTAAAGCACCGGGACTCGTATCGGCGGTCTGCACCACCAACGTTTACTAATTATACCCGCTGCCGTTAGCACAAATATTTCAGTATGTGACAATTATGCCTTCGCGCCGAGTTAATAAAGTTTTGTCTTGACAATATAAATTCATCACTTTTACCGGGACCTGTCCACGCGCGACTGACATTTTGCCCTCGCGCCGTCAACTTGCAGCTTCTGTTATAATATTAACAATACTGCCTTTTACCGGGACTCTTCCATCGCGCGACGGACAAATACTTGTGCTAACTCAATTATTCTAATTTTTAAAAACTTGACAATCTTTCTGGTACTAAGAAAATGTTAACTTTACTTAATTTCAAAAAAAAAGAATCATACAAATACCTATTATGAAAATATTAAACTTCGCTTTGATTTACCCACTAACGATATTAGGAATCGTTTCAATGCTTACTTCTAGCTGTGAGAGAGATGAAGAAAACTTATCAAACCAAAGCAATGGAAAAACTACTGCTGTTTTCAATCCTAATTTAACTTATAATTCTTTAACGGATCAAGACGGAAACATTTATAAAACAATAACAATTGGAACTCAAACTTGGATGGCTGAAAATCTACGGACTACGAGGTATAGAAATGGGGAACAAATTCCTTTAGTAATCTCTAATTCCGAATGGAAAAATTTATCACATGGTGCATATTGTAATTATAACAATACAAATAGTCCTGACACAATTGCTACCTATGGCCGGTTATATACATTAGATGCTGTGATTGATAGTCGCACCATAGCACCTGAAGGATGGCATGTTCCCAGTGATGCTGAGTGGACAACATTGATAACATATTTAGGAAAAGGAGACGCTGTATTAGGGGATAGCACAGCAGGTGCCTATCTCAAGGAAGCTGGAGATAGTCATTGGCCAAATAATACTGTATTTGGTGATCCAATCGCTAATAATAATAGTGGTTTTACTGCACTTCCATGTGTTTGGCGTACTTATAATGGTTTTGGTTATCCTGATGGACAGGCTGTATTTTGGTCATCAACTAGATACTCAGATAACCAATCATGGAGTCGCATGCTTATTAGCGCTGGTTCGTTAGTCGCTAGGTTTAACTGGGCAGGAGGAGATCTTGGTTATGCTGTCAGGTGTATTAAGGACTAGTTAATTGAACTATTAGATCTTTGATAAAACTCATACGAGATTTTCTTTATAATCATATTTTAAAAATACTTGTGCTAACAAAGTCGGTTTAATTAATGGCCTTCGGCAGCCCGGACAGTTTCGTAATCAACCCCAAAGTCTATACTTTTAACTTTCTTTTCGTTTATAAAATTTTGTGGCACCCGAACAAATCCTGCATCCGAGACAAAGTCAAATGGGCTGCCGGCCGGCGCGCAGCTGGCAGCGTTTTTTGCTCGCCGTTTATAAAGTTCACCATGACAAGAAACTTCGCAGCACTTACCCGGACTCATACGTAATCGGCTTTTACCCTGACACGAGGCTTTGCACTTTTCTACCAGGACTGGCAAAAAACTCACCAGCCCTGACGCGGACGGCCACTAATTAAACCGGCTGCCGTTATGGGCAATAGCGCTGACCATGTGACGGTTACCTAGACAATGTCGTTACCCTGACAACTTCGTTATTCCTTGACAACTTATCTATCAGCGCAACTAGCCTATAACGGTCCAAAGCAGATTTTCCATTTTATTGAGACATTTAAACTTAAAAATAAATTAAATAACTTATAAATAAGTTGCATAACTGATATGTAAGGTATATCTTTACAAGAAATTAAAAACGATAGCCATGACTAAATCAATTATTTTTTACGTTTTGGAAAGTTCAATCTGCCTGATACTCTTTTTGATGGTCTACAGATTTCTGATTGCTAGCCTTACTCATTTTTCATGGATGAGAGTCTATTTATTAGTTAGTGTAACTCTAAGTTTAATTCTTCCACTACTAATTATCCCTATTCAATGGAGTTCATCAATTCTATCATCGAACCTTTTTAATAATCTCAACTTCCTCTCAGGTAACCAACCTGAAGAATATACTGGTGGACAAACAATACTTAATAATTTGCGAACTGGTGGGAGTAACGATCTACGACAAGGAATAATTGCCGTGTTAATTGTTGCATATATAATCGGATTACTTTATAATGCCTATAATTTCGCAAAGAACCTCAGAAGTATACAAAGCTGCATAAAACAAAATCCAAAAGTAAGGGACGGTGAATTTTGGTTCGTTGATATGAATGAAACAATGCCACCTTTCTCATTCTTTAATTATATTTTCATTGCCAATTCATACCAAAGCTTGTCCACAGTCGATTTGCAAAGAATTAAAGATCATGAGAAAGTCCATGCACAGCAGTTCCACTCACTTGATGTTCTATTTATTGAGTTTATTTCAATAATTTTTTGGTTCAATCCACTATTGTCTTATTTAAAAAAATCCGTTCAAGAGATACATGAATATATTGTGGATGAAAAGATTGCTGAGACAGGTAATGGAAAAAAAGACTATGCTCAGCTGCTTCTAAAACTGGCTTCAGATGTTAAAGGATTTAATCTTTCAGCAGGTTTTTCCGGAAGCCAAATCAAACGCAGAATAGTTATGATAACCAAGCAGAGATCCCTTCCGGAACAAAAGCTTTTGTTTGTAATACTCATACCTATTACAGTACTTATGATGCTTTCCTTTTCTTATATCAAAACCTCGGATTCCCTGCCTGTTCAAACAAAACTAAATGAAAATACCAATCAAAGTCAGTTAAAAATCGGAAAGATTATTTGGAAGGGTAATACTGTTTATGACATTAAGACTTTAAATCAAGCTTTTGGCTTAAAAACAGGGTCCGAATATAACAAATCCCTCATTGAGGACAGACTTAACGGAACATTGGGCGCACAGGCTCCTGTGAGCAATCTCTATCAGGATAATGGATATCTATTTAGTAGAATAAGTGTACAGGAAAATCAAAATAAGGAGGCGGTAGACCTGACCATAACAATTTATGAAGGGAAACAAGCCAAAATTCATGATGTTATTGTTAAAATTAATGGTGTAGTTACAAAAGATCCAGTCAATGAAATTACGGTCCATACCGGAGAATTATTTAGCAAAACAAAAATCATGAATTCAATCAAGGCACTTGCAGCCAGTGGTAAATTTGATCCAGAAAAGATAAATCCGAAGCCAACTCCAAATGTAACGACGGAGGAATTTGACAATGTGGATCTGTCATTTGAACTTACAAAAATTAGTAATAAATAATGTTATGGAAGAATTGACAAAAGTAGAAGAGAAAATTATGATGATTTTCTGGAAGCTTAAAAAAGCCTTTGTAAAAGATATTATTGCAGAGCTTCCGGATGAACCAAAGCCCCCCTACAATACAATATCATCAGTGACCAGGATTCTTGCTAGTAAGGGATATCTTAAGTTTAAAGCATATGGAAATACATATGAGTATTCTCCGGCTGTTACTCAAGCTTATTATCGAAAAGTAAAAGTAAAAAAAATACTAGCAGGACAGTTTGGTAATTCACCCGCATCGCTTCTTTCTTTTATTATTAAAGAAGAAAAACTAAGCAAAGAGGAAATTAACAAACTCAAAGAGATAATTAACGAAATAGATTAATACAAAGCTTATTAAATAGCCACTTTGACTGGTGCTGCAGGGAGACAATTTAATCATCCTACCTAGACTTTAATATCGTACTGCCCATAACACGGATGGTGCTATGAAAAGCACCGCCCTAAGCGTGTTACAAATTTAAGTAAAAATTTATCTTAAAAACTTCTTCAATATAAATCCTATAAAATCAGGCTGCTATATGTGGTCAGTATTAGTTACCTGCCGCAATCACTTGTTATTCTTTATAGGTAAGGGTACGAAGGCTATAGGTTGTAAACGTATTGTTACATTCCGTGTTTTGCGTTATCCCTGACTGTTTAAGATTTTATAGATTTATTTCTTTGTATTATGATACACCTGTAACATAAGGTTGTCTGTTTTTCATTACATATCTTATCCTGTTTAAAAGTTTACGTGCTACTTTGATTATTACTTTTTGACCTTTGTTATTTATCAGATGCTCATGATAATATTGCATCAATGCAGGATCCTGCCGGATTGCCTGCCAGGAAGATTCGATTAATAATGTTCTCAGGTATGAATTACAGCGAAAGGTTATTCCTCCTGAATAAGAGGTTTCTCCACTCTGCTTTACCCTTGGGATTAATCCTACAAAACTGCTTAGATGATCGATATGCGGAAACCGGTTAATATCTCCCAGCTCAGTTATCAATGCAGAAGAAGTAAGCGGACCAATACCAGATATAGTTTTTAATAAAGTATATAACTCCTTATCATACTCAGTAACCCTTTGCCTGATTTGCCGGCTTAAGGTCAAAATCTGTTCTCTGTGATATTCATATGAACGGATCAGATTTGAGAAAGCATCCTGCCCACTGAGTGTCTGCATTTGTATCTGCTTTAACCAGGCAACAAATTTTAATGGCCATTGATTATTATCCATTTCCAAAGGAATTATAATACTGTAATATTGAAGAAAGCTTTTTATTCTGTTTTTGCTTCTTCTTAAATCTCGCATGAGATAGAATCTTGTCCTGTTCAAACTTCGAAGTTCTTCCATATCCCTGTCGAATATGTGGATGGC
>Ga0209226_10000534_pt1 | contig 20114 bp, 19 predicted proteins | sample BarGraNGADG00212_2_FD_184497 | JGI IMG/M metagenome (GOLD analysis project Ga0209226, IMG submission 184497) | Arctic peat soil microbial communities from Barrow, Alaska, USA - Barrow Graham LP Ref core NGADG0011-212 (SPAdes) (version 2) | ecosystem: Environmental > Terrestrial > Soil >...
GGATACCTCTCACCAGTCCAGTTCGAGTCTCAGGCCTTGGCGAGAGCTGCGTAGCAAAGTACCCGTACAACCGGGTACAGGCCACCATTCAGTGCCTCATCCCCATTCAGCGTCTCAGCGATTCCAACCCTCCCTTCCCCCTTCGCTATTTCGCCCTTTCGCGTTTTCGCGATGAAATTCTTTTCTCTTCCCTGTTGACAACCGACAGTGAACATGCTATACTGCGTTATCGAACGTGTGTTCGCTGGGATTCTATCCCTTCCCGAACTTTCAACTTTCAACTTTCGACTTTCAACAACCCAAAGGAGGAACCCACCATGAGCGAAGTCAGCAGAAAAGGCATCGGAGGCCCCAAGACCGAGGAGGGAAAGCGCAGGGTCTCAATCAACGCCCTCAAGCACGGGCTGCATGCCAGGTCGCAGCAGGGGATGGAGGCTCTGGAAGAGGCGATCGGATGCAGCTACGCCGACACACTCGACCGTATGCGCGCCTACTTCAAGCCAATGGACCCGTTGGAGGACGTGTTGGTCCGCAGGATTGCCCGCTCGGCCTGGCGCATGATGGTTACGGAAACGGCGGAGAACACCATCCTTTCCAGATGCGCCAGTTACGTTCGAGTCGGCAAGTCCTACCAGGCCATCATCCACACCGAGCGCTTCATGGACATCCATTTCCACCGCGCCATCGCTGCCCTCCAGCACAAGCGCGACAGAGAATATGACAAAACGCAAAACAAACTCAATCTACTCCCAATACACGAGGGAATCCGGCCATGACTGAGCGTGAGTTGGCTGCTTCGTAAACCATAAGATCGTGTTGTTGGCGCTGCCGACGGCCCATGGGCCGCTCATCTCGATCTTGAGTTACCTTGTGCAGTGCTTCGCTTCCCATGCGAGCAGCTCAGCCGGGTGCGAGGTCGTGATCGAGACGACGCCCCAGCCGGCAAGCTTCGCCCATACCGTCTCGTTGTCCTCGGTGGCGCTGTCCGAGGTCCACGCCGCCACCTTCAAGCCCGAGGCTTGATAATAGGCGACAAGCGGCCCCGACAGGTATCGGCTCGCTAGCCCGTAGGTCGCGCCGCAGGCCTTGGCGGACTCGGCCGACCGGACATGGCCGGCGGGCGGGTATTCGATGATCTCGGTTGCGAGCGTGGGATACCACGTGCGCACGTGCCCGAGAGTCTCTGGATTGCCGAGGATCGTGGCCCGGTCGGTCATGCCGTGCTTGACCAGGCAGTCCCAGATGTGGTCGAACTGCGCCTTGTCCGGCTGGAAGTGCATGTCGAGCAGGACCGGATGCCCGTTCGCGCCGGCTGCGGCGAGGGCCTGGTCGAGGGAGGGGACATGCTCATCGTTCCAGGCCGAGGTCTTCCACGGGGCATAGTCGGTGGCGTGCAGCTTCGACAGGTACGACCAGTCCAGTTCGGCGACGAGGCCGGTACCGTTCGTCGTCCGATCTACCGTCCCGTCGTGCATGATCACCGGCAATCCGCCCTTTTCGGCCTGGACGTCCATCTCACTGCCCACACCGAGCGCGGCGGCGCGCGCGAAGCTCGCGACCGTGTTCGACGGGCGCTCGTCTTCAGCGCCCTGGTGGGCGTAGACGGCCGGGCACGTGATCGCTGCCGGTGCGCAAACGGCCGCCAATAGCGCGGCGCCTGCCGCGAGAATAAGAGTGCTCATTGCTGTCACCTGTTTCTTCCGTTGCACGTCCTAGCAAGCAACCGCCACCTGCCTGTCCAGGCGCTCTACCCTAATCTGCCGATGCAGCGCGGAACAGACACGATAGAGCATCTCAAGCGCGCTTCCTTCATAATCCGCGTTTTCCACTCTGGAGATAATCGACTGGCCCGTGCCGACAAGCTCCGCGAGAGCCGTTTGGGAGAGACCGGCCTCAGTCCTTAAGTCATATACGATCTGGCCGACCTGGACCCTCAGGCGCTCCTCAACGAGCATCTGCTCCCATTCCGCGTCGCCGCCGTACCATTTATCCATCAGTTCAACCGCATCCGAGGTTTTCTTACGCCTCTTCATAGGTATGCCTCCCTGGGTTTGATTCGAACATGCCCTTGCGCTCGATGGCAAGATCGATTTCCCTGGCCGGGACCTTGGTCTCCTTCGTTAGGCCGTGCGTTACGACGACCGCCTCTGCGCCGTGGAAGAAGTAAAGTATCCGGTAGTTGACTCCGCCGAACTCCAGTCTCAACTCATGAATCTCGTCCCGCAGGTAGTCCGCATATGGCCTTCGAAGCTCACTGCCCCGATCCCGCAGCAGTTCGAGCCGGACCGTGCACTTTATGGCAGCCCTGCGGTCCCGGCTGGCAACCTGGGTGTCTAGCCACCTCTTGTAAGGAACCGAGCCGTCCTTGTCCTTGAAGAACACCACCCTCGTTTTCGGCACTGCTCGCTCTCCTCTGTTATTATTCCATATATATCATAATCTCAAGCCTTTGGCAAGAGGCGTCGGTGCCGAAGATCGGCTTTGAAGTCACAATTTGTGACTTCAAAGCTTGGGCAAACTACCTGCGCGGCCCAGGCCGGTGGTTCTGCTTCGGGGCGAAAAGCAGCCCACGAAGCATAGTCCGGGCGTGCGGGCGTTCGGCGGCAGCGCCGAAGCATAGAAACCCCAGGGTTGTGAGTTGGCGGCGGTTACTCTTTTCATCCACGTTTTTGATCTGCCGGCTTCCGCCGCCAACTAACAACCCTATATAGATATAGGGAAGTGGCGGTGACGCCCGTGCTTTTCGGGATTTCCGGTTGGTTGCCCGCCCTGCAGTCTATGCAGAACGCTGTGGTCCAACCTCAAATCCCGAAAGACCTGAAGGATCATCACTTCCGCATCATTACGCGGCGAACAAGATCCGCGATCTCAGCGGGAGACATCGTCGACTGCAACTCCTCTAAGATAAGCCGGCCTGTGCGCATCTCACGCATGAATGACAGAGGATTGGGGCGAGAACCCCGAATCGTGTCCAACTGCTCGCGGAGCTTTGTGATGCGGTCAAAAACGTTGCGAAGCCTGCCATCGTCGATGATCCTCTTCGGCACATTCTTAATACGGCGCAGGATTACAGAATAGAGGACTGCGCCAGTTGCGATGGCCGATATCAGACACAGATCGGCAAATGTGCCAGCGATGGCGCGATTTGTGAGGAGCAACACGGCAGCCAAGACGGGCAACACGGCAACTACAAGAGCCAACATGGAGGCCGTCGTGGCGAAACGCCTCTCAACGTTCCGCAAGTAGAAGAGCTCTTCGGACGTCTGGTCTAGGAAATCCTGGACCGGCCATGTGCGGTAGGTGAATCCGTCCCAACTGGTAAACTGGAACTTGACAACTCTGTTTCTGAACACGATGTACTCGGGTTTCAGCGTGTTGAACAGGTTCATCGCTTCGGTCTGCAGAGGTATCTCATCCAGTGAAATGTCTGAGTCAATCCACTCCTCGGGAAGCTCATCCCAGAAGTGGAATGGCAGGCTGAGTGCCGTGCAGAAATCGCGGTACACTGGCACAACTAGTTCGTTGTTGATCTCCTTGTATTCGTCCTCAGGTCGCATCCATAGACCGTCATCCTGGTTCATTGCTGCCCTCCCACTAGGGTTGCGGTTGAAGTCACCGATTGTGACTTCAAAACCTGGTCAAACTATCTGCGCGGCCCGCGCCGGTGGCTAGATCCCGATCCACTGAATCACCCAGACAGCCCTACAGAGCACCTGTATGGCGCTCCCCGGCAGTCGCCGGCTTACGGCCGATTCGCAGGATGATCTTGGTATCGGGCAATTCAGGGTTTTCCACGCCGTCGATGGGATGCCCTATGGCTTTGAAAGCTTTCTGTAGGGACGCTGCGCACCGAGGTGCGCTCTTGGCGCTCCCAACTATGATCAACTCGCCCTTCAGCAGATCGCCCGGGCCCACGCCTTGTTCGACGCCGCCCTCCCCAACTCGCCATCCGGCGGCCTTGAGTAGCCCTTCCAGTTCAGTCGCAAAGGCGAGGGCTTCACCATCGCCCAATGGGCATTCGATGGAGACCCTGCCGCCGCCGGATAGCTTGAGAGCCCTCACGAACCGAGATCGCTGTTCCGCCGTCAAAGTCCGCGGTGCCTGCCGCCTGCGGACCTCCTCTAACGTCTTTTCTAGCGCAAGTTGGGCCTCAGCTCGCTGTTGCTCTGCCTGGGCAAGTCTCCCCCGCGTTTCCGCCAGTCTCCGTTGCTGGACCGCCACCTCTGTCTTTATCCTGCCCATCGTCACGTCCCAAGCCCGTCGCTGTAGCGCGTCTTGCCTGTCCTTAGCGGCATCCATCCAGGAGCCGGAGAGCCATGCAAGGGCGGTGAACGCTATTACTGCCAGATTGACCAGCCTGCGCTGCTGGGCGGCGCGTGCCTTTCGCTTGGCTCGCTTCTCCTGGATCGCGCCTGTTATCCAGTCAAGCGCAGAGAACAGGATAATGGCGGCGCTGAAGATATTAAACCAGAGCCGGAGGCTCACAATATAGTGCCCGTCAGTCATCCTTGTCCTTACCTCTTCTTGTGGGCGAATACAACCTTACCGCGAGGCCCCTCGCTCTCCGCCCAAATCATGCTCTGCTCTTTGACATCTTCGCCGCATCCTCTCCCCCATTCGCCAGATACAGCAGCGGGATCGGCCTATCGACGCCCTCGATGAAGCGCGGGCGGGCGGACCAGGGGGATTGGGAGAGCACGTTGTTGAGGTCCATCCAATACTCCAGCCGCGCGGGTGAGAGGCCCTGGATCATGTGCAGGTGGTTCGCCGGCGGGTAGTGCTTGTATTCATACATAGATGCGTACTTGGGTACGACAAAGGTGTGCGGCCAGGTGGGATCGGTCGCGTCGCACAGGCCCTTGGCGAGTTTCGCGGGGACCTCGGCGGTGGTGGCTTCGTCCCAGCTCAGGCTGAACATGCCGGAAAGGCTGCTATAGGTAATCCTGCCCGCGATTCCATCCAGACCGCCGGGGGATACGAACGTGACCGAGTTGCCCATGCCGGGGAAGTAGCCCGGGTCGGCAAGCGGCATGCTGACGCCCTTCATTATCGCATCCACGCTCGCGCCGGGCTTGGCCGCCCAGTCGAGCGATGCGCTGCCCGAGTTGTCGCCGTCCACGAGGCCCTTTTGCGCCCACGTGTCCTTGGAAAGAGCAGATCCCTCGCTGCGCTCGGGATGACTCGCTTTGGGCAGCTTAACGCCGACTTTCTTCGCCAGCTCGTCGAGTTCCCACTTCTCCCAGACCTTGCGGAAGTCCATGAAAAGCGGCGGGGCGCCGCCGGTGAGCGCCGCGAAGAAGAGCATCGTCAGCAGGCCTTGCACATCTGCCTCGGTCGCGAACGGGGTCGGGACCTTGCGCCCGTTGTGGTCGAACGTGGAGTTGAAGAACGACTCCGCCGCGTCCGCCACCGGCAGCGGGATGCCTCGCACGTCCGAACCCCATTCGAGCTGGCTCATGAACCCGCCGCCGACCGCGTTCAGGTCCTTGAGCAGGTCGCGCATGATCAGATACATCGCCAGGCTCTGGTTGAACCGCTCGGAGTCCTCGCCGCTGCGGATCTCCAGCCTCTTGCCGAGGTGCTTGTCGATAAACGCGCGAAACGCCTTCAGCTCCTTGGCATCGTAAGCTTTCTTCGCCAGCATGTCCGCGAGCAGCTTCATGTCGAGCCGGGTGATCTCGATTCCGAACTGGTTGCGCGTGGGGATCACGTGCGCGAGCGCGGTTTCCATGCCCATCGAATCGTGGCCGAAGATGACGACCCTCCGGCCCTTGAGCGCCTGCGTGGTGACCGCCGCGAACGCCCAGTCCACGAGCGCATCGGCGGTGCCCTGAGTCATCTTGGGGTTCGCGCCCGTGTCCGGCCAGGTGCCGACGTTGAGGTGCGACAGCCTGCCATACTGCGCAATCGCCCCGTTCACCGCGTGCGCGAAAACAACGCCCGGCTTGGGGCCGGAGTTGCCGCAGGTGAAGTTGATAGGCGTGTCGGTGGGGAATTGCTGCAGCAGCGAGATCACGCTGAGCTGTGGAAACGCCCACGTGTCCGGCGTACACACGAGGATGTTCACCCCCGCGTCCTGGAACTGCTTCGCGACTATATCCGCCTGCTTTTCGCCGTCCACCAGTATCGGGGCATAGACCACATCCACGGCCTCCCCGTCGGGCAGCTTCACCCGCTCGGCGAGGATCTCCGCCGCCATTTTGACTATGTTGCCGCACCTGGTCCGGCTCGGCGCATCTACCCTCGGGTCCCCCGCGCAAAATACGCCGATCACTGGGCCCCGTTGCTGGGGCGGGATTTCAAATCCCGCCCCAGCACGGGTGCTATCCGCCAACGCAACTGCTTTCGACATAACATTCACCTCGTGAGTTGTAGGGGCAGGGATTCGGAAATCCCTGCCCAGATTGAGAGTTGTAGGAGCAGAGATTCGGAAATCCCTGCCCAGATTGAGAGTTGTAGGAGCAGAGATTCGGAAATCCCCGCCCAGATTGAGAGTTGTAGGAGCAGAGATTCGGAAATCCCTGCCCAGATCGGTTCAAAGTGCTAAGTAATGGAGTAATGCGCCAAGCAAGCGGAGATTTCCTCTTGGTTCGGCTCCGGGGATGTATGCGATGAGGCAGTTGAGTCTTTCGCGATCAGGCTCCCTTCATCGCCTTCTCGATCTTCGCCCACGTATCCCGCAGCGTGACCGTGCGGTTGAAAACGAGCTTGTCGGGAGACGAGTCGCGGTCAACGCAGAAATACCCCTGTCGCTCGAACTGGTAGCGCGCGCCGGGTGCGGCGCCGATGACGCTGGGCTCCGCGTAGCAGGTGGTCACGACCAGCGAATCCGGGTTCAGGTTGTCGAAGAAGCTGCCGCCGGGCTCCACGTCGTCGGGATCAGGCTTGACGAAGAGATGATCGTAAAGCCGGGCTTCGGCACAAACAGCGTGCTTGGCTGATACCCAGTGCAGCGTGGCCTTCACTTTACGGCCATCGGGCGCATCGCCGCCGCGCGTGGCGGGATCATAGGTGCAACGCAGCTCGATAACCTCGCCGTTAGCATCCTTCACGACGTCCACGCATGTGATGAAATACGCGTTGCGCAGCCGCACCTCCCGGCCCGGGGCCAATCGGAAGAACTTCGGCGGCGGGTCCTCGCGGAAGTCATCGCGCTCGATATAGAGCTCCCGCCCGAACGGTACCTTACGCGTCCCCGCGTCGAGGTCTTCGGGATTATTGATGACATCAAGCTCCTGGGTCTGATCGGCGGGGAAGTTTGTGAGAACGACTTTCAGCGGGTTCATCACCGCCATCACGCGATGCGAGCGTTTGTTCAGGTCGTCGCGCACGCAGTCCTCCAGCACGGCAACATCGACGGTACTGTCGCTTTTCGCCACCCCTATCCTACGGCAGAACTCATGGATGGCTTCAGGCGTGTAGCCGCGCCTCCGCAGGCCGGCCAAAGTGGGCAATCGCGGGTCATCATACCCTTGCACATAACCGCCGTTGACGAGTTCGACGAACCGCCGCTTGCTCATGACCGTATAGGTCATATTGAGCCGCGCGAACTCGATCTGGCGCGGGTGGTAGATGCCGAGCTGATCCAGGAACCAGTCGTATAGGGGCCGGTGGTTCTCATATTCCAGCGAACACAGCGAATGCGTAATCCCCTCGATGGAGTCTTGCAGAGGGTGGGCCCAGTCATACATCGGGTAGATGCACCAGAGGCCGCCCTGGCGATGATGCCCGGTATGCCTGATGCGGTACATCACCGGATCGCGCATGCTCGTGTTCGGCGAAGCCATGTCGATCTTGGCGCGCAACGTGCATGTGCCGTCAGCAAACTCCCCTGAGCGCATGCGCGCGAAGAGCTCCAGGTTCTCCTCCACACCTCGATTGCGATATGGACTGTCAATGCCCGGCGACGTCAGCGTGCCACGCGTGTCGATGACCTCCTCGGGCGACAGATCGCAGACGTAGGCCTTGCCGAGCTTGATGAGCTCGATAGCCCATGCGTATGTCCGCTCGAAGTAGTCCGATCCGAAGAACAAGCGGTCGTCCCAGTTCACGCCAAGCCAACGTGCGTCGTCGATGATGGCGTCGACATACTCCTGCTCCTCTTTTGTGGGATTGGTGTCATCGAATCGGAGGTTGAACAGGCCGCCGAAGTCCCGCGCGATGCCGTAGTTGATCCATAGAGCCTTGGCGTGGCCTATGTGCAGGTAGGCGTTCGGCTCGGGTGGGAAGCGCGTGTGCACATGGTCGAATCTCCCCTCCCGCAGGTCCTCTTTTACAGCCTCGCGGATGAAGTCGGTTGATGATACTGTTTCGTTGTCTGGCTCACTCATGATGGCTCATTTTGCCACATCACGCGGAGAACGTCAAGGTAAAGAGGTCGGAGAATCAGTGCTGCCTCGCCTCGCGCAGCTTCAAGCCGATCACCAGCAGCAAACCTACCCCAGCCAGCGCGGCGGAAAACGTGAACCCGCCGGTGTAACCGCCCGTGACAACCTTCGCCTGCTCCCCGCACCATGGTCCCACCGTACCGGCCAAGCCAAACGCGACAAAGAGCAGAGCGTAGTTCACTTCCAGGTTGCGACTTCCGAACCTGTCGGCGCACAGCGAGGGGAACGTGCCCAGGTTTCCGCCATAGCATAAACCCACCAGCACAAAGCCTACAAGGAGTCCCTGTCCGGTCGCCGCAAGACTGGGCAGCAGGAGCATTGCCCCCATCGTGATCGCGGACATGGCCGCCAACGAGTTCAACCGCCCGATCCTGTCCGATACCGCTCCCCACATCAGCCTCCCGCACGCGCTCGCGGCTCCCCCGAGTATACCGGCCATAAGCGACGCAGATCGGTCAGACAACTGCGCGAGGCTTTTCGCCACTTCCTTCGCTTGCCCGATCAGCATCAGCCCTGGCGACGCCCCGCACACATAGACCACAAACAGCAGCCAGAACACCGGTGTTGCCAGCATCCCAGTCCAGCCCATGTCGTTGGCACCCTGGGCGGTTCGCTGAGTTTCAGGCATCCTGTCAGGCGCATAGCCCTTGGGCGGATCGACAATGAACAGCGAAGCAATCATCGCGATGGCGGCGTACGCGAGTCCAAGTCCCGTCAGTGTATGCTGCACATCCGTGCGGCTTATCAACGCCTGCCCGAGCGATGCGATAATCAGCCCTCCGGCCCCGAGGGCGGCCACGACTATCCCGCTCGCCAACCCCTTCCTGTCCGGAAACCACCGCACGGCCGCCGCGATCACCGTCGCGTAAACGACTCCGTTACCAACCGACACCATCAGGCCGTAGGTGACGTATAGCCAGATCAGCGTCTTAGCGAGTCCCGCGCCGGAAACACCCAGCCCGAAGAGCAATCCTCCGAGCATGACAGCCACTCTTGGGCTGAACCTGCGCGACAACACTCTTGCGAGCAGCATTCCTATCGGTAGGAAGAGAAAACTGAGAGAATAAGCCGCCGTAATCTGCTTCGGGGTGCAGCGCAGCGCGTCCATGAGATGCGGCTTGAACACGCTGAACGCATAGCCCTGGCCCATGCAAGCGTTTGCGAATATGCCGGCAATGATCACGATCCAGCGTCTTCGGTTGAGGGTCAAGTCGGCCTCCAATGGCAGCGTCATCTTTATTTAAGATAACACGCTGATCTCGCCGAATGCAACAGCGTTGCGCCGCTCGAAGAAGGTCACAACCGGGCGGACTGCTAAGTTGACTGTATAACAATAGTTGCGGAGGTGGCCCGAGTGCCGGATATGTTTGTTAAGCTGTTGGAGATTCCCGAGGACAGCGGGGCAGTCGCTAAGCTCAAAGACGAGGGGATCAACATACGCAGGATAAGGCCGTATGAGCGGTCGGTGCTTCACAGGTTCGTGATGGCGAACTTCAGCGAGGCTTGGGGCGATGAGGTGCTGAACGCGTTCTCGCGCGATCCCGTAACGTGCTTCGTGGCGACGCATGAGAAGAAGATCATAGGCTTCGGGTGCTATGAGACGACCTGCAAAGACTACTTCGGCCCGACCGGGGTCCTCAAAGAATATCGCGGCAAGGACATCGGCAAAGTGCTGCTGCTGGCCTGCCTGAGAGCGCTGCTCGAAATGGGCTATGCGTATTGCGTCATCGGCGGTGTCGGTCCGGCGGATTTCTACACAAAGTGCTGTGGCGCAACACTTATACCGGACAGCGTGCCGGGCATCTACGGCGACAGTTTGGAGCGCGGATAGAACCCTATCGGAGGCACATCTGAAATGGCGACGCTGCTTCTCGGTTACGATGTCGAAAACGGGGACCCGGACTCGGACATTACGCGCAGGTTCCTCGATCAGGCGATGAGGGTGCATGACTCATTCGGGGCTCCGTGCACCCTTTTTGTGTGCGGCACGACGCTGGCGAACAATGCGGACTCGTTGGAGGCCATTGCCGCCCGGCCCGATCTTTTCGACATCGAGTCCCACACCTACTCGCACTGCCTGCTCAAGACCGTTTGCCAGGACGTGGACGGTGAGATCACGATCTGGCGCGGCGGCTCGCCTCAGAAGCTTCGCTGGGAGATAAAGCGCAGCGTCGAGCTGACGCGTGAGCTGCTGGGCATCGAGGTCAAGGGCCTCTGCGGGCCATGGTGCTACTATCGCGGCCTTGCCGACCGCCCCGACATCCTCGAGATACTCCACCGCAACGGCATCCGATTCACCCGGTCCTGGGGCCGCAACGCCAAAGACTGGCAGCCGGTGGAGCTGTCAGTTCAGCCGTTTTGGTACGGGCCGCAAGGCTTTGGGGACATGCTCGAAATCCCGGTCCATGGGTGGCAGGACTGCATCTGGCGGGCTGAGAAGGGCTGGGGCGACACCGTGGGCTTCATGAACTACCAGTGCGAGCTGATCGACGAGGTGGCTGATAGCGACCGCGTCCTGAGTCTTTGCGCGCACGACTGGAGCTCGATTAAGGAGGACCCGGAGATGACCATCGTAAGCGGCATCCTCTCCCACGCGCGCAAACGCGGGGTTCGCATACTGAGCTACAAGGCCTACTACGAGGAGGCTATGTCATTGTGAGCAGGCTGACATGGCATCAGCCCTTAAGCAGCCTGCGCAGCTTGAATGCCTGCTGTTGGTGCCCGACGATTTCCTCGGAGGTCATCGCGCGGTTTCTTCTTGCGTCGAACCGCGAAGCCTGGAGAATGCTGTCGATGAGATGGCTTTTCGGGGTGCCCGCGAAGAAGGCGTTTCGGCGCTGGTAGTCACGCCATCCCAACCTGCCCTTCACGTAGAGCATCGACCCGATCATCTGCACCAGCTCGGAGCGTGTGTGACCCCGCAGCTCCTCACGCGTGAACACGTGATCGGCGAGGTACTCGAACTCCAGCTTATATGGCGGCTGATCGCCAAATGCCTCGGCCAGCAGGGTCGCGGCGCGCCAGTTCAGTATGGTAGCCCGCCCGTTGGCGGTATAGAAGAGCTTGATCTCGGCGTCGTAGATCTCCGCTTTCAGCCCTTCGGAACTGATCACCTGATACTTCTTGAGGGTGCGGAATATCGTGGGTTGCCCGGGCCTTGCGGACGGGTTTTCGATACCGGCTATGTCCGCATCCTCCACCAAAAGCACTTTTGCGTAGTGGTTATGCAGAGCCTGGGTATCGGGGCGCAGATCGCCGCGGACCCGGACATAGTCGCCCTCGCCTATGGGCAGGTTGGCGCCCTCCGTGTGGGCTTTGACCTCCCTTTGCTCGTGCGTCAGCATGTCCCGCAGCGTGGACCGAAGCAGGCTTCCGCGATCCGGGTTGGAAAGCGCTCTCGCGATCATCTCGGCTAGCGCCCCATCCTCGGCTTTGCGCTCGGCGGTCCTGCGCAGCGGCTTCTTGCCCACTCCGGTGGCGAACAGGATCGATGCTTCATCCACGCGGCTTATCTCGCCGTTGCGCGCGTTCTGAATCGTGTAGACCCAGTGCGGCTTAGGCGCGGGGGTAAGATCGACTTCCATCACTTCGCCGATCGTCCTGTCGGAGCCCTGATGGCCGTAGCTTTGTCGAGGAAGTCTCGGATTGGGGTGTTTATAGACGACGAGCCGTCCTATGCTGTACTTATAGTCATCAAGCATCTTGTTGGCCCTTTCATCTCTATTATACTCCACTGGGGGCCAACGTCAACTAGGCGTGAGTTCAGTTGTCCCTCGTCCAGCAATTGACGCTCAGGCCGGGCGGCGGTATACTCAGAGTGTTATGGCTCTGCTTGCTTGCAAAAACGTGTCGAAGCACGCGGTTGGGACCTGGGTGCTGTGGGACATCACCCTGGAGGTTGGCGCGGGGGAGATCGTCGGCGTGTTCGGCAGATCGGGCTCCGGCAAGTCCACTCTCGCCTCGATTCTAGCGGGCCTTGAGGAGCCGACTTCGGGGTTGGTTATGATCGGCGATCCCGACCAGGCGAAACCGTTCAAGGTCAGCGTCGCATTCAGCGCCCCGGCCTACGCGCCGGAGCTCACGGTCTATGAGAACCTGGACATGTTCGCGTCCGCGTGCGGGATGGTGGGCAGGCGGCGCGCGAAGGAGATCCCCGCGATGCTCGAGCGGCTGAAGCTGAGCGAGTGGCGTTCGGCGCGCGCGTCATCATTGAGCTCCGGCGCTCTCGGAAGGCTCGAGATCGCGCGGGGGCTGCTGGCGGACTCGCCCGTGCTGGTTATCGACTCGCTGCTCGATTCGCTCGATCCGGCGGTGTTCGAGTCGCTTTGGGACTACATGCTCGATCTGAAGCGCTCGCTGACAAAGTCGTTTGTCATCCTGACGGGATCGGGGAGGGTCGCGGAGGTCTGTGGGCGGATCGCGGTGATCTCGCGCGGACGGATAGGGTTTCTGGGCAGGCCGGAGGATTTCAGGAGGCTGGCCGGCGAGGACGTAATCGTGCTTGGGGACATGGACAACCCGCTCACGCGAAGCCGAATCCAGGAACAGCTTTCGGTGGTGATCACCGAGGAGGACGGGTTCCTGTCTTTCCGGGTTGCCAACGGCGAAAGGGTGGTCGGCGAGCTGCTATCCGAGTTCGGAAACGAGATGAGCTGCGTCTATCTGAAGCGACCGACACTGGAGGACGCGCTCGATGTGCTCGCGCGCGGCGGGTCGAGCATCTCCGCCGGAACCGGCGGGAGGAAGGCACTGTAGATGATCGCGATCAGGCTCGCACACTTTAATACGAAGCGGCTGCTGAGGCACAACGGCCTGAGGATGGCATTCGTTGCCGTGCCGCTCGCGATTGCTCTGCTGAGAGCCGCCTTCGCGGGCAGCGCGATGCTGCTGGATGCCGCCAAGCTCTGCCCACTCGTTTGCGCCCTGCTGGTCGGCGCGGCGCTCTACACTCAGTGGTCGGTGGACACGGCGTCGGGCATGATCTCCGGCCTGAGCTCGTGCCCGATATCACGCCGCGTTATCGCCCTTTCCCGCGTTCTCAGCGGAGCATCCATCCTGGCCGTCCAGATGGCCCTGTTCGCATCCATACTAGCGATCAGGTTCTAGTACTACTCCGTCAAGAAGCCTTGACACCCCACAATAGTTAAGCTATATTAATAGTGCATCCTTATTAAACAATGCGAGGCACTCGATGAAGCGTTGGACCTATGTTCTATTGCCGGTCCTGGTGTTGGGGTCGCTGATCGGCTGGCGGCTAGTGCAGAAACAAACGGAGAATCTGGCCCAGGCAAACATGAGGGAGATGCGCAAGAATGCTCCTCTGTTGGTCTCGACAGCGCCTGTGATGGTTCGCGACATTGTCCACACGTTCAACGCGACCGGCACGGTCGAGTCGCCGCAGAACGTGAAGATCGCCCCGAAAGTGGGCGGGCGCGTCGATTACCTGGCGCTGCGGGAGGGCGATCGCGTTAAGAAGGGGCAGGTCCTCGTTCGTATCGACCCGCGCGAGGTCGAGGCCGAAGTCCACCAGCAAATGGCCGCTCTTGCCGAAGCGCAGTATCGGCTCGCTCAAGCTCAGATTACTCAGAACTCCACCAACGTCGGCGTCAACGCCCAGGTTCGGCAGCAGAAAGCGTCGGTTGCGAGCGCGCAGGCCGACTTGCGGCAGGTGCGGGAGAACTACGCCGCTCAGCAGGCCGCCGCGAACGCCGTCGTGACTGACACTCAGGCCAGAGTCGAGAACGCAAAGGCCGGCATCAGGAGCGCGCAGGCCAATCTCGACAACGCCCGCGCCAAGTACAACAGAATCCTCGACCTCTACAAACAGGGCTTCATTGCCGCGCAGGATGTTGATGATGCCAAAGCGGAAGTAAGCGTTCAGCAGTCCGCCCTGGAGATCGCGCAGGGGCAGTTGAACTCCGCGGCCGCCGTCAAAGACGCCGCCCAACAGCAGGCCAGCATAGTCAAGACCAAGGGAAAGGCCGACATCGAGGCCTCGCAGGCGAAAGTCGAGCAGGCTCAGGCCTCCCTCGAATACGCCAACGCGAGCACATCGCAGAAATCGGCCTACCAGCAGAGCATTTCGGCGCTGCGGTCCGGCGTCGATGCCGCCAAGGCCGCTCTTCGCAGCGCTCAGGCCAAGAGAGCCGATACCGTGCTGATGTCACCGCTCGACGGTTTTGTAACAGGCCGCTACGTCGATCCCGGCGCTATGGCCGCCGCGGGCCAGCCGATCCTCGCCGTGCAGTTCGTCAAGCAGGTGTGGGTGACCATCTCGGTGCCCGAGGAGATATCCACGATGGTCCACATCGGCCAGAGCGCCACGGTGACGCTCGACGCGCTCCCCGATCAGAAGTTTGCCGGCAGTGTTGTCCAATTCAACCCATCGGCGGACCTGCAGAGCCGGCAGTTTATGGTCCGCGTGATCCTCAGCAACACGCGCAATCTGTTCAAGCCTGGTATGTTCGCGCACGTCTCGTTGGAGACGGAGCGCGTGAAGAACGCGGTTAGCGTGCCTCGCGAAGCCGTCCAGCAGGATAGCTCCGGCGCCTACGTCACGGTCGTCGAACTCGGCAAACAGGGGGGCAAGGCCAAGCGCCGGCCCGTGACCACCGGTGTCTCGGACGACGACTTCACCGCCATCGACCAGGGCGTAAAGCCTGGGGAGAAGGTGGTAACCCTGAGCGCGTTTCCAGTGCGCGATGGGATGATCGTAACCACCGGACGCCCCCGTCCGTCGAAACGGGGCAAGCCATGAACATAGCCCGTTTTGCCGTCAACCGCCCGGTCGCGGTCATCATGCGAATCGCGGCGCTGGTGCTTCTGGGACTGGTCTGCCTTACGCGGCTGCCGGTTGACCTGCTGCCGAAGGTGACCCTGCCGAGCATATCAGTTGTGACCCAATGGCCGAACGTCGCGCCGGAGGAGATCGAGGCCCAGGTCACCCGGCCGGTCGAACGCGCGGTCTCCTCGGTTACGGGGCTCTACCAGGTTACCTCGAGCTCAACCCAAGGCGTTTCGCAGGTGCGGATCCAGTTCCAGTGGGGGACGGATATTGGGCAGGCCGCCGTAGATGTAATGCAGCTTGTCCAGCGGGCCAAACGATCGTTTCCCACTGACCCGACTCTTCAGGATCCTATAGTATATAAGTTCGACCCCTCGCAGATGCCCATCCTGACATTCGGAATATCGGGCATGAAGGATTCCGTCAAGCTCCGCACTCTGTTGGACAATCAGGTCTCGCCGATGATCGAGTCGGCCGACGGCGTTGCATCCGCCACGGTCACCGGCGGTGAGCAGAGGGCGGTCATAGTGAATGTTGATCCGGATCGGCTTCGGGCCCATCATATGTCGCTGGGCCAAGTGATGGGACGGCTGCTGGAAGAGAACATCAATCTGCCGGCCGGGATCGCAAAGGAGAGCAATACCGAATACACCATCCGCAGCCTCGGATGGTTCAAGAGTCCGGAGGATATTGCTCGAATGCCGCTAGGGGCCTATGGTGGTCAGTTGGTGTCTCTTGGTGATGTGGCGGATGTTCGGGACTCGCACTCCGAGACCCGCATGTATACCCGGCTGAACAAGCAGCCTTCAGTTGGTCTCACCATTACCAAGCAAAGTGGAGCGAACACGATCTCGACCGCGGACGCCGTCTTCAATCGAGTGGCTCGAGCCCAGAAGCTGTACCCGCAACTGAAGTTCGGGTTGGCGTACGATCAGTCCACCTTCATCCGCGACTCAGTCAATAACGTAATGGAGAGCGCCATCATCGGCGGCATTCTGGCGATTCTCATTCTGCTCTTCTTCCTGCGCAACGTCCGCAGCACGCTCGTCGTCGCGCTGTCGATCCCGACTTCGATCATTTCGACATTCGCCCTGCTCTATATGTGCGGGTTCACGATCAACACTATGTCCTTGGGCGGCTTGGCGCTCGCCACGGGCCTGATCGTGGACGACGCCGTCGTCGTGCTCGAAAACATCTTCCGGCACATGGAACGCGACAAGAAGAACGCGACCGACGCAGCGGTTGAAGGCACGATGGAGATCGTTTCGGCGGTTGTCGCATCGACCTGGACCGTTATGGTGGTCTTCCTGCCGCTTCTTCTGATCAAAGGCCAGGCCGGGCAGATGTTCACGCAGTTCGCGCTGGTCGTGATATTCTCGCTTGCCGTATCGCTGCTCGACGCGACCACGGTGGTCCCGATGCTCGCCACCAGGCTCATCTCCGGCGAGGCGCACCACGAAGCCATGACCGCGACCAGCGAGCGGCGCAGCCTGCTGCAAAGGGCTTTCGTCCGGAGCGGGCAGTGGTTCGACGTGCTGGACAACAACTACCGCAACGGCCTGAGATGGACGCTTGCCCACCGGAAGTTCGTGCTGATCGGCGCGTTCTCCCTCACTGCGGGCAGTTTCCTGCTATTCCCGCTCATCGGGACCGAGCTGATGCCGCAGACCGACAGCGGCGACTTCAACGTTAACGTCAAGCTGCCCATAGGCACCGCGCTCTCCACGACTGACGCCGCGATGCGCCGGCTTGAGGCCATTGTTCTCAGCGATCCCAACGTCAAGACTGTCTTTGCATCGGCGGGATCAGGCAACACGCGTGGAACCTCGGTCTCATTGACCCCATACCAGGGAGCGTTGACGGTTAAGCTTAGGGATGACCGTAAGCTGTCGACGCGCGACGTCATTGCGGATCTGCGCAAGAAGATGATGGGATTGCCGGGAGTCAATGCCCGCCTGTCACAACAAGACATCGTTACGATGATGATGACCGGCGGCAACCAGAACGTCGAGGTCGACATATTCGGTGACGATCTAAAAGAACTCACGCGGTTATCGAAGGAGGTAATGGCGAAGATCCGCAACACCCCCGGGCTGGAGAACGTGGATGTTGGTTGGCAGGAATCCATGCCGGAGATCCAATGGGAAATCGACCGGGAGAAAGCCCAGCAGCTTGGCATAAGCTTCTCGGACGTCGCGGGTGTCATCGGCACGGCCACCAACGGCACAATCTCGAGCTACTATCAGGAGAAGGGCTTCCAGTACCCGATCATCGTCCAAATGCCTGAGTCGAAGCGCAAGACCGTCTCGGAAATGGGCAATCTCGTAGTCCGTGCCGGAACGGCGGCTGATGGCTATCAGGATGTATTGCTCAACCAGGTGGCGCATCCGATCTACGGCTTCGGACCGAGCGAGATCGACCGCATGGACCGCCAGCGCTACGTTGCGGTATCCGGCGTGCCGCAGGGACGATCGGTGAGTGAGATTCAGGCGGACGTGCGGGAGGCAATGCAGACTGTCAAGATGCCTACCGGCTATTACTGGGACTGGGGCGTCAACCAGAAACGGCAGGCCGAGGAGTTCGGCGGCATGGGCCTCGCGGTCATACTCGCGATTGGGCTCATCTACATGCTTCTGGCCTCGCAGTTCGAGTCGTTTGTCCACCCGCTGACGGTGCTGTTCTCGGTGCCGATGGCGGCCACGGGCGTCATTCTGGCGCTGTTGCTGACTGGGAGGTCATTTGGGCTTACGGCCTTCATCGGGGTGCTGATGCTTGTCGGGATCGTGGTCAAGAACGGAATCTTGCTTGTAGACTACACCAACGTCCTGCGCGGGCGCGGGATGATGCGTGACGAGGCCCTGCTGACGGCGGGACCGACCCGTTTGCGCCCGATCCTGATGACTGCATCCGCGGCCATGCTCGGCATGCTCCCGCTGGCGTTGGCGCTGGGCAAGGGTTCCGAGGTGCAGGCCCCGATGGCGACAGCGGTCATCGGCGGGCTTGCCACGTCCACATTCCTGACCCTTTTCGTGGTGCCGGCAGTCTATACGGTTCTCGACGATTGGTCCCGGATGTTCAAGCGCAAGGAGCAGTCATGAGCGAGCAGAATCTCCACGAACAAAGCGAGGCTGTGGTAACTCTGCTGTCGAGGTTGATGCGGCGCCTGTTTACTCTCACCGCCGATGACCCGGCTATGGAGCTTCCAGGAGCCCAGATGCGCGTGTGCAATGTCCTTTGGGACGGTCCGAGGACTATGTCCGCGCTCGGCGATGAGCTCGGCATATCCCACAGCGCAATCACCCAGATCGCGGACCGATTGGAGCGCGCGGAGATGGTCGAGCGCCTGCCGGAAGCGGATGATCGCCGATGCAAGAGGCTGGCCCTGACCCAGCGAGGAGTCGAGGTGATGCAGGCGCGCCGCGATAGAAGAGTGGGGCAGACAGTAAAGGTCTTGGAGCAGTTGTCTCCGCAAGACCGGCAAGCCGCCGTAGCCGCGCTGGAGACCCTGCTTGACGCCAGCCAGAAAGAATTATGAATGTTGAATTATGAGTTATGAATTGCGAGTTTCACTTGTTGCGATATGCCTGATATTGTGCTCAACGGCTGGGCTTGCTCAGCAGACGCCTCCCGTGCTTCCAAAGATACAGGAGACTCCTCTGCCGCCAGCGGTCACCCTTCCCGCCCCGGCCAACGTGACCGCCGATGCGCCTAACCGGCCCCTGACCGCGGATGAGGCGGCGCGCATCGGTCTGCGCCGTCAGCCGAACATAACAATAGCCAGGGCAGGTGTGATCGCCGCGCAAGGCAGGGACGTGCAGGCGAAGGCAGGGCTGCTACCCACGCTCGGTACCGGCGCGAGCTACACGAACGTGTCGCTTGCTCCCGTGGCGAGCATACCCGGCGGCAGCGTCGCATCGGGGTATCAGATGACCGCCAACGTCCGGCAGCTTGTCTTCGACTTCAACCACACCCGCGACATCGTGCGCCAGACCTCGGCGCAGGAGCGGTCGGCCAACGCGAGCCTCACGAAGGTGCAGTCGGATACCGTGCTGCAGATCAAGCAGGCGTTCTATGCGTATGCTCAGAACACGCGGCTGGTGAAGGTCAACGAGGCCAATGTCGGCAACAGCCAGAGCCATCTCGCTCTCGCCCAAGCGCGGCTGAATGCGGGCCTGGGACTGCCCGCCGACGTAGTCCGGGCACAGACCTCCGTGGCCGATGCGATTTTCAACCTCAACCTCGCGCGCAATGTGGCCTCGGTCGCCGAGGTGAACCTGGCGCTGCTGATGGGCATCGATCCCCGCACGCCCGTTGAGTTCGCCGATACCGACGAGGCGACAGTGGCCGCCGACGACCCCGGCGCGTTGACCGATGAGGCGCTGAAGCGCCGTCCGGAGATATTGGGGGCATACGCGAGTCTCGCCGCCGCGGGCTACAGCGTCAGCGCGGCGAAGACCTATAATGCTCCGGCTCTCTCCGCCAACGCCGGATGGCTTCAACGCGGTTCCGACTTCCCGCCAGGCAACAAAACGCTTACCTACGGGGTCGCGATGCAGTGGACACCGTTCGACGCGGGGCTTACGGCGGGCCGGGTCGAGGAAGCGCGCGCGAACCTGCTCGCGGCGCAGGCCCAACTGGAGTCCGTCAAGCTGAGCGTGATCTCGGATGTCTCCCAGGCGTATCTCAACCTCAAGACAGCCGAGCAGAGGGTTGTGACCGCTGAGGCCGAAGTCGCGAATGCTCAAGAGGCCGTTCGCCTCACCGAGGGCCGCTACAAGTCGGGGTTGGGCACATTTCTTGATGTGCTGGATGCGCAGACAGCTTCGGCCACCGCCGGCGCCAACCGCATAAACGCGCAGTCGTCTGTCAACCAGGCCCGCGCCGCGCTCGCGCATGCGACCGGCGCGCCGTTCCAGCCGGGCAGATAGAGGCAATTGCGTTAG
>Ga0209226_10000536_pt1 | contig 20098 bp, 14 predicted proteins | sample BarGraNGADG00212_2_FD_184497 | JGI IMG/M metagenome (GOLD analysis project Ga0209226, IMG submission 184497) | Arctic peat soil microbial communities from Barrow, Alaska, USA - Barrow Graham LP Ref core NGADG0011-212 (SPAdes) (version 2) | ecosystem: Environmental > Terrestrial > Soil >...
AAGCTGCCGCTGGCGCCGCGCTTCAGCCACACCACCGCCGGCCCCTTCCTGCAGCAAAAGCGAAAGGAAAAACTCGACCTGCCCTTGTGGAAGGACGAGCTCTACCTGGAATACCACCAGGGGACCTTCACCACCCAGGGGGCCATCAAGAAAAACACACGCCGCACCGAAGCCTTGTTGTCCGCGACCGAAAAACTCGCCGCGATCTCCAGCCTGCTGGGCGGCAAATACCCGCACGCCGAGCTGGAAAAGAACTGGAAGAGCGCCCTCACCCTGCAGTTCCATGATATCCTTCCCGGCTCCGCCATCACCCCGGTCTACCGCGACGCCCTCGAGACCTTTCAGAGCGTGCAAAAGGAGCTGAAACTCCTGGAAATTCAAGCGCTGGATAAAATCACCGGTAGCATCAATACCTCGGCACTGCCCGGCACCCCGCTGCTCGTCTTCAATCCCCTCTCTTGGGAGCGCGACGACTCCGTGACCATCCATTTCCCCATTCCCAAGGATTCCGGGCTGCGGCTGCTGGACGAAGCGGGCCGCGATGTCATTTTTGAAGTCAGCCTGGCAGAGAACAGCAAGGAGGGCGAGATTACCTTCATCGCCCGTAAGGTACCGTCCCTGGGCTATCGAGTCTACTCGCTGGTCCCTGTCCCGGGCGGCTCGCTGACCTTGCCCGCCGTCCCCGCCGACCCCGGTAAGGGCGTTCCCTCGGGGGACGGCGTTTTGGAGAATGCGGCGCTGCGCGTCGTGCTTGATGCCACCAGCGGCAATCTCAAGAGCATTTTCGACAAGCGCCTGGGCCGCGAGTTCGTGGCGCCGGGGCAGGAGGCCAACAAGCTGTGGGTCTACGAGGACTTGCCAGAGAATTGGGACGCCTGGAATATCGGCTATACCGGCCGCGGCTGGGAGCTGAACAAGGCCGACAAGGTGGAGCTGGTCTCCTCCGGCCCGGTGAAGACCGTTTATCGCGTCGAAAAAAGCTTCCTGGGCATTTCCAAGGAACGCTATTATCCGACCGAGAATTTCCCATCTTCCTTTTTCACGCAATATATTACACTCTACAACGACCTGGACCGCCTCGACATCCGCACCGAGGCCGACTGGTGGGAGGACCACCTCTCGCTCAAGGCTTGTTTCCCGGTCGCGGTCCAGGCCGACAAGGCATATTACGAGATCCCCTTCGCTGCCATCGGCCGCACCACCCGCTTCGAGACCCTGTGGGAGAAGGCGCGCTACGAAGTGCCGGCCTTGCGCTGGGCCGACCTCGCCGATGAAAAGGGCGGCATGGCCCTGCTCAACGACTCCAAGTATGGCTATGACATCCACGGCAACGTCATGAAGCTTTCGCTGCTGCGCTCACCGACCTGGCCCGATCCCATGGCCGACCGCGGACGCCACGAGTTCACTTATTCCCTTTACCCACATGCCGGCTCCTGGCAGCAGGGCCAAGTGGTGCGCCGCGGTCAAGAGCTTAATCAACCGCTCTTGGTCCGCGTTCTCACCCCGGGCCCGGGGTCATTGCCCCTGGTTCACAGCTTCTTCGGCATCGAGGCCGAGGGGGTAATCCTCGATTCGATCAAGCTTGCCGAAGACGGCTCCGGCCTGGTCTTCCGTCTCTACGAGGCGAACGGCAAGGTCGAGACGGCGGCGCTGCGCTTCTTCCGCAAGCCCACGCGCGCCGCGGCGACCGACCTCCTGGAAAATGAGATCTCGCCCCTGGCCGTCAAGGATGGCCGCCTGGAGATCCCTTTCCGGGCATTCGAGATCAAGACCGTCAAGGTCCGCTTCAACTGATGGCCAGCGAGCGCCCATGAAAAAGCCCCTGTTCAAGATCAGGCAGTACCTGCTCTCCGGAGTGTCCTATGCCATTCCCTTCGTGGCCTGCGGCGGCATCCTCATCGCCGTGGCCATTGCCTTCGCCCCCATGGGCCCGGGCGGGCCTGATTTCTCGCACTCGCCTTTCCTGAAGCTGATCCTGGACATCGGCAGCAGCGCCTTTTCCCTGCTGGTCCCGGTGCTGGCCGGGTACATCGCCTTCGGCATGGCCGACCGGCCGGCCCTGGTGCCGGGATTCGTGGGCGGCGCCATCGCCAACCAGGTCGGCGCCGGCTTCCTGGGCGGACTGGCCGCCGGGCTGCTGGCCGGCCTGGTGGTCATGCTGATCAAGAAAGTGAAAGTCCCCTTTTATTTCAAGCCGGTCATGCCCATCCTGGTCATCCCGGTCATCGCCACCCTGGTGGTGGGCTTCATCATGTTCCGCGTCATCGGCCAGCCCATCCACGACCTGATGGCCTGGCTTTCCTCCTGGCTGGCAGTCATGGGCACCGGCAACCGCGTAATCCTGGCCGCGGTCCTCGGCGCCATGATCGCCTTCGACATGGGCGGTCCGGTCAACAAGGTCGCCTTCTTTTTCGGGGCGGCCATGATCAAGGAGGGCAACTTCGCCCCCATGGGCGCCTGCGCCGCCGCCATCTGCGTGCCGCCGCTGGGACTGGGACTTGCCACCGTGCTGGGGCGCAGACTCTGGAACCAGCAGGACCGCGAAGCCGGGTACGCCAGTCTGGCCATGGGCATGATCGGCATCACCGAAGGGGCCATCCCCTTTGCCGCCGCCGACCCGCTGCGCGTCATCCCCACCATCATGTTCGGTTCCATGATCGCCGCGGTGATCGCCATGCTGGGCGGGGTGGGTGACCATGCGCCGCACGGCGGACCGATCGTGCTGCCGGTGGTGGACAACCGCCTGGTTTACATCCTGGCCATCACGGCCGGGGCATTGGCGGTAGCTCTGCTGATCAATGGTCTGAGAAAACTGACCGGTTCCAAAACATAGGAGGCAGTTATGAAAATCGTCGCCGTGACCGCCTGCCCTACCGGCATCGCCCACACCTACATGGCGGCCGAACAGCTGGAGAAAGCAGCCCGCCGGCTCGGCCACCAGATCAAGGTGGAAACCCAGGGAGCCATGGGCATAGAAAATGAACTCAGCGCCGAAGACATCAACGGCGCCGAGTTGGTTATCCTCGCCGCCGACATCACCGTGCAGAAGCGCGAGCGCTTTGAAAATCTTAAAACCATCGAAGTCGGCGTCCAGGAGGCAATCAAGAACCCCGCCGCCCTGTTCAGCCGCCCGGCCGGATGAAACCCCGGCTCAGGCCATGACGGAGATCGCTTTCACCTTTCCTCTGGCCAACGGTCTGCACGCCCGGCCGGCCAGCCTGCTGCAGGAGGTCTGCCGGCGCTTCGCTGCCGCCATCCTTTTGCGCAACGACCGCCAGCGGAGCCAAGCCGACTCCCGGAGCGTCCTGGAGCTGGTGGCCAGCGGTACGACCTGCGGCGATCCCTGCCGCCTGGAGATCAGCGGCCCCGATGAAAAAAATGCCGGCCACGCCCTGCGCACATTCCTGCAACAGGTCCTGCCCCACGCCGACGACAATTTGCCGCCGCCGGTCCCGGCCGGCGGGCCCAAGGTCTGGTTGCCGCCCGTTTTTTGCCAGGACGCCGCCTGCATTTTGCCGGCCCGGGTGCTGGCGCCGGGGATCGGCAGCGCCCGGGCGCTGCACCTGCAAAAAACCGAGATTCCACTGCGGCGCTTCGCCGCCGGCAAAATGGACGTAAAAACGGAACTGCGGCTGTTCCGTCAAGCTTGCCGGGAGTTGGAGTCGGATCTGCAAAAAAAAGCGGCAACGCTGCAGGATGCCAACGCCGCCGGCATCATGAGGGCGCACCTGGCCTTGATCGGCGATCCCGGATTCCGGGAACGGATCAGCGCAGCGATCGTCAAAAAACACAAGCCGGCGGGAGTGGCCATTGCCCAAGCCACCGACCATTTCGCTCGCATCCTGAGGCGGTCGCCAAGCGCCTACCTGCGGGAAAGGGTCGATGACCTGCAGGACCTGGCCCGACAACTTGCTGAAAAACTGTACGGCCGGCCTGCCGCCAGACCCAGGCGCCCTGTCAGCAAACCCGGCGTGGTCGTGGCTGCCGCCCTGGCCCCTTCCGAATTGCTGGCGCTGGATCGCCGGCACCTGCGCGGGCTGGTCCTGGGTGACGTCGGCATCACCTCGCACACCGCCATCCTGGCTCGCTCGTTCCAGATCCCCGCTGTGGCGCTGTCCCCGCAGGACCTGGAAAAAATAAAGAACGCCGAGGAACTGATCGTCGACGGCCGGCGCGGGCTGGTGTGCCGGAGACCCGGCCCGGCCTTGAAGCGCTACTACCGGCTGGAAGAAAGGAAGCTGCGCTTTCGCTCCCGGCAGTTGGACCGCTGGAAAGCCGAGCCGGCCCAAAGCGCGGACGGCCGCAGGCTGGAGATCGCGGCCAACATCGGCAGCACGATCGAATTGCAGCCGGCCTGGAAGAACGGGGCGGAAGGCATCGGGCTGTTCCGCACCGAAACCCTTTTCCTGGGACGCGACGCTGCACCGGGGGAGGACGAGCAATTCGCCGCTTATCGCCAGGCGGCGCGAGCAGCCAGAGGCAGGACGGTCATCATCCGCACCCTGGATATCGGCGGCGACAAGCGCCTGCCCTACCTGCCCTTGCCGCAGGAAGAGAATCCCTTCCTGGGCTATCGCGCCGTGCGTTTCTACGCCGGGCAGCCGGAACTGATCCAATGCCAACTGCGGGCCATCCTGCGCGCCGCCCGCCACGGCAGCCTGAAGATCATGGTGCCCATGGTCACCGGCCTGGAGGAAGTGCGCCTGGTGCGCCGCCTTTTGGCCGCGGCTGCCGCCGAACTGCGTGAGCGGAAAATTTCCCATGCCCGGAGCGTGGAAGTCGGGATCATGGTCGAAACGCCGGCGGCCGCGCTTTTCCTCGACCGCCTGGCCCGGGAAGCCGATTTCTTCAGCATCGGCAGCAACGACCTGCTGCAGTACTTCCTGGCCGCCGACCGCGGCAACGCCAGGCTGGCGGACCTTTACGAACCGCTGCACCCGGCTTTCCTGCGCCTGCTGTTCCAGGTCGCCAGGCAGGCCCGGAAAGCGAAACGCTGGCTGGGCCTGTGCGGCGAAATGGCGGGGGATGCCGCGCTCCTGCCCTTGCTGCTGGGATTGGGGCTCGACGAGCTAAGCATGGCCTCCGGCAGGATCCCGGGCGTCAAAACCCGGCTGCGGCAACTGCGCAGCGATGACTGCCGCCGCTTGCTGCAGGAAGCCATGTGCTGCGCCAGCTCCAGCGAAGTAAGCGAAATGCTGAAGGATTTCAACAACCGCTCCCTGGACGTCGGGGCGATCGCCGCGGAACTGATCCGCCTGGACTCGACGAGCCGCAGCGCGGACGAGGCCATCAGGGAACTCTGCGACCTTCTGGAACTCGGCGGCCGGGTGGAGGATGCCTCGGCCCTGGAAGAAGCCGTCTGGAAGCGCGAACTAACGTATGCCACCGACCTGGGATTCGGCTTCGCCATTCCCCATGGCAAAGCGGCCACGGTCAAAACCGGTTCCATCGCCTTCCTGCGCCCGCGCCGGCCGTTCCCCTGGCTGGGAAAGAGCGCGCCGCCGGTCCGGGGCGTCCTGCTGATCGCCGTCCCGGCCGCAGCCCACGGCGAAGAGCATTTGCAGCTCATCGCCCGCCTGTCGCGCCGCCTGATGCATGAGGATTTCCGCGCTGAACTACTGTCGGCCCGGGACACCGATACTGCTCTGGCCGTCCTGCGGCAATGCCTGCAAGGATCTTAGGGTATAATGAATATTCCATAAAAACGGAGGAAAAATGAAACAAAAAAAAAGACAACTCCTGTCATGGGGATTGCTGCTCTCAGTTATGCTGCTGAAGCCGGTTCTCGCTCCCGCCCAGGCGGAAAAGAACGCGGAGGTCGAAGCGTTGCGCGCGGGGAAGAATTTTCTGGCCACTGCCGTTCATACGGAAGCCGAAGACCAGCGCCTGCTGTCCCTGTACAAAGGGCTGCGCGTGTCCGACGTCACCGATGGCATGGACGCCGTCGGGCTGCAGAACATCGGGCTGATGGACCCCGAGATCCATTCGCTCTGGCGCGACACAGAACATTTCAGCCACCGCTTTGTCGGCGTGGCGGTCACCGCCCGCTATGTCCCCACCCAGGATCCTCCGGCCGGGAAAATGACGGTCGCGGCCTACGATGAATGGGCCGGCAATTGGTATGACAAGCGTTCGACCGAGGCTTACCTCGACCTCGTCCGCAAGGGCACGGCCTTGGTCATCGAGGAGGCCGCGAACGCCGATGTCGGCAGCATCGGCTCCTACAACATCCTGGAGTGGCAAAACAAAGGCTGCGTGGGTGTCGTCACCAGCGCCACGGCCCGGGATACCGACGAGATCATCACCATGCGCGTCCCGCTCTACTTTAAAGAAGTAGGGCGCGGCATCCGTCCCGGGCGCAACGAATTGGAGTCGGTCAACCGGCCGATCGTTTGCGGCGGCGTGTTGGTCATGCCCGGCGATATCATCGTGGCCGACGGCGACGGCGTCGTGGTCGTCCCCCGCGCCCAGGCCGAAGCGGTGGCGTCCTATGCCCGGAAAATAATGGAGAACGACAAGGAAGGACGCCGGGATCTGTACCAAAAGGCCGGGCTCAAGGAAGACGATTCGGTAAAGAAATAAGACCCCAGCCGCTTTTTTTTAAAACAGGGAGCCACAAATTTGCATTTTTTTTCCGGCCTGCCTATAATCAGTATACACTGAAAATTTGAGCCAACGGGAGTTAGAGCCCATGAACGCTGATCCGCAAAAAAAGCCCCGCGCCAGGAAGCGGCTGTTCATCCTGGGGGCCGTGATCCTGGCCCTGCTGGCCGTCAATGTCGCGGTGCCGCGGCGCCAGGCGCAGCCGCTGCTCAGCGCCCGCACCCTCAAGGACCTGGCCGAACTGGCCACGATCGAATACAGCGTGACCAAGATCGTTTCCTACAAGGACGTGGCCTGGTACGGCGACCGCAAGATCCTCTTCGAAACCGCGGCCACGGTCAAGGCCGGCATCGACCTGAATGAACTGGCCGACCAGGACATCAAGCTGGAAGGCGACTCAGGCGTGACCGTCTCCCTTCCCCAGCCCAAGATCCTGCTCTTCAACATGAAGCCGGAGCAAATGCGGGAAATTTTCAACGAATCTGGCGTCCTGCGCAGCAATTTTTCCAACGAGGAAAAGGACGGCCTGCTCAGCCAGGGAGAAATAGACATCCGCGCCAAGGTCGCCACCATGGACATCCTGCAGCGGGCCGCGCGCAACGCCCGCATCCTGATCGAGTCGTGGCTGAAAAAAATGGGCTTCACGGCGGTGCGTGTCGTGTTCAAGGAGAAAAGGGGGCGGAGATGAAAAAAATCATATCCTTCCTCAACCTCATCGCCCTGCTGGCCATCCTGCTGTTGCTCTACAGCCCGCTGGCCAAGATCGGCCTCCTGCCTTCGCTGTCCTCGCTCTTGCGGGGGGGCACGCCAAAGATCGAGGACACCCCGGTCATCATTCAGCAGGTAAAAAACATCGCCCAGATGTTCACCCAGACGTTCTACGACGAATACGTCTACGACACCGGAGTCATACGCACGCCGCTTTTCAACGCCAACAAGCGGCTGATCTTCATCGCCAAGGGCGAAGTGATATCCGGCTTCGATTTGTCGGAATTGAACGAAAAATCGATCATCCGCCGCGACAAGTCCATCGTGGTCAAGCTGCCGCCTGCCCGCATCCTGGACGTGATCATCAACCCCAGCGGCTTCGAGACCTTCATCGAAGTCGGGCAGATCACCTTCGAGGAAAGCAAGAAGTTCCACGAGGACGCCCGGCGCATTTTCGACCGCAACGCCCGCGAAAAGGGCATCCTGAAGAACAGCGCCGAGCAGGGGCGGCAGATGCTGGAAAAATTTTTCCGCCTGCTGGGCTTCGAGTCGGTGGACATCATCATCCCCGACAGCAGGTAAAAGGTTAATAGATCATAACCGCCGCGGCCACGAACAGCGGATATTTTGCAATTTGATCCTTATATCTTTAATATCTTCCAAGACTTGCCCTATTTTTTTGCCCTCAAACCGGAAACAAGTGTGCTAATGTAAGTTTTTTGTCAGCATCCGGCGTCTGCAGGCGCCAACAGGCAAATTGTAAAGACCGGTTTCAGCCCACCGGGTTCATGGCCAGGTCAGCCTGAAAACGCTGGGCCAGGGCCTGCAATTCAGTCAATTTTTCCGGGAAGCGTTCCTCGAGAATATTTATTTTTTCCAGGGCGGTCTCATATTCATGTTTCAGCATAATGGCCAGCCCTTGCGCCCGTTCATAATCTTCGCGCAGCGAATTCCGGCGAATCTCCCAGGCCTTCCCGGCTTCATGGCTCAGGTTGATAAAGCGCTCCCGGGCATGTAGGTAATCCTGGCGCAGGCCGGCGATTTTCTTTTCGATCAACTTCACATATTCATCTTTCAGTGTGACCAGGCTCTGGACAAAGGCCGCTTCATATTCAACCTTCAAACTGTCCAGCAGCTCCACCACGGGAACGATCTTTTCCACACGGTGGGCGTTGGCGCCACAGAAGGCGAAGCCCTGGTCCAGCAGCCCCTGGCGGGCGTTGTCCAAGGCGATCGATATGCAATAGTCGGCGTGCTGGATATCGCACTGCTCCAGGCAGCGCCAGGCGCAGCGCTTGACGTTGCGCACGCCGGCGGCGGCGTTATCCAGGAAGCGGTTGCGGATAGCCCGCCCGGGGAGTCCGACCGGGCTCTTGATGATGACGATATCCTCGGGGCGGCAGCGGAGATACGCCTGCTTGAAACGCAGATCGGCATCGCATTCATCCGTGGCCACGAAGCGGGTGGCCATCTGCACTCCCTGCGCGCCCAGCTGCAGGAAACGCAGGATATCTTCACCCGTGAAGATGCCACCGGCAGCGATGACCGGGATCTTCTTGCGGAAGGTTTCTTCGAATTTGGCCACGGCGGTGACCACTTGCGGCACCAGTACCTCCAACTGCTGGTCGGCATCCTGCAGCTTGTCGGCCTTGAAACCAAGATGTCCCCCAGCCAGGGGTCCCTCGACCACGACCGCGTCGGGAACATCGTTATAGGTCTTTTCCCAATATCTAAAAATGAGTTCGGCGGCACGGCCCGAGGAAACGATGGGAATCACCAAAACATTGGCTGCACGTATCCTGGCTACCGGGATGTTTTTGATAGGCAGTCCCGCGCCCATGAACAGGGCATCGGCTTTTTCCTCGATGGCCACATCCAGGAGCTGCTGGAAATCGTTGGCCGCCACCATGATATTTATGCCGATCAGGCCGGAAGTCCGCGCCCGAGCCTTGCGAATCTCGCTGCGCAGTGCCTTGATATTTGCCGCCCGGCCGTTTTCGTAGTAGTCGGGTTCGATCATGCCGATGCCGTTGGCGGCGATGACTCCAATACCTTCTTGAGCGGCAACGGCAGTTGCCAGGCCGGAGAGGGAGATGCCCACACCCATGCCGCCCTGGATGATGGGCAGGAAAGCGGTACGGTTGCCGATGGTCAGTTTTGGCATTTTAAAAAATATCATGCAACCTCCTGACAACCAATCGTCTCGAAAATAATCAATTTCAGGAATAATTGATTGTTTATATATTACAAAAAATCTCCTGTTTTCGCAAAAAATAAATTTACCTTGATCAGCATACTACCATTTGCAGCAAAAAGCAAATCCGGCCGGGTTTTGTTCAAAAAGGACTGCATTACCATCAAAGAACTATACAAAAACGAGAAGCTGCAGAACACCGCCGAAGCGTGAAGCAAAAAAAACGCCGGCCCCACTCCGGCATTTGCAAAATAAACATGGGGGTTCATGGTGATTGAAAAATAGTCCCTAATAGATTATTATTATAATTAATGAGAATTGTGGCTCTTTTGGCGGTTTTTCTGATGTTCGGGAATGGCCTGCGGGCAACGGAACAAAACTCGATCATTTATTTGCGGCCGGCCGACGCCTTGGTCCTAAATCCCTGGCAGGCCGATGACTTCTACTCCAACGAGGTCGCCGCCAATATATTCGAAGGGCTGGTGCGCTTCAAAAAGAACTCCACCGCCATCGAACCCTGCCTGGCCACCTCGTGGAGCGTCATGGATAACGGCAAGCGCTGGCGCTTTGTCCTGCGCCGGGGCGTGAGATTCCATGACAACAGCCCTTTCGACGCCCAGGCCGTCTTATATTCTTTTCGCAGCCGGCTGGAAAAACTGCAAACCGCCTACCTGCGGATGAGTTTCCTTTTTTCTTTTATCACTGAGATCCGCAGCAGCGATCCCTTCATCGTGGAGATCACCCTGGACCGCCCCTATGCCCCTTTTCTCATCGCCCTGGCCGACTCGGCCGCCTTTATTCAATCCCCAAAGGCCGCGGGGGCCACGCCATTCCGCCCCGTCGGCACCGGCCCGTTCCGCTTCTCCAGCTGGACCAAAGGCAAGTCGCTGATCCTGGCCCGCAATCCCGGCTACTGGGCGGGAACGGGCAACGTGGAAAAAATCATTTTCAAGTTCATGCCCGATTCACTGGGCCGGCTGCTGCAGATCAAGAACGGCAGCGCCGACATGACGATCATCCAGTCGGCCAAGGAATACGAGGAATTGTCGCGCCGAAACGATATCGCCATTTTAAGCAATCCATCGATATCCACCCATTACCTGGCCTTCAACACCAGGAAAAAGCCCTTCGACCGCAAAGAGATCCGGACCGCTTTCCTGCATATCATCAACAAGGAAAACATGGTCAAGCAGATCTTCCAGAAACTGGCCGATCCGGCCTATGCCGCCCTGCCGCTGCCGTTGTTCCCGGCCGGAAAAGCAACGCCGCAGAGCAGCTTCAGCCTGGAGGTCGCCCGGAAGTTATTGAAAATGGGCGGGCAGGAAAACGGCTTCGACTGCACGCTGCATTTCGCCGACGGCCAGGAAGGCATCGAGGAGATCGCCGACCTTTTAACCATTTTCGCCAAAAAGGTCAAGATCAATATAAAAAAGATCAAACTGCCTTTCACCGAGCTGGTAAAGATCGCCAATCGCGGAGAACACGACCTCCTGATCATGGGCTGGTACTCCGGCCCGGATCCCGATTTTTTCCTGTATCCCCTTTTCACTTTCTCCGCCGGCAACCGCAACCGCTTTTTTTATGAAAACCCCGAATTGACCCGCCTGCTCGACCTGGGAAAAATCACCCTGGACGTGAAGAAACGGAACCAGATCTACCTGGACGCCCTGGACATACTGAAAAAAGACGTGCCCTGGATCCCTTTGTTCCACCTGATCGACACTTTGGCTTTCAGCAAAAAAATCAGCGGCCTGGGCTTCAGCCCCCTGGGACATATCCTGTTCCGCGATGTTACCAAGGAGACAACGCGATGAAAATAAAAATGCAAGGGCCGGCGTTCCTGACCCTGCTTTTCCTGGTCATGGCAGCCCCGCTGCCGGCAGAACACATAGTGCGCTCCGGCAGCCTCTATGAGCCGGCCGGGATCGATCCCGCCCAGTCCTGGGACGACACATCGTCGTTTTACGTCGGCAACATTTTCGACACCCTGGTGCGACTGAACCCGCTAACCATGAAAATCGAACCTTCCCTGGCCACGAGCTGGGAGACCAGCCCGGACGGCCGGACCTGGACCTTTCAGCTGCGCCGCGGTGTGTGCTTTCACGACGGCACGCCCCTGGACGCCGACGCCGTCGTGTTCACGTTCTTTCGGCAGATGGACCCGGCCAACCCCGACCGCCTGCAGGATTTCCCCCTGTTCGCCGACATCTTCACGTTTTTAAGAACGGTCAGAAAGGTCGATCCTCTGCGGGTGCAATTCATTCTCTCCGAGCCGTTCTTCCCTTTCCTGGCCACGCTGACCGTGGACTGCGCCGCCATCGTTTCCCCAAGCGCCGTGAAAAAAACCGGGGCCGAGTTCACGCGCCAGCCCGTGGGGAGTGGCCCTTTCAAGCTGAGCTCCTGGCAGAAAAACAAGCGGCTGGTCCTGACGGCCAACCGGGAGTACTGGGGCGGTCGGCCGAGCGTGGATGAATACATCGACACCATCGAAGCCCGGAGCGAGATATTGAACAACTACTTCCAGCAGGGGATGCTGGACATCCTCTACACCTATTCGATATCAAAGATGGTCAGCTACCAGAAACAGGACTGGGTCAAAGTCATCAGCACTCCCTACCTGTCGGTGACCTACGCCGTTGTCAATGCCGCCCGGCCGCCGCTGAGCCGCAAGGGAGTGCGCCAGGCCCTGAGCCTCGCCTGGGATCCGCGGGCCCTGAAACTGGTTTTCCAGGATTACGTACTGCCGGTCCAAACCCTGCTGCCCATGAACCTCGTGCCGGGGGGCGCCGGTGACCGCGTCAGCGGTTTTTCACTGGCCAAAGCCCAGGCCCTGCTGAAAAAAGAGGGGCTGGCCGGCGAGGTCCAGCTGGAAATGCTTGTGCAGAAAGATGACGGATTGCTCTTCCAGCTTCTTTCCATGTACGCCAAGAACCTGAAGCAGATCGGCATCAAGCTGAAGCTCATCCGCCTGGCCAAGCAGGCATACACGCAGAGGATCGCCCGGGGCGATTTCGACCTGGCCTATTCAGGCTGGATCGCCGATTTCCCCGATGCAGACAGCATGCTGTTCCCCCTGTTGTCAGAGCGGCTGCAAAAACAGGGATTTGCCAACATTGCCGGCGCCCGGCGCCAGGACCTGCGCGATCTCTTGACCGCGGCCCGGCGTGAACGCGATGCGAAAAAACGCCAGGCTCTGTACCGGGATCTCGACCGCATCGTCATTGCCGACGGCCTGGTCATCCCTTTGTACCAGGACAAGCGGGTCATCCTCTTCAACCGCAAACTTAGCGGCATCCAGCCCAATCCGCTGGGCAGGCTGTTCCTCTTCGACATCAAGATGAAATGAAAATCAAGACCAAGCTCTTTCTCTCTTTGATCATCATCGCCGTCCTCTCCATCTTCGTGACCTTGAATTTTTCGATCATCTCCATTTCCCGCCGCTACGAAAAAATGGCCAAGGAGGAGATCGCCAACGCCAAAAAAGTGGCCGAGAGCGTGTTCCTGGAAAATCTGGGGGACCTGGTGCGCAAGGCGCTGTTCCTGTCGGAACTGAAGGAGATCAGCGAAAACACCGGCAATCCCGATGACCTGGCCATGGCCCTGGAATTCAAAAATTTCTTTTTTTCCAACATCAATATCAAGATCCTCGACCCGGAGGGCAAAATAATTGTCGCCCACGACAACTCGTCGATCAGTTACGTATCCGAGACCGATAAGGAGCAGATCGCATTCCTGAGCAACAAGCGCGATCCCTTGATACGCGAAGCCGGGGTTTTCCTGATCCGCCACAACCTTTGCATGCTCGCCATCTCCCCGATCGTCGACCAGGAGACATTCGCGCTCAAGGGATTCATGCTGCTGGAAACTCCGTTCAACCTGGAATTCGCCGACCAGATCAAGGAAAAATCCAAAGCCGACATCATGGTCTATTCCCAGGGCAAGCCCGTCACTTCCACGCTGACCGACAACAACGGCGAAATGGTATTTCCGCAGCCGGCGGCAGCAGGCGGTGACGACATGATGCGCTTTCAGCCGGGCGGCGACCGCTATCTCCTCGACGCCTTCGTGGTGGAGGATTTTCACAAGCGCCGGGTCGGAGAGATCTATGTCGGGGTAAACATCGAAAAGATCCTGGCAGCCAAAAAGGTCGGCATCGCCAGCCTGCTGTACGTTTCGATATTGATCGGTCTTGTGGTCATCCTGACCAGCATCCTGCTGGGGAGGAAACTCACCTTGCCGATCATCCACCTGGCCCACGGCGCCGAAGCCATTGCCGACGGCAACTACGACATGCGCATGAAATCCGAGTCCAAGGATGAAATCGGCGACCTGGCCAATGTCTTCAACAAAATGTCCGATTCTCTCAAGGTCCAGCGCGATGAAATACGGGAGCTACAGCAGTTTTTCGAAAAGATCGTAGAGCACTCCCCGACCGCCATCGTCATCGGCAACGAAAGCGCCGAAGTGATCGCCATGAACCCGGCGGCCGAAAGACTGCTGAAAAAAACACTGCCCGAGCTCAAGGACCGGCAGTTTTTTGAATCCTTGCCGCTGTTCAAACCTCTGAAAGAGGACTATTTCAAGGTTCTGCTGAGCGGCAATCCGTGTTTTTACGACAATTTTTCGGTGCTGCCGGCCGAGGGCGGCGAAAAGGTCCTGCGCCTGATCCTTTACAAGATCCCCTTGCCTTCCGCCTCGGCTGAAGTGCTGCAGATGGAGGATATCAGCGAAAAATTCGAGCTGGAAGAAAAGCTGCTGCACGCCAAAAAACTCGGAACGCTCGGAGAGCTGCTCAGCCGCTTCACCCACGAATTCAACAACCTGATGACCAGCCTGCTGGGCCATTTGACCATGCTGAAAAAGGAAGTCGGCGAAGGCAACCCCAATTTCAAGCGCACCCTGTTGATCGAGGACGTTGCCTTGCGTGCCCACAACCTGGGCAAGGACATCCTGGATTTTTCCAAAAAAGAGAAACTGAAAAAAGAGAACCTGAATGTGGCGACCGCTATCGAATCCGTGCTCAACCTGCTGGGGAAAACCGTTTTAAAAAAGATCGAGGTCGAAAAAATTTTTGCGGACAGGGCCCTGGCCGTTTTGATCAACAAGGAAAAATTTCTGCTGGCCCTGTTCAATGTCCTGATCAACGCCAAGGACGCCATCTGGGCCGCCCAGCGCGACAAGGGATCGATCCGCATCGCGGTCGACCGCATCTTCATTTCCAAGGCGGAAAAGAACTTCATCCGCATCCGCGTCTCCGACAACGGCACCGGCATCGAAGAAAAGATCATGGGCAAGATATTTGAACCCTATTTCACTACCAAGGGCGAGAAAGGGACCGGCCTGGGGCTGACCACGGTCAAGGAGATCATCGAGGAAAACGCCGGCTGGATCGAGATCGATGTAAAAAAAGGCAACGGCACGACCTTCATCCTGTTCCTGCCCGAGTACTGCGCCTAGGTTTTTTGCCGCTCCAGCTGCTGGACAATCCGGTTGACATTGCCTGCGGGAGTGATTAAACTGACAGGGAAATGAAACTGTGGAAATTACTACTGATCAGCGCCTTGTCTGTGTTTTTTATCTGGCTTTTTTTAAATCGCATCAATTTTAACGAAATAAAAAATATCTGGTCCTCCATTCCGGCCCGCTACCCGCTGCTGTTCCTGCTCCTGGCCCTGCCCCAATTCCTGGTGCGCTCCTATCGCTGGGGGGTACTGCTGAAACCGTTCAAAAAGCACATCGCCTTGCGCAGCCTGTGGAATTTTTCCCTGATCGGCTTCATGATCTCCTATCTGCTGCCGGGACGCTTGGGAGAGGTCGCCCGGCCGGTGCTGCTGGCCGAAAAAGAAAAGATAAAAAAAAGCCAGGCCATCGCCACCATCATCAATGAGCGGCTGTTCGACCTGCTCACGGTCCTGTTCCTGCTGTCCGTGTACCTGGTTTCGGGGCTGGGAAAACCGTCTCCCATCCTGCTCAAATTGAGAACCATGGCCTTCCTGCTCCTGCCGCTGGTTTTTCTCATCTTTTTCCTGATCACCCTGGCCAATTCTGAAAAGTTCTTTCCCAGGACCGAAAAACTCATGCAGGCGCTGACCAAGGTGCTGCCTGCCCGCCTGCGCGAAAAAGCATCCGCATTCGCCATTCATTTCATCAAAGCCCTGCATTTGAACCTGGGCTGGGCCGGCATCGGGCAAGTGGTTTTGTTTTCCCTGCTGCACTGGCTCATCATCCTCATCTCCTACTGGGTGCTGATGCAGGGATTTGCCGGCATCGGCCTGGACCTGCCCTCCACCATCCCTTTTCTGGCCGTGATCTTCGTGTCGGCGGCCGTTCCCACCCCGGGCATGGCCGGCAGCCTGGACCTGGCGGCAAAATACGCCCTGGTGGGGCTGTTCGGCGTTCAGGAAAAAACCGCGGTGGCTTTCACCATCCTGTTCCATTTCCTCCTATTGGCCATGCCGATCGCTCTCGGCCTGCTTGCTTTTTGGCAAGAGGGCCTGAATTTCAAGGCCCTCGGCCGCATAAGGAAAAAAGATGAACTGTCCACAATGCAGTGAAATTGCCGACAAAGTGATCGAGACCCGCGAAAGCAGGGACGGGGCATATATCCGGCGCCGCCGCGAATGCCTGCACTGCGGCAAGAGGTTCACCACCTACGAAAAGATCGAGGATATCCCGCTGATGGTGGTCAAGAAAGACGGCCGGCGCGAACCCTTCGACATGGACAAGATCCGCAAGGGCCTGTACCGGGCCCTGGAGAAGCGGCCGGTGCAGACCAAGCAGATCGAGCAGCTGGCCCGCCAGATCGAAGAGTTTTTTTCGCGCTCGGACCGCGAGGTTCAAACCTTCAAGATCGGCAGCATGATCATGGAAAAATTGAAAAAAATGGACAAGGTCGCTTACGTGCGCTTCGCCTCGGTTTACCTGGAATTCAAAAGCCTGGAGGAGTTTCTGACCGAACTGCACAGTCTTTTAAAAAAGGAGGAGTGAATGGCAAAAAAAAATTATCCTTTTTTTGAAATTGAAATCAGCAAGAACTACCCTTCGGGCATCTGCACCCATATCGACTGGAAACCCAATACCAATATCGTCGAAACCCGGAATTCCCTGATCATTGAGATGGAACTGCCCGGCGTCGACAAAAATGATGTGGCCATCACCCTGCTCAACAACCAGGAGCTGATCGTCAAGGGGGTAAAAAAGCAGCCGCGGCTGGAAAATGACCCGGTGACCTATTACCTGTTCGAAAGGGAGTTCGGCACTTTTTACAAAAAAATCGTCATCGATTTTCCGCTGGAAACCGGCAAGATCAAGTCGCTCATGGAAAACGGCGTTCTGACCATCGAGGTCAGCAAAAAGATCATGTCCAAGATTTCCGTGGAAATCAAGTAGCGGGGGAACACATGGCCGAAGAACAAAAAAACATCACCGCCAGGCAGGAAAAAGAGGAAAAACTGGACAAGATCAAAATCCCTGACAGTCTGCCGGTCCTGATCCTGCGCGATATCGTGGTTTTTCCTTATATGATCGTGCCCTTGTACGTCGGGCGCGCCAAGTCCAAGAAAGCGGTCGATGCGGCGCTGAACACCGACCGCCTGATCCTGCTGCTCACCCAGAAAGACATGAATGTGGAAGACCCCAGCGAAGAGCAGCTGTACCAATTCGGGACCGTGGCCCTGATCGTGCGCATGCTCAAACTCCCTGACGGCCGCATGCGCGTGTTGGTCCAGGGCATTTCCCGGGTCAAGGTGCGGCAGTTGATCGACGACGGCAAGATCCTGCAGGCCGAGGTCCTCCAGGTGGAAGACGAAGAACCGGCCGAGCTGACCCTGGAAAACAAGGCCATGGTCAAGAACGTACGCCAAAAATTCGAGCAGGCCAGCAAGCTGGGCAAGCAGATCTCCAACGAGATCCTGATCATCGCCGAAAACATCGAAGAGCCGGGCAAAATGGCCGACATCATCGCCTCCAACCTGGAACTGAAGATAGAAGAATCGCAGATGATCCTGGAAGAGGCGAACTCGCTGAAAAGGCTGGGCAAGGTCCACGAATACCTGAATTATGAAATTGAAATGCTGAACGTGCAGAACCAGATCAACCTCAAGGCCCAGGGCGAAATGGACAAGAATCAAAAGGAATATTTCCTGCGCCAGCAATTGAAGGCCATCAAAAAAGAACTGGGAGAAGAGGCCGAGAACATCGACGAGATCAACGGCTACCTGAAAAAACTGGAAGATGTAAAGATGCCAGAAACCGCCCACAAGGAAACCGAGAAAAACATCGACCGCCTGAAAAAAATGCACCCGGAATCCGCGGAAAGCTCCGTGATCCGGACTTATCTGGACTGGATATTCGAATTGCCCTGGAGCACCGCCAGCAAGGACAACATGAACCTGAAACGGGCCAAGAGCATCTTGAACCAGGACCATTACGGGCTGGAAAAAGTGAAGGAAAGGATACTGGAATACCTGGCCGTCCGCAAGCTGACCGCCAAGGCGCATGGACCGATCCTGTGTTTCGTCGGCCCGCCCGGGGTCGGCAAGACCTCCCTGGGCAAATCCATCGCCCGCGCCCTGAACAAAAAGTTCGTGCGCATCTCCCTAGGTGGCGTGCGCGACGAAGCCGAGATCCGCGGCCACCGGCGCACCTACGTCGGGGCCCTGCCCGGCAAAATCATCCAGGAATTGAAAAACGCCGGCAGCAACAACCCGGTGTTCATGATGGACGAAGTGGACAAGATCGGTATGGATTTCCGCGGCGACCCCTCTTCCGCCCTCCTGGAGGTCCTGGACCCCGAACAGAACAACTCCTTCACCGATCACTACTTGGGAGTGCCGTTCGACCTTTCCAAGGTCCTATTCATCACTACGGCCAACCTGCTGGAACCGATCCAGCCCGCCTTCCGCGACCGCATGGAGGTCATCGAGATCCAAGGCTACACCGAAGAGGAAAAGATCGAGATCGCCCGCCGGCACCTGATCCCGCGCCAGATCGAAACCAACGGCTTGAACTCGCACCTGATCGAATTCACCCCCGGGGCCCTGAAAAACATCATCGCCCTGTACACGCGCGAAGCGGGAGTGCGCAACCTGGAAAGGGAGATCGGCGGCATCTGCCGCAAAGTGGCCCACAAGGTGGCGCTGGGCGAAAGAAAATTGTACAAGATCACCCTCCGCAACCTGGAAAAATACTCCGGCGTCCCCAAGCTCTTCCGCGACCAACTGCTGGAGGAAAACTCGGTGGGCGTGGCGACCGGCATGGCCTGGACCCCCTACGGCGGGGACATCCTCTTCATCGAGGTCAAGCTGATCCCGGGCAAGGGGACGCTGATCTTGACCGGGTCTCTGGGCGATGTCATGAAGGAGTCGGCCAGCGCCGCCCTGAGCCTGATCAAGGCCTCATCGGCCCAGCTGCAGCTGGAAATCGGAAGGTTCGAAAAAAACGACATCCATATTCACATCCCGGAAGGAGGCATCCCCAAGGACGGACCATCGGCGGGGATCACCTTGGCCACGGCGCTGATTTCGGCATTCACCGGCATCGCCGTGAACCGCGAGATCGCCATGACCGGAGAGATCACCCTGCGCGGAAAAATACTGCCTGTGGGCGGCATCAAGGAAAAAGTCCTGGCTGCGCGCCGGGCCGGGATCAAGACCATCATCCTGCCCGAGAAAAACAAAAAGGACCTGAGCGAACTCAAGGACGGCCCTATCCAATCCATGAATTTTATCTTTGTCCGCGACTTCAAGGACGCGGTGAATGCTGCCCTGGTCCAAAAAGCATTTTAATGGATGAACGGCATTTCGTCTCCTTTTTGAAAAAAAAGTTCCCTTTCCGCCGCGGCCTGGGCATCGGCGACGATGCGTCGGCGGTCAGGAACGGCAAATATTTCCAGCTGGTCAGCACCGATATCCTGATCGAAGACATCCATTTCCGTCTGCAGGATTTTTCCCTGGCCGAGCTGGCTGAAAAATCGCTGGCGGTCAACATTTCCGATATCGCGGCTATGGGCGGCCAGGCGCAATACTTCTACCTGTGCCTGGGTTTTCCCGACCGCTTGCCTGCCGGCAAGCTGCGCCCCTTTTTCTCCGGCCTGAGCCGGGCCGCAAAAAAATGGCGGGTGGAGCTGGCCGGCGGCGATTATTCGCGCTCAAAAAAAATGGTCATCGCCATCACCATCGTCGGCCAGAGCAAAAAACCTGTCCGGCGCAGCGGCGCCCGGCCCGGCGACTGGATCGCCGTCACCGGCCCGACCGGGGAATCGGCCCTGGGGCTGAAGCTGCTGCTGGCCGGCGAAAAAGATTCCCCCTTCATCCGCCGCCATAAGCACACGGTGCCCCAATGCGAGAAGGGTCTGAAGCTCGCCCGCTACGCCCATGCCATGATCGACCTGTCCGACGGCCTGCTGCTCGACCTTTCCCGGATGCTCAAAGCCTCGAACGTCGGCGCCGAGATCGACTACGAAAAACTCCCGGTTTCGCCGCGCTTCCGGCAATTGTGCCGGCAAAAAAAGTATCCCGAAAAAGAGCTGGTACTGGCCGGCGGCGAGGACTACCAGCTGCTGTTCGCCATATCACCGCTCCAGGAACGCCGCCT
>Ga0209226_10000537_pt1 | contig 20020 bp, 15 predicted proteins | sample BarGraNGADG00212_2_FD_184497 | JGI IMG/M metagenome (GOLD analysis project Ga0209226, IMG submission 184497) | Arctic peat soil microbial communities from Barrow, Alaska, USA - Barrow Graham LP Ref core NGADG0011-212 (SPAdes) (version 2) | ecosystem: Environmental > Terrestrial > Soil >...
TCAGGAACAAACTATTTCGATCTCTTTAACGGTTTTTGGTATTGGTTTGCCAAGCAGTTTATGTCCTTTTTCTGTTATCATAACATTATCCTCTATTCGAATTCCTCCTATAGACATATAATCAGCAATCCTGGCATAATTAATAAATTGCTTGAATTTCCCTTCTGATTTCCAAAGATTTATCATTTCGGGAATAAAATAGATCCCCGGTTCCACTGTGAATACATGTCCCGGTTTATAGGGAAGCGCAAAGCGGAGGAATGCCAGTCCGAACTGATCGCTCCGTTTGACTTCGTTATTGTATCCTATATAATTTTCACCCAGGGCTTCCATGTCGTGAACATCGAGCCCCATCATGTGGCCCAGTCCGTGAGGCATGAAAAGAGCGTGAGCACCTGCCGCAACAGCTTCATCCGTATCCCCTTTCATCAGTCCCAGTTCCTTCATTCCTGAAGCGATTATCCTGCATGCCATGAAATGAAGGTCGCGGTTTGAGATGTTAGGCCTGGTAGCATTGATGGCTTCAGTGTTGGCTTTCAAAACAATCTCGTAGATATCTTTCTGGAGCGTGCTGAATTTGCCTCCAACCGGCGTTGTCCTCGTTATGTCTGATGAATAGTGAAGGTTAGTCTCAGCTCCTGCATCAGTCACCATCATTTTCCCTTTTTTCAGTATGTTGCCATGTTCATGGTTGTGCAGTGTCTGCCCGTTAATGCTTAGAATGATCGGGAACGAAGTTCCTCCTCCCTTGGCCAGTGCAATGCCTTCAATGGCTCCGAAAATCTCCTGTTCCCTGACACCCGGTTTGCACATCTTCATGGCTGTAACGTGCATCTCGCATGCAATCTCAAGTGCTTTTTCGATCTCTTCTATTTCGACTCTCTCCTTGATCGATCTCATCGATATAACTGCTTTTATAAGATCCGCTGATGCAAGTGTCTTCATCTGGCAAGGGTTTTCCTTCAGGAGTGAGCCAAGGGTCATTTTTGTCTCTCCCCTGTAAGGAGGAAGAAAATGAACTTTGCGTTTTTTATCAATGGCATCCCTTACAATACCTTCAAGTTTTGACGTTGGCAAAGTGTCAGCTATACCGCATTTAAGAGCAATATCCCTGACAGTAGGCTGCGGACCCATCCAGATTATATCGTCCATGTCAAAATCGTTGCCGAATATACGGTCCTTCCCGGAATCAAAATCCATTACTCCTGTCAATCCCGGAAGGTCAAGTCCAAAAAAGTAAAGGAAATCACTGTCCTGCCTGAAATGGTAAGTGTTGTCCGGATAATTCATAGGAGCCTCAACATTTCCTATAAATAGTGCAAGGCCAGATTTCACCTTATTATGAAGATCTTCTCTCCTTCTGATATAAACGTCACTTTTAAACATACAGCTCTGTTTTAAATTGTTGATTTGAATGCTATAAAGGTAGCATCCTTACACTTCTGTACAAGTGAAATCCTATCATAAAAAGCAATCAATACTATTGATCTCCGAAACAATTACAACAGCTTTCCGTATAAAATCCTGAGAAAGCTTTGTTAACAAGGCTAAACCGTAAAAATTATTTACGAACTTTTTAATAATCAGCATAATTATTATGCGAATAGTGTTTGTTGTAAACATATAATTAATATATTCGCTAGGTTTATCAACAAATTATTAACAACTGATTAAAAATGCCTTACCGTCGATTGCCAAACACAGATTCTGCCCGTCTGAAAGCCATGAAGAGTGCACTGGATAAAGGTTTGGAGCTTCCACCTTACAAAATGTCATATTCGCCAAAAATTTCCGTCAGGCTCCGGCAGTTCCTGCCTCTTTTTGAGCACACCATTCAGCTCCAGAGACTATCAATTGCTTCACAAAGCAGGAAAAGCAAAGAGTACAATGAAGCTATCAGAAAAGCGCGCATGTATCTCACCCATTTTATCCGGGTAATGAATATGGCAGTTTTACGGGGTGATTTGCCGGCAGAAGCCAGGGCATATTTCGGGCTTGCCACAAATGAATCTGTAGTTCCTTCGCTCAATACCGAGAATGAGCTGGTAAGCTGGGGAAAAAGGATCATCGAAGGTGAAGAGTTCAGGATAAATAAAGGAGGGAGCCCTTTAACAAACCCTACTATTGCAGTTGTGAAGGTGAGGTTTGAAAATTTTCTGGAAACTTATAATCATCATAAAAACCTGATAAAAAGAACACTCGATTACGCTGAAAGGACAAATGATATGAGAAAGGAGGCTGATGATATAATCCTCCAGATATGGAATGAGGTTGAAGAAAAACACGACACTCTGCCTGAGGATATCAGGAAAAAGGAGAGTGAAGAGTACGGTCTGGTATATTTCTACAGGAAAAATGAACTTAAAAATGTCGGTTCACCGGAGACGCCGAGTCCCTTTCTGCAGTAAGTTCTGAAACCTGTTCATTTGTATTCATTTCATCAAATAATTCAATTTTGACAATCGGAAACATATCGCTGGGTGAGCGCCCTCTCTTCCTTGCTCCCATGGAAGATATTACCGATCCTTCCTTCCGTAACATCTGCAAAATCAACGGGGCCGATTTCATGTACACTGAATTCATCTCATCTGATGGTCTTATCAGGGATGGTGAAAAGAGCGTCAGGAAACTTGACATTTATGATTTTGAGAGGCCGATCGGCATTCAGCTTTATGGCCATCTTATTAACGCAATGGTTGAAGCAGCGCTCATCGCTGAAGAAGCAAAACCCGAACTTATCGATATAAATTTCGGATGCCCTGTCAGGAAAATCGCAAACAGGGGTGCCGGAGCCGGTATGCTTCAGAACATTCCACTGATGATTGAAATGACTTCAGCAATTGTAAAAGCAGTGAAGCTTCCTGTTACAGTTAAAACCAGGTTAGGCTGGGATGATGAGAGTAAATTAATTGTAACCGTTGCAGAACAATTACAGGATAAGGGCATCAGCGCTATAACCATTCATGGAAGAACCCGCGCTCAGTTTTATAAAGGTACTGCAGACTGGACTCTGATAGGGGAAGTAAAAAATAATCCCAGAATAAAGATACCTGTTATCGGCAACGGCGACATTGATTCTCCGGTAAAAGCCAGGGAGATGTTCGACAGGTACGGTGTTGATGGGATTATGATAGGGAGGGCTACTGTTGGCAGGCCATGGATATTCAGGGATATAAGACATTACCTTGAAACTGGAGAATTATTGCCTGAACCTACAGTGAGCGAAAAAACCGATCTCGCTCTTCTTCATCTTGAAAAATCTCTTGAATACAAGGAAGGCAAAAGGGCTATTTATGAGCTGCGCAGGCATCTTTCAAATTATTTCAAGGGGCTCCCTCACTTCAGGGAGACTCGTCTTAAATTACTTACCACACTGGAGGTTGAGGAAATAAAATCAATCCTTGCAGAAATAAAGGAAAACTGGGGTGATTTCAGGACTGATGAAAAAACGTCGGTTTATGGAACTTGAATAATTTTATTCCGGTTAACCCGCCCAAAGATTTCAGAAAAGTTATTCCATTTAAAGATCATATTCATTACTGCAATGACCAGCACTCCCATGAAGAGCATTGTGGATAATTCGAGCCATGGGTAAATATTATGCTGTACAAATAAGGCTTTTGTCTGCAGGGCAGATGAATCATTTGTTAACATTACGCAGAGGAAGGCATTGTTTGCGGCATGTGCCCCGATGGCTGTCTCTATCCCATCATCCATAATCGTCATGATTCCGAAAATAAGTCCAAAAAGAACATATTGGGGAAGCATGGTCCAGAATCCAAAAGCTTTAACTTCAGGATTCAGTCCATGAAATAGTCCGAACAGGATTGAAGTCATGATCAGCGGGAAGAGCCTGTTATTCAAAAGGACAGTAAAGCCCTGCATAAGGTATCCCCTGAAAAGAATCTCCTCGAAAGCCGCCTGAAAGGGAAAAACCAACACTGAAATAAGTATAAGCGGGATCAACATAGCACTCTTGTTGTTCAAAGAATAATTAGAAGGGTCTGCCTTAAGGCAAACAAACAGGTAAATTGCTGATATAACCCCCCATATCAGGGCAGAAATAAAGAATCTGTTCCAGCGGAACGAATTTGTTCCGTTGATTATTTTTTTCAGGGACCTTCCGTTCAGAGGTTCAACAAGAAGAATAAATGCAATAAGAGCTACTATGAACGGGAATAGCATCATCAGAAGTCCTGCATTAGAACTGATACCAAGAACAGTAAGGTCGTTCGGATGCTCAGTCAGTTTTGCTATTACTGAGGGATCTACTGCCGCACGAATACGAACGCTTATGAATAAGGGAATTGAACCGATTATATTTGAAGCTGCCAGTACCAACAGGATCATTAAGAGATACCTCCAAAAATCATTCTTCCCGGAATATGATGATTCAAGATGGTTCATGCTTTGACTTTTTCAGAATTCCGACACTGCATTTTTAGGGTAGTCAATTGAATAGTGAAGCCCGATGCTCTCCTTCCTTATTTGTGCGTGCTTAATTATTATATACCCGACATTGATCAGATTCCTTAATTCACATATCTTCTTTGATATGAGCGACCTTTTATAAAGACTTTCCGTCTCCTGGTAAAGTATTTCGAGACGAATCATCGCTCTTTCAAGACGGAGATCCGATCGTACGATGCCCACATAATTGCTCATAATCATTTGCACTTCCTTGATACTCTGCGTGATTAGCACCATCTCTTCGAGGTGTGTTGTTCCCTTGTAGTCCCATAAGGGTACCTTATCTTCAAAAGTGAGTTCACCTATTCTTTTGCCGGAATGCATTGCAGCCCTGTGTGCATATACAGCTGCTTCAAGAAGAGAATTGGAAGCCAGCCTGTTAGCCCCGTGTAATCCCGTAGACGATGCTTCGCCGAGAGAATACAGCCTGTCGATACTGCTCTGTCCGTCCATATCAACTTTTATTCCTCCGCATGAGTAATGCTGGGCAGGCACAACCGGGATCATGTCTTTTGTAATATCGATGCCCTTGGCAAGACAATGTTCATAAACATTTGGGAATTGATCTTTCAATCCTTCCGGGTCAAGGTGTGTACAGTCAAGCCAGACGTGGTCATCGCCCCACATCTTCATTTCATTGTCGATAGCCCTGGCTACTATATCTCTCGGCGCCAGCGATTCGCGGCTGTCGTACCTCTTCATGAATTTTTCGCCTGCCATGTTTTTAAGGACAGCGCCGTAACCCCGGAGGGCTTCAGTTATCAGAAATGACGGCCTTGTATTCGGATCATACAGCGATGTTGGATGAAACTGGATAAACTCCATGTTTTCTATCATCCCCTTGGCTCTATACACCATTGCAATACCATCTCCCGTTGCAATCTCCGGATTCGTGGTGGTCATATAGACATTCCCTACTCCCCCGGTAGCAACAACTGTCACTTTTGAAAGAAATGTAATAACCTTCTTGTTTTTAAGATCTGCAATATAAGCTCCGAAGCATTTTATGCCGGGGTAATTGTGTTTTACGACCTCTCCAAGATGATGCTGTGTAAGGATCTCTATTGCAAAATGGTGTTCAAATATCTCGATGTTCGGATCCTTCCTTACGCGTGCAATAAGCGTTTTCTCAATGGCTTCGCCTGTCTTGTCCTTGTGATGAAGAATCCTGTACTCCGAATGCCCGCCTTCCCTGTGAAGGTCATAGGTCCCATCCTCTTTTTTATCGAAAGGAACTCCGAGTTCAATAAGGTCCTTGATTCTGTCCGGAGCTTCACTTACCACCATTCTTACAACCTCTTCATTACAGCAGCCGGCTCCTGCGATCAGGGTGTCATGAATATGTTTTTCAAAATTATCCGGTTCGCTGAATACGGCAGCTATGCCTCCCTGGGCATATCTGGTATTTGAATCTTCAAGATTTGCCTTTGTGACAACACTCACTTTGCCGAACTTTGAAGCCTTAAGGGCAAATGACAGTCCAGCGATCCCTGACCCCAGTACAAGAAAATCCGTTCTTTTTTTCATAGCAAATTCATTAAAGAACAGGTAAAGATACTAATAGATTTTTAGGATTTACCCCCCTATTTTTGAACTCGCCCCGCTGCCCCCCTGAAGGGGGGGTGAAACTCAAACTGGATTCTATTAAACTCACAACGGGTTTATAGCCCCATTTCAGAGGGGTTGGGGGTTGCATACATGAAGAAGCAGAAAAATAAGCCGGATTGTAAAAGCAAAGTTTTTAAGTTACTTTTGCCTTCCGGTTAAATAAACAAAATCAACTATGGCTCAGGATGATGTTTTTAAAAAGCTGGTTGCACACTGCAAGGAGTATGGATATGTTTTCCCCTCAAGTGAAATTTACGACGGGTTAAGTGCAGTTTACGATTATGGCCAGTATGGTGTTGAACTTAAAAACAACATTAAAAAATACTGGTGGGACAGCATGGTGCTGCTCCATGAAAATATTGTCGGCCTCGATTCAGCAATCTTCATGCACCCGACAATCTGGAAGGCTTCAGGGCACGTTGATGCTTTCAATGATCCTCTGATAGACAACAAGGATTCCAAAAAGAGATACCGCGCCGATGTTCTTATTGAAGAACACATGGCTAAATTTGAAGACAAGATCAATAAGGAAATCGAAAAGGCCAGGGAGAGGTTTGGCGATGCTTTTGATGAAAAGAAATTCAGGGAGACAAACCAGAGAGTCCTTGCAAACCAGGCAAAACTCGATGAAATAAATGCCCGCTTTTCGAAGGCAATGAATGCAACAGATCTACAGGAACTGAGGCAGATAATCATTGACAATGAGATTGTTTGTCCCGTCTCCGGTACCCGTAACTGGACAGAGGTAAGACAGTTTAACCTCATGTTTTCAACCGAAATGGGATCCACGTCCGAAGGCTCAAACAAGATCTACCTGCGTCCTGAAACAGCCCAGGGTATTTTTGTGAATTTCCTGAATGTTCAGAAGACAGGAAGGATGAAGGTACCATTCGGCATTGCCCAGATAGGGAAAGCATTCCGTAACGAGATAGTCGCCAGGCAGTTCATTTTCAGGATGAGGGAATTTGAGCAGATGGAGATGCAGTTCTTTGTGCAGCCCGGCAGCGAGCTCGACTGGTTCCGTCACTGGAAGGAAATAAGAATGAAATGGCACACGGCTCTCGGTTTCGGAGATGAGAATTACAGGTTCCACGATCACGTCAAGCTTGCCCATTATGCAAATGCCGCAACAGATATAGAATACAAGTTCCCATTCGGATTCAAGGAGGTTGAAGGGATACATTCCAGAACCGATTTCGACCTGAAGCAGCACCAGCAGTACAGTGGTAAAAAAATGCAGTATTTCGATCCTGAAAGAGGAGAATCATATATTCCATATGTCATCGAAACATCTATCGGAGTTGACAGAATGTTCCTCCAGGTTATTTCAGCAGCCTATTTTGAAGAAGAGCTTAAGAAAGAAGACGGGAGCTCCGACACCAGGGTTGTTCTGAGACTACCATCATTTCTGGCCCCGGTCAAGCTTGCTGTAATGCCTTTGGTGAAAAAAGACGGACTGCCTGAGATCGCCGAAAAGATTATCCACGACCTGAAGTTTGACTTCAACTGCCAGTATGATGATAAGGATTCAATCGGCAGACGCTACAGGAGACAAGATGCTATCGGGACGCCATATTGTATAACCATTGATCACCAAACGGCTGAAGATAATACTGTTACAATAAGATACCGCGATACCATGCTCCAGGAACGTGTAGGGATCTCCGGATTAAAAGACATTATTTTCGAAAAAGTTAGTATTGCGACCTTGCTGAAAAAGCTTTAAATGAACAAGGTTTTAATCATCACTTATTACTGGCCACCAAGCGGAGGTGCGGGAGTACAGAGATGGCTTAAGTTCTCGAAGTATCTTCCGCAGTTTGGCTGGGAGCCGGTCATACTTACAGTTGATCCGGAATTTGCTTCCTATCCTGCTATTGACAATTCTCTTGAAAAGGAGATCCAGGGGGGAATAAAAGTTTACAGGACAAAAGCGACAGACTGGTTCAGGATTTACGGAAAATCAAAAGTCCCATCGGCGGGTTTTGCAAAGAACAGCGACGATACGATAAAAGGAAAAATATCCCGCTTCATACGAGGAAATTTCTTCATCCCCGACCCACGCCGGGGCTGGAATAAATTTGCATTTAAAAAAGCATGCGAAATAATTGAGAAGGAAGAGATCAGGCACATTATAACCACAAGCCCCCCGCACTCCACCCAGCTTATAGGACTGAAACTTAAGAAGAGATTCTCCGCAATAAGATGGATAGCCGACCTGAGAGATCCATGGACAGACATCTATTATTACAGTAAATTCTATCCATCACTGTTTTCAAGGAAACTGGATCTCTGTTATGAAAGATCTGTTTTGGAAAAATCTGATGAAATTATTACCGTTGGCAACACACTAAAGAACTCCTTCTCGCAGGCACAAAAAATAGACGAAAACAAAATAACCGTCATTACAAACGGGTTTGATGAATCTGACTATACTACAGTGACATCAATTCGTCCCGGGAAGCTGATAATCACTTATGTGGGAACGATATCAGAATCATACCCGGTTGCAGGACTCATCGGAGCACTGGAAGACCTGTATGAAAAGAAGATTGATTTCACTCTCAGGATTACAGGTGACTTATCCCAAAAAATCAGAAACCTCATAACTTCTGATATCCCTGCATCGTCCGTGGAATTCACTCCATACCTTGAGCACAGTCTTGCTGTGAAGTCAATCATGGACTCTTCAGTCGTCGTGCTGATCATCCCTGATCATAAAAGCAACAAGGGGATCCTTACAGGAAAACTGTTTGAATATCTTGCATCAGGTGTTCCAATTCTGTGCCTCGGCCCCGCCGATGGCGATGCGGCAGGGATCATTGCCAGGGCCAAAGCCGGTGCTACTTTCGAATATAAAGATGAAAAAGGGATTTCGTCATTTCTCTGCAGTGCAGCCGATACATTCAAACCTGATAAAGACTACATTAAGGAATTCTCGAGAGTTAACCTGACAAGGATGATAATTCCCTTGCTTGAGAGGTGACCAATCAATCGCATTAATAACCTGTCCCCGTTTATTTCATAATAACGCGGAATCCACATTTTAAATCCGGTCCCCTCATTTCTATATCGGTAATGCCAATATGTTTTTGAATTATGGAAGATGGCAGAGGCAAGTTCCAGCAATAGGTACCATCTTCAGGAATGTTGATAATGAAATTGTTCAGATCAACCCTATTATAAGGTACGTCCTTAAACCTGGCAGGAAATATCATGCACTCCTCAAAGCCTTTATAGTCAAGCTTCAGGATAAACCATACCGAAAAGAGCAACAGCAAAACGCAAATAGCTTTTGGCAGGACATTCTTTACTTTCTCAATATAACTTCTCAGGAAACCCGATGGAAGATACTTTCGCGAAAGAAAACTGGTAAATATCATACAGGTGAGCAGAAGATAAAAAAACAGGAAAGCATAAATGAACCTGAAATTAGGTGCGGAAATAAACCAGAAAACAACAGCAAGGAAACATATTGAAACTATTTTGAGATCGCTTGCGAAACGTTTCCGCATTTTCTCCGAAAGAAATATTAATGCAGCCATTAATACCGGTGACATTATGATGTAACACGATATAATTTTAAACCCTGTCGAGAGGTGTGAATACCAGAGAGGGAACCAATCTAAAAATGGCCTCTGCTGCCAGTCTCCCGATTGAGCATGCGCAGATATTACAGATTTCATCTCACTGACGTATTGCACAGGGATTTTCCAGTCAGGATTAAAGATGTTGAGCGAAGGATAAGGATAAATCAGGTATCCTGATAAAATGTAATTCCTGATGAAGTACGGGACAAAGACCAGTGCAACGACTATTAAGATCAAAAACAACTTTCTCCACCATGAATTATCATTTTCGGCCAGGAATAAAACAGCAATAAGAGCAATGGGAAAAGCAGATAGTTTTACCGTAACCATGAAGAACGCCATAAATAAAACTGGTATCCAGTATAATTTGCTGTTTCTTTCGTCGCTGATCCTTTCTAAATAGATTATAAATATAAACCATATTCCTGCCAGTGAAAAAATATCAGGTGTAGGAGAAGAGGCTGATTTGAGATAAAATACCTGCAGCAGCACTAATAGTCCGGCATACAGGGACCCTCTCCAAATGTTATGGCTTAGTTTCTTGTGTACAAGGATTATAAGGGTTACAGACAAAATGACAAGCAGGTAGCTGTTCAGGAGATGAAAAAAATCCGGCTTCAGAAAAGAGAAGTTGAAAAGCGCCTCCAGAAGGAAGGATTGATTATTAAAAGCAAACCTGCCATGCAGGTTTCCAAGCCCCGGTATAACTTTATAACTGCTTATCCATTTTATATTCTGGATATGATAAAGGCCGGTATCCGAAACATTGGGAATTGATTGAGCAGCAATTAATACCAGAATTATATAAATAAAAATCAATATTTTGACAATTGACGGAAATTGTTTAAAACCGATAATCCTGCTTTTAAAATCTGAAATAATGCTCTTCCTGGCTGACAGAAAATAAATGAGGCAGAAAACAACAATCAGAAGATTTGCTGCCAGCCCTATTTTGAGAAACAGTGAAAAGAAGCTTAAAAAAATTCCAAGAAATGTTAGGCCTGTTAGGCTCATTTCAGCGGTTGAGGGTTCAGCAGAGACATCTTTTCGCAGGAGCCGTCCGAGAATTCTGAAGACAAAATGACCTGTAAGGGTTGTGATAAGAAAAATATAAATCCAGACAAGAATTGTTGAGATCATTGAAGGATCTATTTGAAAAGATTATACCTGAAAATGCAGTAAATGGCGCGGAATCCGTCTTTCCAGTTTATTTTCTTGCCGTCGTCAAATGTTCTTCCATAATATGAGATCCCGACTTCATATATCCTGATTTTTTTAATGCGCGAGATCTTTGCTATTACCTCTGGTTCAAAGCCGAATCTGTTCTCTTTCAGCTTTAACTGCTTGTAAACCTCCGAGCTGGCTAGTTTATAGCAGGTTTCCATGTCGGTCAGGTTCAGGTTTGTGAACATATTTGAAATGAATGTAAGCATCCTGTTTCCGAGGGAGTGCCAGAAAAACAAAATCCTGTGAGGGTTTCCTCCCATGAATCTTGAACCAAGGACCACATCAGCATGACCTTCGAGAATTGGCTTCAGAAGAGTGTTATATTCATTTGGATCGTACTCCAGGTCTGCATCCTGGATGATTATAAAATCGCCTGTCGCCAGTTCAATCCCTTTTCTTATTGCAGCACCCTTCCCCATATTTACCGGCTGATCAAAAAGCGAAATATGCGCCCCGGGAGAATCTTTAATGTATTGCTCGATAACTGATTTCGTATCGTCGCCTGAACAATCGTTAACAACAATTATCTCCTTTCCCACCTCGTTTATTAACTGAGCTGAGCGTACTCTGTCCAGTATCTCATGGATGGTTTTTGCTTCATTATAAGCCGGAACGATTATTGAAAGTACTTTCCCCATATTTATTTTCTGGCGGTTATAATTAATGAGAGACCAAATTTATGAAATAAGATCTTATCAATTAAACGGAACACAGAGACAAAATTATCATATAATTTCATCTGGCACTCCTTAATTTGCCGGTTATTCAGCAATTTTCCGAACACGAACCAGCCGGCCACTCCTGCCGCATTGAAGTTGAAAAAATTGTCAGCTTTATAGTCATTAGCAGTTAACAGCTTTCCCAGCGATCTTCTGCTGTATCTCCTGAAATGTCCAAGTTCCCTGTCAAACCTGCAGTAGAGCCATTGATATGAAGGTACAAGTATTACCAGAGTGCCTTGATCTTTCAGAAGTTTCCTGCAGTTTTGAAGAGCTGTCGAGTCATCCTCAATATGTTCGACGACATTCAGGGCAAACAGTGAATCAAAAGTGCCCAAAAGATGGCTGTATACAGTATCAAAATTCTTTTCAGCAATATCGATTCTCATAACGCCATCCAGGGATTTGCTATCCTTGAAACATCCTGACAGATAATTGCAGTATTCCGGTCTCAGATCGCTCAGCGTTACGTTCTGTTTATCTTCCAGGAGGAAACCAGAAATGTTTCCCAGTCCGCTTCCAATTTCAAGGATTTTCCCATGCAGATATGGTGAAATGGCTGAATACATCCATTTGTTGAATCCTCCTGCCTCGCTTATATTTCCAAGTGTTTCCGAACCGACAGGGTCACTGCCCAGTGTGTCCAAAGAATTGCTCATCAATAGTAAAATAAAACTCCGCTAAGATAAGAAACGGCTATTACTAAAAAGACATTAATGTTCTGAAATATCCTGTTAACCGTCAGGGTATATAACTATTTCCTAAATTTGTAGATAAATTTGCGCGGATGAAAATTCTGATGGTGCTGGAAAATTCATTTCCTCCGGATGAACGGGTTGAAAATGAAATAGACATTCTATTAAAAAATGGATTTCAGGTCACCCTGGTATGCACCAAGAGAAGCGGGAAGAGCGAGATGGAAGAAAAGGACGGACTTACAATCTTCAGGATCCCGCTTTCAAAATTTATTTACAAATCCAGTGCCCTGGCTCTTGAACTGCCTTTTTACTTTTACTTCTGGAATAAGCAGCTTTCTGACATATTAAACCGAACCCGTTTTGATGCAATTCACCTTCACGATCTGCCACTTGTAAAAGTATGTGCCAGACTGGCCGAAAAATATAGATTGCCGCTGATTTGCGATTATCATGAGAATCGTCCGGAGATCATGAAAATGTACCATCATGTTCAGAGTTTCCCCGGTAAATGGCTCATCTCTGTCAACCGGTGGTTAAATTATCAGATGAAAGAGAGCCAGAAAGCTGACCGTCTGATCCTCGTTACTGATGAAGCAAAGGATTACTATATAAATAATTACGGCCTAGATCCCCGGAAAATAATCGTCCTGCCGAATTATATTGTCCTTGACCGTTTCAGGAAGCTATCCCCTGAAACATCCATACAACCTGCTGATCATGATAATTTAACGGTTGTGTATTTCGGCGATACCGGGTTTAGAAGAGGTACCCTTACTATACTTGAGGCAGCAGATAAACTTAAGGATAAGAATATATGCTTCCTCATAATCGGTACAAGCAGAGAACAGGATCTCCTCATGAAGGAAGCAACCATCCGAAATCTCAATAACGTGACATTTGCCGGCTGGATTCCTCCTGCTGAGGCTATGAAACTTATAAGCGGGACTGATGCAGGCATTTGCCCTTTCTTAAGGAATATCCATCATGATACTACCTATGCCAATAAAATGTTCCAATATATGGCTCTGGGAAAGCCTGTAATTGTAAGTGATTGTACCGCCCAGGCTAATTTTGTGACCAGGGAAAAGTGCGGACTTGTATTTGAGGCAGGCAATGCTGATGAGTTATGCGACCGGATAATAAAGCTTACAAACAGGAATGAATATGATCATCTCAGCAAAAATGCTTCTGCATGCGTATCAGAAAAATATAACTGGGAAAACTATGGCAGGAGATTAATTGAATTATATTCAGGCCTTCAAAATAATTAGCAAGAATATGGATTGTTTCTGTTTTGTTATCCTTCATTACCAGACAAAAACTGATACAATTGAATGTATAAATTCAATCCTTACAAATATTCTTTATCCCAACCTGAAGATAATTGTGGCCGATAACGGGTCTCCCAACAAAAGCGGCATAGAATTGAAGGAACAATTTAAGGGCAACGAAAAAGTTGAAGTTCTTTTATCTCCTGATAATCTTGGATTTACAGGCGGGAATAATATTGGTTTCCAGTATGCAAAACATACGTGCAGCGCGGATTTTATTGCCATGATCAACAATGACACTATAATCGAACAGAAAGATTTTGCTGATGCAATTATCAGTAAATACAAAAGTTCACCTTTCCATATTCTTGGTCCCGATATAGTTACTTTGTCAGGTAAACATCAGAACCCTGTCTTTAATAAATTATCCTCCCTCCGGGCAGTTCAGAACTATATAAAACATTACCGCAAGGTTTTATTCCTAAATTACCTTTGCCTTGACACTCTTCTCGAGAAAATAAAGAAAGCCTTCATTCCGAAATCGAACATTCACATTGAAGATATCTCAATAGATATTGATCACTTCTCCGAGCAGGAAGGAGTTACCCTGCATGGGAGCGCCATTATATTCTCAGGCTTGTATATCAAAAAATATGATGGACTCTATCCGGGACCATTCATGTATGGCGAGGAAGCCATCCTTGATTATTTCGTAAAAAAAAACAAGCTAATATCAGTTTACTGGCCCGAAGTAAGCATACTGCATAAAGATGATTCGTCAACCAATTACGTTTACAAAAAAGCCCTGAAGAAAAGAAGGTTCTACTTAAAGAATTTTATCCGTTCCTTAAGGGTACTCGAAAAACTATTTAACGAAGGAAAATAATATGCCTGAAACAAGCAAATGCCGCATCTGCTATAACGAGACTAACAATAAGAGCTATTTCATAAAGGAAATGCATTATGGCACATTGGAAGAGTTTGAGTATATTGAATGCAGCAACTGCGGATGTCTGCAGATAAAATCATATCCCCGGGATCCAGGGATATACTACCCGCCTGATTATGGAGCGCATAACGTAGCTAATTCTGACCGGCCTGGTAAATTCATAGGATGGCTCAGGAAAAAGAAGCTAAAGCATGTACTGAATGAGAAGAAAAGCCTTATTGGTTTCTTTTTGAATCTTGTCATCAAACCCGGCTTTGAGCAGAAAATGCTGCCGGCAGGCATAAAAAGGGATAGTTCAATTCTCGACGTTGGTTCAGGCGCTGGTTCATTGATCCTGAATCTCAGGAATAAAGGTTTTACTGATATTACCGGAACCGACATTTTCATAGATAAGGATCTGATTTATGATGATTGCCTGAGGATCTATAAAAAGGTATTGAACGAAATTGAGGGTACTTTTGATTTCATTATGCTGAATCACTCTTTCGAGCATATGCCGGATCAGGATGTTGTGCTCACTAACCTCAGGCGGCTTATCAAGCCAGGGAAAACAGTCATGATCAGGATACCCGTAAAAACCGATTATATTTGGAACCTTTATGGCGTAAACTGGGGTTCGATAGATGCCCCCCGCCATTTTTACCTTCACACTGTGAAGAGCATGGAAATACTTGCTGCAAGGAACAGATTCAGCATCGGGAGAGTAATATTTGATTCCGGTATCTTCCAGTTTTATGCAAGTGAGCAGATCATCAGGGGAATACCATTGAGGTCGGAAAACTCTTATTATCTGAATAAAAAATCGACTCTTTTCAGCAGGTCGGAAATTAAAAAATTCCAGAGAGATGCTGATGAACTGAATAAAAGACTCCAGGGAGATGGCGCATGTTTTTATTTAAAACCACTTTGATCTGAAAAATGCTTTCAAGGATTAAATCAACGGCTAAAAACTCCATAATATACGGGCTGGGAAACCTCTCCTCCAAGCTGATTGGACTTGTGCTGTTGCCTCTTTATACCAGTGTCCTGCCTGTAGGCGAATTCGGGAAACTGGCCATGCTCGAAACGACAGCTCAGATTCTTGTGGCCATATTCGGAATGAGCCTGCATGCCGCTTATTTCAGATGGTACTGGGATGAAGAGTATAAACAAAAACAAAAATCGCTCTTCTTCACTCTTTTGGTTTTCCTTGGCGCCATGTCGCTGCTGATGGTGATCAGCCTTACCAACGCAGCATCCCCGCTTTCATCGATGCTTCTCGACAGTGATCATGATGCGCGCCTAATCAGGTTGATGGCCATTACCACTGGCTTTGATATAATGGGTATTCTGCCACTGACTCTGATGCGTCTTCAGGAGAGACCTCTTCTCTTTATAACTGCCAATGTTACAAAATTCACAACAAACCTTGTCCTTACCATACTATTCATTGTCGGATTACATCATAAAATTGAGGGTATCTACGAGGCTCAGATAATCGGGAATGTCATTTTCTTCGTTTTCCTTTCAAAGTACATCTGGAATCATCTGGAGTTCAGGTTTGAAGTCAAAGCACTTAAGGAAATGATATCATTTTCATTTCCTCTGATGCTTGCCTCCATTGCCGGATTTTTTATCACGATGACCGACCGGTACACACTTAAATTCATGAACGGTCTCGAACAACTCGGTTCCTACCAGTTTGGATTTAAGGTGTCAAATGCTATTAAGATAATAGTTGTCAACTCACTTAATTATGCTGTTCAGCCACTGATTTACAAGCTGATGAATGAACCCAATAATAAACGGTTTTATTCAAAAGTCCTTACCTATTCGGGGTTTGCCATCATGTACCTGGTGATCATCATTTCAGTATTCGGGAAAGAGATTGTTATGCTTCTTGCACAGAAGAAAGAGTACTGGGATGCATACATGGTCATACCCTTTTTATCTTTCGGCCTCTTTTTCGGATCACTCAGGGATACATTATTTACAGGGCTCAACTTTTCGAAGAAAACAAGGGTTTCGGCAATTATAACGATCTCATCTGCTACAATAAATGTAATTTTCAATATCGTTTTTGTTTTTTACCTCCATTCAATCGGAGCTGCCCTTGCCACTCTTCTCGCGCAGTTTATTTATTTTTCGCTGGTCTGGAAGTATTCTCAGAAATATTATTTCATCCCGTATGAGATGTATAAGATCTTCAAAATATTTCTTGTCGGGGCTCTCCTTACCCTGGTTGCAATGGCTGCCAACAATCTGCCTCTTCTCCCGGCGATCGGGGTTAAGCTGGTGCTTATTGCAATTTTCCCGTTCCTGCTTTACTTATGGAATTTTTACGAGGAAATTGAACTTGTCAGACTTAAGGAAATGTGGGTGAAGTGGAAGAATCCGGCTAACTGGAAAGATCAGTTAAAAAAGAAGTCCCCTGACGGGACAAACAGGAATTAATTACTTTTACCCTCGCAATTACTGGATTAATAAATTAACAATATGCAGATTAAGGATTATTTAAAACCGGCAGCTCCTCATTTAGCAGCGATCGCCATTTTCGTGGTATTGAGTTTCGCATATTTCTACCCTGTTCTTGAAGGGAAGGTACTTAAGACAAATGACTCAATGGTTGCGAAAATAAACTCAAAAGAGATTGCGGATTTCCGGGCAAAGTACGATAAGGAACCATTGTGGACCAATTCTCTGTTCAGCGGAATGCCCTCATACCTGATCTCAACCGAGTACCCCGGCAACCTGTTTAAGCGAGTTGACATTGCTCTACGGTCTCTTGGAATGCCTGTCTCCGTTCTGCTTCTTTCAATGGCAGGCTTTTATATAATGCTCCTTCTTTTCGGGGTTAATCCATGGCTCTCAATTGCAGGATCTGTCGGATATGGTTTATCTTCCTTCATGTTCCAGGTAATTGCTGCCGGGCATAATACCCAGGCAATAGCCCTTGCCTATATGGCTCCGATGATCGGGAGTGTCTGGTATGCATACAGGCGCGATGCCCTGAAGGGAGCCCTCCTGACAGCATTTTTCCTTACTCTCGAAATAGTTTCAAATCATCCGCAGATGACATATTATTCATTGATGTGCCTTCTGGTATTTGTCGTAACCGAATTCATCTTTGCGGTTAAGGGAAAAACAATACTGAAGTTTTTAAAGACATCTGCAATTCTGATTATTCCAATTATCATTGCCATTGGCATCAATTTCGCATTTCTCTATACCACTTATGAATATGGCAAATATTCAACAAGGAGCAAATCAGAACTCACAGCATCCAATATTAACAAATCATCGGGTCTCGACCGTGACTATATTACATTATGGAGCTACGGAGTTGATGAAACAATGAATCTGCTTATTCCTGATTTCAAGGGTGGCGCAAGCGAACCATTCGATCGCAATTCCGAGACAGTTAAGGCTCTGAGACAAAATGGAAACGGGTCGGCAGTCAGTATGGTCATGAAGTATTGGGGTACCCAGCCTGGAACCGGGGGCCCTCATTATGTGGGAGCAATTATCTTCTTTCTTTTCGTTCTCGGTTTAATAATCGTCAAAGGCCCTGAAAAATGGTGGCTCCTGGCTGCAACATTGTTATCGTTAATGCTCGCCTGGGGAAAGAATTTCATGCCTCTGACAAACCTCTTTATTGATTATTTTCCTGGCTATAATAAATTCAGATCTGTCACTTTTATCCTGGTAATCTCGCAGTTCTGCATTCCTCTTCTCGGAATACTTGCGCTCAGGGATATTTTTAAATCAGAGACACCTAAAAAGGATTTTCTTAAAGCATTGGCAATAGCTGCCGGTATTACCGGAGGCATACTTCTTATAATAATGCTTATCCCCGCGATTGCAGGCTCATTCGTTAACCCATACGAAAACCAGTATCCAGGCTGGCTCAGGAGTGCCATAGTAGCCGACAGAAAACATCTCCTTGAAAATGATTCATTCAGGTCGCTTGTCTTCATAATACTTGCATCCGGAGTCATTCTTGCATTCATGTATGATAAACTTCGCAAGGAATACACTGTTGCAATTATCGGGGTGCTGATCCTGATCGACCTCTGGACAGTCGACAGGAGATACCTTAATTCAGACAATTTCGAGAACCAGGCAGGATTTAAAAAATCCCTTTCTCAGACCACAGCTGATTCATATATCCTGAAAGATCCATCTTATTTCAGGGTTTGGAACCGTACAGTATCAACCTTCAATGACAATTCTCCAACATCATATTACCATAAATCTATTGGCGGATATCATGGTGCAAAGATGAAGAGGTACCAGGAACTTATTGATTCTGCAATCCAAAAGGATTTCAAAGTATTTGAGATTGTTGCTGGAACTGCAAAGACCATAGAGGAAGTGCTGCCAGCATTTGACAGGACATATGCCCTTAACATGCTGAACACTAAGTATATTATTTTTAACCCGGAAGCACCCCCAATATTAAACCCGAAAGCGCTTGGCAATGCCTGGTTTGTTGAAAAACCCGAGATTGTCGAGAATGCAGATCAGGAGATTTCGATGACCAGCAGGAATGATCCATCGAAAGTGGCTGTTATTGATAAAAGATTTAGTGATCTGGTTACCAGACAATCCTATCCCGGGGAGGAGGGAGACAAAATTGAGCTACTGACTTACCAGCCTAATGAGCTGGTTTACAAATCATCAGCTAAATCAGATAAGCTGACTCTCTTTTCAGATATTTATTACCCTGCAGGATGGAAATGTTTTGTCGATGGGAAGGAGTCAAAATACTTCAGGGCCGATTATGTTCTCAGGGCAATGATCATTCCGGGCGGTGATCATGAAATAAGATTCACATTCAAACCCTCTTCATATTATACCGGGAATACTGTTTCACTTGCAAGTTCGATTATCCTTATACTTCTTATAGCAGGATATGTAGCACTTAAGATTAAGAAAAAATAACTCTTGCTCTGATGGTCCATTACGATAAGTGTCCTCTCTGTAACTCAGAAGATACCGGAGCCTGGTTACAAGTTCCCGATCATTTCCTGACCGGTGAAAAATTTGAATTGGAGAGGTGCTCGAATTGCGGATTCCTCTTTACGCAGGATCATCCGGACATTGAAGAAATAGGCCGTTATTACGAGTCGGCTGATTACATTTCGCATAATGACTCCGCAGGAGGAATTTCTGCTTCTATATACAGGATCGCAAGAGAATTCATGCTGAGAAGGAAGAGGAAAATGGTATACAGGGCTTCCGGGCTTGATAAAGGCTCTATCCTTGATATAGGAAGCGGAACAGGCCATTTCCTTTCTGTTATGAAAAATGGAGGCTGGCAGGTGAAAGGAACAGAGATCAATGATAAGGCCCGTGAGTTTTCAAAAACGGAATTCGGACTTGAAGTATTGCCTCCTGTGAACATCGGTTCCTTGCCTTCTGCTTCATTTGATGCAATATCTCTATGGCATGTCCTTGAACATTTCCAGGATCCTTTCACATATGCTTCAGAAATTGTTCGATTGCT
>Ga0209226_10000545_pt1 | contig 19895 bp, 17 predicted proteins | sample BarGraNGADG00212_2_FD_184497 | JGI IMG/M metagenome (GOLD analysis project Ga0209226, IMG submission 184497) | Arctic peat soil microbial communities from Barrow, Alaska, USA - Barrow Graham LP Ref core NGADG0011-212 (SPAdes) (version 2) | ecosystem: Environmental > Terrestrial > Soil >...
GGGGCCGCCGCTGGGCGGAGATAGGAGGATAGGGACCGCGGGCTTTTCGAGCGCCGCGGGGGTCGTGAAGCTCCAGGTGCTGGACCAGGCAGAGGTCCCGACGGCATTCCTGGCGTTCGCGCGCCAGTAGAGGAGAGTGCCAGCGGGGAGGGAGGTTGTCGTGATGGAGGTTCCAGTGACACCCGATTGGGTGAACTGAGGCGCGCCAAAGAAGGTGATGTCGCGGTTGACCTGCACGGTGTAGGACGTGGCGCCGGCTGCCGCGTACCAGGCAAGAGTCGGGGTGAGAGATCCTGCGATACAGTCGTCAGCAGGAAAGGAGAGGGCCGGGGCGGAGGGGACGCTGGGGACAACGTCGTGAGTAAATGCCCGGATACACAGGTTGGCGTTCGCCTGCCATGAAGTCAAATCGCTCCACGAGGAGCCATCCCTGCTGTAGTAGCTCTGTCCCGCCTCGGCATGTGCAGCTGATGAGTATCCCCCCACAGGAACCTCACACGCAAGGGGAAGGTTGTAGCCAGGCGTCATCAGCTTGACGACCACGGCGATCTTCTGTCCATGTGCAACGGTCACGGGCGCAGCCAGCGAGACCGAGTGGTATCCCGCTTCGGCACAGCCCCCCGATTCCTCTGTCAGCAGGTTGGAGAAGACTGCACCAGAGACAGAACCGTAGATGCGCAGGGTGTACGATGCTTCACTGCCAGTCGTGTAGAACGCGACACGGTCGATGACCTCGGCGCCACTGCCCGCATTCAGCGTAAACACGTTGGCCTCCCACGCGGTCGAGCTGCCAAGTCCCATAGAACCGACCCACCCAAGGTCGTCGTAACCATAGTTGTGCGTGTCCACTGGAGCGCCTGTGCCAAGGACGAAGACCCAGTTGTTGCGTCCGATGACCGTGTCGTAGTAGGACACATAGAAGTAGCCCCCGTCGCCCCAGTCGGTTCCCCAGCTGTTCCTGATGATGAAGGCCCCATCGCCTGCGGGCGCGGTATTGAAGTTCAAGCGGCTGTAGGAGTCGTCCCATCCGACAATCGCGACTGCATGGTTGCTAATCACAGACCCATCATAGTAGTATGAGTGAGGCCCAGTTTTGTAGGACCCGTCCAGCCACAGCATGGTCGTATAGACCGCCCCCCACCTTTGTACGGCTGATTTCAGGGCCGCGTTGTCGAGAGAGTCCGAGCGGTTGGGGACCACCAGAGCGGCCGAAAGGTAACGGGGCACTGCCAGACCAGATGGCGAGGTCGACACAGCCGCGTTAAACGGGTCGTCGGTTTCACGCACTGGACCGGCCCACCGCGCCATGTACGCGATGGCCATCGGAGCGTCGCCACCGCTGTCAAACCCTGAGAGGTTCCTCAGGTTCTGCTCAGAGAAATCCCACTGTTCAGTCGGGTACACAACAGACTCGAGAGAGCCAAATGATGCAAACGTCCAGCAGCAAGCACAGCTGCCCTGATCCTTGATGGGGCTGACGCGGCCCAGCGTGCGCAGATCGTACTGTGCTGGGGCTACAAGAATGTCCTGACCGTTCGGCTGGACTGACGTGAGGTGTGACAGGTCGACAGGGGAAGGGACAAAACCTAGCGGTCGTCCAACCACCCCTGGCAGGACGTTGCCTGCCTGGGCAGCTAAGTACTCTGCCGAGACAGGAGCCATGACCGGAACGGAGCCGGCAGAAGCCGAGTCCCGAGTCGGGCCGACGATTGATGACGTCATGACAGCAAGAGCAGCCAGCAGGACAACGAGTTTCCTCATCAAACCTCCACGGAAACACAACCTCAATCGCCAGAATCTCTTCATTTCGCGTTCCTCCCAAAGACTATCACCACGGCGTATCCAACAAGTTTAGACGTCATATCGAACACTCATTCATCCATACTACTATATTGTACTCAAGACATAGCATTTTACACCTGCGGGTGTTCACTGTTGCGGCAGTAGTGCGATGGCAACGTCCGGCCTCGCATAGTGCACGCTTCTCATGGCCAATCCGCCGCGATCACGTTGCTCAGACGAGCCGTTCCAAGTCAGGACCTTGGTAACGTCAGCGTCGTCGGGACAGACAGCAAGATCCGGCACCTCTCGCGAGGCTCAGGACTGTCGGCAGAAGGAATCGAGGCGCGCCATCAGGGCTCATAGGAGAAGCCGGCAACGATGATGAACTCATGGTTGGCAATGCCACCAATGCGACAGATAAACGCTGGAACCTGAAGGTTGTGAGCCCCTGAACCAGCTGACCCCAAATCAGCGGTGGTGGCGCTCGGTCTTGTCGTCGACGGGAGAATCCTGAGTGATGTCCTTACCTTCGCCTTCGATGGTGTCACTGCCCGTCGTCACGTGCGGCAGCTCATCGCTGGGTTTCGCATCCCTGGACGACGGCCCAGTCATGCGTGTCGGCACAGGTGGTGCCTCGACAAACCCGCCGAGGATCGAGAATCCAAGGATATAAACGGCGAACAGGGTGTACTGCCCGACCGTGGTCAGGCTCCGGCCCATCGCGAAAACGACGATGACGAAGACAATCATAATGGGGATGGTGATCATGAAATAGAGCTTGCGGCTGACCGTCCTGCCGGTACGAGTAGACAGGTAGCGTCCCAGCAGGTTGCCCAGGAACATGACGGCAAGACCGGCGAGCAGCAGGACGAAGAAACTTGGCCCGGTACTCGTCGGGGTTGCCGGAGTCGTCGTCGTTGTCGATACAAGTGTAGACACAGGTATCCTCCTATGAACGTGAGCGGCGCAAGCACTGATGCGATCCGCTGCCTTGGTGCGCGTTTACAAACTACCCCATCACTGTATACTCTTCGTGTGGATTATCAATGGCAGCCGAAGGGACGAGCGTGAACAACCTCTGGGACAACAAGATCCTGATTGTCGCCATCATCGCGGACCTCATTGCACAGGGAATCAAGCCACTCATCCACTACGGCGAGTATCACGAATGGAAGTGGCCGCTCCTCTTCTCCTACGGTGGCTTCCCCAGCTCGCACAGCGCCGCCGTCACAGCCCTGACGGCTATGGTGGGATTCACAGAAGGCTTCGCATCCCCCCTGTTTGCCATCTGCGTGATCTTCAGTGGCGTCGTCGTGTTCGACGCCTCGGGCGTCCGCCAGGAAGTCGGCAAACACGCGCGGACCCTGAACGCCATGTTTGAAGAATTTAAGCTGGGGGACCGCTTCGACTATAAGGTCTTCACCGAGCTTGTCGGGCATACCATGTTCGAAGTAGTCGGAGGCATTGCGCTGGGACTGGTTCTGGCGCTGCTGTCTCTTCGCATCCCATTCCTCAGACCGAGGTGAGCACATGAAGATCTTCATTGGTTCCGATCACGGCGGATTTCGCCTCAAGTCGTTCCTCATCCATGCATTGACGCTCAAGGGCTATGAAGTCGAGGACCTGGGCACCGACAGCAGTGAGCGCTCCGTCGACTATCCCGATTTCGCAGCCGCGGTGGCCCGCAAGGTCGTGGCAGATTCCACCACAGTCGGCATCGTCATCTGCGGCACCGGCATCGGCGTCAGCATCGCGGCCAACAAGGTCGCCGGCGTCCGCTGCGCGCTGGTCCACGACGGCTACACCGCACGGATGGCGAAGGAACACAACAACGCCAACGTGCTTGCGCTTGGCGGTCGGACGACAGCCGAGGAAATCGCGCTCGACTGCGTTGTCACCTGGCTGAACGCGACCTATCAGGGCGAGCGTCACCAGCCGCGCCTCGACAAGATCACCGCCCTCGAATGCCCTTTGGGGTCAGGTGGTAAATAGCGGTCAAAGTGGTAAGTTCGCAACCTGATCAGTGAAAACCGCTCTCCTGCTCGTCGACATCCAGAGGGAGTACTTCCTAGGTGGCGCAATGCCCCTCGATGGCCCCGTCGAAGCAGCCGTTCAGGCCCGAAAGCTGCTCGCGTATTTCCGGTACAACCACCTGCCCGCTGTCTTCATCCAGCATGTGTCCCTCAGCCCCGAGGCGACCTCGTTCAGGCCCGGCTCTCCCGGCGTGAGCTTCTACAGCAGCATTCGTCCTCTGGCGGGCGAAACGGTCGTCCGCAAGCATCATCCCAACAGCTTCCGCGAGACGAACCTGCTGGAGTTGCTGCGGACGCATGAGGTCTCCCGCCTGGTCATCTGCGGCATGATGACGCACATGTGTATCGACGCGACGACGCGCGCTGCCTGCGACCATGGGTTCGAGTGCATCGTCGCCGCCGATGCCTGCGCCACCCGGGACCTGGTGTTTGCTGGAGAAACGGTGCCCGCGGCCATGGTTCAGCGAGCCTTCCTCGCTGCACTGAATGGCACGTACGCCAAGGTCATGAACGTCGATGAGGTTGTGCGGCTGATCCAGACAACGAGTTAGCCCTGTTCCAGGGTCTGCCGTTCGGCGCGAAGACCGAAGGTGGCCGCGACAGCCGAGCAGGATCCTCCCCAGGGAACCCGTATTACGCGCGCTTGGCACCCGTCCCTTCCCACCCCAGGCTACATGCCTTCTGCGATGAGTTCTCGTACCCAGTCGACCTCGCGCGCTATTCCGTCGTGAAGTCCCGTGGCGGGGCTGTACCCAAGCATCTGCCTGGCCAAGGTGCAGTCGCTGGCCGTATCATGCACATCGCCAGGCTGACCCCCGACGACCCTCCACTGAACGGGCCGCCCAGCTGCCAGTCCTACCTCATCAATGAGGTCGGCGAGCAGCACCTGATGGTCTCCACCGATGTTGCAGACAACGCTGTCCCCTCGACACGTCATTGCCTGGATGTTCGCCTCGACCACATCGTCAACGTACGTGAAGTCCCTGGTCTGCCTGACATCGCCGTAGACGTCCACCGGGGAACCCGTCAGAGCATTTCGGATGAACCTGTGGATGGCCATGTCAGGCCGCTGACCAGGGCCGTACACCGTGAAGTATCGCAGAGCGGTCACCGGGATGCCAAAGGTGTGGCCGTAGAGCATGGTCAGCGACTCGCCGGCGAGCTTGGTAGCCCCGTACGGTGAAGCAGGCAGCGTCGGCGCCGATTCCTGTATGGGGAGAACCTGCACGTTTCCGTAGACGGACGAGGACGAAGCGTAGACAAACCTGCTGATTCCCTCTCGACACACACGGATTGCCTCAAGCAGTCGCTGTGTTGCGAGAACGTTGTCAGATAAGTAAGCTGAAAAGCCTTCCCCCCAGCTGGCACGCACGCCGGCCTGGGCAGCGAGGTGGATCACACAGCTCACATTCGCCAGAAGCGAGAAGAGATCGGTGGAAACCAGGTCTTCCTCGACGAAGTGGAATCGCTGGTTTTCGACCAGTGGACGCAGGTTTCTTCGTTTGATCCGCACATCATAGTAGTCTGACATTCGGTCAATGCCGACAACGGCATATCCCAGCTCCAGCAGTTTCATGGCTGTCGCAGACCCAATGAACCCTGCGCACCCGGTGACCAGGACGCAATCAGTCGACACGACGTTCCCTCCCCTTCTGCTCGGGGCCCTCAGCTGATCGGCCGATGCCCCAGTATTGCAAACCTGCGCCTCTCACAACATCCGGCTCGAGGACGTTGCGCCCATCCAACACCAGTCTCCCTTGCATGAGCGTCGCCAGATACTCCCAATCAAGTCCCGCGTAGCTGGACCACTCAGTCGCCACGACAACGGCGTCAGCACCGGATACGGCCTCCTCTACGGTTGCGGAGAGTCGCACGTCGGGACGCAGCACAGTCCGCGCGTTCGTAAGTGCCTGGTAGTCATGAACGGAGACGACTGCCCCGCGTCGAGCAAGCTCATTGGCGAAGCGAATACCGACGGAATCCCGGACGTCGTCCGTGTCCGCCTTGAAAGCCGCACCAAGGACCGCAACGCGCAACTCAACAAGCCCTGGGGCACAACGCCTCTCGATCTCACGGATCAGAAGTGACGCCTGATCCGCGTTCACATCGACAGCCGCCTGGACGATGCGCGGGCAGTAGCCCAATCGTTTTCCAATGGCAAGCAGGGCCAACGTATCCTTCGGCAGACACGATCCCCCGTATCCAATCCCTGCACTCAGGTATCGACTACCTATCCTGGGATCCGCCCCCATGCCCCGCTCCACGTCGTCGATGCTCGCTCCGGACAGCATGCACAGTCTTGCTATCTCGTTGATGAACGAGATCCTGGTTGCCAGGAAGCAGTTCGACGCGTACTTGATGAGAACAGCGCTATTTGGGTCTGTCCACACCATGGGACAGTCGAAAACGCCGTAGAGAGTGCTCAGCCGGACCCTGGATGACGCGTCTGCAAGTCCTATGACAATTCGTGAAGGTTGCAGTGAGTCTTCCAGCGCATGACCCTCTCTCAGGAACTCCGGATTCACCCCGATCACGAGACTGACCTCTGGCAGTCCTAGTGATCGCCGCCGTGTGGCAATGCGTTCACTGAACACCAGGTCTGTCCCTGGGGGAACAGTGCTCTTCAAGACCACGAGATTGTTACTAGCCAGATATGGAGCCAGATCGTCTGCAACACGAGTGAGTGCGGTCAGGTTCGGCTCTCCGTCTGCTCCTGAGGGTGTTCCAACAGCCACGATGACCACATCAGAATCGGACACAGCGTCCTGCAAACTCGAAACCAACCTGAATCTGCCATTCCCCAGCACGGCGATCAAAGCAGTTTCGAGCCCTGGCTCATAGATCGGCACTTGACCTGCACTCAGAAGTTGCATGCGTCCAACGTCAATGTCGAATGCCACCACAGAGTGCCCAAGCGATGACAGCGCGACGCCTGTGGCAAGCCCAACGTATCCCAGTCCGATCAAGCTGACCTTCATGTTCCCTCTCCTCTTGGGGGTCCCACGGTCAATCAGGCGGATGACCGCGGAGGCAGCCCCGCTGCCTTCAGGTATGCTATAGCAGTCTCACGCACGTCAAACAACGACAGCCACTGGTCGACGCGAGTCTGACAGTCGATACGTCTCGGCTTGTCCAAAGCCCTCTCAACGGCCTTCGCCATCAGCTGCCAATCGCCTACTGGCACGAGTTCCCCGAACTCGCCGTTTCCCAGCAGGAACCGTGTATCACCGGGAGCGTCTGTCGCAACGATGTGACACCCGCACGCCACGGCCTGTAGCAGCACATTGGGGCACCCCTCATGGAGCGAGCTGAGCACAAACACCCGGCATCGAGACATCCACACGAACGGGTTGGGATCGAATCCAGGGAAGATGACGTCGTCGCCTATGCCCAACTCCCTCGTGAGACCGCGTAGTTTGTTCTCCTCCGATCCCCTGCCCAGAATGACAAGGCGACAGCTTGGTCTCGATCGAACGGCGGCGAAGGCGCGTATAAGTGTCTCAAAGCCTTTCTGAGGTTCCAGCCGTCCCACGCCAAGGACGACCGGAACGCCGTCCTCCACCGGCGCGGGCACAGGGCCGCCAAGCGCCATTCGCCGTACCTGCACAGTGTCTACGGCATTGCGTATGACGACGACCCGGGCCTCAGGAAGTCTAAGTCTCTTGACGAGCCCCTGTCTGACGTCCTCTGAGACAGCCACGATCCCGTATGCCCGCCGATACAGCTGGGAAACAAGCAGGCGGAGTCTCCAACTGTATTCACATGAAACGTCTGCCTCGCGCAAAACCACCCGACTGCAACAGCCCCCCGCCATCATGGCCAGCACGACTGCACAGTTTATGTTCGGCAGTGTCGAAAAGACCGCCACTGGACACGTCTTCCTGAAGTAGCGCACCAACGATGGCACTGCCAGCATCGCACGTGGCGCGCCAAGCTCCACGATATTGATCCGCGGCGATCGCTCATCCACGTAGTCGTCATGCTCATTGTGCAGCACGACCAGATCGACGTCCCAGCCCAAGGCTGAACACTCGTTCGCAAGCATCGTCATAGAGCGCTCTGCACCGCCATTCCCCAGGCTCGGCATGCAGAATGCCAGTCGACGTCTGTTCACCCGCAGCTCTTCCCTTCGCCCTGCTGCTCATTGTCAAAGCGCACGAGACAGAAAGGCACCTTCCCTGAGGGCAGTGCCTCCACGTGGTCTACGAACTCGAAATCCAGCCGCGTCTGTTGTCCGAGCACGCTCATCAAGCCACTACGCATGTTCTCGAGGGACTTCTGCACTGCGACCTCATCCGTTCGGCGGCCGGGCCGCAGAACCAGCCGGAAAGTGAACTTGTCCACCCCCCGCTGGACCACCTGGTATTGTCTGACAAACCACGATTCCTGGGTCGTTTGACGAATACAGCCTATGAGCAGTGCAGGACTCAGACGCATCCCATGCGGACCCTGCAACATCGTCATTTGTCTGCCATCAACCGACTGCAGCCGCTGCCAACCACTCTTGGGAAACAGAACTTCTGCGCTCTCTACCGTGGCATAGTCACCAATGTCATACCTCATCAGGGGCATCGTACGGTTGTTCAGGACTGTCACAATGACATGTCCAGTCCCATGGGTGATACGTTGTCCGTCGTCGTCCACGATCTCGATACAGTGGGTATACGGGTTCACGATGAGTTCGTCCGTGCCCCGGGAACAGGCGATGTCTCCTGCTTCACGCGTGCCATACCGGTTGAACACCGGACAGCCAAAGGCATGTTCCATCCTCTGGCGCCACTCAGGGTAGAGAGTCCCAGTCGACACAATCAGCGCACGCGGTCTATCTCGGAGAGACACATGACCTTCGATGATATGCTCTGCCAGAAGCTCTGCGGCGCCCACATAGGACTCGATGACAGCTGGCCGCAGACGTTCGATAGCGGTCACGTACCTGTCCAGAACCCCTTCCCGCAGAGCGTAGGCATCAAGTTGTGGTATGTCGTACGCCCATTGTGAGAAATGCTGTCTGAATGATGGCTTTCGCTTGACCTCTTCAGCATATGAACCCCATATCCTCACAATGCGGTCCTCCGGAGACCATCCCGCCCACGTATAAAACAAGTACTTCCCCGCCATGCTTTCGGCGTTATAGACATCATCCTGCAGCACACGCAGCGGAACGCCGGTGGATCCTCCTGTGCTGTTCCAATAGGCAGAACGGGGCACTGCATCTGCTGTGTAGGCAGAGGGTGCCTCAGTGAGCATGTCTCGGGTCACGATCGGCAGGAGGTCCAGCAGGGTCAGTACGTCAGTGTGGCCGCCACCGGCTCGAGGCAGTGTCGCGTACGCTGGGACATGCTGCCGAGACCACTCCATGAGAGCTTCCAGGCGGGGGCCGACAACCAAGGACCAGTCAGCAGCCTGTCCCTCTTTCATCGTCCGGAGGGCTGACCACGTTCGTCTGTGACGCACTCGATCAGTCAGGTACCACAACCGTCGCACTGGTTCCCTCCCGCACGGGGGCCTCCGTGGTCGCCGTCTCTTCCGAAGCCTATCCACGCAACAGGAACGCTCCTGCTCCCCGGCCCATTGTCAGGATAACATACATTCGTCCGACGCGCACTGCCTGCAAATCGGGGCATCGTCATGGTGGTCCCCGGTGCAGCGTCTGCATGTCTGCTGCATCCCCTATGCCGAACGACGCCCAGAGGCCGGTGAACCATCCGAGCAGCGAGCGCGCGTCGAGTTTGATCAGCGAATGGAGGGCAATGAGTCCGGTGTCGCAGACCACGGACCATACGTGGGCAGGAACTGCCCATGCACGTCCTCTGCAGAGCTGGTTCCAGATGAGCGCCCGGTTGTACGCTCGTGTCGCCGCAAGCGCCCATGAATTCCCGCGCCCCGATGCACTGGGTATGTGCAAGGCTTGGGCGCCATAGCAGTATCCCAGCAGCCATCCTCTCTCGTGGAGCTGACCTGAGAACAGGACGTCGTCTCCCGCCGCATAGCCTCCAAACCGCTCCAGCCGTTCCTCGAACAAGATACCCTCATGCCTGATGACATCCATCCGATATGCACTGCAGCTACCCGTGATCCACTCCAGGTCTGTGCGACACAGATGCTCTAAAGAGTCGGATACGCGAATCAGTCCCGGATCGAGCCATGCTGCATGACCAGACGGCCGTATGTACTGGTGGTACTCGGCGTACCCCATGAGCAACAGCCTGCGACCGACACGTGCGACTCTGTGCCGTACTCCGGAAAGCAAGGTGACGGGGCTCGCCGCCGTCCTGGTGGTCATGGCACATTGAGAACCGGCCAACCGCCCGCATTCCGGATCGTCACCGGACAAACACGACACAAGTTTCTCGAGTGCCCGCTCACCAAGCGCCAAGTCATCGTCCATGAGCACCACAATGTCGCAGCTGAGATCCTTCAGGACGTCGTTTCGCTGGGATGAGATCCCTCGCCTGGGAGCCCGCTTCCAGACCACATGCACGCCAGACGGCACACCCCAGTCATGGATATCCTCACTTGTCCGCCCTTCATCGCTGGCATCCCACACGAGCACGTCAAAAGGACGATACGTCTGGGCCCTCAGTGAAGGCAGGCTCGTGCCCATGAGTGCCTCACGCCTGTTGCGAATACACAGCAGGACCGTCACGCTGAGACCACTGGACGCAGAACGTGCGCCTGGCACCTTCTGACAGTCCGCTCCCGTCGTCGCCATTTCAGCCCTCGCCGTGGGCCCGACACGTGTTGTGACGCCCGTAGCGTGCGTAGATTTCTTCCCACCTGTCGACGGTTCTTCCTAGAGAAAAGTGCTCCTCCACCAACCGGCGCCCGCGCCTTCCCATTGCAGATCTCTCGCTGCCGGGGGAAGCTACAATGCACACCATGGCGCGTGCAAGAGCGTCAGGATCGTCAGGGGGAACAAGGTAGCCGGTGTCGCCATCGCGAACAGCCTCCGAGCTCCCGCCGACGTCAGTCGCGACGACCGGCAGCCCCGACGAGGCGGCTTCCAGTAATACCATGGGCAGGCCCTCCATGCGCGACGGAAGGACCAGGGCATCGGACGCAGCCATCAACTCTGCCGTATCTTTCCGAAGACCAAGGAAGACCACCTTGTTCCTGCACAGATCGAGTTGTGCCAACATGCGCTCAAGTGGAAGGCGCTGTGAGCCTTCGCCGGCAATCAGGAGAATGACATCTGGGCAGTCTTGGACCACACGTTCCATTGCCAGCAACAACGTGTCCACACCCTTGACGATCTCCAGCCGCACGAGGGAAAGGAATACGAACTCTCGGCCTAGCCCCAGACTAGTACGCCTAGCCACACGCTGTTCCTGCGATGCCGCAAACGCATGCGTATCCACGCCATTGGGCATCAGCAGTATTCGTCCCGCCGGCACGACCCCTACACGCACGTATCGATCTACCCCCGCCTGGCTCACGTTCGTGGTGACGTCGGCGAGGTGGTCCGTCAATCGGTACATCCACTCGCGCCGCCGACCCCCTTCGTCGACGTTGTGGGCGGTGCATACCAGCACCGGCATATGGCAAAACAGGCGCGTCACCCTGCTCAGCAGGTTCGCGTGCACCATGTGGCTATGAACGATATCCGGTCTGAACCGTCGTACCTGTCGGGCCAGGCGGGGCACGCCTCGAAGGTCGGCAACCCCCTTGGACATGCCGAGGCTGACGACCTCGACACCCGCGGCGGTCAACTCAGGCACCAAAGCTTCGGGCTCCCGTAGTGACACGACCATGACTCTGGCTCCGCGACGGGCATGTTCGCAGGCGAGGTCCTTCACCTGAATCTCTGCCCCCGCTCGCGCCAGCCACGTGACCACCAGCATCAGACTGAATGTCGGGACAGGTTGGGGAGTCCCGTCCTTGACCCAAGTATCACGCTGCACCACTTGCCTCTTGACCGAGCATGGTGCGATGCTCATCTGCGCCGTGATGGCTGGAAGAACATCCGGATTGTGTTGAGGATAACGTAGATGTCTGTCAGAATGACAGGGCGCTGTCTAAGATAGCCGAGGTCCATCAGTAGCTTCGTCTCGGCGGGAGTCTCGTAACTGCCTCGAATCTGAGCGATTCCAGTAATCCCGGGCTTCACGACGACCCGAAGATCGAAGCCGCAGACTCGTTGTCGAATGCTGTCGGCAAGTTCTGGTCTCTCTGGACGCGGTCCGACGACGCTCATCTCTCCACGGAGGACATTGATGAACTGGGGAAACTCGTCAAGGCCAGTCTTCCGAAGCAGGCGACCAGCGCGAGTGATTCGCCGGTCGCCATCTGAGCTGAGGACTGCCCCAGTCGATTGTTCCGCCCCCACCATCATCGTCCTGAGCTTGATGGCCCTGAACGGCCTGCCACCCACGCCGATGCGCTCCTGCTCGTAGAAGACGGGACGTCCAGTGTCTACCAGGATGAGACAGACTGCTGTCAGTGCGGCAGGGCTTAGCACGGCGAGCGCCACCAGCGAGACGAGAACGTCGAGCACGCGTTTGGCAACGGCGTCGATTGCGCCATATCTCAAAGGTTTCAACTCAAGAAGGAGTCGTCCACCGGCATACACTTGGGAGGCATTCTGGAGAAGGAGATCCTCAGGCGCTGGAGCAATGAATGTCCGCACGCCCCGTAGAGCAGCGTCGCGTAGCAGGCTAGCGCGTACCTCAGGTGCAAGCGATGCGTCCAGGATCATCACATCGAGGTGCGCAGGAATGACAGGCACGTCCGTGGGAATCTCAGTACAAACGATGGAAGTCGGCGCCATGCCTCGCGACTCTGTAAGCTCACTTGACAGCACTTCGGCGCCATGCTGAGTTCGGCTGATGCACACTACTGCGAGAGATGATGAGGAGTGGCGCTGCCATCTGAGCATCACGGCGTTCACGGAGCTCAGACATGTCAATTGAACGAGCCATGCCAGAACCACCATGGTGCGCGGCACTCCGAACTCCCGAACGACAAATGAGATTGCGAACGTCATCATCGCGAGAACGCTCAGAGAAAGCGCCAAGCCCAGGAATGACTCATAGTAGCCAAGCCCCGAACCGACGCCGAGGCCATACACGAAGTAGAGAACGGCGAACATCACTAACAGCCACGGCAGAACGCTCGTCAGCGGAGCCAGGCTGCCAATCTGGTAGGGAAGCCCGAAAGCGGCTCGCAGCCAATACACCACGTAGTATGACGCCGCAACGAACCCCATGTCTCCCAGGAACTGAACGATATCGATGATCGGGGTGCCTCTACGTCTCACGACTGTGCCTCGACGTGTACCATGTAAGTGTCTCCTTCAGTCCATCGTTCAGCGTCCGCTCCGCGCGCCAACCCATCACCCTCTCAGCTCGCCGGCAGTCAAGCAGACTGTCATGGATGTCCCCGTGCCGGGGTTCCGCATAGTCACACGTTCCTGATGTTCCGAGGAACGCCATGCACCGTTCTGCCAGCTCGAGAATGGTCGTGCGCACCCCGGTGCCAATGTTGTAAACTCCCGAAGGGCACTCAAGAGCTGATTCGACCGCCCGCACGACGTCTGCCACGTACACGAAATCCCGAGTCTGTGTTCCGTCCCCGAATACGAGGGGCTGCCGACCTGCCAGCAACCTGGAAGCCATGAGACATACAACCCCTGCTTCCTGACGTTCACCCTGCCGTGGGCCGTAGACGTTGGCAAAGCGGAGCGTCACCGCGTCGATCCCGTATTGGCTTCGCAGCCAATCCAGGTAGTGTTCTGCACACTCCTTCGCAATGCCATATGGAGCCAGCGGTCTGAGGGCTGACTCCTCTGCGGCGGGCACAGCGGTCTCGCCGTACAAGGCTCCCCCAGAGGAGGCGAAGACGATACGACGCGTTCCTGAGTGGACAGCTGCCATGAACGTGTTCAGTGATCCAAGGATATTGATGCCTGCGTCCGAGGAGGGTTCGTCGACCGACCGCGTGACGTCAACGTGAGCGGCCAGCGACACGATTGCATCGGGCCGGAACCGGCGACAAACTGCTTCGAGAGTCACTGCATCCTGTGTGTCGACCTGCTCAAACGTTGCCGAGCAAGGAACGTTATCGAGCGAGCCAGTCGAAAGATCATCAACAACACAAACGTCGTGGCCAGACGCCAGAAGACTCTCCACGACGTGAGACCCGATGAACCCAGCCCCACCGGTTACCATGATTCTCATCGAGTACTCCTTTCAGCCAGCACGGCTTCGTAGATCGCACGCACTTGCTGGAGTACACGCTCAAGGCCGAACTCCGCCAGGACCCTGTCGCGGCCGGCCGCGCCTAGGCGGTACCGGTCCTCAGCAGACTTCCCCAAGCTCTCGAGACGCTCTGCCATCCCCCGAACATCACCAAAGGGAACCACGTATCCGGTCACTCCGTCAAGGATGAGATCGCTGCATCCTCGGATCTTCCAGGCGACAACAGGCATACCCATGGCCATCGCCTCCATGATGCTCTTGGGCAGACCCTCCCGACCGGAAGTCAACAACAGCATGTCACACGCCGCAAGGAAGAACGGCATATCCGCCTGCCACCCGACTACCCGCGCTGCGGTCTTCATCCCCGACGACGCTGCGCGCCGTATGACCAAGCCAGCCAGCGGTCCTTCGCCCGCCAGCAGCAGGGTTGCCTCCGGCACTCTCGTCCGCACCATCGCCAGCACTCTGAGTGCATCCAGCGGTCTCTTTCCCTTGTCCAGTTCCCCCACCCAGCCGATGACGACAGCACCCGGGTCAACCCCCAGCGCGCTTCTGGCTTCAGCCCTGTACTCGGCTGCGGGCGGCGTGAAGAGACCCGTGTCCACCCCTACACCTGAGACACGGTATATCGTCAGGCCGGCACGTGCAAACCAGCGTCGAGCAGCCCGTTCGTCATGGTCGTTGATCGTGACCAGTGCCGTCGTCCACATGCTGCCGATCTTCTCAGCGAGCCAGTATGCCGCGTTTGTCACCGGATTGCCCAGGGGATGAAAATGGAACCCGTGCGCTGTGTACATGACGTGAGGGATGCCGGCACGGTGAGCGGCGTATCTCCCGACGAATCCGGCGATGGGTGTATGCACATGCACCAGGACATAGCGTCGCTCTCGCATCAGCCGTATGAGTTGAGTAGTGATCGTGAGCAGATGGGGGTCGAGAGGGTTCTTGCTGAACCCAAGAGGAATCACGTGAAACCCAGTCGCTTCGATGCGTGCGGCGAACCCTGACGGTCCGGCTGCAACCTCGACCTCGTACCCCATGTCGCGTAGCAGCTGCATCTGGGGCAAGTGGAAGTACCAGATGTGGGAGTCGACGGTGGCAATGAACAGTATTCGAGCCTCGTTCCGCCTGCCGACATCGTTCAACGGGACTACACTCACCAGTACACCTCGCCCATCGCCAAGCACCCCTTCCCTTTCACCATGCACTTCCTGGCGGATCACGTACTGTGCCTGTCGAGTATAGCACGCACCGCGAGTTCGCGTAACGTGGTTGGCCCGTTCCTGCCACGCTGGCGCTCGCGTGACTCCCGTTCGTGCGGGCGACTGATGCCATCATCACAGCCATAGTCCACGAATTCCGCCCACCCGGACAACTGCCGTCGACTGGGACATCCCGAGACTGTACGAAGTTCACGACGACAGCCTCCTGCGTGCCAGGACTTGGACGACACGCTTCAGGTGCTTCACCCGCGAGCATAGAGTCGCTAGCATCCAGAGCGATCCTCCCACCAACCCTTCCTCGTACACTCGACGCAAGACGTGCAATTCTGATCTCTCCATGGCCGACAGATCCGCGCTGAGTCCCGAGACCCCGTAGGGTGGCTTGTGCAGATAGGTCAGAGATTGGAGAAGGCATGCCATGTGCGAGCCTGACAGGCCGAGTCGAAGCCATAGCAGATAGTCCTCACATCGGCGTTCTGCCGGCGAGAACCGCTCCTGGACTTCCTGGCGCACCATGACTGTGGGGGTCGAGAGGAAGTTGTGAAACATCAGCCATGTCGGTCTTACCCTGCTGAATGCGATAGACGTGATCGAGTCCACGTGATCTTCCTGGTCGCAAGTAGCGACGCGGTAGCGTGTGCCCGACAAGACATATGCTGGATGTGCCCGCATCCAGTCATACTGTATGGCCAGCTTCGATGGGTGCCAACTGTCGTCAGCGTCCAGGAAAGCCACAAAGTCGCCCACGGCTCGATCCCAGCCCGTATTCCGAGCGACGGAGGGTCCGCTGTTGTAGTCCAAGTGAACAAGCTCCACATTGAGACGTCCTGCAAGCCGATTGCGAACATCGCCCAGCTTACTCCACGTGGCTCCGTCGTCGTCACTTGCATCATCCACAACCACGACTTGACAAGGCAAGCGCGTCTGGGTTGCCACCGACAGGAGAGTTCGCTCAATCGTATCGGCCGCATTGAAGCAAGGAATAACGACGCTAACCGGGACCGTCGCAACATCTGCTTGCACGAAGGTGTAGCGTGGGTCGTCCGCAACCTCCTTGAGATTGTCGGGGCGACCAGCACGCGCCAGCGCGTCGAGGTTGATGGGATGCAGGTTCTGGTCTCGTGCCGTCCGCTGGAGGACGAAACAGGCGCCGAGGAGGCCACAGCCCCCGGAGACGAGAAGCGTCTCACTCATGAGATAGCACCTCCCATTATCCCGTATCCGGATTGCCATGGTGACGCCACACTCTCCTCTTCAGACGACCCAGCCAAGAGTATCCAGCGGGTCCGAGCAAGCCGGTCAGCCCACTTCGGAGAGCCCAATACCAGAGAAACTTCGGCCAGGGAATCCCCGGCCAGCCATGAGCCCTTGATGCGCGCCGAAACTCAATAAGCATCGTACGCCATGACGTATCGCTGACGCCCCCAGCTTCCATGTCTGTTACAATAGTCTCAGGAACAAACAAGGCGTCGTGCACTGGGAGCTCGCGCAGCAGGAACTCATAATCGGCGGTAATGTGAAATGACTCGTCGAAGCAGCCTAATTCGCGGAAGAGCAGACTACGGTGGAAACACCCTTGGTGAGGCACGCTCATGATGCTTGTGAATCTCTTTCGGGCCATTGCCCATGGCGCCCCTACATTCCCAAGATAGTGCCCGTCCGGCTCAATCAATTGTACTTGACCATAGACAACGCGGTACTCTGGTTTCGCCGTGAGTAGAAAGGGGGCTATGCGAGCAAACACATGGTTGTCATGCAATCGGTCGTCGGAGCCAAGAAATAGAATCCAGTCTCCACGCACCATGTCTAGTGCTCGATTCCAGGCCTGAGCGATTCCTGTGTCTGGACTGGATTGCCACGATACGCTGTGGCTCGCGGCATATTCCTTCACGTTGTCGATTGTACCGTCAGTGGAATTGCCGTCAGACACCACGATTTCCCAGTTCGCATAGTCCTGACCGACGATACTGTCGATACACCTGTGAATCGTGTCTGCCGCATTGCGCGTGGCCACGACCACCGAAATCAGCGGGCTATGGAATGACTGATCGTTGGTCGTGGTAGCCGCAGTCATAGTAAGGTCCTCTTCCCGGAATTGCGTTCACACCACCTGGCCTTACGGGTGCCGGCGCTCCACCGGCGCTTGTGACAGCGAAGACTGTCTCGAAATGGCATGCTCATGATTTACTCGGCCTCAATCATGGCTGCCAGTCTGTCAGACAGCGAACTGCTCGCTTTGAACCCGAATTCCCGCTCGGTCCTGCTGACGTCGAGCAGCCGGCGCGGCTGACCATTGGGCTTCATGGTGTCCCAAACAGTAGCCCCCTGGTAGCCCGTCAGCTTCTTGATGAGATTGGCAAGGTCCTTGATGCTGATCTCCTGCCCCGAACCGAGGTTGACGGGTTCGGGTTTGTCGTACCGCTCCGTGGCCAGGACGATGCCTTCGGCAGCATCTTCGACATAGAGGAACTCGCGCGTCGGGGATCCGTCTCCCCAGAGGGTAACGGTGGGGAGGTCCTGCTCCTTGGCCTCCGTGAACTTCCGGATCATGGCCGGGATGACATGAGAGGTGACAAGGTCATTGTTGTCGCCCGGACCATAGAGGTTGACAGGCAGAAGGTAGATCCCATTGAAGCCGTACTCTTGCCGGTACGACTGTAACTGGACAAGCAACATCTTCTTGGCCAGGCCATAGGGAGCATTGGTCTCCTCGGGGTAGCCGTTCCACAGGTCCTCTTCCTTGAACGGGACCGGGGTGAACTTGGGGTAAGCACAGATGGTGCCCACCTGAACGAACTTCTGGGTAGCATGAAGCCTTGCTTCTTCGATGAGTTGAATGCCCATGATCGCATTGTCGTAGAAGAAGGAGCCGGGATGCAGCTGGTTGGCGCCAATGCCGCCCACCACGGCAGCGAGGTGGATGATGACGTCGGGATGCAGGTCGTCGAACATGCGTTGTACCTGGGCGCGGTCACGGAGATCGTAGTCGTCGCGGGCCAGCGGGACGACCTTCGTGGCACCGTGTTCCTTCAGTTTTTTGACAAGGTGGGCGCCCAGGAAGCCCTTGCCACCCGTAACAACAATCTGTGTGTTGGTGAGATCGAGCATAGCTACTTCGGCTCCTTCAGGATGCTGTCTCCCGTGTAACAATCGTGATCATGACCGCCTCCGAGCATGGACAGGTCAGCGTCCACCATCAGGTCGACCAGCGCGTGGAAGGTCGTCACGGGATGCCAATCAAGCTTGGCAACTGCCTTGGATGCATCACCTTGGAGGACATCGACCTCGGTGGGGCGGTAGTAGCGGGGGTCGATGCGGACGATGACCTTCCCGGAGCCCACATCGATCCCGCACTCCTCGGCCCCCTGACCCTGCCACGTCACGGTGATGCCGGCCCGCTTGAATGCAACTTCCACGAGCTCACGCACGGCATGCGTCTCACCCGTCGCAATCACGTAGTCATCCGGAGTCTCCTGCTGCAGGACGAGCCACATCGCCTGCACGTATTCCTTGGCATATCCCCAATCCCTCTTTGCGTCGAGGTTGCCAAGATACACGCAGTCCTGCAGTCCCTTGACGATACGAGCCACCGCCATGGTCACCTTGCGCGTGACAAACGTCTCGCCTCTCCTCGGAGACTCGTGGTTGAACAGGATGCCGTTGCAGGCGTACATGTGATAGGCTTCCCGGTAATTGGCGACAATCCAGTAGGCGTAGAGTTTTGCCACGGCATAGGGAGAGCGGGGCGCGAAGGGCGTCGATTCGGACTGCGGTGCCGTGCCAGGCAGACCTCCAAAGAGCTCCGAGGTCGAGGCCTGGTAGAAGCGGGTCGTCTCGGTAAGCCCGGATGCGCGGATCGCTTCAAGGAGCCGCAGCGTTCCCAAGCCGTCGGAGTTGCCCGTGTATTCCGGCGTCTCAAAGGATACGGCCACATGGGACTGCGCTGCCAGGTTGTACACCTCGTCGGGATGTACTCCGGCCACGATGGCAAGCAGATTGCTGGCATCGCTCATGTCACCGTAGTGCATGAAGAAACGGGTATTGGCATGGTGTGGATCCTGGTAGATATGATCGATGCGGGAAGAATTGTACGAACTGCTCCGCCGCTTGATCCCGTGAACCTCGTATCCCTTGCTGAGCAGGAACTCGGCGAGGTACGAACCATCCTGACCAGTAATGCCGGTAATGAGTGCTTTCTTCATCTCCGTCATGCTCCTTTCATTAGCGTCAAGACTGGCCCTGCCAGTTCCGCGTCATACATTTCTCTCAGAGTCGTCTCGAAAGGAATGCGCGGACCAAATGTCGGCAGGCTACTCCACCCCACTAGATAAGGCACGTCATGTGGCCTGAGACGAGGAGGATCGACGTTGATATCAACATCTATCTGGGCGATTTCGCCGACCAAGGCGATGATGTCCCTTAACAGCCATCCCTGACCACTGCACACATTGTACACTTCCCCAGCGTTTCCAGTACTCAGCAGAAGCAGGTATTGCATGACGACATCCCTGACATCAGAGTAGTCTCTGACCACGTCGGCATTGCCAGTACGCAGTACGGTCTTCGATGCTCCGGTCCCGGCGACCACAGCCAGTTCGTGTATCACGTACGCCTCGAAGAAGGTCGGCGGGCGGCCTGGTCCGGTGTGATTGAACGCTCGA